>Ga0075426_10000842_pt1 | contig 21544 bp, 29 predicted proteins | sample SoiMethybrSBSTD5_FD_75304 | JGI IMG/M metagenome (GOLD analysis project Ga0075426, IMG submission 75304) | Bulk soil microbial communities from a Populus tree surrounding site in Tennessee, USA - Soil MetaG P. TD hybrid SBSTD5 | ecosystem: Environmental > Terrestrial > Soil > Tree plantation...
GTGCCTGTACCATTAAACCACTGCCCCGACCGCCGTCCGTCCGTCGTTACATTCAACACCGGCGAAGTTCCACCCGCCGTCGTCTGCATCATCGTCGGCGTTCCCGCCGTTTGATGCGTGCGCGACAGTCCAACAATCACGCCACCGATTGTTGCCAAGTCGCCGTTGTTAATCCCGGACCATACCGCCGTCCAGTCGATGAAGCGGTTTGTAACTGCAGTCACTGCTGACACATTGCCCACCAAACTCCAGCCGGTTGTGCCGGTTCCAGTAATCTTCGTCCACAACGTATTCCCGCCGATTCCATCCAACTGCTGCCAGAGCCAGCCGACCGGAGCGGGGACTACACCTTCGGGAGCGCCGTAGCCTGCGAGTGTGCTGCTTTCTTGCAGTAGCGCGACGGCGGCGTTGAGTGTGACTAGCCCGATATTATACGGGAAGAGCACGCCACTAACGCGTACGAATGGCACACCGTCCGCTGCCGCACGTGCAATCGCCGCACTAATCGTCTGCTCATTCGTAAAGCCCGTTTGACGAAACCACAACGCGTCGTAGGTTTTGCTGTCTACGACTTGTGTAAGCTGCGAGGGAGTCTGCGGAATCGCCATTATGTTCCACCATACGCCCACGGATTCTCGGGGCTGAACGCCACCGTCATGCCGTGGTATTGTCTACGGATACTATTCATAAGTCGCTGTCTCGACTGTTCGCCGAGTGCCTGTAGTTGCATGCTTTCTTCCGCATTACCCTTGCCCATTGCATATGCGGCACTAAGTAGAACGAGCGACTGCTCGCTTCCCTCCGGCATTGGCAACGTTGTGCCGTCTGCCAGTTGACTGAAGGCGACGGGACGGAAGTTGTATCGCAATTCGACGAATGTGGTTACTGCACCGAGTGGATGCAGCCACACTTGATCGCCGAGGAATTGGTAGCTAAACCGCTGTTCAATCCCGGTTGATGCCTGAATCGTTGAGGGGTCGTTGGTCAATGACTGCGCGACCATTAGATAGTCGCGTGGGTCTTTGGGGAAGTAGTGGCGTCCATCCGCGATAACCTGCTGCATGCGGTAGAAGCGTTGTGTGAGATCGCCACCAAACGCGGTCAACTTCAAGTCGATGAAGCCCGGCGTGTGAAGCGGGAGGGGGATTTGTTGGTACTGCGAGTTGATATATGGAGCAACGTCCAACATATCGCTCCACAAGTCGTCTAGAACGAACTGAATGGCGATGTTGAGATTGGTGTCACTCCACCGCTTCCCGTTCGGATCGTCGAGGTACTCACGCACCATCGTACGTGTTTGTGCTTTTGTAATCGCCACGCGCGCCCCTTACGGCAATACACACTTTTCCCAGGCTTCGTGACTCAATTGCGCAACCGTGATGCACAATTGCTCTGTTTGCACACGGGTTAATTCATGCACCGCTTCAGTCAGCTTTACCGTGTTACTGTCGTGCATTGCCAACTGCGCGGGGATGCCGCTAACTGATTTAACTGTCTTCGCTGTCGCTGCGCCAAAACCGACAAGGGCGAACGCGGCTGCTATTATCGTCCATTTACCGCCGTTGAGCGCGCCAAACGCGTCGGTGAGGCGCGACATTTACTTCTTACTCGACTTCTCCTGCTCAGCAGCCAACGCGGCCATTATCACAGGGGCATCTACTTGCTTACCAACAACACTGGGATGGTTTTTCTCCAAGTGCTCCCGGATATTCTTCTCCGGCAACGCCCCGTCGAACGTCTGTCCGCACCAGAGACAGGGGAGCGCACGCGACCCCTTTGCCGCCGCCAATACTGCAGCCATCGCGCGATTCATCGGGTCGGTTGATTCGAGTTGTTCCACCTCTACGTTTGAGAGGTGGCTGAAATCGGCCATTCCGCGATGCAAATCGCCATTAGGCAACTGATACAACCGAGGTGCTTCACTCATTTTCCGCCATATCCTTTATCAACCGCTCTACAGTCGTCTCGTCGTGCTTGCCAACGAAGCCCCATAGGGTTGACGCGATGTCTTCTGCTCTATCGACTACTTCCTGCTGACGCTGTTTGCGTACTTTCGCATTCTTCTCCACCAACTCCTTCATCCGCTCGCGCCAGGGGTGTTGAGTATTGTCACACTTGCCTAGTAACTCAAGCACCTTCGACATAATCGAATCGGGCGCGACGGGGACACTTTCTGGATCGTGAATATCCTCGCAAAACCAGCCGAGGGAGTCGAATGCATCACCAATCTCCCCGCTCTGCACCATCTCCCACCGCTTATCCGACTGCGGCCAGTTGCAGATTAGCGAGTAGCGGCCTTCGAAATCGCGGTGGCGGGGGTTGTAGACGGCGTTGGGAAACCAACGAATGTCGAGCAGCGAATCCAAGCTTTGCAACTCGGCTCGAATGCGCTGCTCAACATCGGGATTCGGCTCTGGACGGTGCCGAATGACCGTTAGCATTACGCTGCGACGGTTGCGACGAACCGGATGTGTGTAGGCGGTGGGACTAACTCGCCGGTCAACACTTCCGGATTGGTTGCGACACCGACCGCACCAGTTGGGATGCTTGCGGACGTAATCGGGAATGGGTTTGCCGCGTCGAGTTGTCCCCGGTCGCGGTAGTAGTTGAGCGCAGTGATGTTAATCGTCTGCGCACCATTCGCGGTTGTCAGCTTAATCTCTAGAATCCTATCATGTATCTTCGCCATACGTGCCTCAGTCGCTTACATTAGCTCGCTCGGCGAGCGACTTCTGTTGACAAGCGACAGTATTCACTGCTTAGCTACTTGCTTCACCTTGGAAGTACGCCGCTAGCTTCGCGAGCGCGCCTGCGACTACACCACCAACGACAACGGCGATTGCGGCAAGTGGGCCGGAAAGACCGGCGAAGTGGGAAGCGTCGCCGAAGTACATGCCCGCTGCGGCAACTGCTGCTGCTGCTACACCGTATAGGAAATGCTTGAAAAATGCTGACATTACTTCTCCTGTTAGTACGTCTCAATCAATACAGTGGGAAGACCTTTGGCGGTGTTGCCAATGCTTGTTAGTGCAGTAACCGCCGTGATTTGTACTTCCACCAGGAAGATGTCGTTTTGTCCACCACCCGGTTGATACATCGTCCACAAATCGCCGTTCGTCACTTCATTCCCCGCATCGGTTAGTGAAAGAAGCTGAAGCGGCTGTCCGATTGCGACAGGCGATCCGAGGGTTGTTACGTCAAACCACTGCAGGGTGAGTGCGCCGGTCGCACCTGAAAACAATGCGTATCCGGGCGAGCACTCTAGCTTATACAACTTCCCGCCACGGACACTAAATCGCCCAACACTCGCCGCACCAATGGTGTTGACGTATGCAGTTGTCGTGTCGAGGAGGACGGATGCTCCACCGAGCGCGCCGGTTAGCTGCGCGACAGATGGGCGAGAGAAGTCTACTGTGTCGATTTTAAGATGGTCGCCAACACCGATGTTGGCCCCTTGCAGCGCAGACGAGTGCGCGAAGACGAAATCCTTCGTGCCGCTGAACGTCTGCGTGTCTACTGTACCACTACGAGGAAATGCCATTGCTTATTCCTTAGTCCCTGCCCCGTCTGTTGAACGTGCAGATGTGGTTATGCGTGAATCGGACTTGGGTTGTCTGACTTCTTTGTTCTCTACTCTTTTAATCCAATTGCATGTTGGGCATAGCAACTGAAATGGAGCTGAATCCTGCAAAATGGTGGCCCAAAGATTTTTCCCAAAATGCTTTAGGCGTCTGCGTTCAGTGTCACCAATCGCAACAATGTGATCTACCTGTAAAACGCGCGCATCGTCAAATCCACATCTTACGCACGTGTTCCCAAGCTTTTCAAATGCTGCTGCTTTTGTGGCGTGATACCGTTTTAAATCTGCCTTGCGCTGAATTCTCAAATTGGCTTCTGGGTTTTGTCGTCGCCACTGACGAGTTTTTTCGCGCCAAATTTCTCGTTGCTCTTCAGTGCCTTTGACGCGTTCAGCCGCCGCCTTCAACTCTTCAGCATGCCGCTCGCGGTATCTCCGTTGTGCTTCACGCTGTTTTTCGAGTCGATGCTCTTTCGAGTACATCTTTCCGCCTTTCCGCCTGTATTGGCTACCACTAGGATAACCAGTACAGGACGAAAAGTCAAGCGCGGTAGGTGAAAAGCTCGTAAGTTATTGCCAGGATAGCAGATAACTCAGGCAAAAACAGGCGAGTAATTCACCGTATCGGTTATTCCCGAGATAACTCCCTGGCTCAACCGATTCAACACGCCGTAGTTCCAGTAGCTTGCAAACACGGCTTCCCACGCATCACGGTTGGACACACGCTGCCACTTCGGCGCGTCTTGGAACGAAATCTCGCCGAAGTCCATCAGGTCTACGAAGGCGGTGTCCGGCCCATATACTGCGTACAACCGACCGCGCGGGCTCCAAGGGTCGTCTACCAACGTTGCATTAGCAACCTGCACGCCGGTAAATCCGCCCTTTAGCTCCATCTGCGGCGCACTGAAGCGCCGGAGACCAAGTAGAGACTCGCCGTACGCCTGCCAGATACCTGTGCTGGTTAGCAGCAACATGTTCTTGGGAGACTTACGCCAGTCTACGCCTGCACGCGCACGGATCGTGTTCAACAGCTTCATCACAATCGTTTCGTCAACGGTTGTTGATGTGATCTTATTCGCTGTCCAGCGGGGGTCGTTTAGGCCCTCGAAGGTTGCAAACGCTGCTTCTACGTCCATGATTGACTTTAGGCCGTGCGGTTCCGCACCGAACGAGGTGTCGTTCGCGTCTACTGCTGCGGGAACGCAAGTAACGATAACGTCGTTCGCCACCTGACCGGCAACTGCGGTCACGTAGTTGAATGTAGTATTGTCGCCGGAATTGCTGTGCGACAAAATCTGCGTCTTTCCCCGTAGTGCGAACGTTGTGCCGTTGAGCACAGCGATTGTATCGCCGTCCACGAGGTGGAGATTGCCGGGGCCTGCACCAGTAATCCCATACGGGGCCGATGCAATCACCTGGGTTGTTGAGTTGACGGTACCGATGACCGCGCGGATACCGAGCGAGTCGCCGTGGAGGATGCGCTCCTGCTCGATTTCCCACTGGTCCATCACGTCTTCTACGATCTTCTTGGCAGCACTAATGTAGCTGCCTTTTTCATTGTTGGTCGCTTTCAAAGCCAATCCGTCAATCTGTACCTTTGCGTAAGTACGGGCGACGGAGAGGCGACCCTGCTTTTCACGCGCGATCTGCGAGACGGGTAGGAAGCCCGCTGCAGACGAAACGAATCCGCCACGCCGTTCAACCTTCACGTCGAAGAACAGGTCGTTACCTGCGTAGGTAACGTGTTCAGGACCGAGCTTGCGCGCTTGCGCCAAAAGAACAGTATTTATAGGAAAGATTTTCTTGCGGATGGGCAGATACACATTTTTAAGTACCGGCGTAAAATCTTGCAAGATTTGTGGGTCAGCCAATTGCTTATCCTACCGTTTTCAATACTTCCGAGTATTTACCTCGCCGCGCTCATGACGTTTGATCCAATTGCAGTTAGCGCAAAGGATTTGATAGTCATTCAGATTTTCGAGAATCGTTCGCAGATGCTTCCATCCACGTGCTTTCCACTCTCGTGATCCACCACCATTTTTGTGGTCGATCTGAAGGGCTCTAGAATCAGAGAATCCACAACGACAGCATTTTTCGCCTAATCGTTGAAAAATTTCTCTGCGCCATGCCCAATACTGTCTGTGGTAAGATTCTCTATCGTTGGCTCTAAGCTTATCAATATTTTGAGTACGATAGGCTCTTTGCTTGGCACGAATCTGATCGTGATTTTCCCGATAGTACTGGCGTTGATACTCTTGCCTAGACGAGACGGCCATTTGGCCCTCGCAGCATTGTCTTGCCCAAAGCGTTAGGAGGGAGCGAGCCGGATGGGCTTCGGGATCGCGCGCATAGTATTGATAACGGGAGAGCTTGCCAACACGGGAGGCTGCCGCTATTAGGAACTAATCCTAACTACTTGTGGTCTATTTGTCAAGGGCTATGCGTCATTTTGACGCATACTGGCTAGAAACTGGTCCCTTGACAAATAGCCACTAGCGGCTTACTATTGGGTTACTGGTGGAATACTGTCAAAATCGTGCTCAATTTAGTGCTAATGAAATGAAATGGAATGAAACAAAATGAATGATTGTAAGATAGTAACGATTCGCTTCCGCCGCGAGCACCACGCTGCTTTTCAGGCCGCTGCCGACCAGCGCGCACTAAGCCTAACCGCTTGGGTCACGCAAGCCTGCTTGTCGTATGAGATGAAAAATACGCGGTTTGTAAAGGCGAAGCAGGCGGTGCAGCAGCCGTTGTGTACGACGTGTGGGCAGCGGCATGCGGTTGAAGCACCACATGGGAAGATACGACAGGATGCGCCGTGGCGCAGCAAGTAATTCCACCACAAGAAACATGGATACGAGGAGAAATAGGCCGTGGACGACGAAGTGAGATGCCCGCGCTGCTTCGGCTTTGGCTCGCTGTGGCGTGCGCGTCCGCATCCATGCGGGTTGTGCGAGGGGGAGCGGGTTGTTACGGAGAAGCGTGCATTGGAGTGGCGGCTGGGGCTTTTGAAATTAATTGGATTCGATCGGGCGACTGTGCTGCGGCATATAGAGCAGAAGGGGCAGCCGCCGTGGTAATTTGCCAACACGTGTATACTGCTTGGACCACCGAGCCGCGCCCGCTCTTTACCACTAACCCCGACGATGTTATTTATGTACTCGTCCGGCGGTGCGCGCTCTGTGGTGTTGTGGACGAGGGGCGCGCTTGATATACTTACTCGCAGTCGTCTCCGCCGTGCTTACATCCGTCTTCTGGCGGGTGTATATTCGCGCGACCGACCGGAGTAACGCTAACCAGGCGTTCCTCGGCGACTACGGGCTGCTGCTTATTGGGACGCTGATTCAGCAGTTGTGGGTTACTCATGGGGATGACGTGCGGATACTGCTGCTGTACGATACGGTAGCGGCGGCGACAACATGGGGGATTAATCGGTGGACGCGCGCGACGAAGTAATGAGGTGTCCGCGTTGTGTAGGACGGGGGAGTATTGTGGTTGCTGACCCGCAGGAGCGAGATTGCTCCCTTTGTGATGGAAAGGGGGAAGTTGCGGTTGTTGATGCACTTAACTGGCGGTTGTTGCATATACTGCCGGGGAATAGCCCGATTATGATTACCCCCCAGCAGGCGGAGGAAATACGGGTGAAACACTTCGGCCCGGACCCAGCGTAGTGGAAGAAGACGTGAAGTGCCCGCGCTGCTTCGGCTGGGGGTCGCTGTGGATAGCGGATGATAAAACGCCGTCAGAGAAGTGTGCGCTTTGTGAAGGACGTAGGCGGGTTTCAACCATGATTGCGGTGAAGTGGAGGCTTTTTGCCACTCTACCCACTAGCAATACCGATCATAGCAAGGCGTGGCTAAATAACACACGGACAAAGCTAAAAGAGGCGCTTGACAAAGAGGGGTTGGTTGATTAGGATTGGTGTCCCGGGATTCGGGCTCAATGGAGAGCCGCCGCGTTTGGGGCGCGGAGATGGCGCGTTCGATTCGCGCAATCCCGACTTTGCCTATCGTTCGCCAAGTCGGCCTAAGGCACTCGTTTGCAAAACGAGCATCGGTGGTTCGAATCCACCACGATAGTCTGCCGTGCAAAGGCTGGATCAACAGGTGCGTGGCCTAGTTGGCGAGGCATTGGCTTGTGACGCCAAAGAATTGGGTTCGAATCCCAACCACCTGATTACCACGCCGCTTTCGTCCACTGGCTAGGACCGCAGGCTTTCAACCTGCAGAAGCGAGATCGAAACTCGCAAGCGGTATTGTCGCTGTCACATTTGTCGCTTTGGCGTAATGGTTGCGCACCAGTCTTCCAAACTGGCGATGCGAGTTCGATTCTCGCAAGCGACTCTGCGGTGTGTTCACGCTCCGTCCCGAGCGCCGTGTTTTGCCTATTGGATTTGAATTTATGGATATTGATTAATGCATCGGGTTGGAGCAACTTGGCTCGTTAGCGTAGCGGTGCAACGCGCTCGGCCTACACCCGAGAGACCCTAGGTTCGAATCCTAGACGAGTCACTGCCCGACGAGTAACGCTCACTTGGCGTATTGGCTGCGCCCTCGACTTTTAATCGAGACGAAGGTGGTTCGATTCCATCAGTGAGCACTTCCCGCCGCGTGCGGGCATAGCAGTGGAGCAGGCACGGTTCCTGCGCCAGCCTCATAAGCTGGACTCAGTGGGTTCGACTCCCACCACTGCCATTACTCGCCGCCTTCGTCTATTCGGTTAGGATGCTGCGTTCTCAACGCAAGAAGATGGGTTCGAATCCCATAGGCGGTACTACTCACTCGTCGAGGTTCGTATGGGGTGGAGAGCACGTCTCCGTCGCGCGCCGAAGGGGCGGCGGAAGCTTGGAAGTAAGAAGCGGCATATGCAGTGGAAGCTGCGGCATCACCTCCGTGTTAAGCGAGACAAGTCCGCGACAAAGAAGCGGACGTATTCGATTTAGTCAACTGCTGCCTTAGCCCAACTGGGTAGAGGCATTGCGCTCAAACCGCAATTAGTGTAGGTTCGAATCCTACAGGCAGCACTCGCCTACTTGGTGCAATTGGTAGACACACCAGTCTTAGAAACTGGCTCTTGGGGGTTCGAGTCCCTCAGTAGGCACTGCTCGCTTAGCTCAGTTGGAAGAGCAATCGCCTCTTAAGCGATAGCGCGTTGGTTCGACCCCAACAGCGAGCACTACACCCGGCGGCTGGCGCAATTGGTTAGCGCGCTCGCCTGATACGCGAGAGGTTCTTGGTTCAACTCCAAGGCTGCCGACTTTTTCTCTATGACTACTTGTGTAATAAGCGGCAACTGCGTCCAATGCGGCGGCGCAGTTGTCGAGACCACTTGCGGAACGCCCTGCCCGCATTGTAAGTTTAAGTACCCGCTCGGCGATTGCAGCGAGCGGTAGACACACGCCGGGTTAGCTCAGCTAGGGAGAGCGCGGAGCCTGTAACTCCGATGTCGGGGGTTCGATTCCCTCACTCGGCTCTTGACCACCGAGGCGCGTATGGTAACGTGTCCGCGTTGTAAAGGAAGTAGTAAGCCGTATGTGCGCCCGTGTAATTTGTGCAACAGTAAGCAAGAGGTTGATGATTTAGTTGGCGCAACGTATAGATTGGGGTTACCGCCGATTGCTCCATTCTCGAATACAGATAGAGCTTGGTGGGGCACGCAGTGGCTGGGTAAGTAATGGTGGAGACGCCTCCTGGGTGAGGCACCTGACTGTAAATCAGGCGAGGCACGCCTCACTTCGGGTTCGACTCCCGGTTCCACCACTTCGCCCGACAAGCGGCCCGCGAGCGGGATTGTATACAAGCCGCTTCTACCGGAGTTAACGCCGATTGTAGATAGGGCGATTTAGGAGCGTTGGCAGAGAGGCTGATCGCGCGCGGTTGCTAACCGCGTTTGCTTAACGCAACGGAGGTTCGAATCCTTCACGCTCCGTGTGCCTATTGGAAGCTGTCCGGCTGGTCGAGGGCGCAGTCCTGAAAACTGTTGCGGGTTAAACACCCGTCAGGGGTTCGAGTCCCTTAGCTTCCGTTTGCGATTGTGGCCTAGCGGTTTAAGGCACCCGCCTGTCACGCGGGGGAGCGCGGGTTCGAATCCCGCCAGTCGCGTAGCTCGTCATGCGTGCTGGAGTGCAACTGCGTTTCTACCGCAGCCGACGCGGGTTCGATTCCTGCTGGCGAGACTGCCGCTTAGCTTACTCGGGTAAAGCAGGGAGCTTATATCTCTCAGATGGTGGGTTCAAATCCCACAGCGGCGATTGCGCTACTTAGCTCAAGTGGTAGAGCGGCGGTTTGAAGCACCGCGCGTGCGTGGTTCGATTCCACGAGTAGCGACTGCCCGGTGGCTCCCTCAACGGTCTAGGCCGACCTAGAGCATCGCCTGCTCGACAGGATACAGGGGGCGAAAGGCTGCACTCGCCGGTAGCTCAGTAGGATAGAGCGCCTGACTACGAATCAGGAGGCGGTGGGTTCGATTCCCACCCGGCGGACTTCTCGCTATAGCTCATTAGGATAGAGCGTCACGTTCCGAACGTGGAGGCGGTTGGTTCAAATCCAGCTAGCGAGACTATGACAAGCCATTCGAATCGGAAGCTGCTCAGTTGGCAACTAGTATTGGTCGAGGCGGCAGCCGCAATCGTCGCCGCTCGTCCCGCCGACTTCCCCGTCGCAGCCACATCGGCGAACCCGCCGGAGGTTGCGATGGATGTCGCGCAGCACGTTGTACTGCTGGCGAACGCGATGGCGGCACTAACCATCGCAGGACCAACGCGGAAACAACAGGAGGCGGCGAGTGGTCCCGTGCCCGCTGTGCCGGACGGTAGCGCAGCTACACCAGCATCTGGTTGACTTTAGCTGCACGCTCTGCGGCAGTACGGGGGAGGTTGCGGACGATATTCCTCTTCGCCACCGCTTACGTCTCCCCCCGCTCGATGGCAGCCGCAAGTTTGAATGTTACATGAAGTTTGTGCAGGGCCACGAATACCGCTCGTGGTTCTACGAAGCGAAGCAGTAAGCATTGCCCTGTCGTCTAATTGGCAGGACGCTTGTCTCTGACACAAGCGATCTTGGTTCGAATCCAAGTGGGGCAACTTCGCCGAGTTTGACACCGTAGTTTGAAGAGCAGGATATGCGGCTGGGCCTTTGGTCCTGCTAACTCGGCGATCAATGGGGTATAGCTCAACCGGCGGAGCGCGCGGCTGTTAACCGCGAGGTTGCAGGTTCGAAGCCTGCTGCCCCAGTTGTTACACAACGGGCTGCTAGTGATATCGGGAGCACACTGCACTTGCACTGCAGTAGACAGGGTTCGACTCCCTGGCGGTCCACTTAGCCTACTAGTCGCAACGGCGCGACGCCCGTCTCCAAAACGGGAAATGCAAGGTTCGATCCCTTGGTGGGCTGCTCTCGTCGCTTAACCAGCGACTACTGGGGTTTCGTCCAGCGGCAGGACTGCTGACTTTGGATCAGCATACCTAGGTTCGAATCCTAGAGCCCCAACTACCTCCCACTCGGCGGGCGCATGCAACGAATATATGATTGGTTGTGGATACATTGCTGCGACCGCAATGCACCAATTCAAAACTTCCTTTGTCGTACACCAATCGGTCGGTGGTTGTGTGCGCGCGCACCATCAGGACATAAGAATGAATGGGATGCGTGGGCTGCTTTAAATTAGCAAGTCAAGAATTGGCGCTACGCATCCGCTTACGAATTAAACGCGCGTCAAACGATCAATGAGCGACGATCCGCTGCTAACCCGCCTCCGCTTTCTCCTCACCCCCTACAAAGTTCGTATTAAACTCCTCCCTCTTTCCGACTATTCCATCATCGGACCGCCCGGCGATTGGTTCGAATTTACGCGTTGCGATGGACGCAAGTTTAGTGCTACACGCGAGGCAATTGAAAACGGTTGCAGCGTGCTGCAGTTGCTTAATGACGGGCGGGAGGTGCCGGACAATGCACACTTCTGCACATCGTGCGGCGGGTGGATTGATGCGGTTACGTGGCAAGCCGAACACTACATCCACTGCCTAAGAGCGCAGCATAACCGCATACGCCGCTATTAGTTACCCCGCAGTCCTCCACCAGTAGTACTCGTCGTGTGTAATGTCGATATTTTACAGAGCTAGGCAAGAGCGGGTTAAACCGTCGGTTTTTCGCCGGGAGGGCTATACACCACACGCCGATCGCCGCTGCGCCCGCTATGCTAAAAATTTAGCATGTTGCCGCTGCACGTGTGGGCCAGGCCGCTCCGCCCCGCAAACTACTTGCTTGTGCAAAGTGCTTTACGCGACAAAGTAGACGGCCGAAAGAAATGCCTAACACTTCCGCGTTAGGCATTTCCGCCTACCGCCTACTGCTTACCGCGCGCGTTTCTCATTTCGCGTGCGTGTGAGTTGTCGGTACTCCTCAACACTGCGCGTCAGCATCGCACGCCGCATGTATCGCCGCGCGACGATGCCTGCATGTCCGCGCACGGTTTCAACGCACATACGACAGACAACGATGTTGTAGTAGATGCGCACGCCCTGCTTGCCACACGCGGGCATATCTGCTATTGCTTGCGTCACTACTTCACACGACAACAAGCCAAGCCGCACAGCAACGCGACGTGTTTTTTGTTGTTCGCGCGTCATGGCCACCACACGACGAACGCCGCGACGAAACCGAGCAGCGCCCAGATTGGAGAAACGCTACGGGTCCACATGTTGCCAGCCTACCTTTCGCGTTTGGGTAAGTACAACGCTACGCCGCCGTTTTGGATCGCGGCGGCAACTTGTCCCGTAGCAGGGGACCGCGATACGTAACCGCACGAACAACGCGCGCAGATACGCAACGCGGCCCGTCCCGCCACAGATTGCGCACGTCGCGTACACTTCGCCACGCGCGCGGCATAGCTCGCAACGCATTATTTCACCACTAACGCATGCATGCCTAACACGCGTCCATGAACGTCTACGACCCGCTTAATCAATGCGGGTTCGGTGCGCCTGCGACAGACAGGCCCGCGACACACAACGGGAATGCCAAGACGAAACTGCGTTGCGCGTTCTATCGTGATGCGACCAACGCCGCCGCATAGAGAGCAACCGCGCGCGGCAAGAACGCCGCGCGCGTGTCTGCTTAGTGGACACTTCACACGAACGCCCCCGCCAACTTGTTCTCCACCTGCCGCAACGCGTCACGCGCGACATTCGCCGCCTCTTGCCTCGCCCATTCGTCCGCGCGGTACGTGTCCGCATGCGCGAGCGACACACGCCGCAGCACATCGTCACACACGCGTTGTAGATCGCTGTCGGGTACGAGCGAAAGCGACGGCGCGCGCTTGGCAAGCTCTACCACTTTCTCTACTGTTGAGCCGTGGAAAATCTTGTCTTTGGTCGCCATCGTGTCGGCGAAGTGACGCAGCACGTCGCCGAGACGCGTCCACAACTCGCGTTGCGCCGCGCCCATTTGTTCCCGCGCCGCATTCGTGTACTCCGCCGTCAACTCCGCCTCTTGCTCCGGGGTGACGTTGGTAATGCGGAAGTCTCCGCTTGCGACCGGCGCAATGGTCAGGGAGAAAGAGAACAGGTTGCGCACGCTATCCGCGTCGGGAAACTCGCGCGCGTGGTATAGGTCACCGAGACGTGCGGGCCCACTTGCCAAGTACTCGGGATACTTGCGCACGAATTCGTCATACGCTTCCCCGCACGCCTCACGCCGCTTCCGCATTTCTTCGCGGAAGCTCAGTAGGTTGCTGGCGGGGAAAATGCGCGTCGCATCGTCCAGCCACGGAAGCGTTAGGTAGTGGAAGGATTGGCGCGCGCGACTGTGTGCGGTATTGATTGCCGCAAGCGCATCTTTGGGGAGCAACGCTTTGGCAAACTTCCCGCTATCGCTCGCCGTGCTGTGCTTTGTCTGTACCGTTCGTGTTGCCGTGTTGTCGATACGCTGGCCTGTCCATGCGGACAGGTGAAGCGTGGCGCTTAATGCGCGCTGTGATAGGTCAAGAATGTTGTTAAGCATTGTGTCACCTCCATGTTTGTGTAACGTAGGGAATGTGAAACGTTAGGCGGCGGTCAGCAGGCATTGTAGGATTGAAGGCAGTATACAAATCGCACGCCTCGCTCCACATCAACCCACAACCATTAGTGCAAAATTCGCGCACGTCCGTTTCGCTCTTGAATTGATGGCCAAACACGCGACACTTGACGCGCGCGAGCGTTTCAGCTTTCGAGCGTTTCGGCATCGGTCGCCTCTCGCACGTAGCGCGCGGTATCGCGTGCGTCAGCCACTGCATTCATTAGCGCCGCGTAGCGCACGTCCGTATGACGTAACTGTAACTCGACAGCTTCCCACACTTCAACGATGCGGTCGATGGTGTCGAGTAGGTCGGCGGTTGCTTCGCGTGATGTGAGCATTAGTCGCCCCCGGTCATTTCGATAACCTCGCCCCACGGCGGCGCAAAACTGTCGTTATGCCCTTCGATCAACAGCCACAATACCGCGTAGTCGGGCGACTCTTGCTCGCGGGTGAAGTCACTGCAATACCCGTCCGTCAAGTAGATGACCGCGACTACATCTTCCTTCCGGTAGTGGTCAATCACTTCTACGTACGACGTACCACCACCGCCTTTAGGCCGACACTGCGCGACGTTCTCGATATCCTGTTCGTGCAATTCCGTATCACACCACGCGACGGTAAGCGTTGCGCGTCCCATGCTCGCCGCAGCTTGCAGACAGCCGTTAACTTCCGCGACCGCCTTCTGTATCAACGCATCGGTCATGCTACCGCTTGTATCGACAGCAAAGATGATGCGCGCGACGCGCGGCATGCGCGCACTAGGCAAGTAGACATCGTGCGATGCCATGTAGCGGCGGTTGGGTTGTCTCCATGAATAGTCGTCGCGCGTTACGTCGCTAATGAAACGCGCGAGCAACTCCCGCCACGGGAGAACGGGAGCAAGCACGTCGTCAAAGTGACGCTCCATGCCCGCCGGAAGTTTCCCCGCCGCCTTCGCTGCATTCAGCGCCCGCTTGACACGCAGCTTTGTATCGGCGATCGCCTCTTGCTTCGCTGCCCCGGTCAACGGCTTCCCCTGTTCATCGATCGCATCCATTACGCCGCCGCAACCGTAATCGGGGCCGGGCTTGCTGCATCCCGGGTTGTGCTGGCCGTTTTGCCCGCCGCATTGCGGACACGGCGGCGGTTGTTTGTACAACCGTTCGGGCGTGTCGTTAATCGGCGGGATACAACCTTGCGGCAATTTCAACCGCGCAAGCTCCGCGACCAAGTAGTTAACGACGTGATCGCACGCGATATTCCACGCCGACGGGTCGCGCCCCTCGCGCCGCAAGCAATGCAGGTTGGCGACGTGACAACCTTCGTGGCATAGCACGCCGAGCAACTCCGCGCGCGGGAGTTGCGTGACGAAAGATGGGTTGTAGTAGAGGCGTTTCCCATCGGTCGCCATCGTGGGAATGTCCCACGCGACTACGCGCTGTAGATGGAGGACAAGCGTTGCGTAGAACGGGAAGTCAAGGATAAGGTCGGTTACCGCGATTCCTAACGCGTGCTTTGCCTTATCCTCGAATGCTTTTATTTCTGCTTGTGTTGGCGCTTGCATGTTATACCCCCAACGCTTTCGCGTTCTTCGCTCCCCACTTCGTGAATGCCGCAACCCACTCGGGCGATTCAATCAGCTTCGCGTCACGCGCGGCAACGTCTTTGACGAATAGGACGTTGAATTCGACGGGACAGCGGTCGAGGTATTCGAATGTCGGCGCGACGTTCTCCCGCTTGCATCCATGCGCCAGCGCCCCCATGAGCGCATACATCACGTCGGGCTTTTTGTCGGGGACGGGCGCAGACTTGGGCGATTTGTAAATCACTTCGCGGTCGGGCAGTTCAGTGAACAGTTGATAGAACGCGACAAACTCCGCCGCCGCTCCCTCGCCCACTTGCGCGCCAATCAATTCCGCGTTGATCATATTCGTGTCCAGCAGCGGTTGCACGCCTTCGAACCATGCGCGCGGCGTGGGGGAACGCTTCAGCGCCGCCGCCGCTGCCGGGTCGAATGCGTTGATAAGCTCACTACGGAAGCGCGCGAAGCTTGCGAGAATGGGCGAGCCGTTGTTTTGCAGCACGTGCGCTACCCAATCGTCTACGTCGAAATCGATATGGACGACGCCACCCGTGAAGCGGTCAAGCAGTGGGGACAGGATGCCATTGACGCCCGCGCGGTCACTACTGCGATTCGTCGCTGCGATGAATGACACAGTATCGGAAATGCGGCGGTTGTTCACGCGGCGTGCGTGCAGCGCTTGCATCAGGGGCGCTTGCACGGACAACGGCGTTTGTCCAAGGTCGTCTAGGAAAACGACGGTTGGCTTATCCGTCTCGCAAATCTCTTTCCATTCCGCGAATGGTAGGAAGTCGGCGGCGGTCCCGTCGGCGCTGCGGAATGGCAACCCCTTGATGTCGGTCGGATCGCTGATAACGCCGTGAATGATGCGTAGCGCGTAGCCGAGTTGTTCGGCCACCTGATGGACGATGCTTGTCTTACCAACACCGGGGGAAGCAACCGCGAGCGTAGGACGGCGCGCGGGAATGGTCACGCGCAGTAAGGATGCGAGTTGGGAGAGTTTCATAATGACGTTCCTTTCGGTTAAGCGTTGGGTATCCGCATCTGAAGCCGCCACGCGACTAGCGCAGCGGTTACGTCATCGTCACTAATCGGTTGTTCGCGCAACGTCTCTACTGCTGCGACCACCTGCTTGTAATTGTCGTCCGCTTCCCACGCGACGATAATGAGTTGTGTTATCTGCGACGGGTCTACGCGGTTTGCTATCGCGCGATCCACTGCGCGTCGCATCACGCGCGCATGTTCATAGGCCGCTTCCTTGCGTGCCTCGCCCCGCGTGCGTTCGTAATGCTTCCGCATTGCCAGCCGTAGGTATCCTTCGCTGATGTGTGCGGCGAGGCTGTACGCGTTGCTGTGTGTAGTAGCGGGCAGTAAATCGCCCCGCTCGCGTAGTGCCTTGATAGTACGGCGGGGGGAATACAAGACGACAACTTCGCTCCGCGATTCAATCACGTCGCGCGCTATCCGCATCAGCAACTCGTGTTGTGCTTGGCTTCGCTTCCGCATCGTCCCTCCATTCTTTGTGGCAGGCGGTACACAGCCTGACATTGGTCAGTGTTCCGTCATCGTTGATTGTGTGCGCGTAGTGTGCAGCGCCGTACACGCGACACTTGCTGCATTCGTAGCGGCGCATTAGTGCAACCGCACTTGCCGCCGTTTCGGTGGCTTGATGTAGACTGGCGCGGTCCACTTGTCGGCGAGCCGCTTCAACGCGGCGAGAGTTTGCGCGGTCACGTTTGCCTCCATGTTGTGGGGAATGGATCAACAGCAAGACAGTTGTTCGGTGCAGGTGGAATCCACTTGTTAGGCAGGTCAACGCGTTGTGTGCGATTGCCGCGAACGTGTCACGGGAGAAACCGCCGCGCGATTTACTGCCTAACGTTTCCTGTAGCTGGCGCGGTTGCGGTCATCGTGTGTGGACGATACACCGCGCGAGTCTCAGGTTTCGGCGTTGTCCCGCTTCGCTTCCGCTAACGGTCTCGCCACTTCGGTTGTAGTCGGTAGCGTTGCACTACCGACCCTTATACTAATTGAAAGAGAGAGGGGCGCGCAAGTGTTGTTAACGCGTTGGGGTGTATAAGGTTACGAGACTAAAAAACGTGCGTAGAAACCGCCGCGCCAGCAACTTTCATGCCGCACAACTTTCGTACCACTGCGCGGCGGCACGATTTTTGCCGCCTAGCAATTCCCGTGCCGCCGCCGCCGCCCGATCTTCGGTGTTTCTTCACCTTCGGTTTTCATTCGCCTCCTTCGGCAAACGTTCGGTGTTTCGTTACAAATGCTGAATTTTCAGCACTTGCTTTTTTGCCTCCACACCGCGTATCCTGCGAGGAGCATGGAATCGCCTGCCGATTTCCCCGCCAGCGAGGAGCGCACCGCCGCTCTTGTCCGTTGCCGCGTGTTTGGGCACGAATACTACTCGTCGCATATCAACTCGGATACTCAAGAGCCGTGTCATAGCTGCGGGCTGCCGTGCGAGGAGGCGAAGCGGCGCACGCATAGCACGTTTCGTGGGCATAGATATCCAACGCGTGGTGACTGCTTCTACGTGCCATATGAGCGATGATGCTACCGCGCTTGACGTGCATTGCCGATTGTTTGGGCACTTGTTTACGCGCGACACCAATCGGTTAGAGTTGTGCCGCAATGGCTGCAGAATGTCGTGGAAAGCGTTGGACAATCCACAAATGATTAAGAAGTGGCATGCTGTGCTCGTCAATGATACTGACAGCCTAATCATCGAGGAAATGCATGGCCGGAGTGCGTAGAGGCGGGAAGAAGAATCGGAAGTGGGGGAGGCAGGCGGACTCGCCGAGCTTTAAGAAGTACGTGCGCCTACATCCGCCCGACGCGTCGTATAAAAAGATCAAGAAGCGGCCTGGTTACCAGCGCGCGAAGCAGTTGCGTAGTGTGCTGCATGAGCTTGCCGACGCGACGCGCGTCACCGCCGAAATGGAGGAACGCGTGCAGCCTGACGCACTTCATCGCAATCGTGTATACATTGAACATGCACAACGTGTGCGCGGGCTGCTGACTCGCTATGCGCGGCAGCATCGGATGAGCATGCGCGCGCCGCGTATCGCCGAGACAGGCAGATGCGGGAAGCGGGAGTGTGCGGTGTGTAAGAGGACAGTGTGATGAGTTATACTTCTGCTCACTACAGTATTCCTAACAGGTATGCTGTAAAATACGATGTGAAACCGCATACGTCGGTTGCGTGTCCAATTTGTCGTTACCGGCCAAAGAAGATTGCGGTTAACTGTGCCATCTGCGGCGGCCTTCGTCGCATCCCGCCAGAACGCGGGGCGATGCTGAAATTAGGAATGGAGATACCATGCTGGTGCGGCTACTGCGCCCACAACCTGCTGGGAAAGATGCAAGTGTTCATAACCCTGAACACGACGCCTTGATGCAGGCGATCCACTGCGCGGAGTTGGAGGCGCGGCTTGCGGCGGTCTGCGAGGAGCGCGACTGGCTGCGTGCATTCATCATTGCACACTACGTGGGGAAACCATGAGCCGACTACAGCTACCAATCGTACTAACGCCGACGCGTGCCGAGCTAGGCAGTCGCTGTCACCGCCGACACTTCCTCGCTGACATCTTGGAGCGCGGGCGCTACCACAGCCCGTCGCTTGCATTCGGCACGGTGTTTCACGCGGGGGCTGCCGAGTGGTGGCGCAGCGCGTCGCATGCAGACGCGGAACGCGTGCTGCGAGTAATGCACAGTGGGCTGTCGGGGAGCATGACGGAGAAGACGACGGAGCAACTCGCGACGGGGATGCTTGCGAGCTACGTCAACGATGCGACACTCGCTGGGCCGTTTCAATCAATGGGCCCGTGGCAGGTGGTGTCGATTGAAGACCGACTGGAGATGCCGCTTGGGCGCCATCGGTTGAGTTTCCAGACTGACCGCGTGCTCTTCAACAAAGATCGCGGGCATTTGGTTGTAGTTGATACGAAGACCGCTCAACGATTAGACCCAAGATGGGAGCGGCAGTGGGAAATGAGTTTGCAGATGAAGCTGTATCGACGGGCGATGCAACGTGTGTATGACATGCCGCTGCTCGACGTGGTGATTGAGGGCGTGTTGAAGGATATCCCCAGCCGCGTGCGGTACTACACCTGTCCGGAATGGGACGACGCGACACTCGACGAAGCCGAGCGGCAGTTTATCCGCGTTGCGGACGAAGATCGGCGGTTGATCGAGTCAGACACGGGGATTCCAATCGACGTGTCGGTGGCGGAGGAGATCGCGGTGAATCAGACGGCGACGAATTATCACGACTGCTTCAGCTACAATGTCGAATGCCCCTTCCGGCGGTTGTGTATTGCCGAGCCTGCGCAACGTGCGGCGATTTTGCGTGGTGAATATCTTGACATTCCGTCTGAATACTGATATATTTGGTATATGAAGAAGACTTGGTATAAACGCAACAAAAAGCATGCCTATGCAACTATGAAGGCGTGGAGAAAGCGCAATCGTCGTCGTTGGCTTGCGCTACAACGCAAAGCTGGAAGAGCTTATTATGCCAAACTTAAGCGCGCGGCGTACGCTGTACTAGGAAATGCGTGCAAGGCGTGTGGAGAAATAGACACTGTTGTTTTGCAAATAGATCACGTAGCTGGCGGCGGTACTAAAGAAATGCAACGGCTTGGACACTACAACAAATTTTACCGGGAAGTAGTGGCTAAGCCAAAGAAGTATCAACTGCTTTGCGCCAATTGCAATTGGCGCAAACGAGCGGAGGGCGAGTGAGTATTGAAACGGTGGCAGTTGTTTCAGCGAATGGAGAGCGGTATTACGTCTATCTCGACCTGCGGGATGGCGAAGTATCCGTTTTCCACGATAGCACGATAGGAAGATTTCCGTCTCGCCCCACACTTTTTAATCCCAAACGTTCGCTACTATCCGCAATGCTGGCAGCGAAAGCATTGATTGTTGCGCATGCTCACAAAGCAAAACCGCCCGATGAATTGGAGAAGGCGAAGCGTGCGTGGGAGCTTGCAAATGCTGACCAGCCATCACGTTAACGGCCCTTGTCGTTTCCCGCTTACTAGGTTAACTTAGGCATCCATGCAATTCACACACTCTATTTTGGTCACCGGCGCAAGCGGGGTTGGGAAGTCTACGCTGATGCGGCGGATGCTGGAAGCGTATGGGAGCGGCGCGGTCGTTTGCGCTCCCGGAAGTGATGAACGCGATTCCTACCTTGGGTTAGACGCGCCGCACTACACATTCGGCGAGTTTGACGATGTGACCTTCCAACCGAATTTGAACGAGTGGGCGGCGGACGGCCATCACACGATGTGCCGCTGGCTGCAGCGCGTGTATTTGGAGTGCGCGAAGGATGTGGAGGATGGGAAGCCGCCGCGTTATGCCGTTCTCGCTACGGATACTATCTCGGCGGTGGGCCGCCTCGGCTTCAACGCGTCGATGGCGAAGTATAAGAAGACCGAGCCGCCTGCTGCCCAGTCACCGGATGGGGCCGCATTTTACACTCACCTCCGCATGACGCAGGAGAGTGGCGTTCGCCTAATGCGCGCGATACGTGGATTAGGCGTGCATTGGATCGCCGCCGCACATCCCACGGAGTCGCAGGTTACTGAAATGTTGAAGACGCAAGCCGACCCCTCCGCCTCCAAGATCATCCCCGACATACCCGGCGGGTTTAAGAACCAACTGCCGAGTTACTTCAGCACCGTCCTGCACATGGGGATTATGAATGCGCAGGGCGGGAAGCGCGTGCATTACCTGCAGTGGCGGGGCGATCCGAAGCGGGTGACGAAATCACGCTTTGGTCCACTAAGCGACAACGAGTATCTACAAGCCGACTGGCCGACCGTAGATGCGGCAATCCGCGCGGCGGCTTTGCGGGCAGCGGAGGCGAAATGACCACACGACGGAGACGGAAGAAGGGGCCGCGTACACTCTACTTCGCGGTGAAACCGGATAGGAACGACAACCATGAGTTGTATGTGGGAAAGCCGAAGTTGGCTCCACAGGCTTGCGATCAATGCGGACGCACGCATCTGGAGTGGCAGCCAACGCGAGGCTCGCGATTGTTGCTGAACTCGCTTTGCAATGATGCGGCAGCATCGCTGGGCTTGCCGACCACCAAGTACGGCTTGTACAAGTTGGTAGTCGCGGTCGAGCCGGTGCAGGTAGACGAGGCGTGAGATTCTCCGCCTAGTTGAGCGGGGCGCTCACCTCGTTTACCATAACAAGTGCGGGGAATGGGGAGTACTTCCTCGCATTCGTCTGCGGGCTGCTTGCGCTCCTCAATTACCTCAACTCGCTTTCACGTACGCCCACTACGCCCAAGCCGCAGGGGTAGTGGGGAAGTAA
>Ga0075426_10000844_pt1 | contig 21528 bp, 29 predicted proteins | sample SoiMethybrSBSTD5_FD_75304 | JGI IMG/M metagenome (GOLD analysis project Ga0075426, IMG submission 75304) | Bulk soil microbial communities from a Populus tree surrounding site in Tennessee, USA - Soil MetaG P. TD hybrid SBSTD5 | ecosystem: Environmental > Terrestrial > Soil > Tree plantation...
GGCGGAGCGCATGAAGCGCGGCGAGTTGCCCCGGCTGCTCTCGCACCGCTTGCGCGGCAGCACGCTGGGCGTCTTCGGGCTGGGCACGATCGGGTCGCTGGTGGCCGAGGGCGGCGCCGGTTTCGGTATGAAGATTTTGATCTTCGGCCGAACCGCCTCCCACGAGAAAGCCAGGAGGCTTGGCTATGCCACGGCGAAAAGCAAGGCCCAGCTCTTCGAGGAGTCGGACGTCCTCACGCTCCAGGTGCGGCTCACGCCCGAGACGCGCGGCAGCGTGACGCGCGAGGACTTCGCTCGCATGAAGCCGAGCGCGCTCTTCGTCAACACCGCCCGCGCGGAGCTCGTCCAGTCCGGCGCGCTCCTCGAAGCGTTGAGAAACGGGCGTCCGGGCTATGCTGCGCTCGACGTCTACGAGGAAGAGCCGGTGCCGCCGGGCCATCCGCTGCTTGCGATGCCCAACGTACTTTGCACGCCGCACCTCGGCTGGGCCGAGTTCGACAATTTCGAGCTGTATTTCGGCGAGTGCTTCGAGCAGATCGCCGCCTACGCAGCCTCGCAGCGAGATTGAAGTCGTCATACGGCTTGACACTCTGAATCGCAGAGTCGTAAACTCTGCGCTACAGAGTATTCATCGCCCGGAGGCCGAGCCATGTCGACGGTCGCAGCCCAGCTTGAGTCGATCCACAGCATGCTCGCGGCGGGACACCGCAGCATCCGCCTGCCGCGCCATAGCCTGCTCCTCTGGGGCATCACCGGCGCCATCCTGTGCCTCGGCACCGAGCACGTCATCACGCTGGAGCGGTTTCCGGGGCATCTGGAGCGCGCCGTGGCGCTGCTGCTTTTCCTCGGCATCGTGCTCTCCGGTGTGGCCGTCGCCGACTACTGCTATACGCGATACCGCATCGAGGCGCGCGAGGAATCGCTGCCGTTCGTGCAGGGGCAGTTGGCCAAGGTCTGGTGGCTGCTCATCGGCATGGGGGTGTTGTTCACCTTTGCCACCGCTTTCTTCGGCGGCGGTCAGATGACGTTCGTGATCTGGCTGGTGCTGTTCGGTCTCGGGATCTATGTCCACGGCCTGTTTTCGGAGCAGATCCTGGAGTGGGCAGGGGTGATGATGATCCTGCTCGGCATCGGCGCGCTCGCGTTGCCGACGTCCTACGTGGCGACGCAATGGCTCGCGGCGTCGGCGTTCGGACTCGGCATGCCGCTGCTTGCCGCCATGCTCGATCGCGGCGAATCGAAGTCGGCCTGGACCCGCGCCGGCCAGTCGGCGCTGTGGCTCGCGCTCGTCCTGACACCGGTCGTACTCGCCTACCAATGGCGGGACTCGCGGCGCGCGCCGGATGCGCCCAAGATGAGCCTGGAATCGTTCCTGCGCCAGGCACCGCCGCAGGGAAGCGTGATCGTCGCCATTCCCGCAGGTACCGCGATTCCGCTCAAAGTCCGTATCGATGGGGACATCGTGCAAGACGACGGCGGCCCTACCGTGCCGCTCACCCTGGCGCGTCCGATCGAGGTCGTGGTCGTCGACGGCAAGCCCAACGGCATGTTCCGCGTCGCGGACGGCGCGTGGAAGCAGCGCGCCAACAGCCTGTGGATCCGCGATGTGCAGCTCCGCGCCACCATCGCGCCGTCCGCCGGGCCGGCTGCTTCGATGAGCGTGACACTCGCCGTCGACACTCGCAGCCGGTAACGGAGGAGCGCAAATGGCCAAACCGAAATCCCAGCCCGAACCCGGCCTCGACGCGGTGCTGCACCAGCCGGTGCGCACCCAGATTGTGGCCTACCTGATCGGGCGCGAGGAGGCGACCTTCAGCGAGTTCAAGCGCGTGCTGCGCGTCTCCGACGGCAATCTGGAGTCGCACATGAAGAAGCTGATCGCCGCCGACTACATCACCACGCGCAAGGACGCGAGCAGCGCGCGACAGCAAACGGTCTACTCGCTTACCTCGAGCGGACGTGCGGCGCTGCGCCAATACATGGAGAACCTGCAGCAGATGCTCGGTTTCGCTACTACGGCGAAGGGGCGCGCCAGGTCCGCGCCGGCGTGGCCTTCGACGGTTCTATCGGAGAAATGACGATGAAAATTGTTCGAGCCCTCAGCGTCTCTGCACTGCTCGTCGCGGCGGGATGTGCCAGTCAGCCGCCTTCTGCCGACCAGCTGAGCGCGCTCCCGGTAGTGCAGTTCGGCCAGCCGGTCCCCGCCGGCAGCGACTACGTCCTGTTCTTCCCGGCCGACAAGCCCATCCCCGTGAACGTGGCGGTCAAGGGCAGCCTTTTCGCGAGGGAGGCGGAGCAGCGCCTCGACGTAACGCTGCGGAAGGGCATCTATTCCTACAAGAACTGGGTCAGCTACGACCGCCTCACCTGGCGCAACAGCCAGGACGTGATCAAGTCCGATTTCCAGATCATGCTGCCGAGCTATCGGCATCCGGAGCCCGGCGTGATCCGGATCCAGATGGACGAGCGGAGCTGAGCGCCAACGCGCGGCGGGCATAAAAAAAGGGCCGCTGGCGCGGCCCCTTCAGTGCCCGAGGGGATCCCTCAGGCTTTCAACGCCTCCAGGACACGCGCCGGTGTCGCCGGCATGTGCTCCAGCCGCTTGGCCGGTGAGGCGGTGAAATCTGTGACCATAGCCTCCTCGCTCCTGGGACCCGGAATCTTGCGCCGGGTCCGGCTGACATGCAAGCCTCCGACCCGATTTCTTTGCGTCGCAGCAACAGCAACGCTCGCGGGCGCGGGCGTAGAGTGCTACACCGCCGGCGTGGCGGCTTTGCCCGAGAGAGGAGCTCGATGAAATCCATCGTGCGCGTGCTTTCGACCGCGACCGTCGCTGTCGCTCCGGCGCTGTGCCTGGCTCAAATCGTGAGGGTGGAGGTCTATCCGATCGAGTCGGTGACGATGAGCGACCAGGACTTCCTGAACGGCCGCAAGGACGCCAAGCCGGTCACGCTAGCCGGTCAACTGAAGATTCCGCGCGCCGGCAACGAGCGGCTGCCCGCCGTCGTGCTGCTGCACGGCTCGGGCGGCGTCGGCGGCAATCTCCTCGACTGGGAAAACGATCTCAACCAGATGGGCATCGCCACGTTCGTGCTGGACGCCTTCACCGGCCGGGGCATCACCTCCACGAGCGTCAACCAGGCGCTGCTCGGCAGGCTGGCGATGACCTATGACGCCTACCGCGCGCTCGAGATTCTCGAGAAGCATCCGCGCATCGACTCGCGGCGGATCGCGCTGATGGGCTTCTCGCGCGGCGGCCAGGCGGCGCTCTACGCAGCCGCGAAGCGCTTCCAGCACATGCACGGACCGGCATCGGGCCTTGACTTCGCGGCGTACGTTCCCTTCTACGCCTCGTGCGGCACCCGGTTCGTCGACGACGAAAGCTTCTCGCCCAAACCCGTTCGCATGTTCCATGGCGCCGCGGACAACTACGTGCCGGTGGCGCCGTGCCGCGAGTACGTGCAAAGGCTGAAGGCGAAGGGCGCGGATGTCGCGCTCACCGAGTATCCCGGTGCGCACCATGTGTTCGACGGGCGCCTCTTCAAGACGCCGGTCGTGGCCGAAAAGTCGCAATCGACACGCGGCTGCCAGCTCGCCGAGCGGCAGAACGGCGTGATCGTCAACGTGAAGACCGCACAGCCCTTCACCTACGCCGATCCCTGCGTGGAGCTCGGCCCGACCATCGCGTACGACGAGAAGGCCCACGCCGCGGCGCAGAAGGCGGTGAAGGAATTTTTCGCCGCTACGCTGCTCGCGCCATAGACGGACTCGGCCCCCCGGCGCCAGGACGCCGAGGCATATGCCCTCGCGCGACGCCGCCCGCGGCTGATACCGTCACGCTCACATGAAGCCGCGCATCTTCAGCATCCTCTGGACGGACTGGCCGGCGCTGCTGTGCCTCATGTGCTTCCCCGTGATCTGGCTCATCAGCGGGCAGCTCGTGCTCTTCCGCCGCGACGGCGGTTTCACGGGCGCCGACGCGCTCATGCTCGCGATTCCGCTCTCGCTTGTCGCCTCCGGTCTTCTCGCCTGGCGCATCGTGCGGATCCATCGCCTGTTCTCGCGCGGCCAGCTCGTGCGCGCGCAGATCACGCGGCTCGACGCCGTCTGGGACCGGGGGCGGCTCGAGTTTTCCTACGACTTCGGCGGCCACCGCGTCAGCTCCTGGACGACGGTCTACAAGAACAAGCAGGTGCGGGCCCTGGCTGTGAACCAGGAAGTCGAGGTCCTGGTCGACGTGGCCAATCCCGTCAACGCCATCGTGCGCCAGCTTTACTTGTAACTTGTTTGTCAAGGCCGCGCCCCGCTCAGGGCCGGAAGAAGCATGGCGAGGGGCTTGCGCGACGCGATCGCGTTACTAGAATCGTCTTTTCCGCAAGACTCTTTGGTGAGGCACCATGCTGAAGAAAGACATCAAGATCCGCTCGAGCGAAGGTCCGCAGTTCGATTGCTACGTGGTGACGCCCGAAGGCGGGCCGAAGGTGCCGGCCATCGTGCTCGCGTCCGCAATCCACGGCGTCGACGCGGACCTGCGCGGCATCGCCGACGAGTTCGCTGCTCGCGGCTACATCGCGGCGGCGCCCGACCTCTTCTGGCGCAGTGTGCCCGGGCCGCTCGCGCGCGACGACCAGCGCGCCGCGCCGCGCGGCCAGCCGCGCCTCGACAAGATCAGGACCGGCGAGCGCGACCTCGCCGACGCGCTGGCGGTGGTGCGTCGCGAGCCGCTTTTCAACGGCCGCGCCGCGGTGATCGGCTTCTGCTACGGCGGCCCCTACGCGATCCTCGGGCCCAAGCGCCTGGGCTACGACGCCGGCATCTCCTGCCATGGCACGCAGCTCCTCGACTACATCGGCGAGCTCGAGGGCGTGCGCGCGCCGGTGTGCATCATCTGGGGCGATCAGGATCACGCCGCGCCGGCTCCCGTCCTCGAAGCGTATCGCGGCGTGCCGGCGCGCATGAAGAACGTGCAGGTGCACATCTTCCCCGGCATCCAGCACGGCTACATGATGCGCGGCAACCCAAAAGCCTTCGACACGGCGACGTACGACTTCTCCATGGCGCGCGCGCTTGCGCTCCTGGAAAGCCTGCGGACTGCCAGGACTTCGGCGGAGCTCTAGTCGCCCACGGGCGCGCTACTGCGCCACGATCAGGCTGGTGAGCTTCTGCGGGTCGTTGAGGAGCCCCGCGCTCGGGCCGTAGTGAGTGACGCGGCCGCGGCTCAGGACGAGCGCGGTCTCGGTCACCGAGAGCGCCACCTTGGCGTGCTGCTCGACCAGGACGATCGCGAGCGAATCCTCCGCAATCAATTTCTTCAGTGAGATCAGAAGCATCTCCACGATGATGGGCGCGAGGCCCTCGAGCGGCTCGTCGAGGAGAAGGAGCGACGGATTGCCCATCAGCGCGCGGCCGATGGCGAGCATCTGCTGCTCGCCGCCGGAGAGCTGGTTCCCCATGGCGGCGCGGCGCTCCTTCAGGCGCGGAAAGAGCTCGTAGACGCGCTCGACGCTCCAGCGCCCGCGGCGCGCGGCCACGGTGAGGTTCTCGTGCACGCTGAGGGAAGGGAAGATGAGTCGTTCCTGGGGCACGAAGCCGATGCCCAAGCGCGAGCGCTCGTACACCGGCAGCCCATGAATGGGTCTGCGATTGAAAAGAATTTCACCGGAGTGGAACGTCGTGTGCCCCATCACGGTGGAAAGGAGCGTGGTCTTGCCGACGCCGTTCCTGCCGAGGACGGCGAGCGAGCCGCGCTCGGGCAACGACAGCTCGACGTCCTCGAGCACCACGGTCTCGCCGTAGCCCGAGCTCAGCCGCCGGATCTGCAGGGCGTCAGGCATGGCGCTGCTCGCCGAGATACACCTGGTGCACGCGGCGGTCGTGCGCGATCTCGCTCGGCGGCCCCTCGACGAGCACTTCGCCCTGCACCAGCACGGTGATGCTCTTCGCGAAGCGGAACACGAGGTCCATGTCGTGCTCGATGATCAGGATCGCGATCTCGGGCGGCAGCCGGTCGAGGACCTGGAGGATGCGCGCCGACTCCTGCGACGGCACGCCGGCGGCCGGCTCGTCGAGCAGCAGCACCTTCGGCCTCAGGCCGAGCGCGATGGCGATCTCGATCAGGCGCTGCTTGCCGTAGGGCAGGTCCTGTGCCGGAGTACCGGCGTCCTCGGCAAGCCCGAGCGTGGCGAGCAGGGCCATCGCCTCGTCCTTGATCTCCTTGTGCCGCCCGGCGGCCTTCCACATGCGCTTCGCGACGCCTTCGCGCTCGGCCACGGCGAGCGCGACGTTGTCCAGGACCGGCAGGCGGCGGAAGAGCGTGGTGATCTGGAAAGTGCGGCCGAGACCGAGCTTGACGCGCGCCGCCTGCTTGGTCTTCGTGATCTCGCCGCCGTTCATCAGGATGCGGCCGGAGGAGGGCGCGAGCGCCCCGGTCAGCATGTTGACGAAGGTGGTCTTGCCGGCGCCGTTCGGGCCGATCAGGGCGTGGCGCGCCCCCGCCTCGAGGCGGAAGTCGATGTTCTGCGCGACCGTCAGCGCGCCGAAGCTTTTGCAGAGCTTTTCTGTCTCAAGAGCTGCAGGCATTTGTCCGCCAGGCCCAGGATGCCCCCGGGCGCGAAAAGCACGACCGTGATGAGCAGGGCGCCGACGCCGAAGTACCAGTACTCGGGGTACTGCTTGGCGAGCCAGTCCTGCACCACGAGGTAGATGACCGGGCCGACGAAGGCGCCGTACAGGCGGCCGACGCCGCCGAGGATCAGCATCACGAGCAGATCGCCGGAAGGCTCCAGGCCGAGCACGTTCAGCCCGACGAACTGGTTCACCTGGGTGAGCAGCGCGCCGGCGATGCCGGCCATCGTTCCGGAGATGGTGTAGATCAGGACCATGCGCCAGTACACCGGCGCGCCGACGGCATGCATGCGGGCGCGGTTCTCGCGGATGCCGGTGAGCATGGCGCCAAAGGGCGAATAGATGATCCTGCGCACCGCCCACCAGCCGATGAAGAGCGCCACCAGGCAGTAGAGGAAGGCGGTGTGGCCGAAGATGTCGAATTTGAAGAGGCCGAGAATCGGGCTCACCACTACGCCCTGCAAGCCGTCGGCGCCGCCGGTCAGCGAGCTCATCTTGTTCGCTACCTCGAGCAGGATCGCGGTGATCGCGAGCGTCAGCATGAGGAGCGTGAGCGCGCGCGTGCGCAGGATGATTGCGCCGGTGGCGACGCCGAGAATTGCAGCTGCAATTGCTGAACAAGATAATTGAATGAACGGATCGGTCACGCCGAGCTTGGCGCTGAGGATGCCCGCGGTGTACGCACCGAGGCCGAAGAACGCGCTGTGGCCGAGGGTGACGATGCCGGCGTAGCCGAGGATCAGGTCGAGCGACAGCGCGAACAGGATGAAGATCAGGATGCGCGAGCCGAGCGCGAGGTACTCGGGCAGCAGGAAGAAGCCGGCGAGCGCGACGACGAACGGAATCCACTCGGTCCAGCGGATGCGCGCATCGACGGTATAGCCGCTCACGCGCGGGTTCCGAACAGGCCCATCGGCCGCCACAGCAGGAGCGCGATGGTCGCGGCGTAGACGAGGAACGCGCCGAACTCGGGGATCCAGTACTTGCACGCGGTGTCGGCGATGCCGATCAGCAGCGCGGCGACGAAGGGCCCGCGCAGCGTGCCGAGGCCGCCGACCGCCACCACGATCAGGAAGTAGACCAGGTGCTCAAACGGATACGCCCACTGCACCGGCAGGATGTCGGCGCCGAGCGCGCCGCCCAGGCCGGCGAGGCCGCTGCCGAGCGCGAAGGTCAGCATGAAGAGCAGCCGCGTGTTGATGCCGACGGACTGCGCCATGCCGCGGTTGTCGACCGCGGCGCGCACCATCGCGCCCCAGCGGGTGCGCTCGACTCCGAACCACAACGTGAAAATAATGACCAGGCTGAAAAAAATGATGAACACTCGGTAGGTCGGGAAATCGCGGCCGACGAAGTGCACCTGGCCGCGCAGGTAGTCGGGCAGGAGGACGCGCGCCGCCTGGTCGCCGAAGAGGAGCCGCGCGCTCGCCATCGATACCAGGATCAGGCCGATCGAGAACAGCACCTGCGCCAGCTCGCCCGAGCCATAGAGGCGCGAGTAGAGCAGGCGCTCGAGAACGACGCTTCCTAAAGATACAAGCAAAAAAGCAAACACCACCGCCACGGGGAACGGTAGGCCGAAGCGGCCGAGTGCCGCCGACAGGATGAATCCGCCCGCCATGGCGAAGACGCCGTGCGCGAGGTTGATGAACCCCATCAGGCCCATCGTCACCGACAGGCCCACGGAGATCACGTACAGGACCATGCCGTAAGCGACGCCGTGGAAGGCGACGCTTACGACGGACGATGCGAGCTCCCCCAGAGTGCTTTTCTTGCTGGCTTATTTTTTCTTCTGCAGCTCTTTCCAGGGATCCTTCTCGGCCTGGCTGAGCGTCTCGATCTCGACGTTGGCGAGCTGGCCGTTCACCTTGCGCACTTCGCGCAGGTATTCCGGCTGGATGATGTCGCGCGTCTCGGGGTCGATGGCGATCGGCCCGCGCGGGCTATTCGGGTTCTTCCAGTGCTTGAAAAACTCCATCGTCTTGTCGGGGTCGAGCTTGCCCTTCAGCGCCTTGATCGCGTCGACGATGATCGCCGCGCCGTCGTAGGCGCCGACGGCGACGAAGTTCGGCGTCTCGTTCGCGCCGTACTCCTTCTTCCACGCCTCGACGAAGGCCTTGTTCTCAGGCCGCGTAGCCGCGGCGGAGTAGTGGTGCACGGTGAGCACGCCGAGCGCCACGTCGCCCATGTTCGGGAGCTCCTCGTCGGTGGTGATGTCGCCCGGCCCGATCAGCTTGATGCCGGCCTTGTCGAGGCCCAGGTCGGAGAAGTTCTTCATCACCGCGGTGGCGGTCTTGCCGGCCGGGATGAATACCATCAGGCAGTCGGGCTTCGCGTCCTTCACGCGCTGCATGTACGCCGCCCAGTCGGGGTTCTGCAGCGGCACGCGCACCTTGCCGAGCACCTTGCCGCCGGCGTCCTCGAAGGCCTTGCTGAAGCCTTCCTCGGAGTCGTGGCCGGGGCCGAAGTCGCTCACCAGCGAGTAGGCGGTCTTGAACTTCTTCGCCGCCCACTTGCCGAGCGGGTAGGTCGACTGCCACAGGGTGAACGAGGTGCGCACCATGTACGGCGAGCGCGTGGTGATCACCGCGGTACCGGCGTTCATGATGACGAACGGCACCTTCGCCTCGGTCGCGATCGGCGCCATCGCCATCGCGTTCGGCGTGAAGATCACGCCGGCGAGCAGGTTCACCTTGTCGCGCACCACCAGCTCCTGCGCGAGCTGGCGCGCCTTGTCGGGGTTGGGGCCGGTGTCGTCTCGCGTGATCAGCTCGACCTTGACGCCGCCGAGCTCCTTCTCGTGCTGCTTGAGATACAGCCGCACGGCGCGCTCCATGTACGGCCCGAGGTTGCCGTTCAAGCCCGAATAGCTGGTGATGAAGCCGATTTTTATGGTTTGCGCGAAGGCGGCGGAGCTCGCGAGGGCGAGCGCGGCCACGATTGCGACTTTCGATAATCTCATCTGACCCCTCCTAACGAACCGCGATTCTAAATCAGCCAAACGCCGCCAAGGGAGGCGGGCAGCGACACGGCGTGCCCGGCTGCGCTCCGGTGCACCGCGAAACCCAGCTTGCTGCAACGCGCGGCGAAGCTTTCCGGATGACGGCACGCCAGGCAATAGCCGGCGAGCCCTGGCGCCGCGGGCGCGGCGCCGAGCAGGCGCCCGAGCTCTTCCCGGGTACCGACGAACACCCGCCCGCGGGTGCAGTCGAGGCGCACCAGCGCGCCTTCCGGCATCGGCAACAGACCCGAAAAGCGCGCCCACCGCGCCGCGGTTTCCGCCGGATCGTCGGCAACGACGTAGAGCGCCTTGAGCCCGGTTACGCCGTTCGCGTGGGCGAGGTTGGCCTGGGTCCAGATCGCTTCGGGGGTAAGCTGCTCCACGTACTGCACGCGCCCTTCCGGCATCCTGGCGGCAGGCACGCGGACCACCTTGAAGCGCACCTTCTCCCCGCCGTCGAGCGTGCGCTCCAGGCTCACCAGCGGCTCGGGCTCGAAGCCGTGTTCACCGAGGCGCCGGTGCTCGGCTTCGGCCTGCGGCGTGCCGAAGCACGCGAGATGCACCCCGTCGTACCGCGCCATGCGCTCGCGCACGCGCTGCGCGTGCGGCGTTTCGAGCGTCGGCGCGAGGATCTCGATGTAGCCCTCCTCGAGCATGATCGTGCGGTTGGAGGTCCCGGCCGGCGCGCCCTGCGCGCGGTGCGCCGATTCCGGCGTCACCTTGAAGCCGAGCAGCTCCGCGACGCGCGCCGCCGCGCCGAGGTCCGGCACGAAGTGCGCTATGTGGTCGAGATAGAGCTCGCCCGGAGCGGGCTTCTGGTTCTCGGCGACGCTCGGCATGGCGCTAATATAGCGCCCACGCGCGCGTCCCGAGGCGAGCTAGTTTTTGCCCTTCGCGGCGTCGCGGATCGCGTCGCCCGCCTTCTCGACGCTGCGGCTCGCGGCCTTACCCGCGTCGTCGATCTGCCGGCCGGCCTTCTCCGCCGGGCCTTCCTGATGGCAGGCGGCGAGCGTTAGCACCGCGAGGATTATGAATAGAGCTTTCATCCCTGCATTGTCGCCTGCTGACGAAGCGCCGTCCCTCGGTCCCCCCACGCAATCCATGGGTAGCGCGGACTAGCCGCAGACCCGCGCAGGTAAGATAGGCGCATGAACAAGCCGGTCGACCTAGTCGACCTTAAGGGCGCCGCGCTCACCGGCGCCGACGCGGTGGTCGAGATGCTGAAGGCGCACGGCGTCGAGGTGATCTTCGGCCTGTGCGGCGACACCAGCCTGCCGCTCTACGACGCCCTGGCCCGCTCGGCGTCGGTCCGGCACATCCTCACGCGTGACGAGCGCCACGCCGCCTACATGGCCGACGGCTACGCCCGCGTCACCGGAAAAGTCGGCGTGTGTGAAGGCCCTTCGGGCGGCGGGGCGACGTACATCCTGCCCGGCCTGGTGGAGGCGAACGAATCTTCGATTCCGGTCCTCGCCATCAACACCGACGTCGCGGTTTCCTCGAGGAATCGCTTCACCCTCACGGAGCTCGACCAGCGCTCGCTGATGCGGCCGCTGACCAAGTGGAATGCCGTGCTAGACCGCGCCGCCGACATTCCGCGCACGTTCCGCGCGGCGTTCGAGGCGATGACCACCGGCCGTCCCGGCGCCGCGCATATCGCGTTGCCTTTCGACGTGCAGAACGCTCCGGTCGAGCGCGGCGACGTGTGGGCGGATCCGACGCTCGGCGTTTTCCCCTCGCGGCGCGTCGCGCCCGATCCATTTTCCATCGAGCTCGCCGCGAAGATGCTCAGAGGTTCAAAGAATCCCGTGTTCGTCTGCGGCGGCGGCGTGGTGCTGTCGGGCGCCGAAACCGAGCTGCAGGAGCTCGTGGAAAAGCTGAATGCGCCGGTCGCGACCACGGTGAGCGGCAAGGGCTCCATCGACGAGCGCTGCGCGCACTCGGTCGGCGTGGTGGGCTCCAACGGCGGCACGCCGGCCACGCGCGCGGTGATCGACCAGGCCGACGCGATCGTGTTCGTCGGCTGCCGCGCCGGATCGGTGACCACCGAGCGCTGGCGCCATCCCGCGCCGGGCCGCGCCCGGATCATCCATATCGACGTCGACCCCGCGGTGCCAGGCACGAACTACAAGGTCGACGTGCCGATCGTCGCGGACGCCAAGCTTTCCCTCTCGGCCCTCGCGGAGGCCGTGACGCCGAGGGATGGCGATCTCTCCTGGGTGGACGAGAGAAAGCGCGAGAAATTCGAGGCGTTCGAAGCCCTGGCGCGTTCGGGCGACGTGCCGATCAAGCCCGAGCGGGTCGTCGCCGCTCTGGACAAACTGCTCGGGAGAGACGCGATCCTGGTCGCCGACCCCGGCACGCCTTGCCCGTATTTCTCGGCCTACTACGTGGTGAAGGGCAGCGGCCGGCGCTTCTTTTCCAACCGGGCGCACGGCGCGCTCGGCTATGCCCTCGCGGCGGCGATCGGCGCGCACATCGGCCGCCCGGCGGTGAAAACCGTCGCGGTGATGGGCGACGGCAGCTTCGGCATGTGCGTGGGCGAGCTCGAGACTCTGGTGCGCCTCAAGCTCCCGGTCACCTGCGTCGTGATCTCGAACGGGACTTACGGATGGATCAAGGCGGGGCAGAAATCGGGCTACGGCCAGCGCTATTTTTCAGTGGACTTCGGCGTCACCGACCATGCGAGGGTGGCGGACGCATTCGGGGTCAAAAGCTGGAAGGTTTCTGACCCTCGGGACCTCGACGCGGCACTGAGGCAGGCCATTGCGCATGGCGGCCCGACGCTCGTCGATATCGTCTGCCAGCCGCTGCACGAGGCGAAAGCGCCGGTGTCCGAGTGGGTCGCATGAAGGAAAACCCGATCATTCGCGGGCACCACGACATGGGCGGCCTGCCTGCCGAGAGGGTCGAACCCATCGAGCACGACTACGAGGAGTGGGAACGCCGGGTCGACGCGCTCATGCTGCTCTGCGTCGGGCTCACCGGCAAAAAGCGCCTCATGACGGTGGACGAGCTGCGGAAGAACATCGAATCGCTGCCGCCCGAAGTCTACGACCGCACGGCGTATTACGAGAAGTGGATCACCTCGCTCACGCAGACGATGATCCAGCGCGGCGTGATCACCACCGCGGAGCTCGCCGCCAAGATGGACGAGGTACGAAAGCGTGCGTAGCCATCACGACATGGGTGGATTGCCCGCAGGCAAGGTCGACCGCGACGAGCACGATTACGCGGAGTGGGAACGGCGCGTGGACGCCGTGGCGGTGCTCCTCGGCCGCAAGCGCCGGCTGACTGTCGACGAGCGGCGGCGCGCGATCGAGACGCTCACGCCGCAGGCGTACGATGCGCTGAGCTATTACGAGCGCTGGGTCGTGGCTCTGGGGCAGACCATGATCCAGCGCGGCCTCATTACGAGCGCGGAGCTCGCGATGAAGATGCGGGAGGTCGGCAAGCGTGGCTGAGAAGAAGCCAGTCAAGGCAAAGGCGCGTCCGGCGAAGTTCCACGCCGGGGACCAAGTACGAGTGATCGAAGCCTATCCGCTCGGGCACGTGCGCACGCCCTTCTACATCCGCGGCAAGACCGGCACGGTCGAGCGGGTTTGCGGCGCGTTCCCCAATCCGGAGGAGCTGGCCCAGATGCGCGACGGGCTGCCGGCGCAGCCGCTCTACCGGGTGAGATTCAGGCAGAACGACGTGTGGCCGGACTACCGCGGCGGCGCGCACGATGTCGTCGAAGTCGAGATCTATCAACACTGGCTGGAGAAGCCATGAACGATCCGGGTCCGTACCGGCCGCTGACGTATTTCCAGCTCATGGAGATCAGCCTGCGCGAGCTGCTGGTGGAGAAGGGCGTGGTTACCGAGGAGGAGGTCGCCGAGGAAGTGGAGGCGATGCGCAAGCGCGGCTACGAGCGCGGCGCGCGCGTGGTGGCGCGTGCCTGGGTCGACCCGGAATACAAGAAGCGCCTGCTCGCGAACGGCACCGAGGCCTGCGAGGAGCTCGGCCTCGAGATCCCGGCGCTTAAGCTCCTCGCGGTCGAGAACACGCCCGAGGTGCACAACGCGATCGTGTGCACGCTCTGCTCCTGCTATCCGCGGATGCTCCTCGGCATCCCGCCCGAGTGGTACAAGTCGCGCAACTACCGCTCGCGCATGGTGCGCGAGCCTCGCGCGGTGCTGGCCGAGTTCGGGCTCGAGATTCCCGAGCAGGTGGCCATCCGGGTGCACGACTCCACCGCGGACATGCGCTATCTCGTGCTGCCGATGCGCCCGGCCGGCACCGAAGGCTGGAGCGAGGAGCGCCTCGCCTCGCTCGTCACCCGGGATTCGATGATCGGCGTTGCCGTGCCGAAGGTTTCGTAAAGGAGTGGCTAGAAAGCCGATCGAGCCCAAGGCGATCGTGCCGCTCGGCGACTGCGCCGCTTACATCGAGTTCGCCGACAAGCTTGACCTCGAGGTGAACGAGTTCGTGCAGCAGCTCGCGGCCACGGTGCATTCGCGCGCGCGGCCGTGGATGCGCGACGTGGTGCCGGCGCTCGGCGGCCTCGCGCTGCACTACGACCCGGACCATCCCGACGTGCACGGCGACGCCCTCGAGGCGGCGGCGATCCTGGTGCAGGAATGCATGAAGGAGGAGGCCGCGCCCGAAGAGGCGCCGGCGCGAACGGTGGAGGTGCCGGTGTGCTACGAGCGCGAGTTCGCGCCCGACATCGAGGTGGTCGCGAGCCAGGTGAAGCTCGACGTCGCCGAGGTTGCCCGGGTCCACGCCGCCGGCGAGTATCGCGTGCTCATGATCGGCTTTGCCCCGGGGCATGCGTACATGAGCGGCCTCGACGCGAAGCTTGCGGTGCCGCGGCGCGCCACGCCAAGGGCGCTCGTCGCGCCGGGCGCGGTGGCGATCGCCAACCAGCAGACCATCGTCTATCCCTACGCCATCTCGGGCGGGTGGAGCGTGATCGGCCGCACCCCGCTCGCCGTGTTCGACGCCGGTCGCGAGGCGCCGAGCCTGCTTGCGCCGGGCGACCGCGTCCGCTTTCGCGCCATTACCGCCGAAGAATTCACGGCGCTCCACAAGTGACCATCCGGGTGCTCAGGCCGGGGCTGCTCACCACGCTGCAGGACGGCGGCCGGTACGGCCTGCAGCACGTGGGTCTTTGCCCCGGCGGCGCGATGGACCCGGTGGCGCTCGCGCTCGCCAACGCGCTGGTGGGCAACGCCGCTGGCGAGGCGGCGCTCGAGATCACCGTGATCGGTCCCGAGCTTTCCTTCGAGGACGAGACGCTGGTTGCGCTGTGCGGCGCCGAGTTCGACGGCAGCTTCCCGCGCAACCGTCCGGTGCTCGCGCCGGCGGGCAGCCGGTTCAATGTCGGCCATACGACGCGAGGCGCACGCGCCTACCTCGCGGTGGCGGGGGGCTTCGCCGTCGAGCCGGTGCTGGGCAGCTGCAGCACTTACCTGCCGGGCCACTTCGGCGGCTTCCAGGGCCGCGCGCTCAAGCACGGCGACGCGCTCCCGCTGCGCGACCCCGCCGCGAAGGAGCGCTTCGCGAAGCTGAAAAAGACCCGCAACGGCACCGTGAAGTGGTCGGCGCCGCCCTTCACGCTACCCGACCGCGAGCCGATCCTGGTGCACGTCCTCGAAGGGCAGCACTTCGCGAGCTTCGACTCGAACGCGCAGCGCAGCTTCTTCGACACGGTGTGGAAGATCGCCCCGGAGTCGAACCGCATGGGGTTTCGGCTGACGGGGCCGGCACTCGTGCGCAGCGACCAAAATGAGATACTGTCCGGGCCGACCGCGCTCGGCAGCGTGCAGGTGCCGGGGAACGGGACGCCGATCACGCTCATGGCCGATCACCAGACCACCGGCGGGTACCCGAGGATCGCGGAGATCGTCTCGGCCGACGTCGCGCGCCTCGCGCAGCTCGCGCCCGGCGGCACCGTGCACTTCGCGCGCTGCGACCTCGGCATGGCGGCGGAGCTGCGCCACGACACCCGGGAACGGCTCTCCGCCGCGCTTCGCGGCATCGCGTGGAACTACGGTCAATGACGACCATCGACGTCAACTGCGACATGGGCGAGAGCTACGGCGCGTGGAAGATGGGCGCCGACGCCGCGGTGATGCCGTTCGTCTCCTCGGCCAACGTCGCCTGCGGCTTCCACGGCGGCGACCCGGCCACCATCCGGGGCACGGTGCGGCTCGCGGTGGACCACGGCGTGGCGATCGGAGCGCATCCCTCGCTGCCCGACCTGCAGGGCTTCGGCAGGCGCGTCATGAAGATCGCGCCGCAGGACATGTACGACCTCGTCGTCTATCAGGCGGGCGCGGTCGAGGCGTTCGCCCGCGCCGCCGGCGTGCGGCTCCATCACGTGAAGTGCCACGGCGCGCTCTACAACATGGCGGCAAACGACGAAGGCCTGGCCGAAGCCATGGCGCGGGCGGTCAGGGACCTGGGCGGCGGCGTGATGCTGTACGCCTTGTCTGGAAGTAAGAACTTTTCCATAGCTCGGGCGATGGGCCTGCGGGTCATCGGCGAGGTCTTCGCCGACCGCGGCTATGCCGACGACGGCACGCTGGCGCCGCGCGGCACGCCGGGCGCGATGATCGAGGACGCTGGCGTGGCGGCCGAGCGCGCGGTGGCCATGGTCGAGAAGCGCCTCGTGACCTCGCTTTCCGGGAAGGCCATCCCGGTCTCGCCCGATACGCTTTGCCTGCACGGCGACCAGCCCGGCGCCGTGGCCTTTGCCCGCGCCATCCGAAAGGCGTTCTCCGAGCGCGGCATCGCGGTTGCTTTCCCTTAAGCGGCACGAATCCAAAAAGACGCCTCGACCGTACTAGGACGGATGAGGTCCGACGCCGACATCAAGCGGCTGCTGCTCGCCACTGCGGCCCGGGGGGAGGGCGCGGCCGAGGCCTTCGAGGCGCTCTACAGGGCCTGCGCGCCGCTTCTTTTCGGCATCGCGCAGCGAATCGTACGTCGGCGCGAGCTCGCCGAGGAGGTGCTGCACGACGGCTTTACCCGGATCTGGGCCGCGGCCGGCCGCTTCGACCCGCTCGCCGAGCAGCCGCTCGCCTGGATGGCAGCCATCGTGCGAAACCGCGCGCTCGACCTCATGGCGAGCCACGACGTCTCGCGCGTCGATTCCATTCCCGGGGAGGATGAGCTCGACCGCCTGTTCGACTGGGCGCCGGCGGCCGAGGACTCGGTCGACGCGCGCCGCGCCTCGCGCTGGCTGCGCGACTGCCTGGGCGAGCTTCGCCCACAGGAGCGCCAGGCCCTGGTGCTCGCGTATGACCGCGGCATGAGCCACCGCGATCTGGCAGCGCATCTCGCGCAGCCGCTCGGCACGGTGAAGACCTGGGTGCGCCGCGGCCTGGCCAACCTGCGCTCCTGCGTCGAGGAATGCATGGGAGCGGCGCGATGAAGCTCGCACGCGATCCCCACCTCGACGCGCTATGTGGAGAGTACTTGCTTGGAACGCTGCGCGGCCCGGCGCGCCGGCGCTTTGAGCGTGCGCTGCGCGAGGAGCCGCTCGTCGCCGCCCGCCTGCGCCACTGGCAGGCTCTCGCTCCGAGGTACTCGTCCATGATCGAAACGCCTCCGCCGGCTTCGGCCTGGCCGCGCCTCGAGCGCGAGCTCGGACTGTCCCGCTACCGTATGCCCTGGCACCGCCGCCTTTCGCTCTGGCGCGGGTGGGCGATCGCCGCCACCGCTGCGGCGCTCCTCGCCATCGGACTGCAGATCGTTCCATTGAAAACCACGAGCTCGTTTGCCGAGATCGCGCAGCTCTCCGGACCCGGCGACGCGACGCGCGTCAGCGCGGCGCTGTCGGCGGACCGCAGGACGCTCGAGCTGCGCGCGACGCGTCCGGTGCTCGCCGGCCCGTCGCAGAGCTACGAGCTCTGGCTGATCCCCGCCGAAGGCGGCGCGCCGGTCTCGCTCGCCGTGCTGGGCAGCCTCGATGCGAGGCTCGCGCTGCCGCGGGCGCAGGCGGCGCGCCTCACGCGCGGCGCAAAGCTCGCGGTGTCGGTCGAGCCCGCCGGCGGCTCGCCGACCGGGGCGCCTACCGGCCCGGTCGTGTTCGCCGGCGCCATCGGCGTTTGAATCCAAGGCAGGGGGTAGGGCGTATACGGACTGCAATCGCCCACCAATCGCCTAGCCATCACCGAATGACTAACGGGAGCCAAACCATGCTGAACCACAAGCGTCGCAGCTTTCTCACCGCCTCGGCAGCCACCACCCTGTCCGCCGCCGCCTTCGGCCTGATCGGCGCAATTCCCGGCCGCAGTCTCGCCATGGGCATGAGCGGCGCGCGCGATGTCGACATCCTCAACGTCGCGCTCGGCCTCGAGCACGAGGCCATCAACGCCTACCAGCTCGGCGCGCAGAGCGGTCTGCTGCAGAAGCCGGTGCTCGATGCCGCGGTCCTCTTCCAGTCGCACCACAAAGGGCACCGCGACGCCCTGATGGCGACGATCGAGAAGCTCGGCGGCCGGCCGGTGGCGGAGAAGCCGATGGCGGAATACGCGCGCGCCCTGAACGCCGGCGCGATCAAGTCGCAGGAGGACATCCTCAATCTCGCCGTGCGCCTCGAGCTCGGGGCAAGCAACGCCTACCTCGGCGTCATCCCTTCGTTCCAGGACGCAAACCTCGCGAAAGTGGCGGCGCGTCTCGCTGCCGACGAGACCATGCACTGGACCGCGCTCTCGGGCGTGCTCGGCAGGCAGCTTCCCGGTGCGCCGCTCAGCTTTGGCGCTTAGCGCCTCCGCCTTTCTCATCGTGGCTTCGGCTGCCTGCGCCACGGCGCAAGCAGCCGATCCGGAGCGGGGAAGGGCGCTGTACGAGTCGCGCTGCTCGGGATGCCACTCGATCGATCAGGACCGCATCGGGCCGCGCCACCGCGGCGTCGTCGGCCGCAAGGCGGGCGCGGTGGCCGGGTTCGAATACTCGCCCGCACTGCGCGCCTCGCGCATCGTGTGGGACGCGAAGACGCTTGACGCCTGGCTCGCCAACCCGGAGCGCCTCATACCGGGCCAGCGGATGAACTACAGCGTGCCCGATGGGGCTGACCGCGCTGCGCTGATTGCCTACCTCGAGGCGAATTCCGGGCCATGACCTAGAATCGCCGCATGGCGGCGAAACTGTTCACTCCCATCACGCTCGGCGGCGTCACGCTGCCCAACCGGATCGTCGTCTCGCCGATGTGCCAGTACTCGGCCGACGACGGCAGCATGAACGACTGGCACTTCGTGCACTTGGGCCACCTCGCCTACTCGGGCGCGGGCCTCGTCATGGTCGAGGCGACGCACGTCACCCGCGAGGGCCGCATCACGCACGGCTGCACCGGGCTCTACAGCGATCACAACGAAGCTTCTATCAAAAAAGTAATAGACGCTTGTCGAAGGCTGTCGCGGTCGCCCATTGGCATCCAGATCGGCCACGCGGGGCGCAAGGCTTCCACCCAGGTGCCCTGGGAAGGGCGCGAGGCCCTCGGGCCGCACGAATCGCCCTGGCCCACGGTGGCTCCATCGGCATTACCGTTCAGCGAAACGTGGCACACGCCGCGAGAGCTCACCCGGGCCGAGATCCCGGCGCTGGTCGATGCCTTTGTCCACTCCGCACAAAGAGCAAGGCGGATCGGTTTCGACGTGCTCGAGCTGCACTCGGCGCACGGCTACCTCCTGCACCAGTTCCTGTCGCCGCTCTCCAACCGCCGCCGCGACGACTACGGGCGCGAGCGCATGAAATTTCCGCTCGAAGCCGCTCGAGCGGTTCGAGAAGTTTGGCCCCGGGAAAAAGCCCTGGGAGCGCGCATCAGCGCCAACGACTGGGCCGACGGCGGCCTCGGTCCGGATGACGCGGTGACTTACGCGCGTGAACTTGAGCGGGTGGGCTTCGACTATGTTTGCGTGTCGAGCGGCGGCCTGGTTTCGCACGCGAAGCTGAACGTCGGACCGGGGTACCAGCTGCCCTTTGCAGAACGGGTGAAGAAGAACTCCAAGTTGAAAGTGCGCGCGGTCGGGATGATTGCGGATCCCGACCAGGCCGAGGCGGCCATCGCCGAAGGCAAGGCCGACATGGTGGCGATGGCGCGCGCCTTTCTCGACAACCCGCGCTGGGTGTGGCACGCGGCGGAGCGCTTCGGCGTGAAGCTCGACTATCCGCCGCAGTACGCGCGCGCCCGCCACGACGCCTGGCCCGGATCCAGGCTGGCGCGGCCGCCTTCCGCGGCCTCCTGACAGCACGTTGTCAGTAGCGCCGGCGCAAGCTGCGCGAGGTGCGATCCCGCACGTCATGTGAAGGAGAAGCGAGATGCAGAACAGCGTAGTGTGGAGTGAAATCGCGGTTGCGGATCTCAAGCGCGCGGCCGTGTTCTACGAAAAGCTGCTCGACGCGGAGCTCGCGTTCGACAAGTTCGGCCCGTTCCGCATCGCGCTGTTCCCGCACGGCGACCAGGGCGTGGGCGGCTGCCTGGTGCACGGTGAAGGCTATGAGCCTTCCGCCAAAGGCACGGTGACGTACCTTGCGGCGACCCCGGGCATCGACGCCGCGCTCGAACGGGCGCGTGCCGCCGGCGGCAAGATCCTCATGCCCAAGACCCAGCTTCCGTCGAACCAGGGCTGGATCGCGCATGTGCAGGACTGCGAAGGCAACCGCATCGGGCTCCACGCCATGAGCTGAGGCTCGTGCGGCGCGCCGACCGCCTGTTCCGCATCGTCCAGTACCTGCGGGGCCGCCGCCTCACCACGGCGGCCTTCCTGGCGGGCCGGCTCGGCGTGTCGCTGCGGACGGTCTACCGCGACGTGCGCGACCTCTCGCTCTCCGGCGTGCCGGTCGAGGGCGAAGCCGGCGTGGGCTACCGCCTGCAAGCCGGCTTCGACGTCCCGCCGCTGATGTTTACGCTGAACGAAATCGAGGCGCTCGCCATCGGCGCCAGGATGGTGGAAGCCTGGGGCGGGCCGGTGCTCGCCGACTCCGCGCGCACCGCGATCGAGAAGATCGTCGCGGCGCTGCCGGCGGAGCGGCGCATGGCGGTCGAGCAGACGCGGCTGTACGCGCCGAACTTCCACGTCGACGCCGCGGCGATGGCTCGGTTCGAAGCGGTGCGTTCGGCCATCGGCGAGCGTCGCGTGCTGCGGCTCGATTACCGCGACGCGCAGGGCCGGGGGAGCGAGCGCCAGGTGTGGCCGATCGCGCTCTACTTCTGGGGCGGCACCTGGACGCTCGGCGCGTGGTGCGAGACGCGCGACAACTGGCGCAATTTCAGGGTCGACCGCATTGCCGAGCTGGCTCAACTCGAGCGGCGCTATCCCGATCAGGCGGGCCGCCGGCTCGCCGATTACCTGCGCGCGATGCAGGCTTCATGAGGTGATCGCTTGGGAAGCGACCTGCTTCGGCGGACACTTCACCGTGCCGTAGGAGCAGAACACGCAGCAATCCCCGGGCAGCGGACGCAGGACGGCGCCACAGGCGCTGCACTCGTAGAAAAACTGACAGGCGTCGGTGGGCATGGTCTCGCGCCGGCGCTCGCCGCACTTCGGACAGGTAATCACCGATGTGCGTGCCGACCGGCGCCGAAGACGCGACCACAGGTCCGTGCCGCTCGCCGCGACGAGGCCCGCAAAGCCTGCATAGGCGAGCCATTCCGACTGAAAAACGTACAGGCCGATGAAAACGGCCGCGCCGCCAGCGAGCGCCGCGGCAAAGGGCCAGACATTGCGATGCCGACGGTACGCCAGGGCTTGGCCTGTCACCGAGACGACAACCAAAAGCTGGGCCGCCATGAAGAGCTGCGCTTCGTAGGCGCTGAACGCGCCGAGGCCGAGGAGGCCGCCTAGGAGCGCCAGCTTGGGAAAGCAGATCGGGCACGCCGCCGCTGCAACGACCGAGCCGATGCTGCCGAG
>Ga0075426_10000845_pt1 | contig 21509 bp, 23 predicted proteins | sample SoiMethybrSBSTD5_FD_75304 | JGI IMG/M metagenome (GOLD analysis project Ga0075426, IMG submission 75304) | Bulk soil microbial communities from a Populus tree surrounding site in Tennessee, USA - Soil MetaG P. TD hybrid SBSTD5 | ecosystem: Environmental > Terrestrial > Soil > Tree plantation...
GCGATGTACTCCTTGAGCACGTCGTTCTGGATCAGGATCCGCACCGCGTTCGGATCTGAGCCCTTCTTCTCGGCGAGCGCCACGTTCAGCGCCAGCCACAGATGGCCGATCGAGTTGGCCGTTGTGCGGATCTGCCGGATCTTGTCCAGCTCGATGCCGTCGAAGAGCATCTCCATGTCGGCCAGCGAATCGATGGCGACGCCGACTCGTCCCACCTCGCCGCGCGACAGAGGATGGTCGGAGTCGAGGCCGAGCTGGGTCGGCAGGTCGAGCGCAACCGAGAAGCCCGTCTGTCCCTGCCGCAGCAGCTCCTTGAACCGCGCATTGGTCTGCTCGGCCGAGCCGAAGCCCGCGTACTGGCCCATGATCCACGGCTTGTCGCGGTACATGAGGGGCGTGATGCCACGCACGTAAGGCGGACGGCCCGGCGGTCCTGGCTCGACGGCGCCCGCGGCGGCCATCTCGGCCGCGCCATACACGGGTTCGAGCGGGATGCCGGAGCGGGTCTCGCTCACCCGCCGATCCTACGAGTCGACCGCGCGGCGGAGCTCCGACGCGGCCCGGAAGAGCATCAGCTCGTTGTTGGCGACGGTGATGAACCGCGCCCCCTGGCCGATCCAGAACTTCGCCGATTCGGCGTCCGGCACCCACAGTCCGACGGCGATGCCGCGCTCGCCCGCCCGGTTCACGATCTCGGAGATCGCGCCCCTGACGGTCGGATGGTCGAACTGCCCGGGCAGGCCAAGCGACGTCGACAGGTCGTACGTGCCGATGAAGATGACGTCGATGCCCTCGACACCGAGGATGCTGCCGAGGTCGGAGGTCGCGAGCCGCGCCTCGACCTGGTGCACGGCTATCGGGTGCGCCGCATCTGGTTTGACGAGGTCCGCGAAGGGTCTTCCGGAGTAATGGAGCTGGCGCGTCGACAGCGCGGCGCTGCGCGTGCCATGCGGCGGGAACCGCGTGAGCCGCACTCGCTCGGCGGCCGCCTCGGCAGACGTGACGCCGGGAGTGACGATGCCGGCCGCCCCGAGGTCGAGCGCCTTGCCGACCTGTTCGGAGGCTTCGAGGGGCACCCGCACGAAGGGCGTCGTCCCCGAAGTTTCGGCCGCGCGGATGAGGTGGGGCAACGACTCGGCGCCGTACGGCCCGTGCTCCAGGTCGAGGATGACGAAGTCCCAGCCGGACCAGCCGACGATCTCAACCACCTCTGCGCTGGGCGTCTGCACCCAGGTTCCGATCACCACCCGCTTGGCGGCGAGCGCCTCGCGCAGGCGCTCCGGAGTCATGAAGCGGGAGGCGGGGTGTTGTTGAGGAGGATCTTGATCACGCCCACTACGCAGGGTCGCCCATGCTGGTTGCGGATCTCGAAGTCGAGGTCAGCGATGCCCCGGTCCTGGCCCCTAGGCGCCAGCGCCGCGACGCGTGACGTGTACGTGATCGTGTCGCCGAGATGGACTGGGTGGACGAAGCGGATCCGCTCGAATCCGTACAGGGCGATGACCGCCGTGCCCGAGATCGGCGCCATGCCGGTCATCATCGAAACCAGGAGCAGGCCGTGCGCGATCCGCGAGCCGAACGGTCCTTCATTGGCGAACGCCGCATCGTTGTGGATCGGGTTCCAGTCCCCGCTGACCGAGCTGAACAGCGCGATGTCCGTTTCCGTCACCGTGCGGCCGCGAGTGCCTTTGAACTCCTGGCCGACCGTCAGTTGGTCGAAGTATTTGTCGAGCAAGACGCTGTCCTCTAAGACCCCTGTAGCTTTGCCGGAATCATAGTCTCGGGCTCTCCATCTGGCTGCGCCATTTTGCACCTAAACGAACGCTCGTTAGTCAATACAATTGCCTTCATGCGCTTCGCCGGCCAGTCCGCGATCGTCACGGGTGGCGGGCGAGGGATGGGACGGGCCGTTGCGCTCGGCCTGGCGCGCGAGGGAGCCGCGGTGGCGGTGGCGGACGTCGACGAGGGTCCGGCCGCGGAGGTCAAGGCGGACATCGAGAAGGAGGGCGGCCGCGCGATCGCGGTGCGCGCCGACATATCGAAGGTCGACGACGTTGGCCGCATGTTCGCCGAGACCGTGAAGGCCTTCGGCGACGTGAGCATCCTCATCAACAACGCGGGCATCGGCATCCCCAAGCCGCTCGTCGACTACACCGAGGCGGACTGGGAGCGCCAGCTCGACGTGAACCTCAAGGGGATGTTCTTCGCGACCCAGGAGGCCGCGAGGCTGATGATCCCGAAGGGTCGCGGCAAGATCGTCAACTTCTGCTCCACCGCGGGCTTCGTCTCCTCGTCGACGCCGGAGACGGCCTACGACATCAGCAAGGGCGGGGTGCGGCAGCTCACGATCTCGGTCGCGGCAGAGCTCGCGAAGCACAACATCAACGTGAACGCGGTTGCGCCGGGCACGATCATGACCGAGCTGACACTGCGCGTTCTCGACACCGACGAGAAGATGGCTCGGGCCTCGGCGAAGATCCCGCTCGGACGGCTCGGCAAGCCGGAGGACATGGTCGGCCCCGTCCTTTTCCTATGCTCGGACGATGCCGATTACGTCACCGGCCACGTCCTCGTGGTCGACGGTGGGTGGTTGCTCTTCTGAGTGATCTGTTCGCGCTGAAGCCGCGTGTGTGGCTGATGACGTTCGGCCACCTCGTCATCGACTCCAACAACGCGCTCCTGTTCGCGCTGCTGCCGATGTTCGTGACCCGTATAGGAATCGACTTCGCGCAGGCCGGGTCGCTCGCGACGGTGCTGCTGATGACCTCGAGCGTGACCCAACCTGCCTTTGGCTACCTGCAGGACCGCCGGCCGCTGTTGCCGCTCTCGGCGATCGGCCTTGTCGTTGCGGGCACGGCCATGGCCCTCACCGGCTTCGTCACGACGTACCCGGTCATGCTCGGACTCGTCGTGGTGGCGGGGCTCGGCGTTGCGGCGTTTCACCCGCAGGCCGTCGCCCAGGCTGCGCGCGCGAGCGTCGACCGGCCTGGCTGGGGCATCTCGTTCTTCTTCAGCGGCGGAGCCGCGGGTACGGGGCTGATGGCACTCGCGATCGTTCCCGCGGCCAATGCGTTCGGACCGCACGCCACCCTCATCGCGCTCATCCCGGCTGCGGTCGCCACCACGCTTTTCGGCCGCGCCTACCGGTCCTGGCTGCAGGGGACGCCGCGGACGGATGGCTTGACCGCAGCGGCTTCTGTCCGGCCGGTCGCGCTTCCGGTCTCGCTCTTGCTCGTGGTTTCGATCCTGCGCTCCGCGGTGCTGACGGCTTACCTGACCTTCCTGCCCACGCTCATCGTGCTGAAGACCGGCAGCCTCGCCCTCGGCGCGACCGCGCTCGCCGCCTTCGTCCTGTCGGGCACGTTGGCGGCTCTCCTCGGCGGCGTGATCGCCAACCGGTTTGGCAGCGCCGCGGTGGTGCTGGTCTCGCTTATCGGGGGCTTCGCGCTCCTGCTTCCGGCGCCGTGGCTTCCAGCGCCGGTGCTCGTGCCGTGGATGATCATTGCCGGCATCATGCTTTTCGCTTCGGAGGCACAGGTCACCGCGCTTGCGCAGCGGCTGCTGCCCGGATTCGTCGGAATCGCATCCAGCCTGATGATGGGCGTCGGCCTCGGCCTGGGGAACATCGGCGGGCTGCTCACCGGAGTCATCGCCGACCAGCGTGGGGTGCCGTTCGCGCTCACCGCAACGACCCTGCTGATGGTCGGGGCGATCGCAGCCGCGGCGGCCTACATCGTGTCCGTGCGGCGCGCCGCGCCGCGTACCGTGGCCATGCACGCATGAAGTTCGGTGTCGGCATGTACAGCGCGCAGAGACCTCCCGACGCGACGCGCACGTTCAGCGACCTGTACGCGGACATGATCCGCCAGGCGAAGCTCGCGGAGGAGGTCGGGCTCGACTCGTTCTGGATCGCCGAGCACCACTTCGCCGAGGACGGCTACGCGCCGTCGGTGCTGCCCGTGTGTGCGGCGGTCCTCGCTTCCACCGAGCGCCTGACGGCCGGCACCGCCGTCGCCATTGCGTCCTTCTATAACCCCATCCGCCTGGCCGAGGACGCGATCGCGCTCGATCTTCTAAGCGGTGGCCGCTTCGTGCTCGGAATCGGGACCGCCTACCGCAAGGAAGAGTTCGAGGGCTTCGGCGTCGAGCCCGAGACGGACGAGGCGCGGCTGGACGAGACCGTCGAGATCCTCGAGAAGGCGTTCACCGGCAGGTCGTTCTCGCATCGCGGGAAGTTTCATCACGTGCCAGAGCTCACAGTGACTCCGGCGCCGTACACCGAAGGCGGCCCGCCGATGATCCTCGCCGGCGACGGCGTGATCGATCGAGACGCGATGCGCGCCGCGCAGCGCGGCAAGGCCTACATGATCGACCCGGCGCTTCCGCTCGAGGAGGTGACCCGGCTCGTGGACATCTACGACAACGCGTCGACGCTCGACCCGAAGCCCGAGCTTCCGGTCTTCAACTACGGGTTTATCAGCGACGAAGGCGATCCGTGGGAGCTCATGCGTCCCGGCTTCACCTACCTGCGCCAGACCTATGACCGTTGGGGCGGGCGCGAGGTGCAGGAGGTGCATCGCGAGAACCACCGCCTGATCCTCGGCACGCGGGACGCGGTCGCGGCCGAGATCCTCGAGTACCGGCGCATGTTCGGCGACCGGCTGCATTTCATCATGCGGCTCGACTACCCGGGCCAGGACCCGGCTGTTTCGGACGCCGCCGTTCGCGCGTTCGGCGACGTGGCGAAGATCGTCCGGCTCCGTCTCGGCCAAAAATGACTGTGCGGATCGTCGAGACGGTTGACACCCACACGATGGGTGAGCCGACGCGGATCGTGCTCAAGGGCTTTCCAAAGCTTGCGGGCAGGACCCTGGCCGACCGTTCGGAGGATCTGCTGGACCGCCACGACGACCTCCGCCGCTCACTGATGCACGAGCCGAGGGGCCACGCGATGATGTTCGGCGCCGTGGTGGTCCCGCCGGTGGACCGCGAGGCCGACCTCGGCCTCGTCTTCATGGACGGCGGCGGCGCGGTGCACCTGTGCGTGCACGGCACCATCGGCGCGGTGACCGCGCTGGTTGAGGGCGGGACGCTGGCTCCCGGACGCGACGGAGCGCTGAAGGTGGAGACTCCGGCGGGGATGCTCACAGTCCGTGTCCACCGTTCGGGCGGGCGCGTGAGCGCGGTCGACCTTGAAGGCGTTCCAGCGCGCAGCGTGAAGCGCGGACTCTCGGCCCGCGTCGGGGACCGCGACATCACATTCGACCTCGCCGACGCGGGCAACCTCATGGCGCTGGTCGAGGGCAAGGAGCTGGGACTGAAGGTCGAGGCCGCCCGGTTCGCCGAGCTCCGCGACGCCGGCGTCGCGCTGAAGACACAGGCACGCGGCGTCGTGTCGGTCCTGATCTATTCGAAGATCGCGCCCGGGCGCTACCGCGACCTGGTCGTCTTCCGCGACTTCTCCGTCGACCGCTCGCCATGCGGTTCATGCTTTGCGGCGCTCATGGCCCACCTGCACGCGACGCGGCGGCTTCGGCTGGACGAATGGATCGAGTGCGAGAACCTGCTCGGCCTCGCCTTTCGCGGCCGCCTTGTCGAGCGCGGGCGGGACCTCATCCCGCAGCTTTCGGGCTCTGCCTTCATCACAGGTGAGCACCGATTCCGCATCGACTCGCGCGACCCGCTGCGCTTCGGCTTCCAGCTCCAATGAGAAAACGGGTCAAGGTCGGCGTCGTCCTGCCAACCTACCGCCGCCTGGCCAACCCCGCGAACATCAAGCGGGCCGCGGAGCTCAGCGAGGCGCTCGGCTTCGACTCGGTGTGGGTGACCGACCACGTCGTCGTGCCGGCGTCGAGCCTCGACGCCTTCGGCGCGACCTTCTTCGAGGCCGTCACCACGATGGCGTATCTAGCGGGCATCACCTCGCGCGTCGAGATCGGCGCCGCGATCCTCATCGTGCCCTACCGCCATCCGCTTCTCCTCGCGAAGATGCTGGCGACGGCGGACCAGCTGTCCGGCGGCCGCATGATCGCCGGCGTCGGGCTTGGCTGGCTCGAATCGGAGTCAGAGCTCATGGGCGTGCCCCACAAGCGCCGCGCGCGGATCGCGGACGAGGCGCTCGCCGTCATGCGCGCGTGCTGGCAGAGCGAGACCCCCGAGTTCGCGGGCGACACGTACCAGGTGAAGGATCTGCACTTCGCCCCGCGCCCTCACGGCGAGCGCCACCTGCCGATGCTGGTCGGCGGGGCATCGAAAGCCGCGCTGCGGCGCGCAGCCAGGCTGGGCGACGGCTGGATCGGGGACACGTTGACCTTCCAGGAGCTCGAGACATCGGTGGCGGAGCTCACCCGCGAGCTGGGTGAGGTGGGCCGCAAGATCGCCGACGTGGAGGTCGCGATGCGCACGGGCCTCCAGGTCGCCGACGATGCATCGGAGGTCACCGAGTCGCCCTCGGAGACGGGCTGGAAGACCGGCGAATTTGCCGCGACCGGCCGGGCGCCGTTCCGCGGCCTGCGAGCCGAGGTGGTTGCCGACTTCAAACGCGCGGCCGAGCTCGGTGTGGACCACCTCATCTTCGAGTTCCCGGTCTCACGCGGCGAGGAGTCGATGTACCTGTTCGAGACGCTCGCGTCGATCAGGGAGGAGGCCGGTGTCTGACCTGCGCCACTTTGATGCGGACGAAGTTCTGGGGGTCGACCCTCGCGCGGTCTTCGACGCTGTCGAATCCGCCCTCGCGATGGTCTCCGGCGGCGAAGCCGTCGCGCCTGTGCGCGCGCACGTCAACCTCAACGACGGCGCCGATTCCTATTTCATCTCGGGGGCGCTGCCGGTCTTTGACATCTTCACGGTCAAGGTCATCAATGTCGTTCCGGCCAACGCAAGGCGCGGGCTCGAACGGCTGCAGGGCTCGCTGACCGCGTTCGAGATCTCGACGGGACGTCCGCTCGCGACCTTCGACGCCCAGGCCGCCACGCGGGTCCGGACGGCAGCGTGCAGCGCGGTCTCGATGCGCCGGCTCGCGCGGCCCGACGCCGACGTCCTGACCGTCTTCGGCAAAGGCCCGCAGTCCGAGGCGCACGTGCGCGCGCTGACCGCGGAGTGGGAGTTTCGCGAGGTGCGGATCGTCGGCCGCGACGATGACGCGACCGGTGCACTGGCGGGCGCGGGCGTCGTGGTCGGCGCGACGAACTCGACCACGCCCCTGTTCAAGGCTTCGGAGGTCGAGCCCGGCACCCACGTCGCGCTGGTCGGAACGTCAAGCCCGAGCGCCACGGAGGTCGAGCCAGAGCTGCTGAGGGGCGCGTCGGTCTTCGTCGATCACAAGCCGACATGCATTGCCGAGGCCGGCGAGATCGTGCAGGCGGTCCACAAGAGATTGATCAAGGCCGAAGACGTGCACGAGCTTGGTGAGCTGATCCTCGGCCGGGTCGGGGGGCGTCGCTCGAACAGCGACATCACCATCTACAAGTCGGTCGGCAACGGCACGCAGGACGCCGCGCTGGCCGCGCTCCTGCTCGGTCGCCTCAAAGGCTGATGCGGCTCGGCCTCGGGATCTACAGCATGCAGTCGGTGCCGCAGCGGCCCGACCACCACGTGAAGCTGTACCGAGACCTGCTCGAGGACGCGCTGCTCGCGGAGTCGGCCGGCTTCGACTCGATCTGGCTGTCGGAGCACCACTTCTGGTTCGACGGCTACTGCCCGGCCGACCTGGTGGCGGCGGGCGCGGTCCTGGGGCACACGAACACGCTGGGTGTCGGCACGGCGGTGATGCTCCTGCCGATGCACTCGGTCGAGAAGGTCAGCGCCGATGCCGCCACGCTCGGCCGCATCGGAAACGGCCGCCTGGCGCTCGGCGTGGCGCTTGGCTATCGGGACCCTGAGTTCGATGGGTTCGGACTCCGGCGAAAAGACCGCGGTCGCGCGATGGATGAGATGCTCCCTCGGCTCGCCAACGCCTGCAGCGCGGTGGATCCGGCGGTGCCGGTGTACGTCGGTGTCGCGACAGCGGTGGCGGCGCAGCGTGCGGGGCGGCTCGGGCTGCCGCTCTTTGCGGATTCGACGATGAACCTGGGCGAGCTCCGCGAGATGCTCGCCGCATATGAGGCCGCACGCGTGGCCGCGGGCGCGCCGAAGCCGGCGGCCCACGCGCTCCAGCGCGATGTGTTCGTCACCGAGGATCGCGAGCGCGACTGGGCAATGCTGTTTCCCGAGCTGCGCTACATGCGCAGGCAGTACGGGGCGTGGGGCAACCCGCAGCAGCCCGGTGAGACCATGCCGGCGTACCTCGAACGCCTCGAATCGGACATCGAGGCAAAGCTGAAGAACCTGATCATGGGCACCAAGAAGGAGGTCGCCGCCAAGCTCCGTGAGTTCGAGGCGCTGGGCTTCGACCTCATCGTCTGCCGCAGCCAGTACGGCAACCTCCCACGTCCGGACCTGCGGCGTGCGATCGAAGCCCTGGGGAGCCTGGCGACGTGAGGCTCGGGCTGGGTCCGATCGACCTCGCGACGACATCCGCACGCGACCTCCGCGCGCTGGCCGAAGCGGCGGGCTCGGCGACCTTTGACGCGGTCTGGGTGGCGGAGGCGCGCGCGTCGCACAGCGGGGGCGGGCTCGCGGCCGCCGCGATGGTCGCGCAGTGGACGCCGATTCGCGTCGGCGCGGTGGTCGACCTCGGCCTGTACCACCCGCTGCACCTTGCTGAGGACATCGCGGTCGCCGACATCACGTGCGCCGGCAGGCTCGAGGTGATGCTCCGTCCCGCACATGACGACCCCGAGGTGATCAAGGAGCACCTGCACGTGCTCGCATCCGCGCTGGCGGGGGCGCACATCCAGTGGGAGGGGCTCCACCTGCGCATCCCGGCCCGGCTCGCCGACAACGGCCCGGTGCCGCAGCGCTTGGCCGTCAACCCGCCGCCGGTCCAGCCGGTGGTTCCCGCCTGGATCCTGGACCCGGCTTCTGAATGGAGCGCCCTGGCCGACCGCCTCGGCTTCGGCATCGCGTCGCCGTGGCATGCAGGCCTCGGCATCGAAGCCTCCAGGTCGCGACTGCCCCGCGTTGTGCTGTGCCCGCAGTACACCGAGGCGGCTGCGCTGCTCGCGGCGGCGGGCGAGCAGGCCGGCTACTTCGTCGTCGCCGCCCCGACGCCGGCGGATGTCGCCGACGCGGGGAGGCGGCTGGTCGGACCGCTGCGGATGCCTGACTTCCCGGACTGGGTGCACGCCCGCCGCTGAGGAGCGGCTGCCTGGATTCCGGCGGTTATGCGCATATCACGCCCGGAAACGGCCGCGATTCCGGCGGTTATGCGCATATCCGCGGCTAAACAAGCGTTCGTTTGTTCACGAAATTCCTGTGCTATCGTTGGCCGCGATGGCGCCCACCCAGGAGGTCGTCCTCTACACCCTCAACAACGGCACCACCGACCCGACTTGACAGGAATGCTGCAGGGTGAGGGAGTTTCTCTCACTGAACTCGGTCCCCTTCGAGGACCGCAACATCGCCAAGGAACCGCGGTGGCGCAAGGACCTCGTCGCCCTGACGGGCGAGGTCGTCGTCCCCGTGCTCGTGGTGGGCGGCCAGCAGGTGGTCGGCCTCGACGAGGCGGAGATGGCAAAGGCCATCGGGCTCGCCGACTTCAAGTCCGACTCCAACCGCGACGGCCTCGCGGCGCCGCCGGACCTCGACTCGCTCCCGCATCTTCCCACCGACACGACCGAGGCTCAGCTCGCGCACTTCGTGCGCCGTCTGCAGCGAGAGATGGAGTTCAACGCCGCGAAGGACGACGCGCCCTACCGCGACGGCCAGCACGACGGCATGCGGTTCGCGCGCGACGCGATCCTGCGCATCCTCACCGGCAAGTACGAGCCGGAGGAGATGGTTGTAGAGCGCGGCGACCCGCAGGCGTAGCGCGGTCATGAAGGAGGCGGCCGCGGCCGCAGACGTTCCGATGGTGCGCTACCTGGACGAGGACGGGGAGCTCGTCGGCGGTGAGCAACCCATGCCGAACGACATGGCGCTGGCGGGATACACCGTGATGCTCAAAGGCCGCCGCTTCGACGAGCGCTGCGTGAGCCTGCAGCGCCAGGGGCGGATGGTGACCCTCGCGCCAGGTATCGGGCAGGAGGCCGCCACTGTCGGCGCGGCGATGGCGCTTGACCAGAAGACCGACTGGTTCGTGCCGCAGTACCGCGAGCTCGCGGGCCAGCTGTGGCACGGCTACCCGCTGCGCCTGGCGTTCCTCTGGCACGTCGGGCACCCGGTCGCGTTCAAGGTCCCGGAGGGGCTCAACATGCTGCCCTTCCAGGCCGCGATCGCCGGCCAGCTGCCGCAGGCCGCGGGGCTGGCGTGGGGGCTGAAGCTCAAGGGCGACCCGGGCGTCGTGCTGGCGATCTTCGGCGACGGAGGCACCTCGCAGGGCGATTTTCATGAGGCGCTCAACCTCGCCGGCGTGATGAGGGCGCCGATCATCTTTCTCTGCCAGAACAACGGCTGGGCCATCTCGACGACGGTCGAGCAGCAGACCGCATCGGCGACGCTCGCGCAGAAGGCCAACGCGTACGGGTTCCCCGGCGTGCAGGTCGACGGCAACGACCTGTTCGCGATGTATGCGGCGACGCGCGATGCCGTGGAGCGGGCTCGCGCCGGGGAGGGCCCGACGCTCATCGAGGCGATGACATACCGCCTGGGCCTGCACACGACCGCCGACGATCCGACCCGCTACGAGCCGCGCGAGATGCACGAGCTGTGGGTCAACCGCGACCCGCTGCTGCGCATGCAGCGGTACCTGAAGAGCACAAAGGTCCTCGACGACGCGGGGCTCGAGAAGATCGAGCAGGACGTGCGCGAAGAGCTGCGCGTGGCGTGGGACGAGGCGGTGAAGGAGCCGGCGCCGGACCCAGATTTCTATTTCGGCCAGGTGCATGCGCAACACTCGGACCGGCTGCACCGCCAGCTCTCGCGACACCGCAGGAACGGCAATGCCTGACGTAACGGTTGTCGAGGCCGTGAACCAGGCGCTCGCGCTCGAGATGGCGCGCGACGACCGCGTCCTGATCGTCGGCGAGGACGTCGGCAAGACAGGCGGCGTGTTTCGCGCCACCGACGGGCTGTTCGAGAAATATCCGAAGCGCGTCATCGACACACCGCTCTCCGAGGCGGTCATCGCGGGCTCGTCCATCGGTCTGGCGATCGCAGGTTGGGTGCCGGTGGCCGAGATCCAGTTCCTGGGCTTCGCCCACAACGGCTTCAACCAGGTGGTCGACCAGCTGGCCCGCGTCCGCTATCGCTCCGGGGGGCGCTTCTCGGCGCAGGTCACGATCCGGGCTCCATACGGCGCGGGCGTGCGCGCACCCGAGCTGCACAGCGACGCATTCGAGGCCCACTTCGCGCACGCGCCCGGGCTGAAGGTCGCAGCGCCGTCGACGCCCCACGACGTGAAGGGAATGCTGCTCGCGTCGATCAGGGACCCCGACCCCGTGCTGTTCCTCGAGCCGCTGCGTGGATACCGCCAGGTCCGCGGCGAGGTGCCCGAGGGTGATTACGTGGTCGAGCTTGGCAAGGCACGCATCGCGCGGCCGGGCACCGACGTGACCGTCGTCGCGTGGAGCGCCGCGGTGCAGGTCGCGCTGCAGGCCGCGGAGGATGCGCAAGCGCAGGGCATCTCCGCCGAGGTGATCGACCTGCGCTCGCTGGTGCCGCTCGACGTCGCGACGCTCGCGGAGTCGGTGACTCGCACCGGCCGCGCGGTCGTGGTGCAGGAGGCGCCGCTCACCGCGGGCTTCGGCGCCGAGGTGGTGGCAACGATCCAGGAGGAGGCGTTCTTCTCGCTCCAGGCGCCTATCCGGCGCGTCGCCGCGCCCGACGTGCCATATCCGGTGCAGCTGCTCGAGGAGGCGTACTCGCCCAACGCGGAGCGCGTCCTAGAGGCGATCCTCTCCGTCACGCGCGAATAGATGGCGCGCTACGAGTTCAAGCTGCCGGACATCGGCGAGGGGCTCGCCGAAGCTGAGGTCGCCCGCTGGCTGGTCAAGGTGGGGGACCGGGTGGTCGAGGACCAGCCAGTGCTCGAGATGATGACCGACAAGGCGGCGGTCGAGATTCCGGCGCCCGGCGCGGGCGTGGTGGTGGAACAGCGCGTCGGCGAGGGCGAGGTGGTGAAGATCGGTGCGGTCCTCTACGTGCTCGACAGCGACGCGGCGATCGGCGGAATGACCGCGAGCACGGCGCCGGCTGAGTCCGCGGAACCCCACCCTAGCCCTCCCCCGGCCCAGGGGCCGGGGGAGGGGACGAGTGTGCTCGCGCCACCCGCGGTGAGGAAGCTGGCGCGGGACCTTGGGGTCGACCTCGGGCGGGTCAAGGGCTCCGGACCGAACGGGCGCATCACAGCCGAAGACGTGCAGCGGTTCGCGGCGGCGCCGGCGCCCGAACCCCACCCTGGCCCTCCCCCGGCTCCGCCGGGGGAGGGGACCCGAGTTCAGCTGCGGGGTGTGCGGCGCCGCATGGCCGAGACGATGGCCGCGTCGGCGAAGTCGATCGCGCACGTCACCGGGTTCCACGAGCTCGACGCCGGGGAGTTCCTGCCTCTGTATCGGCGGATGAACCACCCGTCTCGCGACAAACGGTTTCCATTCGACGCACTCCTGGTGCGCGCGGCGGCGATCGCGCTGCAGCGGCACGCCATCTTCAACTCTTCGTTCGACGACGAGCGCATGGAGCTCGTGATGCACCCGCACGCCAACATCGGGGTGGCGATTGCGACTCCGGAAGGCCTCATCGTGCCGGTGGTGTCCAACGCCGGCGAGCGCAGCCTCGACGAGATCGCCGCCGAGGTCGACCGGGTCGCGACCGCGGCGCGCGAGGGCAAGGTCGCTGTGGCCGACCTGCGCGGGGGCACGTTCACGATCAGCAACACGGGAGCATGGCGCGGCGCGCACGGGACCTCGCTCATCCCGCCGGGCCAGGTCGCGCTCGTTGCTTTCGGTCGGATCGAAGACAAGGCCGTGGTGCGTGAGGGCCAGGTGGTGGCCCGGCCGATCATGCCGATGTCGGTCACGTTCGACCACCGGGTGATCGACGGCGAGCAGGGGCTGAGCTTCGCGCTCACCCTGCGCGAGCTCATCGAAAAACCGGATCAGCTGCTCTGAGAACGCAGTGGTAGCGGGCGACCAGAGCGACCCGGTCGACGTCCTGATCATCGGCGGAGGGCCGGGCGGCTACGTTGCGGCTTTGCGTGCAGCGCAGCTTGGGCGCTCCGTCACGCTGGTTGAGCGCAAGCGTGTCGGCGGGCTGTGCCTCAACGAAGGCTGCATCCCGTCCAAGCAGCTGGCCCGGTTCGCCGCGGTCTTCGCGTCGGTCAAGGCCTTCGCGGGTGAGGGCATGCCGGCGCTTGCGGGACCGCCAGACATGGCCGCCTTCCAGAAGGCGCGCGCGGCGGCGGTGAACACGCTGGTCGGCGGGGTTGAGTCACTGCTGAAGTCGGCGAAGGTCACCGTTGTGTCCGGCGAAGCCCGCTTTGTCGGCCGCACGCGGGTCTGCGTGCAGACAGGCGAGGACGCGGTTCGCTTCTTCGACTTCAAAGACGTCGTGCTCGCCACCGGTGGTGACCCGATCCCGTGGGCCGGTGCGCCGTTCGACGGCGAGCGGGTGGTCGAGGCGAGCCGCGCGCTCGAGTGGGACCGCGTACCGGAGTCGCTGCTCGTCGTCGGCGGCGACTACATCGCTGTGGAGCTCGCCGTCGCGTACGCACGGCTTGGAGCGCGCGTGGCCATGGCCGCGCCGGGCGAGCGCATGCTGCCGGCGTTCGACACCGACCTCTCGGCGGCGGCGCAGCGCGGGGCGACCCAGGCCGGGGTCGATGTACGCGTGAACGCCCAATCAGAGTCTCCCGACGGTTACGAGCGGGTCGTCATTTCACTCGGCAGGGAGCCACGGCTGACGGCCCTCGACCTGGGCGCGGCCGGCATAAGAGCGCCGTTCTCCCCCGATGCCCAGATGCGGATCGACCGCCACGTCTTTGCGATCGGCGACGTGACCGCCGGTGTGCCGCTCGCGCATCGCGCGATGATGCAGGGCCGCGTCGCGGGCGACGTCCTCGGCGGCAAGAACAGCGCGTTCGACTCGCGCGCGATGCCGCAGGTCGTGTTTGCCGAGCCGGAGATCGCGACCGTCGGGGCCGGCGAGGGCCACGTCGCGCGGTTTCCGCTCGCCGCGCTTGGGCGAGCGATCATCGAGGCGAAGGCGACCGCCGGCTTTGCCAAGCTCGTCTTCGACGGCGAGGGTGGCCCGCTGATCGGCGCCCACCTCGCGGGACCTCGCGCCACCGACCTCATCGCCGAGATGGCGCTCGCCATCGAGATGGGCGCGACCGCCGAAGACCTCGCGCTCACGGTTCACGCGCACCCGACGTTCGCGGAAGCGGCGCTCGAGGCGGCCGAGGTTGCCCTCGGGCGGCCCATCCACGTGCGGCCGAAGCCGGTGGCGCGGTGATCACGCGGGTCTTCCTGGCGGCGCGACGCGCGGACATGACGACCGAGGCGTGCCTCAACCACTGGCGCGGCCACCATGCCCAGATCGGCGCCACCCTCCCGAAGGTTCGCTCCTACGTCCAGAACCACGGCGTGCTGGACGGCGGGCGATTCCTGCTGCCCTATCCGGGTTTCGACATCATGCCCGAGCTCGAGTGGGATTCCCTCGAGGACATGGACGCCGCGATCGAGTCGCCGGCGCACGAGCAGGACTCGATCGATGACGAGGCCAACTTCATCGATACGTCACGCACGGGGCTGCTGGTCGGCAATCGCCGGGAGCTGGTCGACGCGCAACCGACTCCCGACAGCGTCAAGCTCATCACGTTCTTCCGCCGGGCGCCCGGCGCGGGCGACCTGAGGATCGTGGGGCCGGCGGGTCCGCCGGGCGCCCGGCACGAGATTTTGCTCAGCATCGCCGACCGCGCGGGCCGCCCGCCGTTCACCGCTCAGGCAGTCGACATCCTTTGGTTCGATACGCCTCGCGATGCGCTGGCATGGGTCGCTTCCGAGGAGTACCACCGCGCGCTCTGGCCGCTGGCCGGCTTCGCCTTCGGCACCGAGCGCCTCATAGCCCGCCCGAACAAGGTGGTTTAGCGATGAAGTTCGGCGTGGGAGACTTCAGCGGCCAGCGGCCGCCCGGCTCGGCGGTCGACCACCGGCGGCTCTACGCCGACCTGCTGGAGCAGGCGACGCTGATCGAGCAGGCCGGCCTCGACTCGATGTGGTTGTCGGAGCACCACTTCGCAGAGGACGGCTACATGCCGGCCGTGCTCCCGATCGCCGCGGCGCTGCTCGCGCGCACCACCCGCATCACCGTCGCGACCGATCGGCTCGCCGCATCGCTCTACGACCCGGTACGCCTGGCCGAGGATGCGGCGACGCTCGACCTGCTGAGTGGTCGCCGCTTCGTGCTCGGGTTGTCGCTGTGCTATCGCGACGAAGAGTTTCGAGGGCTCGGCGTGAAGAGGGAGGAGGACGAGGGGCTGCTCGAGGCCGCGGCCCGCGTGGTTCGCGAGGCCTGGGCCGGGAAGCCGGTGCGGGGCGCGACGGTCACGCCGCCGCCCACGACTTCAGGTGGGCCCAAGCTCGTGATTGCGGCCGACGGCGAGCGCGGAGCGAAGCGGGCCGCGGAGCTCGCGGACATGCTGATGGTCGACCCGACCGAGCCGTGGGACATCGTGGATCGTGCGGTCGCCGAGTTCGACGATGCGCGGGGCAACAAGGACGGCGAGCTCGTGCTCTTCACGTACGGCGGCCTGTCGGCGGAGGGGCGCGACGCGGCGTGGGCGCAGGTGTCCGACGGTTTTCGCTACATGCGCCACAACTACGACCGCTGGATGGGCAAGCCCGAGACCGAGGTGCTGCCGCCCGCGCACTACCGGATGTTGCTTGGGAACGTGAGCGAGGTTGCGGAGCAGGCCGGCGAGTACCGCAGGAGGTATGGGGACCGCGTGCATCTTGTCCTCCGCTGCAACTATCCGGGCATGGAGGCGTCGTCGGTCGCTGAGCAAATCAAGCTCTGGGGGGAGTCGGCCGGCCTGCTCACACCCCACCCTGGCCCTCCCCGGCCGCAGGCCGGGGAGGGTACCTAGGCGAACTAGTGCCCGTTCGTTTTTTGCTTGACATGGAACCCGCCCCGGCTATCCTTTAGCCCGAAACTGCTCACCCCAGATTGAGCGCTCAAGGGAGGGCCTCGTGTATGCCTGACGACGAACAGACCATGACGGTGGATGCGGGAGAACCGAGCTCACTGCCGAGCCGCCGCTCGCTGCTCAAGCTCGGCGGATCCGCCGCGCTTGGGCTCGGCGCCTACGCGATGGCGGCGTGCTCGACGTCGTCGCCAGGCACGACCGGGCAGGCGGCCAACGAGAACTCGGTCCTCGACAAGTGGCTGTCCACGAAGACCGCCAAGCTTGGCGTCGACCTCACGTTCCCCCCGATCCAGTTCAAGGACTCGGCCGGAAAGCCGACGGGCTACCAGATGGAGCTCACCGAGGCGATGATGGCCGACCTGGGCGTCACGCCAGAGTACGTGGAGATACCGTTCGGCCAGCTGTTTGCGGGCTTGGTCGCGGGCAAGTTCGACATGATGGGAATCTCAGCAACGATCCTGCCGAGCCGGGCTCTCAAGGGTCTGTTCGCGAGCTTCCCGGTGTTCTACGAATCGATCGTGGTGCTGCTGAAGGCGGGGTCGACCATCACCGACCAGTCCCAGCTCAACAAGTCGGGCGTCAAGATCGCGATCCTGCAGGGCAGCTCGCAGGAGTTCAGCAGCAAGGCTCTGTTCCCCAACGCGACGTTCTCGCCCTTCGCCGCCCTTGCCGACTCGGTGAACGAGGTGGCGACGGGTCGAGCGGACGCGGTCGTCCTCTCCGAGTTCGACATCGACGACTCCAAGAAGGCCCACCCTGATCTCGTCATCCTCCCCGGGCCTCCGCTGTGGGTCGACGCAAACACCTATCTGATGCCGCTGGGCGACTACAAGCTTCAGGCGTGGGTCAACAACTGGCTCCGCTACAACGCGACGCACCAGCGCATGATCGCGGGCTGGACCAAGTGGCTGGGTCCGGGCCTGCAGAAGTTCCACCTGACCACGTACGGCGTCGGTCCTGGTTCGGAACCCGAGCTCGTCAAGGTCTGATAACAAGGCGGGGGTGGCCGGCTTGAGTGCGCCGGCCATCCCTGCCACCACCCCTTCGGGTCGATGATTCTTCTCGACGTCCAGTACACGCTCGACTGGTCGGTGGTGACCGACCGCTGGCGCCAGTTCGCCGAAGGCGCCTGGGTCGACATCTGGGTGGCCGTGCTCGGCTTCGGCCTTGCCTGCGTCCTCGGGCTCGCGAATGCGATCCTCAGGACGTCGGGCGTCAACCTCTTCAGCATCCCGTCGTTCCTCTACGTCCAGCTGATGCGTGGCGTGCCGTTGTACGTGATGATCCTCTGGGTCTACTTCGGGATCGCCAACGTGCTCGGCGTCAACTTCACGTCCTTCCAGGCGATGGTGATCGCGCTGGCGCTGACCGGGTCCGGCTACACGACCGAGATCTTCAGGGCGGGCCTCGCCGCCATCGACCGCGGCCAGATGGAGGCGGCGCGCTCGATCGGTCTCAACCGCGTGCGCACCTATCGCCACGTCATCCTGCCTCAGGCCTTCCGCATCGTCGTACCGCCGCTCGGCAACACCTTCATCGGGCTGCTCAAGGGCGCGACCCTCATGTCGGTCATCGCGGTCCCGGACATGGTGTTCCTCGCCAACGAGCTCAACGTCACGCTGTTCACGCCCTTCGAGGTGTTCGCCGCCGTGGGAGTGATCCTGGTTGTGCTCGTGCTCTTCTTCTCCGCCCTGGTCTACGTGCTCGAGCGCCGGCTCCGGATCGCGACATGACCGGTCCTCTTCTCACCTACACGTTCGATTGGACCGTGGTCGTAAAGTCGCTGCCCTTCCTCGAGCGAGGGCTGACGCTCACGGTGAAGCTGATCGTCTTCTCAATCCTCTTCTCGCTCGTGCTGGGCCTGGTCGTCGCCCTGGTGCGGATGGCTCCGGGGCCGCTCGGGGTTATCGGATTCGCCTACATCCAGGTCTTCCGGGCGCTCTCCCTGTACGTCTACATCCTGTTCATCTATTTCGGCGTGGCGGCCGTGCTGCACGTCGACCTCGACCCGTTCACAGCCGGCGTCCTGACCTTGACGCTCCTCAACAGCGCGTACATGGCCGAGATCTATCGCGCGGCCATCCAGGCGGTTGACCCGGGCCAGCGCGAGGCCGCGCGAAGCATCGGCCTCGGCAGCGTGGGGACCTTCGTGAGCGTGGTCTTTCCGCAGGCCTGGAGGATCGCGCTGCCTTCGCTGGTCAACCAGTTCACGGACATCATCAAGGACTCGTCAGTGGTCGCCCTGATCGGCGCCGGCGACCTGATGTACCAGACCGTCGAGCGCAACAGCTTCTACCAGCGGCCGTTCGAATTGTTCACGGCGGTGGCGGTCATCTACCTTGTCATGGTGGTGATCGTGGCCCAGGTTGCGAACCGGCTCGAGAAGCGCCTGCAGAGGCACCTGGCGTGATCGGCGAGAAGGCGCACCCGCTGGTCGAGGCCGATCCCCTCGGCGCCGAGCTCGTGATGATCGCGCTGGCGGCCTGGCCGCAGCTGCCGAACCTCGTGGCCGACTATCTCGGGCCACGCGAGTGGCTGACGGAGTCTCGCGCGACGGATGCCAGGCTGGACGACCTGCGCCGCCGCGCCCTCGCGCTCGCAGACCTGGCGGACCGCGGCGGTGACGCGTACGTGGCGGCGCAGGCACGCGCGATCGCGATCCAGATCGATGTCAACGAAGACCCCGGCCGATTCGGCTACATCGACCTCGTCGAGCAGCTGTTTGCTTGCCACTTCGTGCCACCCGACGCCGACGAGGTGAAGGCGCTCGCCGATGAGGTGGCGGGACTCGCGCGCCAGCTCGGCGGCTCGGGCGACGACCCCGCCGGCGCCTGGGAATCGGCGCGGCTGATCAGCGGCGAGGCGAAGTGGGACGTTGCGCTGGAGGCGTACCAGGCCGGCCGCCGGTATGTCCGCGAGCGGTTCCCCGTGCCCTTCACCGAGGCGCTCGAGATATCGCGCACCGATGAGCCCGTAGCCTCGGTGCACCTGCTCTGGCTCGAGCCCGACCGGATGGACTTCGAGGTGAACGTCGCGGTGCCGCGCACGCCCCAGGCGGTCACGTTCGAGGTCGCGCACAACATCTACCCGGGTGACTACCTCCACATGGCGATCCTGACCCAGCGCACGTACGCCATTGACGGCCGCGTGGCCGCGTGCATCAAGCTCAAGAACGCGCCCGAGAACGTGATCGCGGAGGGCATCGAGGACGTCGCGCCATTCCGTCTCTTCGTAGAGCCTGCTCCCGAGCAGCGCCTCGCGTGGAAGCTCGAGTGGCTGCGAAGGGCGGCGGCGCTGATGGCCGCCGTGGAGCGGCGGGGCGCCGGCAAATCGCGATCCGAGGTGGCGGCGGGTCTACGGCGGACGGGCCACATGACGCCCGAGCGAGTGGAGCTCGAGCTCGACCGCATCGACCATCCCCTGTGGGGCACGTACGTCTACACCTACTGGCTGGGTCGCCATCTGGTCGAGGAGGCCGACCGCCGCGCGGGTCGCTCAGCGACGGGCGCCGAGCATCTCGGCTGGCTGTACGGCGGCCTGCACCTACCCGAGACTTTTCTCTCGACGCAGAAGGTCCTTAAGTAGGTCCACCTCGCCGAGGTGGCGGTGGAGGTGCGTGATCGACACCGAGGTCAGGAAGATCCACACCGGTAGGCCACCCGTGTCCGCCGTCGCATCGTCGTGCTCCGGTCCGCTGTCCATCTCGGCGCGGAACCCAGGAGTCTGATATTCGGGGTGCGGCGCGTCGTGTGCAGCGACGTCCGGGATGACGTCCAGGTCCGCCTCGCCGACCGAGTCCAGCCACGTGACCGTCTCGGCGTGGACGGCGTCGGCGTAGCTGAGCAGGAGCGGCAACGGGAACTCCGCGGCCACGTCGGCGGCCTCCTCGAGGTCGAAGCCGGTGCCCATGCCCGGGTGGGCGAGCGGGGTCGAGCGCCACGGGTCGCGCTTGATCAGCTCAGGGGTGCCGCGAACCGCGGTGTTGACCGCCCAGTCCTGGCTGCGGGCCATGTGCCAGAGGATGAAGCCGATCGGGTTGACCCCCGGCAGCGGGCGGGCGATGAGCTCGTCTGCCGTGAGCCCGGAGGCGGTGTGGTGGAGGCGCAGATTCACCGTGTGCAGCTGCTGCCGAAGCATGCCGATTGCGTCCACGCGCCAAGTCTAAGGCTGAACAAACGCTTGTTTCGGCGGTCACTCGTTCACGGATAGAATCGGCGACATGGAACAGGCCGTGCAGGCCGCCCAGGACTCCGCCGGAACCATCCTGCGGCTGGAGGGTGTGAACAAGTGGTTCCACCGGGGGACGCTCCGAAACCAGCACGTGCTGAAGGACATCAACCTGCAGGTCACGCGGGGCGAGGTGCTGGTGGTCATCGGGCCTTCGGGCTCCGGCAAGAGCACACTGCTGCGCTGCATCAATTTCGTGGCGCCTCCGGACACGGGTACGGTCGTCTTCCTCGGCCGGCGATGGAGCAAGGACAACGTTCCGCGCATCCATCCCATCGAGCGCATGAAGTACGAGCACGAGCTCAACCTCTTGCGCACCCACATCGGAATGGTCTTCCAGCACTTCAACCTCTTCCCGCACATGACCGCGCTGGACAACGTCAGCCTCGGACTGACCCGCGTGCTCAAGGTGCGCGGCAGGGAGGCCCGGGACCGCGCGATGGCCGAGCTGGAGCGCGTCGGCCTCAAGGAGAAGGCGAAGAGCTACCCGAGCCAGCTGTCCGGCGGTCAGAAGCAGCGCGTGGCGATCGCGCGGGCGCTGGCGATGAAGCCGCAGCTGATGCTCTTCGACGAGGTGACCTCCGCGCTCGACCCTGAGCTGATCGGCGGCGTCCTCGAGGAGATGAAGAAGCTCGCCCTGGAAGGCATGACGATGATCGTCGTGACCCACGAGATGGGCTTCGCGCGTGAGGTGGGGGACCGCCTGATCTTCATGGACGGGGGCGTCATCGTCGAGGAGGGGCCGGCGCGCGACATGATCAAGAGCCCTCAGAACGCGCGGACGCAGGCCTTCCTCCGCGCGATCCTCTAACTGAGGTCGCATGCGCTTCTCTGATCGGGTCGCATTGATCACCGGCGGGGCCTCAGGCCTTGGGCTGGAGGTCGCGCGGCAGATGGCGGCCGAAGGCGCAAAGCTCGTTTTGGTGGACTGGGACGAGCGGTCCCTGGAGCTTGCTGCGGCCGAGGTGGGCGCCCGCCACCTGCGCGGCGATGTGTCGCTGGCGCCGACCGCGTCGGCCGCGATGCAGCTTGCTGGTGAGGCCTTCGGGCGTCTGGACGTGCTGTTCAACAACGCCGGCATCGACCCGTTGCGCGCCCGCTC
>Ga0075426_10000846_pt1 | contig 21501 bp, 21 predicted proteins | sample SoiMethybrSBSTD5_FD_75304 | JGI IMG/M metagenome (GOLD analysis project Ga0075426, IMG submission 75304) | Bulk soil microbial communities from a Populus tree surrounding site in Tennessee, USA - Soil MetaG P. TD hybrid SBSTD5 | ecosystem: Environmental > Terrestrial > Soil > Tree plantation...
ACGATCGTCATGTCGTCTTCCTGGGGCGCGCCCTCGGCGAAGGTCTTCACCGCGTCGAAGAGCGATTGCGCGAGACGCTCCATCGTGCCGCCGGCGTGCGCCTTGATCGCCTGGCGCACGCGCTCCTCGCCGAACTCCTCGCCGTCGCGGTTGCAGTACTCGAAGATGCCGTCGGAGATGACGGCGATGATGTCGCCGGGCTCGACCCAAATGCCGACCGCCGGCTTCTTCAGGCTCGAGAGCGGCATCGCCGCGAGCGGGAAGCTCGTCGGCTGGTGCGTGGCGAAGGCGCCGCCCGCCGCCTGGAAATGCAGGATCGGCGCCTGTCCGCCGCTATGGAAGCGCAGCTCGTGGGTGGCGGGATCGAGGAGCCCGATGAACGCGGTGATGAAGCGATCCTCGGCGAGGATCTCGGTAAGCCGGTTGTTCACGTGGATGAACGCGGTCGCGAGATCGGCGCCGAGGCGGAAGGCCATCCGCAGCATCGCCTGCATCTGCGTCACCGACAACGCGGGCCCGATGCCGTGGCCGGTCGCGTCTCCCAGCATCACGAGCACGCCCTGATCGGTGACGGCGAGGTCGAAGGTGTCGCCGCCGGTGAGATCGGCCGGTCGAAACGTCCCGTAGAGGTCGTAGCCGGCGATGTCCGGCATCGACGCGGGCAGCGTGCTCATCTGCACGATGCGCGCGGCTTCCAGCTGCTGGCGCATCTTCTCGCCCTCGATGAGCGCCTGCGTCATCTGCACGCGCTGCAGCGCGACCGCGCACTGCGCCGCGAGCACCTGCGCGAGCGCTTCGTCGTCGGCGTCGAACACGCCGTCGGCCTTGTTCAGCACCTGCATCACGCCCACCAGCCCGCCCTTGTGGTCGACGAGCGGGAGCGTGAGCATGCAGCGCGTGCGGTAGCCGGTGCGCCTGTCGGTCGAGGGATCGAAGCGCGGATCGGAATAGCAGTCGGTCACGTTGATCGGCTGGCGCGTGTGCGCGCACGTGCCGACGAGGCCGGAATTCGCGGGGATGCGCAGCTCCGCCATGTCGCCGGAAAAGCGCAGCACGAGCTCGTGCGCGTCGCGGTCGTAGAGCCACACGGTCGCGCGATCGGCCTCGAGCACGTGCTTCGCCGCGTCGACGACGGCGGCGAGCATGGTCGTGAGGTCGAACGGCGCGGCGAGCTTCGCCGCCACCGCGAGAATCGGCTCGAGGTCGCGCGCCGGCGGGGCGCGGCCGTTGGCGCTCATCGCACTCCCCCTGTTGCGATGACCTTATGTTACGCCGCGCCAGCTCCTCGGCCTTGCCGTTCAGGGTGAAGCGCGCGGGAGAAGCTTGTTACGATTCGTGTCCATGGCCGCCCCGAAATCGAGCGCCGCGCACGCAGCCGTGATCGTCCTGAAGCTGCGCGAATTCACCCGCAAGAGCGTCGCCGAGCAGGCGGGGCTCAATGCGAGGCTCGATGCCGCGCTCGCCGCGGCGCTCCCGGCCCTGCGCGACGACGAGCGCATCGTTCTCGAGACTCCGGGGGGCGCCGCCGTCGTGGTCCTCGGCAATCCCGGTGCGGCGCTCGACTTCGCCGCGCGCGCCGCCGCATCCGCCGGTGGCGCCGAGCTCGCGGCCGGCATCAACCATGGTCCGGTGCGTGTCGTGAATGCCGATGCGGATCCGATCGTCGTCGGCGACGGCATCGCCGCCGCGGACGCGATCGCCGAGCTCGCGCCGCCGGGACGGCTCGTCGTGGCGCGCGAATTCCGCGACGCGCTCGCGCACGCGGCGCCCGATCGCGCGCGCGGCCTCGCCCGCGCCGGAAAATTCACCGACGCGCACGACCGCTCGCACGACCTTTTCTACGCCGACGCCGCCGCCTCGTCCTCGCGCCGGCGCGCCTTCGCCATCGTGAGCGTGCTGCTCGTCGCGGCGATCCTCGGCATCGCCGCCGGCGCGCGCTACGCGGCCGAGCGTCTGCAGCGCGCCGCACCCGCCACGCTCGTCTTCGAGGTGCGGCCCCAGGGCGACGTCTACGTGGACGGCGCGCACAAGGGAAAATCGCCGCCGCTCACGCAGATACAGCTCGCCGCGGGCAAGCATCGGATCGAGGTGCACCGGCCGCTCTTCAAGCCGCTGGTGCAGGAGATCGACGTCGCGCCCGGCGAAGCGCTCGTGATCCGCCACGTCTTTGCCGCGCCTGCGGCCACGGCGCGCCGCAGCGAGCCGCAGAAGCCTTTCTGGCGCCGCTTCTTCGACATATTCAAATGAGCGCGACGGCGTCTTTCGAAACCCTCGGCCGCTATCGCATCCTCGGCGAGATCGGCCGCGGCGCCATGGGCATCGTCTACCGGAGCCGGGACGACGTGCTCGATCGCGTGGTCGCGATCAAGACCGTGCTCGTCGGCATCGGCTCCGAGGATCGCGCCGGGTATTTCGCGCGCTTTCGCCAGGAAGCGAAGGCGCTGGCGGGCCTCAACCACCCGAACATCATCACCGTGTACGACTTCGGCGACACCGGCGAGGTGGCGTACATGGCGATGGAGCTCCTCGAAGGACGCGAGCTCAAGGACATCCTCGCGGACTCGCGCCTGCCGCTGCACGAGGCGGTGGAGATCGCCGCGCAGGTCGCCGAAGGGCTCGCGTTCGCGCACGCGCGCGGCATCGTGCACCGCGACATCAAGCCCGGCAACATCATGGTGCTCGAAGGCAACCGCGCGAAGATCATGGATTTCGGCATCGCGCGCGTGCGCACCTCGGACGTGAAGACGCAGGCGGGCACGATGCTCGGCTCGCCAAAATACATGTCTCCCGAGCAGGTCGTGGGACGCGGCCTCGACCACCGCACCGACCTCTTCTCGCTCGGCGTCGTGCTGCACGAGATGCTCGCGGGAGTGCCGCCGTTCGCGGGCGAGGACGTGCCGCAGCTCATGTACCAGGTGTGCAACGCGCGGCCGCTCGCGCCGAGCCGCCTCAATCCCGCGGTGCCGCCGGTGCTCGACCTCATCGTCGCGAAGGCGCTGGAGAAGAACCCGGACGCGCGCTACGCCAACGCCGACGAGCTCGCCGCCGACCTGCGCACGTTCCTCGCCGGCGATCCGCCCGCGGCGACGCGCGCCGGCTCCGACGTGATCGTGGTGGAAGCCACGCGTCCCGAGGCGACCGCGCCGCTCGCGCCCGCGCTCCCCGACGGCGTCGGGCTCGCCGTCTCGCGCCGCTACGATTCCAGCCGCGCGCTCGCGCGCCTCGCCTCGCCCAGGGGCGAGGACCGTGCGTTGCTGGCGCCGCCGGGGTCGCCGCCTTCCATGTTCGCGCGGCTGGGCAGCGATCGCGCGCTCGCGTGGCGCACGCTCGCCATCGCCGTGGCGCTCGCCGCCGCCGCGGCAATCCTCCTAAAATGAAAGCATGAACCTCAACGACGCCTTCGGATTGCAGGTCCTGCGCGCGGCCGAAGAGGACACGCAGGGGTGGAAGATGCTGATCGGCGGCGAGTGGGTGGCGAGCCGCTCGGGCAAGCGCTTCGCGTCGGTGAATCCGGCGTACGACGAGGCGATCGCCGAGGTGCCGGCCGCGGATGCCGGCGACATCCAGGCCGCGGTGGACGCGGCGAAGGCGGCGTTTCCCGCGTGGAGCAAGCTGCACGTCGACGAGCGCGCCGAGCACTGCAAGCGGTTCGCGCAAGCGGTGCGCTCGACGGCGCGCAGCCTCGGCATGCTCGATGCGATCGACAGCGGCAACCCGTTCACCGCGATGGTCGACGACGCCAAGAAGGGCGCCGGCCTGCACGATTTCTTCGGCGGCCTCGGCATGCAGATCAAGGGCGAGACGATTCCCACGCCCGGCGGCGGCCTCGATTACACGCGCCCGCAACCGTTCGGCGTCGTGGGCCGCATCATTCCTTTCAATCATCCGATCTCCTTCGCGGCCGGAAAGATCGCGCCCGCGCTCGTCGCCGGCAACACCGTGATCCTCAAGCCCGCGGAGCAGACGCCGCTCTCGGCGCTGTGGATGGGAAAGCTTGCGCGCGAATGTTTCCCCGCGGGCGTCGTCAACATCGTCACCGGCGACGGGCCGACCTGCGGCGCGGCGCTCGTCGCGCATCCCGAAGTGCGGCGCATCGCCTTCACCGGCAGCGTCCCGACCGGCCGCGCGATCACGCAGGCGGCCGGCATCAAGGCGGTCAGCCTCGAGCTCGGCGGCAAGAACCCGCTCGTGGTCTTCCCCGACGTCGACGTCGACAAAGCCGCGGCGGCTGCGATCGCGGGCATGAACTTCACCGTTTCGCAGGGCCAGTCGTGCGGCTCGAACTCGCGCGTCTTCGTCCACGCGGCGATCCACGACAGGTTCGTGGAGGCCGTCGCCGCTCGCGCCGGCAAGATCCGCATCGGCCTGCCGGAGCTCGAGGCCACGCAGATGGGGCCCGTCGTCTCGCGCCGGCAGTACGAGCGCGTGATGCGCTACATCGAGGACGGGAAGATGCAGGGCGCGAAGCTCGTGCGCGGCGGCGGCCATGCGGCGGGCGAAGCGCTCAGCCGCGGCTATTTCATCGACGTGACCGTCTTCGACGGCGTGCGCCACGGCATGACGATCGAGCGCGACGAGATCTTCGGCCCCGTGATGGCGATCCTTTCCTGGAGCGACGAGGCCGCGATGCTGCGCGAGGTGAACGACACCGAGTACGGCCTGTGCGCCAACATCTGGACCAACGACATCTCGACGGGACTGCGCATGGCCGACGCGGTCGAGGCGGGCTACGTCTGGATCAACGGCCACGGCAACAAGCGCTTCAAGGGCGCGCCCTTCGGCGGCTTCAAGTCGAGCGGCATCGGCCGCGAGCATTCGCTCGACGAGCTCCTGAGCTACACGCAGATCAAGAACGTGAACGTCGCGTACTGACAGAAAATGGTGCCACGTACCATTTTCTGGCTCTTCCTGATCGTCGCTGCGATTCCGGGCCTTGGCGCCGAAAAGGAAGTCCTCTGGTACACCGCGATGAACACACAGGACGCGGAGCCGCTGCGCGTGCGCTTCGAGGAAAAGTATCCCGGCGTGCGGCTCACGATCCTGCGCCAGCCCGGCGAGAAGATCCGCAACCGCATCCTCGCCGAAGCGCAGGCCGGCAAGCACCTCTGGGACGTGGTGTCGTTCAACCACCTCGACATGGGGACGCTCGAGCGCGAGCGCCTGCTCGCCGGCCGCGCGCAGCCGATCTACGTGCGCCAGTACGTGATCGGCTACAACACCAGCCTCGTGCAGCCCGCGCAAGCGCCGAAGGACTGGAGCGACCTCCTCGCGCCGCGGTGGAAGGCGAAGCTCGCGATGGACGAGGACGAGGTCGAGTGGTTCGCGGCGATGCTCGACTATTTCGGCCGCGACAAGGGCACGCGGTTCATGCGCGCGCTCTCGCGCCAGGAGCCGCAGCTGCGCCGCGGACATACGCTGCTCGCGAAGCTCCTCGTCGCCGGCGACTTCCCCCTCGCGCTCGTGCACATCCAGGAAATGGAAGAGGCGAAGAAGGCGGGCGCGCCGGTCGACTGGGTGCGCACGCTCGATCCCATCGTCACCTCGCCCAGCGTGATCGCGATTTCGGCGAAGGCGCCGCATCCGCAGGCCGCGCGCCTCCTCGTGGACTTCGTGCTCTCGCCCGAGGGCCAGGCGACTCTGCGCGACCGCGGCCGCATGCCGGCGATGGACGTCGCGGCGCAGCAGCTGAAGACGCATTTCGTGAGCGCGTCGCTCGCGCGCGACTTCGACCGCTACGAAAACGAGTTCCGCGATATTTTCACGAAGAGCCATTGACGAAGGGCCGATAAAAATGCCCGCACGCATCCGCCACATCGCCATCGTGAGCGACCAGTACGCGCTCGAGGGACGCTTCTACCAGGCGGTCTTCGGCATGCGCATGGCGGACGACACGCGCCCGGACCGCGCGGTGACCGTGAGCGACGGCTACGTCGGCCTCAACATCAATCCGCGCAAGGCGGGGCGTCCGGCCGGGCTCGACCACTTCGGCATCGAGGTCGACGACGCCGAGGACGTGTGCCAGCGCCTGCAGCACTATCGCGACGTGCATTTCGTGAAGCGCCCGTCGACGCGGCCCTTCGCCGGCATCAGCGCCAACGATCCCGCGGGCAACGTCTTCGACATCTCGCAGCCCGACATGGCGAACCGCAAGTCGGTGTACGTCGAGGAAGCGCGCACCGAGCCGCGGCGCATCAGCCATCTCGCGATCCGCACCCTGCAGGTGGACGAGGTCGCGCGCTTCTACGAGGCGGTGTTCGGGCTGCAGCGCCGGCACGCCGCGCTCGGCCACGAGCTCACCGACGGGCGCGTGACGCTCGTGCTGATGCCGTGGGACGTTCGCGACTACGAGAACGGCGGCATCGTGCGGCCGGGACCGGACCACATCGGCTTCACGGTGGAGAGCATCGACGCGTTGAAGGAGCGCATCGCTTCCGTCGGCGACAACAATCCGCACCTGCGGCCGCTGCCGCTCGGCGGCAAGGAAGGCGCCTCGCGCCTGGCGCTCCTCGCCAGGTGCACGCACGGCTCGTTCCAGCTCGCCGATCCCGACGGCATCCTCATCGACGTCGCGCAAGGCTGAGGGTGGCGCGCGAGGTCTTCACCGATGTGGCGGGATTGCGCGTGCGCCATCTCGAGGAAGGGCGCGGCGCCGCGGTCGTGTTCCTCCACGGCGCATCGCTGGGATCTTCGGCGGATGTTTGGGCCGCGAACCTGGACGATTTCGCCGCGCGCGGCTTTCGCGCGATCGCGCCCGACCTGCCGGGCTTCGGGTTGAGCGACGACTCCGCCGATCACTCGGTCGCTTTTCGCACCGCGTTCGTGCCGCGTTTCCTCGATGCGCTCGCGCTCGACAGCGCGAACGTCGTCGGCCACTCGCAATCCGGACGCATCGCGGTCGGCCTGGCGCTCAAGCAGCCGGATCGGGTCGCGAAGATCGTCGTCGTCGGCACGGCAAGCATGCTGCCGCCGCTCGCCGATGCGGCCGGAACGAGAAGCGACGATGCCGAGGGCGACGAGGGCGGCTCGAAAGAAACCACGCTCGAGGACGCGCGCAGGATGCTCGAAGCGAATGTCTTCGATCGCACGCTCGTCACGGACGCGGCGGTGGAGCTGCGCCATCGCATGAGCACGGGGAGGAACTTCGCGGCGTTCGTGGCGCGCCAGGGCGCCAAGCGCGGCAAGTCCGGCGGCGAATCGCAGCCGTTGTGGCAACGCCTCGCGGAAGTGAACGTCCCGATGCGTCTCATCTATGGACGCCAGGACCGCGCGGCCGAAAAGCGCGTCGAGCTCGCGCGCAGCCGCTATCCCGGCCTCGACATCCACCTCGTCGATCGCTGCGGCCATCTCGTGCAGTGGGACGTGCGCGAGCGTTTCGCCGCGCTCGTGTCGGACTTCCTGAAACCCTAGGGGCGCAACCGCCCTTCGACGAACTCGCCGAGCAGCGCCGTCGCATCGGGCGCCTTCGCGTCGGCGAACGCGTACGCCGGATCGCCCCCGCTCCACGCGTGCGCGAGCTGCGGCACCTGGATGAGGCGCGCGAGCACGCGCCGGCCGTCGAGATATTCGGCGACGCGCATCTGGCGGCCGTCGGGAAGCGGAACGAAGGCCTCGGCATCGGGCGCGGGACGCTCGTTCGCCGGGCCCGCGCGCGGATGCTTGTCGTTCAACGCGAGGTACTGGCGCACCAGCTGGAACGAATTCACGGGCGCCACGACCGAGTCCGCGTCGCCGTGCACCGCGAGCAGCGGCAGCCGCACGCGCCCCATGCGCGCGCGCGCTTCCGCCGCGAGCTTCACCGGATCGCCGGTCGGCCCCTGCGCCATCGCCTGCGCCGCCTGCGCCATGCTCGACGCGGCCCCGCAGGCCAATCCCGAATGCACGAAGACACCCGCGAACATGTCCGCATGGCGCACGCCGAGCGCCGCCGCGAGCGCGCCGCCTGCCGAAAGTCCGGCGACGAATACGCGCCGCGCATGCACGCCGTACGCGCGCTGCACCGACTTCACCTGCGCCGCGACGATCGCCACCTCGCCGTTGCCGGCGACGCTCGCCGGATCGAACCAGTTCCAGCAGGCGAGCGTGTTCGCCTTCTCCGATTGGCGCGGCAGGAGCACCAGCCAGCCATGGCGATCGGCGAGCGCGACGATGCGCGTCATGGCGGCAAAATCCTCGGGCGCCTGCTTGCAGCCGTGCAGGAGCACCACGAGCGGACGCTTGTCGAGACCGCCGAAACCGAGCGGCACATAAAGCAGGTAATCGCGGCGCGGCCAGAGCCACGGCAGCGTCTCGAGCCTTCCGTGGATCGCCGTGCCGTGGCCGCCCACGAAGTGGCCGGGCCGGCCGGGGCGGCGGAAGAGTCGCGCCGAGATGTCGCGGATGCGCTCGAGCATGGGTGCGCGTATTCTATCCGTCCGCCTCAAAGGGAGACCGCCATGGACCTCGACTGGCTCAAGCCGCGCATCGAGAAAGCCCCGGATGTCGACGAGGCGCTGCGCGAGGCGGCTCCCGAGATGTGCAAGCGCTTCGGCTGCGACCGGATCTCGATCTACCGCGCGACCGACGACGGCGTTTCCCTCATCGCGGTGGTCCAGCTCGGGCTGGAATCCTTCGGCGCCGTGAAGGTGCGCATCGATTCGAACCGCTCGGTCGCGGGATACGTCGGCGCCCAGCGCAAGCTCGTCAACATCGGCGACGCGTACGACGAGAAGGAGCTCGCGCCGCTCGCGATGAAGCAGCGCCTGTTCCGCGCCGTGGACGAGCGCACCGGCTACAAGACCCGGCAGGTGCTCGCGGCGCCGATCGTGTCGGCCTCGAACGGCAAGCTCCTCGGCGTGGTCGAGCTCTTCAACCGCGCCGACAAGCAGCGTTTCCCCGCGGAAACCGAGAACGGCATCGTCGCGCTATGCGCCGCGCTCGCCGTCGCGTTCTCGAGACAGAAGGCTACTGCCTGAGCTTCTTCGCGCCCTCGAGCGCGAGCGCCATGTCTTCCTCGCCGCCGCGGCGCCCGATGAGCTGCAGGAAATAGGGCTTGCCCGCCGGCAGGTAGAGCAGCCCGTATTTCGACTTCACCGCCTTGCCCGCGAGGCCCTGCGCCGGCTCCGGCGGCTTGCCCTTGTCGAAAGTCTCCCTCACCGTCGCCTCGTATTCGGCCGCCGGGCGTGCGGCCATCGAGAGCGTCCCGTTCGCGCCTTCGAAGGTGCATTCGCCGAGGAGCGAACCCTGCGCCTTCATCGTCGTCACATTCTTGATCGTCCCGACGACCGATTCGGCCTCCGGCTTGGGCAGCATGGCGCAGAGGTCGAGGGCGAAGGCGTGGGTGGCGCCCAGGACGCAGACGGTCGCAATGGGACGGAGGATGGTTTTCATACCCGTATGATGCATGAGAGCGAGCGATGGCGATTCCCGAGGACGTGAAGCAGTGGCGCAAGGCCGAACGCGCGCGGCTGCTCGCGCTGCGCGAGGCGATTCCGGTTCAGACGCGTCGCGCGCACGGCGAAAAGATCACGCAGCACATCATCGCCGCATTTCCGCAGCTCGCGCACATGACCTTCGGCTTCTACTGGCCGCTGCGCGGCGAATACGACGCGCGCATCGTCGCCATGCACTTCCGCAAGCTCGGCGCGCGCACCGCGCTACCCGTGGTCGTGCAGAAAGCCGCGCCGCTGCAGTTCCGTCTGTGGTGGCCGGGCGCGCCCACGAGCGTCGGCGTGTACGACTTGCCGGTGCCCGAGACCGAAGTCGTGGTGCCGCAGGCGGTGCTCATGCCACCGATCGGATTCGACGGCGAATGCTACCGCCTCGGCTACGGCGGCGGCTTCTTCGACCGGACGCTCGCCGCGATGTCGCCGCAGCCGCTCAAGATCGGCGTCGCCTACGACAAGCTCCGCATCGAGACGATCCGGCCGCAGCCGCACGACATCGCGATGGACTGCGTGGTCACCGAGTCGGGTATCCGTCGACGAGCGTCTCCGCCGGCGTGAGCGCCCGGGCGATCTCGGTGTCGAGGTCGATGCGCCAAGCGCCGGAACCGATGGAGCTCCACGCGTAGAGCGTCTTCTCGCTCGCGCCCCACGCGAGCGACGCGAAGCCGAAGTCCTTCTCGCGCTCGGCCGCGACGTCGATGTCGTACACCTGCGTCTGGTAGCGCGTCGGATGCACGCGCCACAGCCGGGTCGTGGCGTTGCTCGCGACGATGAGCTCGCCCGTGCGGGGCGCGATCAGCATCGCCGGAGCCGACGCGTCGCGCGACCCGGAGAAGATCGCGCCGGGCAGGCGCACTTCGCGCATGAGGCCGCCGCCGATCGCGTACAGGCTGACGGTTGCGCCGTGCAGCTCCCAGCGATGGCCGCGCGCGACGTCGAGCGCGACCGGATCCGCGAGCGCGGCGTGGGACGAGAAAAGAGCGGTGACGAGGAATGCGACCTGGCTTTTCGACATGACTGCCTCCAGACCCTCCGGAGAGGATCGTGTGCAGCACTTGGGCGAAATGCCTTGGGTGTGTCGGGCGTCTGCGTTTTGCCCGGCATGCGATGCGACTGCTAACCGCTGCTGCTGTATGCGCTATGCAGGTAATCGAACACGGGAAGCGCTCGGGCGACGGCGTCGTCGTCGTCGCGCGCCTTTTCCTTCACGCCGCGAAGCAGCGTCTCGAGGCCCTTCGCCTCGGCGACGGGAATGCCGCCGGCGTCGAGGAAGTGGATCGCCGCGCCGATGCGCGCGAGCGCCGGGTCGGCGTCCAGGCCGAAGGCCGCGGCGAGCACCTCGAAGGTGACGCGGCTTTCGACGTGGCTGAATTCGGCGCCGTCGAAGTCGTAGCCGACGGCGTGCTTCGGAAGCTTGCGGGGGCTGTCGATCCACGCGAAGCGCGCTTCCTTGTCGATGAAGCGCTTGATGAGCCACGCGGATGCGAACCGGTCGATCCACGGCGACTTGCGCGTGGCCCACACGCGAGCGCGGTATTTCTCGCGTTCGACGCGCTTCACCTTGCCGCGCAGCGCATGCGGCTCGCCGTGCGCATTGAGGCGCCGCGCTTCCTGCCGCAGCGCCTCCAGCGCCTGCGCCGCCTGGGCCTTCGCCTCGCCCGGATAGAAGTCGATGGTCGCGAGGCCGTCGAAGGCGCGCTGCGCCCGCTCGACGCGGCTCTGCGCCTTGCGCTCCGGAAGCTTCGCGAGCGCCGCGCGCGCCGCGTGGATCTCGGCGACCAGCGCCCCGTATTCGCGGCTGCGATCGAAGAGCTTGCGCACTTCGCCCGAGCGCGCGGCCGAGCGCAGGTCGAGCTCGACGATCATGCCGAAGCCGCCGGCCGCGTGCACCTGCGCCTCGACCTCGGGAAGCGCGGCGGCGGTCGGCGCCGCTTTCGGCAGCAGGTAGACACCGTCGCGAAGGACGCCGCAGCCCGTGTCCTTCAGCGCGCGCCACACGCGCATCCGCACCGTGGAATCGCGCGTCGGAAGGCTGAGGACCAGGGCCGTATACGAGTTCATGATGTCATATGTATCACATTGATGTGATCATTGTCAAGTACTTTTCTGGCCGGGCTGAGCCGACCGGCAGGCGCGCCGGCGGCGACGCGCCCATGTAATGTAGTTGCCGTGTCGACCGTTGCCGCCAGCCACAAGCCGATCAGCACCTACCGGCCGCCGCCGCACCGCTCGCTGCCGCCGATCCCGCCGCGCTGGGCCGCGGACGAGCGCGCATTCCGCCCGCCGCCGCTCGCGCATTTCGTGCTGCTGTCGATGCTGCTGCACATCCTCGCGATCCTGCTCTTCGGCGCCCCCAGCGGCGGCAGCCGCGAGGGACGCGCGATGTGGGGCTCGCTCGACGTGGTCATCACCGGCCCGTTCGCCGAGCCCACGCCGATGCTCAAGCTCGATCGCGGCCAGCTCCTGCCGATGCTGGCGCCGCCCAGGCGCGCCGAGCCGCCGCCGAAGAGAGTCGCGCCCACGCCCACGCCTGCGCCTGTGCCACGCGCGGCCATCGAAGCGCCACCGCCAGCGCCGCCACAGGTGAAGTCCGAGCCGCTGTCGATTCCGCCGCTGCTGAATCGCCTCACCGTTCCCGACCGCAAGCTCGAGATGGAGCCGGCGTTCAAGGTGCCGCCGCCGCGCGAACGCCCCGCGCCGCCCGCGCCGCCTGCTCCGAGCGTCGAAGCGCCGCCGCCGAAGCCGCCCGAGCCGGCGCCGGCGGCGCGCATCGAGCGTGTTCCCGCGGAAGCGCCGCCGGTCGCCGCGCCTCTCGTGCAACCGTTGCCTCCGCCCCCGGTGCCAGTGCCGCCGCCAGCGCCGGTCGAACGCGCGCCGGTCGAAACGCCCGCGCTGCCCGCGACACCGACGCCGCCGGTCGAGCGGCCGCCCGTCGAGGTTCCCGTCTTGCCGGTTCCGGAATCGGCGTCGCCCGCGCGCATCGAGCCCGCGCCCAAACCCGTCGAGAAGCCGGTGGAGAAGGCGCCGGAAGTCGCGCCGACGCCGGCGCCCGTGCCCACGGCGCCCCCGACCGCGATCGAGCGTGCCATCGAACGCGCGCAGGGCGAGCAACGCGCGCCGGCGCCCAGGATCGAGAACGCGCCGCCGGCGAGCGTGGCTCCCGGCCCATCGACGAGTCCCGCGCCCACGCCTTTCCCGAGGGAAAGAGAGGGCCGCGGCGGCGATTTCCCGGGCGGACGCAGCGACTACGATCCGACCAAGGGCGGCCTCGACCTCGACGCGATGCGCAATCGCGCCGCACAGCTGGGGCGCGAGGGATCGGGTAATCGCGCGCTCTTGCCCTTCCCCATGCCGGCCGTGGAGAAACCGAAGTCGAAGCTCGAGGCCGCGATCGACAAGGCGCGCAAGCCCGATTGCAAGGAAGCCTACAAGGACCTCGGCCTCGCCGCGGTGATTCCGCTCGTCGCCAACGAGTTCGGCGAAGGCAACTGCCGCTGGTAGCGCGCTACTGCGCGCGCCGCTCGATGCGCCGGTCCGGCACCAGCCAGATCGCCACCACCACGACGTAGAGCGCGCACGCGATCCACCACTCGACGAACGCGAGCGCAATCGCGATCGCCCACAGCGCGAGCGAGATCTTGCCCTTGAAGTCGCTGCCCATCGAACGCGCGAGGACGGAATCGCGCGCATGCACCGCGAGCAGGCAATGCACGAGCAGGTAATAGGCGAGCGCTGCGCCGAGCATCACGACGCCATAAATTGCAACGGGCACGGAGGCGAAGTGGTTCTCGCTCATCCAGCCGGTCACGAACGGCATGAGCGAGATCCAGAACAGGAGGTGCATGTTCGCCCACAGCACGCCGCCCGTCACGTGCTGCACCGCATGCATCAGGTGGTGATGGTTGTTCCAGTAGATCGCGATGATGACGAAGCTGAGCAGGTAGGTGAGGAACGTGGGGACGAGCGGAACCAGCACGCCGGCATCGGTTCCGTGCGGCACCTTGAGCTCGAGGACCATGATGGTGATGGCCACGGCGATCACCCCGTCGCTGAATGCCTCTAGCCGTCCCTTTCCCATCGTGGCAGTATCCTCGGCCAATGCTGAGCCCCGCCGCCCACCGCTACGTGCGCTACGTCGAGAGCATCGCCGTCGGCGGCCTGCTCATTTTCGGCCTGCTCACGTATTTCGAGCTGAGCCAGCTGCGCAAGGCGCCCGTGGCGCTGCCCAACTACGAGTTCGAGATGACGCCGGGAGCCGATCCCATCGTGCGCACGCGCGGCACGTGGATCTCGGGCACCGGCATTCCCGCGCCCGTGCAGACTACCACCATCGAATGCAGGAAGTTCACGATGCGATGCACGGAATCGTCTGCCGCGATCGTATTCCTCGAGGGCAAGGGCCTGCTCGAATCGAAGCTCACGGAATTCGAGCTCGACCACTGGAACGACAAGCAGATCGTCGCGAAGCCCGTCGTCGACCGCTGCACCGTGCGCTCGCTCTCGATCGACCTCGCGGAGAAGCGCGCGCTCAGCCGCTTCTCGACCAACGCCGACGACGGCCGCTGCGAGAAGGTGCCCGACAAGAGCTACGAGCTGGTCGCGGGCTACAAGGTGAAGGAGCCGCGCTCGTGATCCGCAAGCTCAAGTCCGGCGGATACCGCCTCTATTCGCGCAAGGTGAATCCGAAGACCGGCAGGCGGCGCAACCTCGGCACGTTCAAGTCGCTCGCAGCCGCGAAGAAGCACGAGCGCGCGGTGCAGTTCTTCAAGCGCCACTGACCGAAGGCTCGGCGCAGTACCCCTGCGGGTTGGTCGCGAGCCGCGCGGCCGGCATCCGTACTTGGAAGGTCTCCTCTACAATCCGCGCCATGCGGCTCTCCGTGATGCTGGCAGGCGCGGCGCTGGCGATGGCTGTCGGGGCCGAGGCCAAGACATTGCGCTACGCCTCGCAGTTCGATCCCGGCACCATGGATCCGCACGCCCTCGCCTCCGTCTACAACAATCGCGTGCTGAGCCAGGTCTACGAGACGCTCGTGAGCCGCGACGAGTGGTTCCGGCTCGAGCCGCGGCTGGCGCTCTCGTGGACGCCGCTCGAAGGCGGCAAAGGCTGGCGCTTCAAGCTGCGGCCGGGCGTGAGATTCCACGATGGCTCGCCCTTCGGGGCGGAGGACGTCGTCTTCAACGTCGCGAGAGGGCTCGATCCGCTCTCTGCGCACAAGTCGGCGCTGCCCAACGTCACCGGCGCGCGCAAGGTGGACGATCTCACGGTGGATCTCCTCACGTCGCAGGCCACGCCGGTGCTGCCCTCCGCCCTCACGAACCTGCGCCTCATGAGCAAGGCGTGGGCGAAAAAGCACCACGCGGAAAAGCCGCAGGACTACAAGGGGAAAGAGGACACGTACTGCGCGCGCAACGCCGTCGGCACCGGGCCGTACAAGCTCGTGAAATGGGAGCCGGACGTGAAGACGGTGCTCGCCGCGAACCGCGAGTACTGGGGCAAGCACGGCAACGTGACCGAGGCAATCTATTACGTGGTCACGTCGGCCGCGACGCGGGTGGCGGCGCTCATTTCCGGCGAGATGGATTTCGTCATCGATCCCGCGGTGCAGGACCTCGATCGGCTGCGCGCGGCGCCGGATATGAAGGTCGAGCAGGGCATGAGCCTCGGCACGCAATTCCTCGGCTTCGACCAGGCGCGGCCCACGCTGATCCACGGCGAGGCCGGCGGAAAGAATCCGTTCCGCGACCGGCGCGTGCGCGAAGCGATACGGCTCGCGATCGACATGCCGGCGCTGCGATCGAAGGTCATGCGCGGAACCGGCGGCACGGCACGGGCGATGTACTCGCCGGCGGTCGATCTGTACGACAAGCGCTTCGACGCGGCCCCGCCGTACGATCCCAATCGCGCCCGGGCGCTCCTCGGGGAAGCGGGCTACGGCAACGGCTTCTCCGTCGACCTCGACTGCAGCTCCCAGCAGCCGGCCGACGCCATCTGCCAGGCGGTGACGAGCATGCTGTCGCGCATCGGCATCCGTGTCGCCTACAAGCCGCTGCCCTTCAACATCCTGCTGCCGAAGCTCAACACGGGCGACACGAGCATGTACGTGATCGGCTGGACGCCGGCGACCGCCGAGCCCGAGGGCGTGCTGGTGCCGCTCGCGCATTCGCGCAACGCCCCCGGCCTCGGCGAATACAATTTCGGCGGCTATTCGAATGCGCGCGTGGACGAGCTCATCGACCGCGGGCGGGTCGAGTTCGACGACGCCAAGCGCAAGGCGCTTTTCAACGACGCCATGGCGGCGATCGACGCCGAGACCGGCTTCGTGCCGCTCATCCACCGCCACGTGATCTGGGCGACGCGCAAGAACGTGCGCACGCCGCTTCGCCCCAACGACATCCTCGAGCTGCGCTTCGTGAACATCGACTAGGACTCCATGGCCACCACCACCGCCCCGCTCGACGCCGCGCCCGAACGCCGCGAGCGCCATCCGCCCGCGCTTCCCACGATCTTCTTCACCGAGATGTGGGAGCGCTTCAGCTACTACGGCATGCGCGCGCTGCTGGTGCTGTACCTGGTCAACGCCCTCGGCTTCCAGAGGGCGGACGCGCTCGAGCTCTACGGGATGTACACGGGGCTCGTGTATCTCTCGCCGCTCGTCGGCGGCTATCTCGCCGACCGCTACCTCGGCCACCGCAAGGCGATCCTCATCGGCGGCATCACCATGGCGATGGGCCACTTCGCGATGGCGTTCGAGCCGACGCTGTATCTCGCCCTGGGCCTGCTCATCTGCGGCAACGGCTTCTTCAAGCCGAACCTGGCGACGCTCCTCGGCTCGCTCTACCGCGAGAACGATCCGCGGCGCGACGGCGGCTTCACGATCTACTACATGGGCGTGAACCTCGGCGCGTTCTTCTCTCCGCTCGTCGCGGGCACGCTCGGCGAGAAGGTCGGCTGGCACTACGGCTTCGCCTCCGCGGGCGTCGGCATGTGCTTCGGGCTCGCGCAATTCCTCTGGGGACAATCGAGGCTCGGCGATGCGGGATTTCCGCCGCGCAAGCATCGCCTCGAGCGCCATGACTGGATCCACGTGGTCGCGATCAGCCTCGCGATGATCCCGCTCGTCTATGGAGTGATGGCCGTGTGGCATCTTGTCGGCCCGGCGTGGCGCGCGCTGCCCTTCCTCGGCAAGACCGCGCTCGCCGTCGCGATCGTCGCGGCGCTGTGGTTCGGGCCTCGCGTCATCCCGGCGGCTGCGCAGCGGCAATCGGCCGGGATCCAATCACCCCTCACGCGCGAGGAGTGGCAGAGGATCGCCGCCATCCTCATCATGGGATTCTTCGTGGTGTTCTTCTGGATGGGCTTCGAGCAGGCGGGCGGCACGATGAACCTCTTCGCCGACAAGCAGACCGACCGCCACCTCGGCAGCTGGGAGATTCCCGCCTCCTACTTCCAGGCGATCAACCCGCTCGGCATCGTGCTGATGGGACCGCTGATCGCGGCGATGTGGACGCGCATCGACAAGTCGCGCTTCGCGCTCCCCACGCCCGCGAAGCTCGCGATCGGCATGATCATCCTGGGCCTGGGCTTCATCGTGCTCGCCATCGGCCAGAAGCGCGCCGACCTGATCGGCATGGTCGGGCCGTGGTGGCTTTTCTGGGTGTACGTGCTGCACACGCTCGGCGAGCTGTGCCTCTCGCCGGTGGGCCTGTCGATGGTGAGCAAGCTCGCGCCGCTGCGCGTCGCCTCGCTCATGATGGGCATCTGGTATCTCGCCAACGCCGCCGCGAACTACCTCGCCGGGACTCTCGAGGAGATGCTCGCCGGATCCTCGATCCCGATCTACTGGTTCCTGGTGGGAAGCTCGATCGGGGCGGGCCTCGTGCTGCTCGCGATCACGCCGCTATTGAAGAAGCTCATGCACGGCAAGGCCTGAGTGCCGCGCGGTGGTCAGCGGCGCCGCCGCCTTGGGGCGGCGGCGAGACCCGCGAGGATGTCTTCCATCCCTTCTTCGAACGTGCGGTCCCATTCGGAGCGCTGGAAGAAGCGCGCCGAGCGCGCGAGTAGCGGGCACTCGCGCGCAATGAACTCGCTGTCCACGGGCACGGCCGCCGACGGCCCCTTCGCGTAGCCGCGCGTCTCGTCCAGTGCCGCTCCCATGAGGTAGTAGCCGAGCGAGCGGAACGAGCGGGCAGCGCTCTCGTCATCCCCGGTGATGTCGCGGGCGATCGCGAGCACGCGCTCGATGAATCGCACGCCAGTGGGCGTGTTCAGGCGGTGCACGGCGAGGATCGGATAGAGCTGCGCGTGGCGGTGCGCCATCGCGCGGTAGGCGCGCATGAGCCCGCGCATGCGCTCGAGGGGCGCCATCTCCTGCGGCGGGAACTCGATCGACGCGATCGCGTGGTCGACGAGCGCGTCCACCAGGTGGCGCTTGCTCGGGAAGAAGTGGTAGAGGCTCATCGCCTCGCAATCGAGCGCCGCTCCGAGCTTGCGCATGGTGAAGCCCTCGAGGCCGTGCTTGCCGATGAGGGCAAGGGCGGCCGCGACGACCCGCTCGCGGCTCAGCGGCTTCGATTTCGCCATGCTTGCAATCTTACGCCGTAAGGGTATAGTGCGGCAAATCGACTTACAACGTAAGTCCAGCGCAACGAGGAGACCATGGAAGCCGCCGACCTGATCGGACTGATGATTCCCCTCACCTACGCCGTGCTCGCCGTCGCCGAGAAACTTTGGCCCGCACGCGCCTTTCCGCCGCGCCGGGGTTGGCAGTGGATCGGCGTCACATTCCTCATCCTCATTGCAACCATGGGCGCCGTCGTCCCACTGCTCATTCCCGAGGACTGGCTCGCGGCGCATCGCTGGATGGACGCTTCCGGCCTGGGCGTCGCGGGAGGTGCGGTCGCGGGCTATTTCGTCCTGAGCGGCGTCGCGTATGCCTACCACCGCGGCGTCCACAACGTAAGCTTCCTGTGGCGCGGCCTGCACCAGCTGCACCACAGCCCGCAGCGGGTCGACATTCCCGGCTCCGTCCTCTTCCATCCGCTCGAGATGGTCGCGCAGGTGTTGATCCAGCTCTTCGTGACCGTGATCGTCCTGGGCCTGGATCCGGTCGCCGCCGCACTCGTGGGCTACATCGCCGCCTTTTACGGCATGTTCCAGCATTGGAACGTGCGCACGCCGCGCTGGCTCGGATACGTGATCCAGCGGCCCGAGTCGCACTGCGTGCACCACCGCAAAGGCGTGCACTACTACAACTATGCCGACTTCCCCCTCTGGGACATGCTGTTCGGCACGTTCAGGAATCCGACCAACTACATCGGCGAGTGCGGCTTCGACGAGCCGGCCGACCGGCACGTGGGCGCGATGCTCGCGTTCGCGGATGTCAACGCGCCGGCTTACGGGTCGCGAAATCTCGGGGCGAAGCGCCGCGACGAGCCTGCGCCCGCCGCCACTGCGAGCGCTTGACGCTCGCCCCGGCGTTCGACGACATCTCTCACGGCAGCGTTACGGCAAAGGGCTGCAGCACGTTGTTGGCGCGATGCTTCAACCGCACGCCGGCGCGCGAGACCCACGGGATCACCTGCCGGTGGAGCGGGATCACCAGGACCTCGTCCTGCAGGATGCGCACCGCCTGGTCGATGGACTGCTGGCGCTTCGCCATGTCCATCTCGGTCTCGACCTGGTCGATGAGCTTGTCGAGCTCCGCGTTGCGGAAGTCGCCATAGTTCGCGTCGCCCGAGCCGCGGTCGTCGCGGCCGTGCATCACCGCCTTGAGCGTGGTGAGCGCGTCCTGGTTGCCGCCGCCCCAGCCGAGCAGGAACGCGGAGACGTCGAGCTTCTGCGCCTTCTGGAAATATTGCGTCTTCGGCATCGCCTCGACGCGCACGTGGAGGCTGATCTTCGCCCACATTCCCGCGAGCGCGATGCAGATCTTCTCGTCGTTCACGTAGCGGTCGTTGGGGCAGTGCATCGTGAAGCCGAAGCCGTTCGGATATCCGGCTTCGGCGAGCAGCTTCTTCGAGGCGGCCGGGTCGTACGGGTAGCGCCGCTCGAGCGACTCGGGAACGCCCGCGCCCTTCGGCGACGGCAGCGGGATGCCGGTCGGAATCGAGAGCCCGCGCATCACCTGCGACCGGAGCGCGTTCACGTCGACCGCTTGGTACATCGCGAGGCGCACGCGCCGATCCTTGAACGGGTTTCTGCCCTTCACATCGGAATACAGCAACTCGCCGCGCGCCTGGTCGAGGCCGACCATGATGAAACGGAACTCGCTTCCCTCCCACACCTTGACCGCCGCGTCGCGCTTGAGGCCCGGGATATCCTGCACCGGCGGGTCCTGCACGAAGTCGAGCTCGCCGGAGCGCAGCGCCGCCATGCGCGTCGCCTGATTGGAGATGGGCCGGTAGTCGATCGCATCCACGTTGCCGGTGAAGAGCCCCTCGCCGATTCCCCACCATCCGGGATTCTTCTCGAGCAGCGTCTTCACGCCCGCCTGGTAGGAGAGGAGCCGGTAGGGACCGGTGCCCATGGCGTTGCGCGAGCTGTAGGTTTCTTCCTTGTTCTTGAAGTCCTGCGGGTGCGTCACGCCGTGCTTCTCGCACCACGCCTTGCTCATGATGAAGATGTTGGTGGCCACGATCGGCACCACCGGATTCGGCGCGTCCTGCGTGAATTCCACGGTGTAGTCGTCGATCTTGCGCGGGCGGCCGACCTGGTTCGAGTAGAGCTTGAAGGTCGAGCCCGATTCGCGCGCGCGGTTGTACGAGAACACGACGTCGGCGGCGGTGAACGGCGTGCCGTCCTGGAACTTGACGCCGCGGCGCAGCTGGAAGACCCACGTGGTCGGGCTGGTGTTCCTCCACGAGGTCGCGAGCGCGGGCGCGAGCTTCACGTCCTTGTCGTAATCGACGAGGTACTCGTAGACGAGGCCGTTGATGGCGTTGGTGAAGCTCTCGTTCTGGGCGTGCGGATCGACAGTGGAGGCGTCGCCTTGCGTGGACCACCGCAGCGTCTTGGCGAGAGAGGTCGAGGCGGCCGCGAGGATGCAGACGACGAGCGCGTTTCGAAGAATCGTCATGATGAGCTCCCTCTCCCCGGCCCCCTCCCAAGGTGAAGGCAGACCTTGAGCGGCATGCCGCCCTTGGGAATGAGCGTGACGCGCGCGATCGGAACCGGCTCGCGATCATTCGCGGGCGCGAACGTCGCGTGCTGCAGGAGCGTGGCGAGGATCGCGGTCGCCTCCAGCATCGCGAAGGACATGCCGATGCAGATGCGCGGACCCGCGCCGAACGGCATGTACTGATAGCGCGAGATCGCGCGCTCCTTGTCGGGCGCGAAGCGCGCGGGATCGAAGGCGTCGGGGTCGTCCCAGCGGCGAACGTGGCGATGGATCGCGTAGATCGGCATCAGCACGGAAGTCCCCGGCGCGATGACGTGGCCTTCGATCGTCGCCGCCGCGATCGCCTGCCGGCTCATGATGGGCACCGGCGGATAGAGCCGCATCGATTCCTTGAGCACCTGCTGCACGAGCGCGAGCTTGTCGATGTGGTCCGCACAGACCTCCGCGCCGCCGGTCACGCGCGCGATCTCGCCGGCGAGCGCCGCCGCCCACTGCGGCGAGCGCGCCAGCAGATACAGCGTCCACGTGAGCGCGCGCGCCGTCGTCTCGTGGCCCGCGAGATAGAACGTGAGCAGGTTGTCGACGAGCTGCTCGTCGTTCATCGACTGCCCGGTCTCGGGATCGCGCGCGGCGATCAACCGATGCATGAGGTCATCGGGCGCGCCGCCGGAAGCGCGGCGCTCGGCGAGCAACGACCGCACCGCTGCGCGGAGCTTTCCGACCGCGCGCCACGACGCGACCATCCCCGGCCGCGGCATCCACGCGGGCGCGTTCATCGCGGCGTAGAGCTGGTCCCAGCCGCCGGTGCGCTGCAGCGCGCGCATCGAGGTTTCCACGGCCTGCGCGACGGACTCGTCCGCCGACGGCAGGAGCGTCGCCGAGATCACGTCGAAAGTGACGCGCGTCATGTCCGCATCGATCGGCTGCTCGCGCGCGGGCGACGCGCCCCAGCGCTCGAGC
>Ga0075426_10000848_pt1 | contig 21478 bp, 21 predicted proteins | sample SoiMethybrSBSTD5_FD_75304 | JGI IMG/M metagenome (GOLD analysis project Ga0075426, IMG submission 75304) | Bulk soil microbial communities from a Populus tree surrounding site in Tennessee, USA - Soil MetaG P. TD hybrid SBSTD5 | ecosystem: Environmental > Terrestrial > Soil > Tree plantation...
CTCCTGCTTCTTCTTCTGACCGTACTCATGCTCCGGCCCTACGGGCTTTTCGGCGAGCGCGTGGAGAGAGCGGTCTGAGCGTCGCCACGTCGCGCGTGGCCGCATTGAGGCGTGGCAGGCAGTACCTGCGCTTTGCCCCCCTCGCGATAGCCGCGATCGTGCTCGCGATGCCGCCGCTCGTCGACGCGGGACTTGGGATCCCGACCCTCGGCGATGGGCCCGCACTGATTCGAGAGATCGAGGTCATCGCGATCTACGCGACAGTGGTCGTAGGTCTGAATCTCAGCTACGGATACGCTGGTGAGCTTGCCCTCGGTCAGGCCGCGATGTTCGCCGCGGGCGCGTATGTCACCGGCATGCTCGCGTTCGGATCGCTCACCAACGGGCACCAGTTCAACGATCTCGCGATCACGATTCCGGCCAGCATCGGGGCCGCCGCCTTGATCGGGTTCATATCGGGCGTTCCCGGCCTCCGGCTGGCGGGCTGGGCACTGGCGTACACGTCGTTCTTCCTGGTCCTGCTCATCCCCGACCTCGCCTCCGCCTTCCCAGATCAGACGGGAACCTTCACCGGACTCTCGCCCGTCCCGGACCCGGTGATCCTGGGTCACACGCTCGACCAGTCCGGAATCTACTGGGCGATCACGATCACGACGATCCTGATCTTCGCCTTCTTCCGAAACCTCGTCGTGTCTCGGCACGGCGTCGCCCTCCAGGTCCTGCGGCAGAGCCCGGTGCTGGCGTCATCGCTCGGCATCTCGGTTTACCGGATCAAGCTCCTCGCGTACGTGCTCGGCGCGGTGCCGGCAGGCGTGGCTGGCGGTTTCTTCTGCTACCTGAACAACTTCGTCAGCCCAGGCCTGTTCGACATCTACACATCGATTGGTTTCATCGCCGCGTCTGTGCTGGGGGGCTCGCGCACCATCTATGGCGCGATCGTCGGGGTGCTGATCATCCAGGAGCTCGGACCCCTGCACACCTCCGCCTTCACCCATTTCGCGCTGCCGGTTTACGGACTCCTGCTGATGGTCGGCGGAGTTGCGCTGACGGGTGGCCTGGGGGGAAGCGTCGGCACCGTGATCAAGCTCTTTCGGCGCCGCGTGCTCCACATCGTGCCGCCGCCCCTGGAGCCCAAGGAGCCGAGCCTGGATCTCGGCAAGTTCGACGGCGCGGAGCTGACAGTGACCGGCGTGACCAAGCAGTTTGGCGGCCTGAAGGCGGTGGCCGACGTGTCGGTCACAGCTCACCCGGGCAAGGTGACGGCGATCATCGGACCGAACGGCTCGGGCAAGACCTCGCTGCTGAATGTGATCTCGGGCTTCTACCGCTCGGACGCCGGCACCGTGCGGCTCGGCGACACGGACCTGACCCGCCAGTCACCCAGGTTCGTGGCCCTGTCGGGCGTTGCGCGCACGTTCCAGACTCCGTCGATCCCGACGGGGCTAACCTGCATGCAGGTCGTGGCGTCGGCGCGCTACGCCCGTGATCGCGCCGGGGTCATCGCCGCGGTCCTTCGACTTCCCCAGTACCGGCGCCGCGTCGAGGTCGACCGATCCGAGGCGATGCGCCTCCTTGCGGCGACGGGGCTTGCCCACCTTGCCTTGACGCCCGCGGCGGACCTGCCGCTCGGGACGCGGCGCCTCCTCGAAGTGGCGCGGGCGCTGGCGGCCCGGCCGATGCTGATCCTTCTGGATGAGCCTGCGTCCGGCCTGGACGTCGAAGACGTGCGCCGGCTCGGTCGCCTCATTCGGGCCACGGCCGCCGCGGGCGCAACCGTCATCGTGATCGAGCACAACTTCCAGATGATGCTCGAGATCGCTGATGTCATCAACGTCCTGGGTGCCGGACGGTTGATCGCCAGTGGCAGACCCGACGAGATCCGGCGAAACCCGGCCGTCATGGAGAGCTACCTCGGAGAGCGGCCGGACGCGACGCCCGAGAAAAGCCCAAGCGAACCCGAATCGGAGTCAGCGTCGTGAGCGAGCGCCTCGAGATGGTGAACGTGTCGAGTGGATACGGCGACATCCAGGCGATCTGGGATATCTCGCTGACGGTCGAACCTGGACTCGCGACCGTGGTGCTCGGTCCCAACGGTGCCGGCAAGACGACGACGCTGTCCACCTTGATGGGCCTGCTGCCCACCTGGAAGGGAAGCATCATGTGGCGCGGCAAGGAGATCGCAGGGGTGCCCGCGTATCGCCGCATCAACCAGGGTCTTGCGCTCGTCCAGGAAGGAAAACGCGTCTTCAAGAAGAGGTCCGTCGAGGAGAACCTCCTGCTTGCCGCTTACACGACGGTGCGCGGCCGGCGCGAGACCCGGCGGCGCATCGATGAGCAGTACGACCGCTTTCCGGTGCTGCGCGATCGCCGCCGAAAAGCAGCGGCGACGCTCAGTGGCGGCGAGCAGCAGATGCTCGCGATTGCCCAGGCGCTGATTCCCAATCCCGACGTCCTCATACTCGACGAGCCCACCGCCGGGCTCGCGCCCGTCATCGTCAAGCAGCTCTTCGAGGTGATCGCGCGTCTCAAGTCGGAAGGCAAGGGCATCCTGCTGGTCGAGCAGGTCGTGCATCAGTCGTTGCAGCTCGCGGACGACGTGATCGTGCTCAACGTGGGCCGGATCGCCCACCGCGCGAAGGCCTCCGACATAACCGACGCCAGTGTGATCGAGGAGGTCTACTTCGGAGCCCGCCCCGCAAGCAAATAGGCTGCTGGCGTGGAAGACAGTAATACGCTATGACGGTAACTCTAGATTTGTGGTAGCTTGCGCACGTCCGCGCGTATTGCGGCGGCCCGAGCCAGATGGAGGAAAAACGTATGCGTAGGACTTTTCAACTGGGAGTGGTGCTGATAGCCGCCACGCTGGTTGCGGCTTGTGGAGGCAGCAGCTCCTCCGCCGGCAGTGGCGTCCCCTTCAACGTGCTGGTTGTTTCCAACCTATCGTCCGGGGCGGGCCCCGCGAACATGGCCTTCGTCCAGGGCATGGAGGCCGCCGGCGACTCGCTCAACGCATCCGGTGGGATTCTTGGTCACAAGATCACGTTCACGACCAAAGACACGGGTGGAGACAACACGCAGTCGGTGACCCTCGTCACCCAGGAGCTCCAGTCCAAGCCGTCGGGAGGCGGGACCTGGAACTTCATCCAGTCAGGCGCCAGCAGCGACGAGCAGCTCGCTGAGCTGCCGACCGTCACCAAGTACAAGGTGCCGGGCATCGCGGTGGAGTCGAACCCCAAGCTCGCAACGTTCGCCTACCACTGGATCGAGGGCGTGAACATCTCAACGATGATCGGGACGATCACGGCCTATCTGAAGAGCAAGGGCTTCCAGAAGGTCGGCTTCTTCTACCAGAACAACGCCGTCGGAACCGCCAGCGATGCGGTCGTCGGACCGGCCTTCGCCGCCGCGGGCCTCACCGAGGTCAAGGTTTCGTACCCGGCGACGGCGGTCGACGTGACCCCGCAGATGCAGCAGATGCAGGCGCTCCACCCGGACGCGGTCCTCGCGACTGCTCAGAGCGGGCCCTGGATCGGCTACGTCCTTAAGGCCAAGACCGCTCTCAACTTCAACGTTCCATTCGTTGGCGATGCCACCTTCTCGGGGGCTGACGCCTACACGATCGCCGGCGCCGCGAACGTCCAGGGCGTCAAGTACTACCAGTGGAACGTGGACCTCTTCGTCCCCGCGGACCAGGAAACGCCGGCCGTGAAGAAATTCCGAACCTCGCTTGCGAAGATCACGACGTCATACACCCAGCCCATGCACCAGTACGCGTCTGGCTGGGACGCCATCTACTACATGAAGATCGCCGCCGAGCAGGCCAACTCGCTGGATCCGGACAAGATCAAGGCTGCCCTTGACAGCCTGAAGATCCCCAACCCCAGCCCGCTGGTCACCAGCCCGCAGGGATGGGGATGGACCGACACCGAAAACACAGGGCACCTTTCGCACCCGGGGGCCGGTGCCTTCGTGGTGTGCGACATCGGGCCTTTGTCCGACGGTCAGATCAAGATCGACCTGACCAGCGTCTACCCGAAGCCCTCTTAGCCCGACCCGGATTACCTCGCCGACAACCCGAAGAGTGCGCTTGATGGCAAGCGCACTCTTCCTTATTAATGTGGGGGCGATCCGATGAGAGCCGCGGTGCTGACGGCGACCGGCATGCCGATCGAGCTCTGGGACGTAAATAGCATGCCGCTAGGCCCCACGGAGGCGCGGGTTCGCGTGAGCGCAACCGGCGTATGTCGCTCGGATCACCACCGGGTGACGGGGGCCATTCCGATCCCCCTGCCGGTCATCCTCGGCCACGAGGCCTGCGGCACCGTGGTCGAAGTTGGTCAGCTGGTCCGCGGGCTCAAGCCGGGAGATCGGGTCGTATCCACACCCAACCCCGAGTGCGGCCGCTGCTGGTACTGCGTCAACGGCCAGCCGAACCTCTGCGTCACGATCGGCGACGTCAGGAGCCGGCCGGCGGCCAGATCCTCAGAGGGTCGCGTCATCGGCTCGCTTGCCGGCCTGGGATCCTTCCGCGAGGAGATGAATGTCGACGAGACGATGCTCGTCAAGGTCGAGACAAGCCTTCCTGACGAGCAGCTCGCGCTTCTGGGCTGTGCCGTGATCACCGGAGTTGGCGCTGCGCTCAACACCGCGGAGGTGACGGTTGGCTCGACTGTCGCGATCATCGGATGCGGCGGAGTGGGGCTCGCCTGTGTGCAGGGATGCCGGATCGCGGCCGCCGGCCGGATTCTGGCCATCGATCCAGTGGAGTCGAAGCGCAGGGCTGCGCTGGCTCTGGGCGCCACCGATGCGATCGATCCGAGCAGCGAGGACGTGGTCGCGGCCGTGCGGGCGGCGTCCAACGGCCGCGGCGCCGACTTTGCCTTCGAGGTGGTGGGCAGCGCCGCGACAATCCTGCTGGCCCGCCAGATGACCCGCCGGGGCGGGTCGACGGTGCTGGTTGGAGCCGCCGCGCTCGAGGAGACGGTGACATTTTCCGCCTGGGACCTACACACCGAAGGGCGAATCATCGGATGCAGCAATGGTTCGGCCCATGTGCGCCGAGACATTCCGAGGCTGATTCAGCTGGCGGAGAGTGGAGTCCTCGATCTCCGTGCGCTGGTTACCGAGCGAGGTGGGCTCGAGGACCTCGACACCGCGTTCGCCGCCATGGAGCGGGGCGACTCCATCCGGACAGTGATCTTTCCCGGGCTGCGCGCGGCGTCCTAGACGCCGGCGAGCTGCCGCGAAGCGAGACGCGCTCCCTCGGCCAGCGACTCGAGCTTCGACCACACGACACTCGGCGCCACCATCGCCATTGTCGCCACGGTGCCGAAACCGCAGTCGCTTCCGCCCATCACGCGATCCGTGCCGACCACTCGCGCGTAGTTCATCAGCCGCTGCGCGACCAGCTGCGGATGCTCCACGTAATTGTTGGTGGAATCGACAACGCCCGGGATGAGGTACTTGCCGTCCGGCAGCTGAACGTCCTCGAACACCTGCCATTCGTGTCCATGGCGGGGGTTGCTCGCCTCGAGCGCAATGCCGGCCGGCTTGGCGCTGAGCACGATATCGATGATGTCCTTCAGCTCGACGTCGTGATTGTGCGGGCCCTCGTAGTTGCCCCAACATATGTGCATCCTCAGGCGATCGGCCGGAATGTTGGTCAGGGCTTGGTTGAGCACTTCGACATTCAGGGCCGCTTCGCGTCGAAACTCCTCCACGCTCAGGTCTGCGAACACCGAGTGGCGGCTCATGGCGAGGTCAGGGCAGTCGACCTGCAGCGTGATCCCGGCCTCTGCCACCACCTCGTACTCCGCGCGCATGGCGTCGCCGAGGGCGACCAGGTAATCGCGCCGGCTCTTGTAGTGCACGTTGCCGAAGAAGTGGCTGATCACACCGGGAGACGGAGCTGTCATGAACAGCCGGTCTTGCCCGACGCCGGCAGTCTCCGCGGCCGCCTTCAACCTCGCAACGTCCGCGCGGACGTCGTCGAGCGACTTCATCGCTATGTCGCCGTCACACGCGGGGAGGGACAGAACCGCCGGGTTGAGTGTCGCGGCGAAGCGCTCGGCGAAGTCGGGGTGATCCTCCATCTCGGGCCGGCGCCTCCCCACCCATTGGGTGGTTCCATGGAACCCCGATAGCCGGTCCTTGATATACATCGCGAACCCGATCTTGCCCATCTCGCCGTCGTCCACGATGTCGATTCCGGCCGCGGCCTGGCGCCGCACGATGTCGGCCACGGCCGCATCGATGCTCGCCTCGATCTCGGGAGTCGGCTCGCCGCGTTCCCGGTCCAGCAGGAGCTTTATGAGCTCCGGTGGCCTGGGCAGGCTGCCCGTGTGGGTCGTTCGAATCTCACTCACGGCGGCCAACCTCCTGCGTCCTGGGCCCTCTTGAGGAACCGTAATATAGTAGTACCGTGGCAGTCGGGCAGAAGGCGTCCGGGGAAAAGCCTCCACACGACGAGCGCCGCGTGAACGTCATCGACACCGACGTCCACGAGTACTTCAAGGGGTTCGAGGCGCTGGCGCCGTACCTCGCTCCAGAGTGGCGACGAGTCGTCACCGACTACGGCTTCAAGAGCATCCCCACGGGGTTTCCTTATTGGAGTGCCTCGATTCGGCGCACGTACGAGACCCGCCACGAATGGCGGCCGAAGGATGGCGGCGAGCTCGGCAGCGACCTCGAGCTGATGAGCCGCAACCTCTTCGACGGGCTCGGGATCTCCATCGCGATCACCAACAACCTGCAGATCCCGGTGTCGGTGCTCCAGGGTTCCTACGAGCTCGGCGCCGCCCTGGCTTCGGCGTACAACGACCAGCTGGTCGACGCGTGGCTCAATCGCGAATCCCGTCTCATGGGGTCGCTGATCATCAGCATCGACGATCCGGTCGGCGCGGCTCGTGAGATCGACCGCCTGGGAGGGCATCCCCAGATCGTTCAGGTCGCGCTGCCGACTTTGGTCGACCGCCAGCTGGGCGACCCGCGCTACCGCCCCATATGGGAGGCGATGGTGCGCAACCACCTCGTCCTCGGCCTGCATCACGGTTACGGCACCCGCACGGTGCTGGGATATCCGCGGCAGCACATCGAGTGGAAGTCGATCGCCCCCTCGCACGGGATGATGGCGCAGCTGTCGAGCCTGATCTTCAACGGGGTGTTCGACGCCTATCCCGATTTCAAAGTCGTCGCCATGGAGGCGGGCTTCACGTGGCTCCCCTACTTCATGAGCCGGCTCGATCAGCAGTACATCTCCTTCCGAGACCAGGTGCCGTGGGTCCGCCGCCGTCCCAGCGATCATTTGCGTTCCGGGGTCCTCCTGACGACCCAGCCGATGGAGTTCATCACCGCCAAGCAGTTCATGAACCTGGTCGACGACGTCGGCTCCGACGAGATGATCGCCTTCTCGAGCGACTACCCGCACTACGACTCCGATGTGGTCAGCGAGGCCCTGCCCGGCGGCGTGCCCGACGAGGTTCGCGCCAAGGTCATGAGCCTCAACGCGCTTGGCTTCTATCCAAAGCTTCAGCAGCACGGGTTGTGAGGTTCGAGGTCCTTCCGGCGGACGCTCTGGCTCCAGGAGAGATGCGGGCCGTCGACGTCGATGGAGTGTCGGTCGTGATCATCCGCAAATCGGACGGTACGTATCGCGCCTTGAGGAACCGCTGCGCGCACCAGGGTGCGCCTCTTTCCGACGGCCAGCTGGAGCAGCTGATCGAGGGATCGGCGCCGGGTCAGTACCGATACTCGGCTGACCGGCAGGTCGTGCGGTGCCCATACCATCATTTCGAGTTCGACATAGACAGCGGCCTGTCGCCGGCCGATTCACAGCGCCTGCGCGTGCGCTCGTACACCTGCGCCGTGAGCGATGGCATGGTCTATGTCGAACGGTGATCCCGGGGTCGCGAAGTCGGTCGAAAGGCCGACCCTCCCGCGCGAGATCTTCCCGGGTCTCACGTGGCTCGGTTCGTGCCTCGAGGTCCTGCCAAGGATTCAGCAGGCGTACCTGAAGGACGCGGGAAACCGAATCCTCCACGCGCACCAGTCCTTCTTCCTGGTGACGGGAAGCCAGGCGACGGCGATCGTGGACACGGGCCAGCCCCAACACTGGCCTCTCATCGAACGGCAGCTGGAGTCGGCGCTGAACGGCCGCACCCTCGACTACGTCTTTCCGACGCATCCCGAGTTCGTTCACTTCGGCCTTCTCCCGTACTGGATCGCCAAGTATCCGAAGGCGCGAGTGGTGGGTGACCTCCGGAATTTTGAGCTGTACTTTCCCGACCTGGTCGACCATTTCGACGTCGTCAAGGCGGGTGACTCGATCGACCTCGGAGGGCGATCGTTGCTGTTCGTGGAGGCGATCATCCACGACCTTCCCAACTCACTCTGGGCGTACGACACCGGAAGCGGCACGCTGTTTGCGTCCGACGCCTTCGCCTACTCCCACGCTCACAACGCGGGCGAGTGCGCCCTGACATCGATCGAGCTGGCACCCAACCTTGACGACGTCGCCATGACCATCAGCTCGGCACTGCACTGGGCCCGCTACGTGGATGACGTCGACGCATTTTTCGAGCGGATCCGCACTTTTGGGGAGCAGCATCCCATTCGCGCCATCGCCCCGGCGCACGGCTCGTTTGTTCTCGATCCCGAGATGATGATGAGACTCATGCCGGAGGGGTTTCGAGAGGCAAGACACCGTGCAAAGGGTTAGCGCGGACCGCACGGCCCGGCTCTCCGACGACGTTGTCGTTTTGAGCAACGCGGTCGATCTGGTGAAACCAATCAGCTGGGTGGAGCCGTCGGCCGCGGGTCTTGATCCGTCCAACTGCTACCTCGTCATCGCTCCTGACGAATCGCTGCTCATCGACACTGGGCTGCGCGCCCATTCGAGCTCGCTGGCCGGCCAGATCGCGCGCTACGTGTCGGCTTCGACCCCACTCAGCATCGCGCTGACGCGAATCGAGCCGGACTGTCTGGGCGGATTGCTCGAGGTCGCCGAACGATTCAATCTCGTACGGATCTCGAGTCAGTCGAACGTCATTCCGTTCGACTACCTTGGCCCGTTCTCGAGCCGGTTTCCGCAGGTCCAGATCGTGAACGGCCTCCACCCCGGAGACGAGATTCCAGTTGGACGGCACCGCCGGCTCCTGGTCGTCGAGCCCGCCGTGCGCACGCTGCCCACGCTCTGGTACCTGGACAGAGCCTCAGGCACGCTGTTCACCTCGGACTTCTTCGGTGAGGACCGGCCTTCCGATCCGGACGATTGGCAAGGTCATGCCGTCGATGTCGGCACCGCGAGGCGGCACCTCCACGCCAAATTTGACTGGCTGGCGATCGCCGACACGTCCGCCGCTCTCAGCCGCCTCGACCGCGCCTTCAGCAGTTTCGAGATCAAAACGATCGCGCCCGGACACGGACTCTGGCTGACCGGGACGGCCCAGGTCGAGGAGCGCTACCGGGTGGTCCGAACGGCGCTCGAGCCCGTTTAGGACAACACCGTAACATTGTATTATTGCCCGCAATGATCATGGATCCGGATCGTGCAACCGCGCCTGCAAGTCACCCGAGAATTCGCCGCATGCCCGTCGTGGCCGCCCCCCTGCGCAAGCAGGTCATCGCGCTGCTTCGAAGCGCGATCATCTCGTTCGAATACGAGCCAGGGCAGCGACTTGTCGAGCGCGAGCTCTGCGAGCGATTCGAGGTCAGCCGCACCGTAATCCGCGAGGTGCTGCGACACCTGGAGGCAGAGGGCCTCATAGACCTCGTCCCCAACCGCGGCCCCATCGTGTCGATCGTCAGCGCGGCTGACGCGGCGGCCCTGTACGAGGTGAGAGAAACGCTCGAAGCGCTCGCGGCGGCCTGCTGCGCCGAGCGTTCGTCCACCACCCAGAAGGCGCGGTTGCGCAAGGCGCTCTCGGTGGTGGCCACCGCCTACCGGAAAGGCGAGCTGCTGGACGAGCTCGCCGCCAAGGACGAGTTCTACCGCATCCTGTGCGAGGGCGCCGCGAACCCCGTCATCGGGTCGATGCTTCGCACGGTGCAGGCAAGGGTCCAGATGCTCCGCGGGCTGTCGCTCAAGACCAGCGGCAGGCCGGAGGAGTCACTCGCCGAGCTGGAGCTGGTCGTGGCGGCGATCGAGAAGGGAGATCGGGAGGCTGCCTCCAAGCGGGCTGCAGAGCACGTGCGGAGCGCCGGGCGAGTCGCGCTCGAGCGACTCCATGAGATCGAAGAGAAAGAGAGGGCGGAAGCGGTCCGGTGACTTCGCCGGGCCAGATGGACCGCCTGGTCGGATTCGTTGGCATTGGCGCCATGGGCGAGCCGATGGTCGGCCGCCTCTCGGCGGCAGGCTTCGAGGTCCACGCTTATGACCTGGACCGCCGGCGCGCTGAGCTGGTTGGAAAGCTTCCCGGCGTGGCGGTGGCGTCGAGCCTCGGTGACCTGGCTAAGGCCCCGGTGGTCATCTGCATGCTGCCGAGCTCCAGCGCGGTGCGCGAGGTGGCCACGACGCCGGGCGGCCTGTTCGAATCCATGGCGAAAGGCTCGCTGATCATCGACATGGGATCCTCGGAGCCGGCTCAAACCACCGAGCTTGGACGCGCGGCGGAGGCGGCGGGACTTGCGCTTGCCGACGCTCCGGTTTCAGGCGGCGTCGCGCGAGCGAAAACGGGCGAGCTGACGATCATGTTCGGGGGATCGACGGAGCTGCTCGAGCGTAGCCGGCGCATCCTCGAGGCGATGGGCTCGAATGTGATGCACGTCGGGCCGCTGAGCTCCGGTCATGCATTGAAGGCGCTGAACAACCTGCTCTCCGCGGTCGGCCTTGCGGCCGCATCGGAAGTGATCGAAGTTGGGCGACGCTACGGTCTGGACCCCCACACCATGCTGGATGTCATCAACCATTCGACCGGCCGCAACCACGCGACCGAGACAAAGGTCGCCCAGTTCGTGCTCAGCGGCACCTATGCATCCGGGTTCGCACTCCGGCTCATGCTGAAGGACATCAAGACCGCGATCAACCTCGCCAGGTCGCTTGACGTCGATTGCGCGATGGGCGAGGCGTGCTTGGGACTGTGGGAAGAAGCGGGACGCCGTCTGCCCGCCGATTCCGACCAGACTCGCATCGCCCTCATGTCGGCCGCCATCCAGAAGCCGGCGGCCGCGGAGAAGGCGAGGTGAATCGAGAGCCTCGGACAGCGTCGTCGCACGACGCCGGCGATCAGGACGGCCCATCCGAGAAGAACAGCTCGCCAACGGCCCAACAGGCATACATCGACGAGATGGCCCGCAAACGCGGTTACGTCCTCGACTACCACAAGTACATGGCGCAGGCGGATTACGACGTGCTCAAAGCCGCCAACAACCTGGTCGATTCGGTCTACCTGCGCCAACGCAAGCTGGACCGCAAGACCAAAGAGCTGCTGTTCATCATCAGCCTGACCGTCCTTCGGTCGCAGAAGTCGCACATTCGCAGCCACATCCGGGTTGCCATCGAGCTGGGACTCTCCCCGGAAGAGATCCTCGAGGCGATCGAGCTCACGCTGCCGGAAGCCGGAGTTGTCGTCTTCCAGGAAGGTCTTGAAGCATGGCGGGAGGAGGTGAACGCGTTGCCGCTCGAGCCGAGCGCCGACGCGATGCGCGGACCGTCCGAGACGTAGTGGTGTCGGGCTCGACCCAGGAGCGGCTGCTCAACGTCGAAGCCGGCGACGGCCTCTGCCTGAACGGTTTCTGCATCCGGGGCGAAACGTCCGAGCGAGCCGCGATCGTCTGGCTGCACGGGTTCGGAGTCGGTTACGACCTCCCTGAATGCGTGGTGCTGGGACGCGAGCTCGCAGCCCTCGGTTTCTGCTTCGTGTCCGGAAACCTCCGGGGTCACGATGGCGGGGCGGTCGGTTGGCGCCGCGTAAATGGCCGCCATCAGGTCGTCCAGGCGGGAAGCTGGTGGGAAGTTTTTGAGGAGTCTGCGATGGACGTCGCGGCCTGGGTTGGCCATGCCGGGTCGTTGGGGTTGAAAACCGTCGTGCTCGCCGGCCACAGCTTCGGCGCGGTTCACGCCGCGTACTACATGTCGGAGAACGGGAAGCATGGAGTGAATGGGCTCGCCCTCATCTCACCCAGCTTCGGACTCCGCCACCTGGATCAGGAGGTGGCAACCCTCGCCGAAGCGATGCTGAAGGACAATCGTGGGGCGGAGCTCCTCCCCAGAGGGAGCTGGCCAAGGGGTTTTGGGACCGACACGGTGAGCGCCCAGACATACGCGAGCTGGTCACGCGTGGCGCCGATGCTCTTCGGGCCTGGACGCACCCGCTTCGCCGACATCCGCTGCCCGGTGCTCATCACCTATGGCGCGACGGGCGACGTCGGAAACCGGGCCGAGATCGACTACCTCGCGGGTCTCGCCACGTCTGTCCCTAGCCTGGAATGGAAGATCCTTCCGGATGTGCACCACCGATACGCGGGCGGTGAGGCCGCGCTCGCGGCGACCATCGCCAACTGGATCGACACCGCCGTAAGCGTCAGGAACTGAGGGGGATAGCTCGATGCCGGTAAAGAACAGCGACGCGAAGATGTGGGCCAGGCAGTCCGTCAAGGGACTCTGGACGACGCCCATGATCCCGATGCTTCCTGACGGGTCTATCGATCACGCAGGAATAGCCGCCAACGTCGAACGCATCCTGTCCCTGGACGTCGGCGGCATCGGTTTCGGTTTCTCGGAACCGTGGTACCTGACCCTGGCCGAACGCATGGCATCCTTCAAGACGTTCGTGACCGCCGTGGGCAAGCGGGTCCCTTGCTATGTGCACTCAATCGACTACAGCGTCCCGGAGACCATCAACCTGACCCGCTACTGCACGGAGCTCGGGGCAGATGCCGTGATGCTGTGGGTGCCGATGGAGTTCTCCAAGACCGAGCAGCTCGCCTGCGAATGGTTCGAATACGTCGCGAGCCAGGTGGAGATGCCCATCTTTGCGTACAACACCTACCACTCGAATCGGAATCTCAGCATTGACGCCATCCGTCGCATCGCCCGCATAGAGAACGTCGTTGCGCTGAAGGATGCGGTCAACGACTTCGAACACACGGTTGCCGCCATGCAGGCCGTTGGTGATCAGATCCTCGTGAGCAATCCGCTCGAGGAGTACCTGCCCGCGATGCTCATTCACTCCGATCAGCAGGTGATGCTCGGCACGACCTCGGTGTTCCTCATGCAGAGTCCAGGCTGCAAACCGATAAACGAATACGTCGAGCTCATCAGGCAGGGCAATCAGGCCGCTGCCTGGGCCAAGTACTACGAGCTAAAGCCCCTCCGCGATCTTTGGTCGTCGGTCTATTCGGTTCTGTGGAACCGAACCGGAGCGGAGCATCCGATCGCGACGATCAAGTACTGGATGGAGCTCATGGGCATGCACGGCGGCCCCGTTCGCCCTCCGCTCAAGCCATTGACGGACTCTGCCAAGGCCGAGTTCCGAGACAGGCTCGAGGCGACCGGGTGGCTCGCCAAGCTCCGCGTCCCATCGCTGGCCTGAACATGGGCGAACACGAACCCCTCGTCCGCCTTGATCGACTGGGCCCCATCACCTATGCGACCTTGAATCGCGCTGACCGGGCCAACGCATTCAACGCCGACATGCTGCGCGATTTCGATCTGGCCCTCGACGAGGCGAACGCCGACGAGTCCACTCGTGTCCTGGTGATCAGAGGCGCGGGACGCGGTTTTTCGGCCGGCTACGACATGGCCAGAGCCGACGATCAAAAGACCGGGGGACATCGCGACTCGCTCGAGGAGTACCGGTCGGATCGCCGGCTGGTCGAGCGATGGTTGCGCGTGTGGGACTTTCCAAAGCCCGTCATAGCGCAGGTGCACGGCTACTGCATGGGAGGCGCCACGCAGCTGGCATTCCTGTGTGACCTGACCTACGTCGCCGAGGACACGCGCATCCAGTACGCGGCGATGCGCGCCGGAGCAGGCCTCATCCCCCCCACCTGGGCGCTAGCGATCGGTCCGAAACGCGCGAAGGAATTCGGGCTCGCAGCCGGGCAGACCATCACCGGCACGACGGCGGCGGAGTGGGGCCTCGCGAACCACGCCGTGCCGGCCGAGCGGCTCGAGGGTGTCGTGCGCGAGATGGCGACCCGAATCGCGGTCGAGCCGCCAGGACTCGTCGAGCTCGAAAAGGCGGCCATCAACCGTGTTTTCGAGGCCGCCGGCTTCCGGACGGTGCTCCTCAGCGGTGCGCTCACCAACGCGGTCGGACACGCAAGCTTCGACAGCGCGGCGATTCACCGCGAGCTGCAGGAGCTCGGTCCGAAGGAGTTTGCGCGTCGCAAGGAGGAGCGGATCCGCGAGCTGCTCGATCCAGAGGAACAGCACCCGGGGCAGCGGTGACGGTGACAAGCGTGCTGTCATCGGAGATGTTCGATCGCCTGCTCAGGCCCAGCGCGGTGACCATCGTCGGGGCTTCACCCAACGGCCACATCACGGAGCACCTTCTTCGCAATCTTCGCAACAGAAGCTGCCAGTTCGAGGGGCCCGTCAACCTGGTGAATCCCACCTACCGCAGGTTGTTCGACCTCGACTGCTCGCCCGGAGCCGACTCCATTGCCGGCCACCCGGGACTCGTGTATCTCCTGCTTCGCGGCGAGGCATGCATGACCGCCCTGACGGCCCTTCGTGAGCGGCCCGACGGGGTTGTTCTTTTTCCGGACGCAAGCCACGAGCCCGGCGGCTACGAGCTGGCGGTAGCGGAATGGGGCAAGGCAAACGACGTTGCCGTGCTCGGCCCGCAGTCGAACGGGCTCGTCTCGCCGGCCGGGCGCCTGAACGGCCTTCTCATCCCGATCATCGACGACCTGCAGAACGGAGAGGTGGCCGTGCTTGCGCAGAGCGGCGGGGTGCTGGGCGGCCTCGTCAAATTCCTCGCTCAGCGCCAGATAGGAATTCATTCCGCGCTCGAATACGGGACTGCGTGCATGCTCTCGCCCTGGACTCTGGGCCAGCGGCTGTTGTCGGATCCCCGAGTCAAGCTGATCGCTCTGTACGCGGACGGCCTGGACTCGATCGCGGGCTTCGCTGGGATGCTCCAGGAGGCACACGCGGCGAACAAGCCGGCCGTGGTCATGGTCGCGGGCGCGTCGACGGCAGCGCAGAGCGCGATCGTTTCGCACAGCGGAATGGCGGCGACGCCACGCCGTGTCCTCGAAGGGCTGTGCGCCCAGCATGGTGCCGTTCTGGCGCGTGACCTTGACGAGCTGGCGTGGTCGATCGAAGCGCTGGCGGCGGTGGGCTTCTCACGGCCGCCAGGCGGACGGGTTGCGCTGTTCAGCGATTCGGGCGGTGGTGGCATCGCAGTCGCCGAAGCGCTCGAATACCACGGGGTCCGCCTCGACGCGCCGTTCGATTTCGGGAGCGCAAGCATGGGCCTCGTCGACGACCAGTCGGCGGCTGTTAAAGCCGTCGCGAAGGACCCCTCCTACGGCGTGCTCGCCTTCGTCTCGACGATTGGGAGAGCACTACGCGAGCGTTCGGTGCACGTGACCCAGCTGGACGAGTTCACTGCCACAGCCACAGACCTTGGCCGGATCGCTTTCGTCGCCAGCCCTCTGCCATTCGATGACGGCCGCACGGCTCTCCCGGCCAACACGGTTTTCGGAAACGGGTCGAAGGAATCGGCCACGAAGATGCGTGCCCTCGCCACCTGGGCCGGCCTGTCGATGGGGCCATCGCCTGTTCAGGACAAGCCGGCCGGCCAGGAGACGCGGGTCATCACCGGCGCAGAAGCCTGGAAGATGCTCGAACACCTACCGCTTTCCTGGCCGCAGCAGCACGTGATCGCATCCATGTCGGACCTGGAGCGGTTGAACACGATGACGTTTCCAGTGGTGGCGAAGACTGAGGCCGGTCTCGCGCATCGCGCCCGGGAAGGCGGCGTGCTCGCCGGCATCGCGAACATGGAAGACCTCAGGAATGCGGTTGCCTACCTGTTGAAGCGGTTCCGCGGCGAGGTCTCGGTCGCGGAGCAGGTTGACCACGGCATCGAGTATTTCCTCGGTGCGCAGCGAATCGAAGCCGGCATGCTTGTCCTGCTCGGCGACGGCGGCGCGCAGGCGGAATCTGCGGGCGTCCGCCTTGCTCCGCTTGATCCCGAGCAGCTCGAACGGTTCGTTGCCGAGCGCGTGCCCTCCCATGCATCCGCTTTCGCCAAGCTGATTGGCTCGTTCCAGGACTGGCTCCTGCAGTCCGACTGGATTGAAGCAGTCGACCTGAATCCCATCGTCCCGGTCGGGGACCAGTTGGTTGCTCTCGACGCGAAGATCCACGGCCGGTGATCGTCGACTCACACCTGCACCTGTGGAATCCTGAAAGCCCCGCAACCCCGTGGCGCCCCGGCTGGGCACGGCATGCTCATGGACCGCGTTTCACGGTGGAAGACGCCCTGCGAGACATGACCGCCGCAGGCGTCGAGCGGGCCGCAATCATTCCAACCGCGTGGGACATACGAGGCAACGACCTCGTTCTGTCCGCGGCCGCTCTTCATCCGGACCGGTTTGCGGCCTTCGTGACTCCCGACCTGCGCGGCCCGACCGATGCGGCGGTCCTTGCCACCTGGCGCCAGAGCGGTGCGTCGGGCGTCCGCGTGATGTTCCCTCCCGGACTTGAGCCGTCCTGGCTGGCGGACGGAACCGCGGACTGGCTGTGGCCCGCGGCGGCCGAGATTGGTCTGCCGGTGATGATCTGGGCGCCAGGCCGGCTGGACGCAATCCGCGACGTCGCACTGGAAGCGCCGAGTCTCCGGCTGCTGATCGACCATCTGAACCTCGGCATGGAACCATCCGGTCTCGGGTTTGAGAATGACCTGACGATGCTGGGCAGCCTGGCCGACCTGCCAAACATTTCGGTGAAAGCCTCCGCGCTCCCACTGCTGGGGCCCGATGCCGTCCCAGCCCTTCGCCGCGTCGTCGACGCCTTCGGTGCGCTTCGGGTGTTCTGGGGCAGCGACCTCGGGCGCCTCCCCGCCGGCTACGAGGCTGCGGTGGCCATGGTTGCCCGGACCGGGTGGCCCCGAAACGAGGCCGAACGCGAGCTGGTTCTCGGCCGTGGATTTCTCGAGTGGCTCGGGTGGCCCGCGCCGGATCTCAGGTGACGCCAAAGCCGGCCGCCGTCGTCATCGGAGCGGCGAGCGGAATCGGCGCGGCTTGCCTGACCGCCCTGAAAAGCTCTGGACGGTATGGCCGCCTGGTCTCGGTCGACATCCTGGACGCACCTTCTTCGCAGCACCATCTCAGGGCTGACCTTGCCCAGGAATCAGAGCGAGTCGGCGTCATCGAAGAGCTGCTGGCCATATCCGAACCGCTCGGCGCGCTCGTCTACTGCGCGGGCATAGCGAGAGCCGTCGATGCCGGCGCCGGCGCGTGGCCGGAATGGCGACGCATCCTCGAGATCGACCTCGTGGCCGCGGCGCACATTCTTTGCGGGCTTCACCCAAGGCTGGCCGGCGATGGATGCGCCGTGGTCACCGTGGACAGCACCGCGGCCGATGTGGGCTCTACCGCCTCGCCGCCATACGCTGCCGCGAAGGCCGGCCTGCGCCTGCTGACGCGGTCGCTTGCCCTGCGCACCACCGGAACCACTGCGCGCTACAACGGGGTTGCGCCGGGTCCGATCGACACTCCGCTGGGGGCGGGATTTGCGGCCAGCCTGGGCATCGAGCAGAAAGCGATCGCCGAGCGGACGATTGCGAAGCGCCTGGGAACTCCCCAAGAGGTGGCGGCCACGGTTGATTTTCTCTGCAGCCCCGCCGCCTCCTACATCAACGGCAGCGTGGTGACGGTCGACGGCGGGTACCTCGCCGGCTGAGATCCGCTAGCGCCCCGCGAGCTGCGAGACGACCTTTGCGAAAGCCGAGACATCGCTGCCCGTCACCAACGTCCAGTACGAGATGCCCCAGCGCTCCCGCCGGCGCGTGAGGTCCTCGGCCATCTGCTCCGGGCGCCCGATCAGGTAGTGCGGCGAAGCGAGGATCTGCTCAGCAGACAGGCCGTTGGCACGGCCGAGATCGGCAGCCGCCTCATGGCGACTGTCCGTGAAGACCGCCTTGAGGATGATGGCGTTGAGCTCGATGTCACCAAAGCGGTCGCCGGCTCCGTCGCGGACCCACGCAACACGCTCACCGACGATGTCGGCGAACTCCCCCTCCCCCTTCTTCTCGTTCTCCCATGAGCCCGGTACACCGCGCTGCAGGTTGCGGTGGATGCTCACGATGTCGGCCACGCGACCGGCGAGCTTCAGCACGCGTTCGCTTCCGCCTCCAACCACGATCGGGATGCGGTGCTGGGCGGGTTTCGGCCAGGGAGCTCCGCCGTCCACCGAGAAGTGGCGACCGGTCAACCTGACGTGCTCTCCCGCAAAAGCCTGACGCAGGATTGCGATCGACTCCGCAAGGCGCTCGATTCGTTCGCCCGGTGGCCGCCGCTCGAGGCCCATCGCGCGATAGTCCGGCTCATCCCATCCGGCGCCGAGGCCAAGCTCCAATGCGCCGTTGGTCAGCACATCCGTCGTGATCGCCTCGCGAGCGAGAAGCGACGGATTCCAGAAGTCGTTGTTCAGAACCAGCGTTCCGACCCGCAGTCGAGGAGCGGCCTCCCACACCGACTGGAGCGCGCTGAAGATGCCGCCCGTGCTCCGGAAGTGGTCGCTCACCGTGACGATCGCAAACCCGGCCTGCTCCGCTCGCAGGACGTCGTCGCGCCAGCGATCGCGGTTCTCGATCGCGGAAAACATCGTGTGGCCGAAGCGAAATGGGCGGCTCAAAGGGCAGCTTCGAGGGGGCCCGTCATGTCGTAGTACTATATTACGGATCGAGACATCGTCCACTGTGGTGACGGCCGATGGGGTCGAGATCTCCTCCTCGACGATGGGCTCAGGCACTCGCGGCTTTGTGCTGGTGCATGGTTGGTGCTGCGACCGCAGCGCGATGGCTCCCCTCGCCCGCCGGCTGGGCAGGCGTGGTCGCACCGTCAACGTCGATCTCCGAGGCCACGGCGCCAGCGCACCCCCGACTCAAAGGTTCGACGTCGAGGGGTTCGTCGCCGACGTGCAGGCGGCCGCAAAGGGCGCCGCGTTGGAGCAACCGGTGCTGGTTGGCCACAGCATGGGCGGCCGGGTCGTCCTCGCGGCGGCACAGCGAGAGCCCGCGCTGGCATCTGCGCTCGTGCTCCTCGACGCGGCGATCGTCGAACACCCGGAATATGTCGCCGCGCGACGGCGGGAGCTCGACCAGGACGGATGGTCGGACTCATTCAAGGCGCGCATCGACAGGCTGTGGCTCGATTCGGACAGCAGCGTTCGGCGGCGCCGGATCACCCACGTGATGCTTCGAACGCCGCGGAATGTCGCGGTCGGCTCTCTCGACGCGGCGGATGCGATTGACGCGCCTGCCGCGCTCGCAGGCTTCGCAGGCCCTGTTCTATATATCGCTGCTTCGACTGCTCGAGAGCAAATGGCGACACTGCGCGCGCTGAAGCCTGACCTGATGTATGCGCAGGTTGCCGGCTCGGGTCATTTCGTGCAGCTCGACGCGCTCAGCCAGGTGGCCGCGATGATCGAACGATTCTGCGAGCTCGCCGATTTGGGGACGATCTAGCCGGCCGCGCCCGACTCCCCGGCGTTGAAGATCGCGATGGCCTTCTTCAACCCGTGCTGCTGGATGAGCTCGGCGAGCTGCTTCACCCCCGCCGAGTAGTGAAGCAGAGCGTCGGTTTCCGCACCCATCGGCACGATGTTGCGGAATCCCATGGCATCCGCAACGCGGTTGATCGCCATCTTCTTCATGCGAAGCGTCGCGGCTGGAATCCGCGCGATGCTGACAGCGAGGCGGCGCACGTCATCCTCGAGATCGGCCGCCGGTACGGCGTAGTTGGCCCAGCCCCAGTCCGAAGCAACCTTCCCTGAGATCCTGCTGCCGGCGACGAACGACATCTGCTTGGCTCGCTTGGGACCGACCAGCGGCACCCACAGCGGGCTGATGTACCCGCCGCCGAGAGGAACGGAAGGCCATCCGATGACGGCGTCTTCGGCGACCACCGTGATATCGCAGAACGTGCAGAGCTGCGTCGCGCCCGCCAGGCAGTATCCATGGACCGCGGCGATGATCGGTTTCGGATGATCCCAGATCTCGAGAAATCGATCGAGATAACCGACGTGGGTCAGGTAGTCGTCGACGATGTCGACCTCGTGCGCTTCATCCGAACGCTCGATGTCGTAGCCCGCGCTGAAGGCGCGCCCAGCGCCGCGGATCGCAATCACCCGCGTGGCCTCGTCCTGCGCGAGTGATCTCAACGCGGTGCTGAACTCTTCCAGCAGACCGTGACTCATCGCGTTGAGCTTGTCCGGACGGTTGAGGGTCAGCCAGGTGAGGGGCCCGTCGCGTTCGACCAGGATGTTCTCGTAGGTCATTGCCGCTTTGGGTGGGCGACCAACATTGTCGTACGATAATACAATCCTGATCGACGACAGGGCGGGCATCGACGAATCACTCCAGACGCTTCTGGCTCCGCGCGCGGTCGCCGTGATCGGGGCGACCGAGGACTTCCGAACCTTTGCCGGAGCGCCGGTGCACAACCTGGTGGGCCACGGCTACTCCGGATCTGTGTATCCCGTCAACCCACAGCGCGCCCAGGTTCAGGGCCTCGACGCGTTTCCGTCGGTTCTCGATATTCCGGGCCCGGTCGACTCCGTGGTGATTGCCGTGCCATCTGCAGTGGTCCTCAAGGTCCTTGCGCAGGCCATCGAGAAAGGCGTGAAGTCGGCGATCATCGTGAGCTCCGGTTTCGGCGAGGAGGCCGCGGGCCCCGAGGGCAAGGCGCGGCATGCCGAGCTGGAAGCGCTGATCAGGTCCAGCCATATCCGCATCCTCGGGCCGAACACGACCGGCATCGCCAACCTGGCCGACGGCTATGTCCCTCGCGCCGCGTTCAACCAGTTCGACGCGGACAAGGTTCGCACCGGACCCGTGGCGCTCGTCACGCAGAGCGGCGCCTGCGGCAACATCGTGTTCAATCGCGCACAGGCTCACGGGGTGGGCATCGGCCTGTCCATCGCCACCGGCGATCAGATCGACATCGACATCTGGGAGATGGCCGAGCTCGCCATCCACGACCCACGCTTCGTGACGGTGCTCGTGGTCGCGGAGACCCTCGGCGACATCGCCCGCATGGAGAAGGTCGCGCTCCGCGCCGCCGAGGCGCAAAAGATCGTCGGGGTGTTGAAGCTTGGGCGCTCTGAGGTCGGCCGGCAGGCGGTGATGACCCATTCGGGCTCGCTGGCCGGAGATTCCGCGGTCGAGTCGGCCGCCATGCGCCAGCTGGGGCTTGTCGAAGTCGACGACCTGGACGACCTCTGGCGCCTAGCCCAGCTGGTTCAGGCGTGGGGACTGCCGGAAGTGACCGAAGGCCGTCTTGGAGTGATGTCGCTGTCAGG
>Ga0075426_10000849_pt1 | contig 21473 bp, 18 predicted proteins | sample SoiMethybrSBSTD5_FD_75304 | JGI IMG/M metagenome (GOLD analysis project Ga0075426, IMG submission 75304) | Bulk soil microbial communities from a Populus tree surrounding site in Tennessee, USA - Soil MetaG P. TD hybrid SBSTD5 | ecosystem: Environmental > Terrestrial > Soil > Tree plantation...
CAAGTTCGAACATCGCAGAATCGCTGCTTTCGGACGATAAGTATTGCTTATATCCTCGCCTCTCACCGCTGTCAAACCAGGTTCACTGGTCAGTTGGCCTGAAATCGGCGCTAGCGACCGAACCCTGAATACCATGCAATTGGCTGGCGGGAAAGCTTCGATGATGTCTGTCTATCCAGGGAGAAAGGTTCGAAACTCAGGTCGAAAGCAGAGCGGGGGCTAATAGCTGACTGCGCCGCCGCATTCTACTCTCCAACAGGATCTCCTTCCAGATCATAGATTCCGAAAACCATGCCGCGCGCGTGTAGGAATCACGCCTGGACGGAAGGGGCGGATCGGCGCAAAAACTCCGCAGTGTCGCGAAGGCCTTCCGGCGTGCCGATCTCATAAAACCGCTGTTTGACCTCGTAAGCCGCCAACTTACCGACGGCAAGTTGCTTCTGGTAGACCTCAGCGAGGTCGGAGGGCTGGCCAGACGCTATCCCCGAGAATACACCGCGGTCAAACACTCCCAGTCCGTAGTCAATGTACCGCATGCCTGGCGTGCGGTGTGTTTTGTCATAGCGAAGGATGCGAGTACCGTCAAACTCAATGTTGCTGGTATCGTACTGTCCTTCATTGCGGAAAACAGTCATTAGAGAAGGTTGACCGCTGCGCCGGAAGGCTTCGGCAACCATGCCGTAATCGCAGGGCAGGTACGAGTCGCCGTAAAGAACGAAAAAGGTCTTGTCGAGGAGGGGCAGCGCTCGGCAGATGGCTCCGGCGGTGCCCAGGAGCACGGGGCCATCGAATGAAAATTCAGCCTTCAATCCAAACCGGGAGCCATCGCCCACGTAATCGCAAATCAACTCACCCAAATGGCCGACGCACAGCACCACGCGATCAATACCACGGGATCGCAGCAGCCGAAGCTGGTGCGCAACGAATGGTTCCCCATTCACATCCATCAGGGCCTTGGGCAGCTTCACCCCGAGAGCCCGCAAACGGGTGGCCAGACCGCCGCAGAGGATCGCTACTGGCGGCAAGGAGGAACTCACGACTGTGCCACCACCGTGGTGCCCTGAAAATCAAAGCGCATTCGGACTTCCCGCAAACCTGCCTGCCTCATGGCGTGCCGTAGCCTTGTCTTATCCTCGGTGTAGAACATCAGAAATCCACCTCCGCCCGCACCAATGAGCTTGCCGCCCAAGGCGCCGTTGGCTCGCCCCAACTCATAGAATTGATCAATGGAACTGTTGGACATGGATGGAGAACGCTTCTTTTTGTGTTCCCAATGCACATGCATGAGGTCGGCAAAGCCGCGCAAATCGCCGGTTTCCAGTGCTTTCTTGCTGGCCAGCCCCAGCTCCTTCACATAATGCAAATTTTCCAGCATGGATTTGTCATTGTCCCGGGAGCATATGTCCTGGTGCTGCAGAATCTGGGAGGCGGACCGCGAATAACCGGTAAAGAACAAAATAAGGTTATCTTCCAGGTTGGTCAGAGTCTCGGCGCTGAGCTGGAGCGGGTGAAGTTCTACACGGTCGTCCGGCAGAAACGTAAAGCAGGTAATCCCGCCAAATGCCGCGATGTACTGGTCCTGCTTTCCAACTGGTTCTTTGAGTACGTCAATCTCAAGATGGCACGCTTGTTGCGCCAGTTCCTGTTTGGGCAGAATGCGGCGCTTCAGGGTATGCAGAGCGTGCAGCAGGGCAGTGGTGAAGCTGCCCGAGGAACCCAGGCCGGTGCCGGCTGGTATGTCGGACATGCTCGCCACCTCCAAGAAGCTGGGCTCGACACCTGCCAGTTTGAACGCTTCCCGAATTAGCGGGTGGCGGATTTCCTCCAGTCTCTGCACCCGTTCCATTTGCGAGTACTTGATGATCAAGTCATCAACAAACGTTTGGTGCAGCGTGATGTACACATATTTGTCGATGGCGGCGGCAATCACAAAGCCGGTGTGCTGACGGTAGTAGGACGGCAGATCCGTGCCTCCGCCTCCGAGCGAGATACGGGAAGGGCTGCGAGTGATGATCACGAGCGTTGTTCCTGGTAGACGTGTTCGATGATGCGCAGAGCTGCTTGCGCGTCCGCAACACTGGGGCGCGGCTCCCGGCGCAAGTGGACGTCTTCCATAAAATCCGCGAATTCTTGCTGCCAAGAGTCGTCGGCCATCGGATACTCGTAGATGGTGGTTTCCGGAGGTCCCATCGCGGCTGACATCTGATAATAGATAAGCCGCTCCACTCCATAGCTGCCGCCCAGGCCGCCAATCTCGAGTTTGCCCATGCGGCAGAAGAGCTCAAAGGAAAACAAGTTTTTCCATTCTGTCCAGCTGGCGTGAAGAGAGGCCACGCGCCCCTCGGCTGTTTTCAGCCAAAAAAATGCATTATCTTCCACGGGCATGTTCCAGAAATAAGTTCCAATGTGTCCCTGCACACTCGGGAAGTCGCCCAGAAACCAGCGCGCCAAGTCAATCAGGTGAACTCCTTGATCAATGGCCTCGCCGCCACCGGAAATCTCAGGAGCAGCTCGCCATTCGTTTTCGTAGCCTACTCGACCACCGTGGCCGTAGCGGGCGCGCACGTACATAGGGGGGCCAATCGTGCCCAGATCGAAAATCTCGCGTGCCTTTCGGACGGCCCGATGGTAACGGTGATTGAAACCAATTCGCACCGCCACCCCCGTGCGTTTTGCGGCGGCCGCGACCGCGTCGAGTTCGCCGGCGCGGCGCGCCCCCGGTTTTTCCACGAACACGTGTTTTCCCGCCGAGGCCGCCAGTTCCGCCACCGGCGCCAGCATGTCGTGGCTGGTCGCAACAATAACGGCGTCTACATCGGAGCGTCTGACCGCATCCTTCCATTCGGTGACCGTGGCCGGGTCGCCACACTGTGCGGCTAAAGCCTTTGCCCGTTCCGGTATCCGATCGCAACACAGTACCACCTGGCCGCCTGCCATATTACGGGCGCGCTTCTGCCCGATGAGACCGCAGCCGATGATCGCGACACGCATATCCGCTTAGCCCCAGTCCATGCCGCGGTCGCGGGGCACGATGCGGCGCAGAGTATAAATATCGCTGCCGTCGAGATCGCTGCGATGTTCCTCGAATTGTTGCCATGGATCCCACACCGCGCTGATGAGCTTACCGGTGATGCCGTCGGCGGCTTCGCTGGCAAGGTAAACACAAAGATCGGCCCCTTTTTCCAAGGGAGTGCCTCCCGATTGCTTCTGGCGCAGGGATGCTTCAAAAAACGCTTTTCCCACCTTAGCGGCACCAGCCTCGATCACCTCATCAAGCAGACGAGTGTTTAGGGCGCCCGGGGCGATACTATTTACATCCACAGCGGCGTCGCGAAGTTCTACGGCCAGGGTTTCTCCGAAGCGAACCACGGCGGCTTTGGCGGCGGCGTATGCGCTTAAGAACGGCAGCGGTTTGGTGGCGCCCCCGCCGGAGAGCAGCAGAATCTTCCCTCTCTTCGAGCGCCGCAGAAGAGGAAGGAAGGCACGGCAGCAAAGCACTGTGCCCATCAGGTTTATGACGATGGCGTGCGTCCACTGATCCCAATCAATGTCCTCAATGGCGCCTTTTGGGCCGTAAACGCCGGCGTTGCAGACAAGAACGTCGAGTCCGCCGAATCGCTCCTCGACCAGGGAGGCAAGCCGGCGCACATCGTTTTCCGACGAAACGTCGGTGGCTGAACTGAGCACCTCGCTGCCGGTGAGGTTTCGAATTTCGACGGCAGTCCGATCAATGTCAGCAGAACTCCGCGCACAGATGCACACCCGGGCGCCCTCTTCGGCGAAACGCCGTGCTATGGCATAACCTAGTCCCTGGCTGGCCCCAGTTATTACGGCTGTCTTCTGGCTTAGTTTCATCTTCCGCTTATTTGGTAGCGCCGGCGGGCGCAGGTGAGGCATTGCTCCTGCCGACGGCGACGTAGTGGATACGGGAATCGGCACCCAGCGTGAGCTGCAAATGGCGCGCTGGATCGATCACTATGGCGGTTCGCATCTTCTTTACGGCAGTGTCAGGTAAAATCGCGGCAAACTCCGGCCAAGGTGTTGCAATCACCGCCACATCGGCCCCGGCAAGAGCGGCGTCGGCGGATGCGGCCAGGTGGATCACGGTGGCGAGAGATTCGGGCAATTCGGATACCGCCGGATCAAAGGCCTGAACTCTCGCGTCCTGCTCATGCAGCCAGTGGCAGATTTCAAGAGCCGAGGAGCGCCGCAGGGTATTCGTGCCTGGCTTGTACGTCAATCCCAGCATTGCGACTGTCTTACCCGCAACAGCTCCCAAGAGTTCAAGTAAACGATGTCGCGTCCAATCCTGGTGAGCCGCGTTGCTTTGTTCTACGCCGGTGAGCAAGGCGGCGGATACGTGTTGCCGCTGACTCAGGTCGAGTAAGAACCTGACGTCGCGCGCCAGTGTGCCCCCGGCAAAAGCGGCGCCGGCATGCAGGTACGCACCCTTGCCGATACGCATATCACTCTTCAATCCCCGCTCAACCTCCAAAGCATCCGCCCCGATACGCTCGCACAGTACGGCGATTTCATTGATGAAGCTTACGGATGTGGCGAGATATGCGTTAAGCGCATGCTTCGTCATCTCCGCCGACTCGACAGACATCCACTCTATGCGATTGGTGATGGACTGCAGAAGAGGAGCGATTCGCGCCTTGTCGGAGCTACTGCGGACCCCGGCCACAATGCGATCAGGGTGCGTGAAGGACTCGATTGCTTTGCCTAGCCGCAAGTTTTCGGGAATATAAGCAAACGTGAGTTGCGAGGGCCGTGCCCTCCGCTGGTACTCCGATTCCAGCTCGCGGGTGGTGCCGACCGGCACCTGGGAAGATATCAGCACAATCGCGCCATCCCGCAGGTGCGGCAGAATCTCTTTCACGCGAACGCGCACAAATTCGACGTCTGCATTGTCATTGTCGTCGACGGGTGTATCGTAACAAACCCAGAGTACCTCCGCGTTCCGGAGGTCGTTGAGATCGTTAGTGAATACCAGTTGATGCTGCGCCGCCGTGACCGAGCTCAGTTCTGCCAGGCCGGGCTCTGCTACGGGCGGGCGGCCCCGCCGCAGGGCGGCAACGACTTCCACACTATCGTCATGGGCAATGATGTTGTGTCCCGCAGAAGCCAGGCAAGCTGCGGTAACCGTGCCCAGGTGCCAGAGTCCGGCGACCGCTATCTTCAAGTCCGTGCCTCCAAAGCCGCAGGCGCCTGTTGCAGGTAATTCACGGTGCGAATAACCGCCTCGCGTATGGTCAGCTTGGGCTGCCAACCCAGCGACCGTATAGCCGAGCAGTCCAAAAAGATAAACGGATTATCACCGATCCAACCGCGTTCGCCCCCTTGGTACCGGCGCTCCGGCTTGACTCCGAGGTGTTCGCAAATCCAGCCGATGGAATCGTCTACCTCGCAATATTCATCAGTGCCGAGATTGAAAATATTTATTTTTTGTGGTGCACGGGCAATAGCGAGCAACATGGCATCAATACAGTCCTGGACGTAAAGGTAGGATTTCCGCTGCTTCCCATTGCCCAGGACGTGTAGATAATCGGGGTGGACCTGGAGTTGCTTGTAGAAGTCGAACACGTGCCCGTGGGTATAGCGTTCGCCGAGGATGGAAACGAACCTGAAAATATAGGCTTGCAGGTCAAACCCTTCGCAGTAAGCTTCTATAAAGGCTTCGGCTGAAATCTTGGAGGCGGCATACAGCGACGTTTGCAGGGGAAACGGCGCGTTTTCAGGCGTGGGGAAAACCTGCGCCTCTCCATACACCGAACCAGTGGAAGCATACGCGATTCTGCGTACGCGGTTCAGCCGCATAGCTTCGAGCACGTTCACGGTTGCAATAGTGTTCTGCTCCAGATCCTTCTTCGGGTGGTGCGTTCCAAAACGGACGTCGGCGTTGGCGGCGAGGTGGAATACGAATTCCGCGCCCGCCATAGCCCGAGTCAGGGTTGGACCATGCAGGGCGTCACCCTCGATAAAGGTGAAGTGCCCCGAACGCGAAGCGCCTTCGAGGAACAGTGTCAAGCCTGTGGAGAGATTATCGAAGCCGACCACCTCGTGACCAGCGGCGAGGAGCCGGTCGGTCACGTTGCTGCCAATAAACCCCGCACAGCCGGTTACAAAAAATAGCAATGAATTCTCCGAGGGTGGCACACTCGCGCAAACCGGCCGTGAAACCCGACGGGACGCCGCGCGTAAGCCCCTTAATTTATCAAAAACAAGCCAACTTGGCGTACAGTGCCGGCCATGGCTTTATTCCTGATCAGCCCCGGCCCGGCGGCCAACTCCGGCCGTGTTGGAATACAGAGGCGAAGTACGGTACTTTACCAACGCCCGCACCCAGGTGAGCGGATCGCGAAACATGGAAACCTTCTTGCCCTCTTTAAAGGAGCGGGATCGGTAATTTACCGGTAGCTCAAGGGGTTTATATCCCTTGCGGAGAAGCTTGATTGCAATCTCAAAATCGAAATCGAAGCGATTGCATTCAAAGCTAAGGCCGTAGAGGCACTCACGCCGGAATACCTTAAACATGCTGAACGGATCGTTCAGCCGTTGCTGATAAATCAGATTGAAGAGGCCGAGGAACGTCATGTGCCCGAAGTTGAACAGCGCTGCGAGACCACCAGCGTCGTTGAACTGACGGATTTTCCATACCCGTCCTCGAGACAAATGCCGCGAGCCAATTACGAAGTTCTGCTGGTAATTCAGGATGGGTTCGAGCAGGCCATCGTAATCGCCGATGTCATATTCGAGGTCGGCATCCTGGATGAGGATGATGTCGCCGGCGGCAGCTTTCAGTCCGTTTCGGACGGCATGTCCCTTTCCTTGCGGCCGTTCTTCCAGGATAACCGTAACCCGCGGGTGGTCCCGGTATCCAAGGACCTGCTCCCGGGTACCGTCGGTGGAGTTGCTTTCGACCAGGATGACCTCGATGTTAACACCGTTGATCTCTTTGGCCAGAAGCGCTTCCATCAGCGGAACGAAGGTAGCGCGCTCGTTGTATACCGGAACGATCACCGATAAAGTCGGTCTTTCCGATGCCTCCCTGGCGCGCACAATGATCGCCATCCGGCTGTGGAGAAAACGAAACGCCCGGTGCCGCAGAAAGCCGGGACTGAGCGCCAGCAGCATGCTCAGCAGACGGTAACGGAGTCGCGGTGGGAGTGTTGCCAGCTTCTTCCGCATGTACTGCAAGGAAACAACACTCTCGTCGGGCATGATGAGAGGATCTCCGAAACCCGCTTTTAACAATAGGGACTGCAGGGTATCCCTGCTGAAATAGTAGCGATTTCGCTTGGAGAATTCCCACCAGGAGGAACGAAACAGCCGCGCGGTTCTGCTGTCCAGTGCCGGACAGACCGCCATCAACGTCCCCTCAGGTTTCAAAAGGCGGCGGACGGTTTTCAGAGCCGCCAAGGGATCTTTCATGGTCTGCAAGGTTGAGAACAGAATACATGCGTTAAACTGACGTTCCGGCCAAGACAGAGATGGAATATCCTCAAATTCAGCCGCGCTCAAGCGAGTGACGTCAAACCCTCGCCTGCGGGACCCATCTTCGAGCACATCATCACCGCCGATGAGCAGAAGCTTGCCGCCTTCCAGTCCGCTATAGCTCAGAATGTGGTCCAGCCGTGCAGCCGCATTTGTAGAGTGGATCTCATAGACCCGCGTATCGGAAAGATCCTTCATAACGTCAGAGTCCGAGGAGCGCTCGGGCTGGGGATTGAGGAACATCAGCGTGCAATGACGACAAACACAAACCGGGTAGCTTTCCACGATGAACTCGTAATCAAGTTCGGGAGAGTCACATACGGGACAGCGGCGATGCACGTGGCCGATGCTATTCTCGGGTTGTAATTTCTTCCGGTTGGCCGTGACTGCACACATGACGCTTCATCTCCGCTTGTTGGCTATAACCAGCAGTTCACCAATGTTGACCTGGCGGTATTTGTCCATCGTGGTTTGGGGTATAAGCCTGCCGATGCTCTGCAACATGGTCGAGAGCACCGGGTTAAGTTCTCGGATCTGATTCAGGAGATAGCTGAAGCTGACAGTTTTGTGGGCGCTTTCTGAAAGTACGACCTCAAACCCAGTTTCCTCCAGAGCCCGATGGAGCGCCTTTTGGGAAAAGATTGTCAAATGCTGCATGGGTTGGAGCATAGGCCATCCTGATCTCATAAGGAAACGCAAGAAGTGCCGAGCATCAGGAGTGCTAATCGCGAGTGTACCCTGTGGAGAAAGCAGACGGCACACTGTTTTCAGAAAATCTTTTGGTTGATCAAGATGTTCAATCAGGTCGAAGACGGTAACTACCTCATACCGGCCAGAGTCATCCCTGACTAGATCATCGACACTTTCCTGCCGTATGCGAGGTCGAATCCGAGGGTCCGCAGCCTGAATAGCCAATGGCGAAAACTCCAGGCCTTCAATATCGTAGCCCTCGCTTGCAGCGACCTGAAGGAAATACCCACAGGAACAACCGACATCGAGCAGACGCCCTCGCTTAAGGTACGGCCGCATCCTTTCCATGCGGCGGCGGAAATGCTCGAGCTTCATGTCTTGAGCCGTGACGTATTCGCCGTAATGGCCATTGTGATATTCGGCATTGACATAGTCGATCATCACAGGTTCACTGGGCCGGGGGAACTGAAAGATAAGTTCGCAATCTTTGCAGACGTAGTAATTGGCCGCCTGCTTGCGGCAGTAAGGACGAATCCGAGGGCCACCGCAGATCTTGCAGCATACAGGGAGGGTATTCTCGGCTATTCCCGCCATTCAGGTTGAGCTCCGGGTGCGATTACGATAAATCTCTTCCACGCGGGTTCCCATGATGCGCTCCAAGGCGGGCCGAAAAACAAACGGTAATGAATTCGTCAGCCACACCAAGAGTGCCTGCGATTTGGGTACGTAAGTCATGAAACGATTGGCGCGGACCGCGGCGATTGTCGCCCGCGAAACGGCCTCCATACTGACAGTCCACCGCGCTTCAACTCGGGGTTTTCTTTCAACAAAGCTTGAGTGCGAGAAAAAATCGGTTTCGACTCGTCCGGGACAGATGACATGGACCCGAATGTTGAAACGCTTCAGTTCCGCCCTCAGTCCCGTGCCCCAAGCGACCATACCGTGTTTAGCAGCACTATACACGCCACAGGGTGTCATCGGGATCCTCCCAGCGATAGAAGCCATCAACACGATATTGCCTCCGCCACTCTGGATCATTGACGGAAGGAACTCTCGGGTCAATGCGCATACGCCCGCCAAATTCACCGCCAGCAAGCGCAAGATCTCGTCAGTAGGCATTTCTTCGAACGTCCGGTAGACGGCGTAACCGGCGTTATTAATGAGGATGTCCGGCGCGCCGTATTGTTCTGTATACGCTGCAACGGCGCTCTTTACCTGATCTAGTTGGCTAACATCGCACGTCAATGCAGAAACGGTGGGCGAAATTGCACTCAGGTCAACCCGGGCTGATTCCAGTTTGAGCGGATCGTTGGAAAGAATACCAACGTGGCTACCGAGTCGCAGGAAATCTGCGGCGAGTTGCTTTCCAATTCCGCTCGATCCGCCTGTAATGAATACTTTTTTATTAGAAAACACGGCTGATTTCGGTCCTTGTGGCACCCTTAGGACGTGAGAAGTATGGGCGGGCGCGTGTACTCGAGCCGAGCGCCCACGCGCTCAAGAGCAGCAGCGAAAATAAACTGATGATTCCACCGTATACATAGGATTTGGGTTCGTAACGGAATTCTACCGTGTGGCTTCCCGCTGGGGCCAGCACACCCCGGAACAGATAATTAGCGCTCAAGATGGGAACACGGTGGCCATCCAGATAGGCGTTCCAGCCCGGGTAATTGGAATCCGTCAACATCACTATTCCAGGCTGCTGGAGTGCCGCATGAATGACCACGCGCTGCGAGTCGTAGGACATGATGGATGCCGGTTGAGCGGGAACGTTGGCCTGGGCGGACAATTGTTGCAGCGCGCGGGCAGTGGCTTCATCGCGGGTGCTGGCCGATACCACTACCACCTTTCGCCAGATATCGAGCGAGGGATCTTGCAATCGGTTGAGGGCCGCATTGTCCGATTGAACCAAATCAGCCGAGTAAAAAATAGAAGCACGCGGCAGCGACTGGTTATAGCTGGAGATGCTTACCTCTTTGCGGTAAATCTCCTGCATCTTGAGCACTGGGCTCACCTGGTCGGGTCTGCCCCCAGTGAAGTGCAAATCTCCCCATCCCGCCCAGTCGCAGGCCGTGTTGCCCTTCGGACCACCTGACGTGGAAAACAGCAGCACGACTGGTTTTCCACGATACCGTCGCAAGTCGATTCGCTCTTCCAACCAGCGCCTCTCGCCCAGGTTGTGCTTGGGATCGATGTACCGGTCGTAAAGCCTCTTGGTTCCCGTCCCCTCCTGCAATTCGATGGTGAACTCCACCCCATCGCCGCAGTTTAGGTCCCATACGGCGGGGTCGATGGTCGGACTGAAGGCCAATACCGGGTGGGCAGCCGGGACGGTGGTGGCGAGCTGCAGGCGGTTGGCGGGTGGATGCTCAAACAACACATCCTTGGTCTGGCCGGCGATATTAAAAGCCGTCCGCGATACGTAAAGCTTCTCCCTCGTAACACGTTCCTTATTTTGTGCCAGCACCGCCGTAATTTCCGGCGAGAGCTGCGAGGGGAATCCATGCAGGCTGATCAGGTAGCGTATGGAGGAAAGCTGCAGGAACCGCTGTTCTTTCCAGGACGCGAATGTGTAGGGAGCCGCGCCGCCAGTGAAACGGTCGTTCAACTCCCCATTGGGCCCGTAATTCTCTGGGCCGAGAAATGAGCGGATAAAAAAGAACATCTTGTTCCAGTTAACGGCATAGAGATATCTCACGTCATAAAGTCCAAAGACGCTGGACCAGTTAGGATAGAGAATGTTATCCCGCGCGAAAACCCGGAAGTAGTCTCTGGTTTGGCGCTGCAGAAATTCGATATACGGCGCCCCTTTATAAGGATTCGCACTGTTGGGTGGCATGTACGTGAAGTGGTAAAAGATGGGCGCAATAAAGTTGCAGGTCAATTCCACAGTGAGTAGACCGATAACAGCCCAGCGGCCCAGGCCTTCCCACGCCACCTTGCGCTCTCGGCCATAGTAGCTGATGCAGTACGTCATTGCTGCGGTCAGCAACAGCAGCATCGCAACACCAACTGCAATGCTGAGATAGAACAGGTACTCCTTTGCGGGGTGGCTGGCAAGCTCTCCCCGAAATCCCAAAGCGCAGAACGCGATCACGAGCAGGCTGGCCAGCGGCGCAGCGAAGACGTCCACCAGGCGTGCCCGCCTTTCGAAAACGTATGACGCCCCCAATCCCGCCAGCATCGCTAGAGCGAAGCCGAGCAGTAGCTGACTGTACTTCGGAAAGTTCATCATCCGGCAGACCGGCAGCGCGCCAACCCAGTTCACCAGCGGGCTACCGAAAAATTTCAGGAAAAGAACGACCACTGAGGCGAAAAAGAACAACGTAAGTGCCCCATCACTTTCGCCCCACACCCTCCGCCATGCTCGAGCCGCAGAGATGAGCGCCATAATGCTCAGCGTCACGACGATGATGCCGAAGTATCCCCATAGCTGGCCCGACAAGTGGGCCAGGGGGAACATCCATGAGAGCAACTGTTCAACTGGTGCCGTCACATATATCAGCCCGAAGTACCGGTGAATGATGGAGGGGCGATGCGCGTCGAGACCATTGCGAAGGAACTCATAAAACGGAACTAACAGGAAGGACGCCAATGCGATCCCAAGCGCATTGCTCAGGGCAAAATTCGGCAAGTGCGTGCGGGCACGGGAACGAAACCGCTGTGCGCTGGTGAGCCGGTAAACAAAGTACACGGATGCATACGCCAGGATCAGGAAAGTGGACTCGGGCATTCCCGCGACAATAGTCAGGTACGCCGCGGCGGTAGCAATAAGCTTCGACTTGACGCTGGGGTTATTGAGCAGCCGTTCCGTCGCATAAAACACGAATGGAAGCAGAATTTCGGTGCTTAGGTGATCAATATTGATGAACAGTATGAAATAGCCGGTCAGCATGAACGCAATTCCGCCCACCAGCGCCGCTGCGTGCGGTGTGAACATCCGCAGGTAGAGGTAAGCGAAAAAACCGGCCATCAAGAGGCGCAGAATGAGAAACCAGCTCACGGTACGCGGCGTTGGATGAAGCGATAGGAGGAACGATGGCGGATAAAACGGCTGCGAGAGCATGTTGGCGGCCCAGGGCACGCCATACGCGGCATAAGGATTCCAAAGCGGGAGGTGATGACGGTTGAACAGTTCGTTATGTTCAAACGCCATCGCCGGTTCAAACTGCCAAGCCGGAGCTCCAGGGTCGAGCGTCCGCAAGCCTGTTCTGGGTGGAAACCTGGCGGTGCCATAGGCTCCCGTGATGATAATGCTGGGTACGCCAAAGGCGCTTGACATCAGCGTCCGATGGCCCCACAGAGCCTGGAAAAATGCAAGATTTAGAATAGTGAAAAGCACCAGGAACGCTTGCAGCCGCTCCCGTCGCATCCGTGATGCTCGACCGGGTTCCTGTCCTGCACTGTCTTTGGCGCTAGGCGTTGCTGAATCGACAGAGGCGTGTTTCCGTCCGGCTTCAACAATAGGGATCTTCAATTGTTTTCCCCATTGCAACAAGATTGCAGCATATTCCTGCTAGTCGGACGCGCCGTATCACCGGCCTGACTTCCGCGGGAAACAGCCCGGCAAAAGACGCGGCGGTCAGCATGTTGAGGTGCTCCTCGCGTGACCAGTAGGCGTAGTGTGTTTTGCGCAGGACCCCGCGGTACAGTTTTGCAGGTAACCAATGCACTATGGGCAGCCCGGTGTGATGTTCGACCGGGAACCAGCGATTCGGCGTGGTAATGAAGAATCTTTTACCCACCCGACAGAGTTCCTCGACGAAGCGTGCCTGTGCGGTGCGGCCGCCAACATGCTCTACGACTGCGTTGCTGAATACGATATCAAATGCATTGTCATCGAAAGGCAGTTGCTCTCCGGTTCGCACACGCAAGTACTTCAGACCGGCGTACTGTTGCTCAAGATGGGATCCATCTTCTGTTCCCACGCATGTGATCCGCTCTGGGAACGGGTATAGCTTTTCAAAGTAGTTTGATTCCTGAAAGACATCGTCGCTGGTAACACCCACGTCAAGTACTGAGAGATTCCGAGTCGGCCGAAAGTATGTCGTAAATAAGTCGAACATCCTCCGGCGCACACGCCATGAGACTCGGGAGGCGGTTGAAGTTCCATGCTGGTAATAGACGGAACCCTGAGCACTGCTGGAGCTCAAATCGAATACCCCGCGCTGGCCGCGTCATCGTGGAACATCTTGACCGTGTCCACCGAATAAGCGGTGAGGTCCCTGCCCACAAGCGAGAGTTTCTTGAGGATATCGCTGGTCGCGGTAATAACGTGGCAACCGACCTCGTCCGCCTGGAAAACGTTCAGCAGTTCACGAGGGCTGGCCCAGATCAACTGCAACTGCGGATAGGTCTGAAGGATGCGCACCGCGTCGGCCATAAGCGGAACCGGATCGCATCCCGTATCGGCAATCCGGCCGGCAAATACCGAAACGTAAGCCGAGGGGCATTCCCGAAGCGCGGCGCTGACCTCACACACCTGCTCGAGGGTCAGGAGAGCGGTCACGTTCAGCCGGATGCCGGCGCCCGCCAGGCGGCGAATCAAAGCCACTGAGCTTTCTCCTCGCGTGTTGGTCACCGGAATCTTCACGTAAACCTGACCTCCCCAACTCGCGATCCTGTGCGCCTGGCGCTCCATTTCCAGGAAGTCGTCCGAAAACACCTCGAACGACACCGGCCGGTCCGGTATTGCCGTCAGGATATCGCGGGCAAAGACCTCGTAATCGCTGACGCCGGCTTTGCGCATCAACGTGGGATTCGTCGTGAATCCTTGTATCAAAGGATTCGCGTAGAGCCGGAGCATCTCCGTGCGCTCGGCGCCGTCAGCAAACAGCTTGACTGTTAAATCGGCTATTCGCTTCATAGGTAGAGTTGCGAGAATCGGCCAGGATCCAATCAACGGCTTCCGAAAGGGAGGCCGCACGGGCGCTGGGAGGGAACGAGGGTTGTCGCTCGGCATATCCCCTGTCGATCCAGATCACTTTTGCTCCCGCGGCTGTGCCCGCATCAACGTCGCGCCAGCGGTCTCCTATCATGTAGCTCGAAACCACGTCCACATTGTATCGGTTCGCGGCTTGAAGCAGGAGCCCAGGCAACGGCTTACGGCAGTCGCATCGGTCGACATCGTCATGGTAACAGGTGAAAATGTCGTCGACGGGAAGCTGGGACTTCAGCCAGCCGTGCATCTGCTCCACGGCATCGGCGCGCAGCAAGCCTCGCGCGACATCAGGCTGGTTGGTAACTACCAGGAGCAGGAATCCTGCTGCTTTCAACCGTGTCAACGCCTGCTTAGCATCAGCCGCAAGCTCCAATTCAGCCGGCGCGGCGGGCGGGAACGGTTTTCCGCCGTTAATGACAGCGCGCGTGAGCACGCCATCGCGATCCAAAAAAACCGCTTTCTTTTTGCCGCTGGCCGGTAAAGACTCCCAGCGAGTCTCCGCGATTTTCAGAGCCGGATGGGAAACCAGCAGATGCCAAACAATGGCCTGAAAAGCCTCGGCATGGGGCGTGATGTGGTCTGGGTTGATGGTTGGGATCAGCACGCAGGCGTCGGCGACTTTGGCCGTGTACCCACCATCGCGCCCCACGATGCCCAGGATTTTGGCATTTTTGGACTTGGCAAAATCCAGGGCAGCCACCAGATTAGGGCTGACGTTTTTCTCGAGGTTGCCACCGCCCACGGACAGTACGAGGACGCCGTCTCGGGATTGCAGTCGGCTGGTGCGCAGCCAGCTTTCGAATATGGTTGGCCAGCCCTCGTCGTTGGTCCGCGCCGTCAACTCCGATACATTATCAGTAGGTGCATAGGCTTCAACGCCGGTAATTTTGCGGAAATCATTGACCGCGTGCGAAGCATTGGCCGCGCTCCCCCCTACGCCCAGGATGAATAGTCTCCCGCCATCTTCTCGAACACGGGCCAGAAGCGACGCCATTCGTTCGATTGCCGCGGCATCGAGTTTGCGCGCGACCTCTTGCACCTCAGCCAGAAAATGCTCGGCAAAACTCATGCCTATCCTTGCGATTGCCTAGGGAAAATGGCGGATTTGGTTGGGACAGTTTACCAGATCAGGTCCGCCGATCAACCCTCATTTGACCTTCAGAGTATCGTGCGCGATGCTCGGTCCAGTGTTCCATTATCGGCTGCCTTTCGCCGCCTACATTCCGGCACCCTGCCCCTGGCGGGCAGACGGTTGCGCCTTGCGCCTCGAGGATTTAAACTGCTTTGAACCTCTTCTTAAACACCATGGACGCGTTGGCAGGCGGCCCCGGAGTGAGCAAATGAAAGGTGTTGTCTTAGCGGGAGGCACCGGATCGCGCCTCTATCCCTTAACCCGTGTAACCAACAAGCACCTGCTCCCGGTGTACAACCAGCCGATGGTTTTCTACCCAATTCAGGCGCTGGTGAACATAGGTATTCACGATATCGTGATCGTCACGGGCGGCCACAGCGCCGGCGACTTCTTGCGCTTGCTAGCCAATGGCAAGGATTTCGGCCTCAAAGGCCTGAACTACGGATATCAGGAGGGCGAAGGTGGTATCGCGGATGCGCTGCGCATTGCGGAACACTTCGCCCAGGACGACAGTGTTTGCGTAATTCTCGGCGACAACATTATTGAAAATAATGTCTGTGAGGCGGCCGATCGTTTTCGCGCCCAGGGCAGCGGCGCGCACATTGTTCTGAAGGAGGTGCACGATCCGGAGCGCTTTGGATGTCCTGAGTTCGCTGACGGGAAAATCCTGCGCATCGAGGAGAAGCCGCGGACTCCAAAATCCTCCTATGCTGTCACCGGTATTTATTTTTACGACAATGCGGTATTCAAGAAGATCCGCCAATTGAAGCCCTCCGCCCGCGGCGAGTTGGAAATTACCGACATTAACAACATGTACCTGAAAGAGGGAGCGCTGACCCACAGCATCCTCCAGGGCTGGTGGACCGATGCAGGCACGTTCGAGTCACTGCAGAAAGCCAGCAATCTGGTGGCCAGCACCGGGGCGAACAAGATCGAAAGTGCAGGCAGCGGAGCTTACGGCAAGGCTTCGGTAATGGCGGGAGCTCAGGAATGAAGGTTTTCGTCACCGGCGGTGCTGGTTTTATCGGCTCCAATTTCGTCTACCACCTGCTTGGACTTCCAGCGGCCTACAGTGTGGTTAATTATGACGCATTAACCTACGCCGGCAATCTTCTGAATCTGGAACGGGTGGCTTCACAGCCAAATTACACCTTCGTTAGAGGCAATATTTGCGATGCGGCAGCGGTTTGCGCTGCCATGCAGGGCTGCGATGCTGTGGTGCACTTCGCCGCCGAATCGCACGTAGACCGCAGCATATACGAGCCGGCACCCATCATCGAAACCAATGTGCGTGGCACCCTGGTGCTGCTGCAGGCGGCCCGCGAATTGAAAATTTCCCGCTTCGTTCACGTTTCCACTGACGAGGTTTACGGCGATATTCCCCACGGACTCGCTTCCGACGAAAACTATCCCCTGCAGCCGAACAGTCCCTATTCGGCAAGCAAGGCAGCCTCGGACATGCTGGTGCGCTCCTTCATCAGAACGTATGGTTTCCCGGGCATCATCACGCGCGCTTCCAACAACTATGGGCCCTACCAGTTCCCGGAGAAATTCATTCCGCTGATGATTGCTAATGCGCTGGACAACAAGCCGCTTCCCATTTATGGGGATGGCCTGCAGGAGCGCGATTGGTTGCATGTTGAGGATCACTGCCGGGCACTGGCCCTGGTTCTGGAGCGCGGCCGCGAGGGCGAAGTGTACAACGTCGGAGCCGGGAACACGGAGCCCAACCTATCCATGGTGCGGCGCATTCTCCGCGTCCTGGCTAAGCCTGAAAGCCTGATGACCCGGGTGGCGGACCGCCCTGGGCACGACCGCCGTTACGCGCTGGAATCTTCGAAAATCACCAGAGAACTGGGTTGGTCGCCCCGCATGGACCTGGAGCAGGGAATCCGGCAGACCATCAATTGGTACCGTTCTAATGCCGCCTGGTTGCAGCACGTGCGTGAAGGCGACTACCGCGAGTACTACGACAAGTACTACACTCACCGCGATAAAACTATGAGAACGGTTACCGCCTGAGGGGCCATCGGGAGCAACTTGCAGGTAATCGAAACCAAAATTCCGGGAGTATTTCTCATTCAGCCCGAAGTGCACGAGGATTCTCGCGGATTCTTTTTCGAGAGCTACCATCAGAGCAAACTTGCGGAGCATGGCATCCGCGAGACCTTCGTTCAGGACAACCATTCCAAGTCATGCCGGGGCACGCTGCGCGGCCTGCATTACCAACTGAAATATCCGCAAGCCAAGCTTTGCCGGGTAGTGCAGGGCGAGGTGCTCGACGTCGCCGTGGACATTCGCGTGGGCTCGCCCTATTTTGGGCAGTGGGTGAGCGCGACGCTGACCGCGGCGAATAAGCAGCAGATTCTCATTCCCGGCGGCTTTGCCCACGGCTTTCTTGTCCTTTCCGAAACCGCTGAGTTTCTCTATAAGTGCAGCGAATTTTATCGTTCCGAAGATGAGCATGGGATATTGTGGAGTGACCCCGACCTGGGAATCGCCTGGAATATTGCCACTCCCCTTCTCTCCGCCAAAGACCGTGGCTACTCGCACCTGCGCGCGGTTGCGCGGCAGTTGCTCCCGGCTTACTGACGAATCGCGACCACAAACCTATGCCCTGGGGATACGCGTCGGAATTGAGTCCTACAAAGCCGACCATGCGCTACAGCAGAACCTGTGGTTACATCCGGTCTCTCTCCCGCATGTACTCCGCCAAGGCCTCCTGCCAGGGGCGGAACTCGGCGATTCCGGTGGCCCGTAGCTGGGAATTGTCGAGCACGGAATAGGCCGGCCGCCGGGCCTTGGCGCCGAAACTCCGACTGTCTGTGGGCTGCAGGTCGGCAGCCACTTTTGCCAAGCGAAACACTTCCGCGGCGAATTCATACCACGAGCACTGGCCGGTGCTGGTCATGTGATACAAGCCAAACCGTCGCGATTCGATCAGCGGCAGCACCCGCTCTGCCAAGTCGGCAGTAGATGTTGGCGTAATGATCTGGTCGGCAACCACACGAAGGGTCTTCTTCTGCGCCGCCAGCTTCAACATTGTTTCCACGAAGTTGCCGCCCTTGCTGCGGCTGCCCCCCATTCCATAAAGTCCGCAAGTGCGAATCACGTAATGGCGTGAGCAGTACCGGCGCACAGCAAATTCGCCCGCCAGCTTGGAGATAGCATAAACCGACAGCGGCTGCGGCAGATCCGTTTCCACATAAGCGTTACGCTTTTCACCGCCAAACACGTAATCGGTACTGAAGTGGGCCAGCGCGGCACCCCCCTGCTCGGCAGCCTGCGCGAGGTTGCGCACTCCCACCACATTCACGGCGAAAGCTTTTTCCGCCTGGTCTTCGCAGTCGTCCACTCGATGAAACGCGGCGGTGTTGATAATGCATTCTGGGCGGGCGCCGATCACGGCCTGGCGCACCGCTTCCGGCGAGCAGATGTCGAGTTGCTCATGCGTGGCGGGCTGGATCTCGTGGCCGCCCTTCTCCAGAATGGGGGTCAGGTCCTGACCCAGTTGACCGGCGGCTCCAATCAGCAAAACTCGCATATTAGGCTAATTGTATGCAGAACAGCGTCTATTTGCCTGTCAGGGGCTAGGCCCTGTCGCTGATCAAATTCACCTGCCTGGCTGGCTACCGTAGCGGTGGCCAGTGGTAAGATGCGGAATATTGGGGAAGTTCCTTCATGATGGCAGTGCCTGACGGGATGGGGGCCGAGGCGCCCGTTCGCAAAAAACGCATTCTGATCTTTGTGGTTGCCTATAATGCCGAGCGCACCATCGAAAAGGTCGTGTCGCGTATTCCCGCCTCCCTTTCGCAGTATGATACCGAGATCCTGGTTATTGATGATTGTTCGCGCGACCAGACTTTTGCCCGGGCTCACGCGACGCAGAAAAGCGGCGGTTGCCCCTTTCCCCTGACGGTGCTCTACAACCCAGTCCCACAAGGCTATGGCGGGAACCAGAAGATCGGCTTCCACTATGCGATTGAGAACGGCTTTGACGCCGTCGCCTTGATCCATGGCGACGGCCAGTACGCCCCCGAATGTCTTCCGGACCTTCTGGAGCCGCTGCTGGCCGGTGAAGCCGATGCCGTGCTGGGTTCGCGCATGATGACCCCCTTCGGCGCCCTGAAGGAGGGCATGCCAGTCTACAAGTTCTTGGGAAATCGCGTCCTTACCGGGGTCCAGAACCGCCTGCTGCACGCCTCACTGAGCGAGTTCCATTCCGGATACCGGGTGTATTCGGTCCCGGTGCTGGCGGCGCTGCCCTTCGAGCGCAACACCAATGACTATCATTTCGATACCGAGATCCTCATCCAACTGCTGCGCGCTGGGTCTCGCCTGAAGGAATTGCCGATTCCGACCTATTATGGTGACGAGATCCGCAACGTCAAGGGTATCCGGTATGCCCTTAACGTGCTCCGCTCCACGCTTCTGAGCCGAGCGCAGGACTACAGCGTCCTGTACGAGCGCAAGTTCGACGTCAGCCGGCCCACCGAGAACAATGTCTTTTATCAACCCAAATTCCATTTTGAGAGTCCCCACCGCTTGGCTCTGGAGCGCGTGCGGCCGGGCTCTTCCGTGGCCGATATCGGCTGTGCCGGCGGTTACGTGGCGCGGAGTTTGAAACAGAAGCAATGCCGCGTCACCGGCATTGACCAGTTTTCGGTGGATCGCGACAGCAACCTGGACGAGTTCGTCCAGTGCGACCTGGACCGCGGCGAGTTTCCGGTTGATGCTGGTCGCTTCGACTATGTTTTGCTGCTGGATATTGTGGAGCATTTACGTTCGCCGGAGCGCCTGTTGGACACTTTGCGCCAGGCGCGCCGCACGGGAAACGACCTGACCGTAATCTTCAGTACCGGAAATGTCGCTTTCCTGGTTACCCGTTTGGGCTTGTCGGCAGGCTGGTTCAACTATGGGGTAAGAGGAATTCTCGACCTCACGCACACCCGCCTGTTCACCTTCCGCACCGCGCGCAACCTATTTGAGCAATCGGGTTACACTGTGGAGGAAGTGCGGGGCGTGCCCGCACCCTTTCCCTTAGCATTAGGCGAGAACATGCTGAGCCGGTTGCTCCTGGCCCTGAACCGTTTGCTCATCAGGCTCTCGAAGTCCTTATTCGCCTACCAGATTTTTATGGTGTGCAAGCCCACGCCATCCCTCGAGTGGCTGCTGCAGAACGCTCATGAAGCCAGCCGCGAGAAAGTCAAAACCGAAATGGTGGGCGTGGGAAGCCCCCATTAGGCGGCTTCAGCACCCCAGCTTTGGCGGATTTTGCTCGCCAGCCTAGACTGCTGCTCCAGTATGGCTTTGCGCGTGAGAGAATTGGCCCTGCGCCTCCTGTGAACATGGTCTCCGTTCTCATCTGCACCTTCAATAGCCAGCGTGTTCTGCCGGAATGCTTGCGTGCGCTGGAACAGCAGGATTGCGGCCCCTTGGAGGTGATGATTGTGGATAACGCCTCAACGGACGGCACACGGGACATTCTTGCGCATCTCCAGGCACCGAAATACCAGATCATTCTTAACGAAAACAATATGGGTTTTGCCGCTGCCCAGAACCAGGCCATTCGCCGCTCAAAAGGGGAATGGCTCCTGAGCCTGAACGCCGATGTTGTGCTCAGCCCGAATTTCATTTCTCATTTGCTGTTCGCGGCCGAGCAGGACGCCCGGGTCGGTGCGCTTTGCGGGAAGTTGCTGCGCTGGAATCCAGGCGGGGAGCCGGAATTTACCTCGACAATTGATTCCACCGGCATTTATTTCACCCGCAACCTGCGCCACTTTGACCGGGGCAGCGAGGAGACCGATCAGGCACAGTACCAGGAAACGCAGTACGTCTTTGGCGCCACAGCCGCGGCCGCGCTGTACCGGCGGGCCATGGTGGAGGACGTCTCGGTGGCAGGGGAGTTCTTCGACCACGACTTTTTTGCCTACCGGGAAGATGCTGACCTGGCCTGGCGCGCTCAGTTGCTGGGCTGGCGCTGCCTGTACGTGCCCTCGGCTGTAGGGTGGCACGAGCGACGCGTCACCCCGGAGCGCTTCCGGCAGTTGCCCCTGCTGATCAACTGGCATTCCGTCAAAAACCGCTTCCTCATGCGCATGAAGAATGCCACTCCGGGAACCTGCCTGCGCCTGTTCCTGCCCATCGCCTATCGCGACCTGCTAATTGTTAGCTACTCCCTGCTGGTGGACCGCAGGCTGCTCTCGGCGTTGG
>Ga0075426_10000850_pt1 | contig 21470 bp, 24 predicted proteins | sample SoiMethybrSBSTD5_FD_75304 | JGI IMG/M metagenome (GOLD analysis project Ga0075426, IMG submission 75304) | Bulk soil microbial communities from a Populus tree surrounding site in Tennessee, USA - Soil MetaG P. TD hybrid SBSTD5 | ecosystem: Environmental > Terrestrial > Soil > Tree plantation...
GCCCACAAAATTGAAAGTGCAGACGCTCAATGGCGTCGTCTTCGGCACTTTCTCCGACCGGACAGAACCACTGCACCAGTACCTCGGCGAGTTCGGCGTCGGCATGGTGAAGCGCTTCTTCCCGCGGCCGGTGCGCATCCTCGGCTACTCGCGCCAGCGCATCCAGGGCAACTGGAAGCTCTACGCCGAGAACCTGCGCGACACGTACCACGCGAGCCTTCTGCACGAGTTCTTCGTCACCTACGGCGTCGACCGCGCGACGCAGAAGGGCGGCGTGAAGATGGACACACGCCACCGCCACAACATGAACCACGCGTACGCGGGCAGCGACTCGCAGGAGGACGCGAAGAAGGCGTACGCCGACACGGCGGCGCGCCTCGACCGCATGCGGCTGCGCGACACGAAGCTCCTCGCCTATCGCAACGAGTTTGCCGACGGCATGAACCTCGCCGCGCCGACCTTCTTTCCGAACGCGCTCCTCATCCAGATCAACAACTCGCTCGGCACACGCCAGATCCGCCCGAAGGGCGTGGACGCGCACGAGGTATTCCAGACGCTCTACGCCTTCGCCGACGATGACGAGGAGATGGTGCGCCACCGGCTCGTCTCCGCGAACCTCGTCGGCCCGGCCGGCTTCGTCAGCATGGAGGACGGCGAAGCGATCGAGGTGATCCAGAAGGCGACCGCGAGCGCGGGTGAAGCCTGCGCGGTGATCGAGATGGGCGGCCGCGGCGAAGTGCGCGACACGACGCATCGCGTCACCGAGTCGCCGATCCGCGGCTTCTGGTCCTACTGGGCCGAGCTGATGGGAGTCGAGGCCCCGGGAGGCATCCGGTGACGCGCGAGCGGCTCGCCTACGACCCGGGCGAAGAGGACGACGACGACGAGGAACGTAAAGAGAAAGAGGAAGAGGAACAGGAAGACGACGAGGACGAGGACGAGGAAGAAGAATGGAACGTATAGCCCTCAGCGACCTCATGGCCGAGTACGGCATGGCGCTCGACGAGGACCGGCTCGAGGAGTGGGTCGAGCTCTTCGAGGAAGACTGCGACTATCGCGTGGTGACGCGCGAGAACGCCGAGCAGGGACTGCCCAACGTGCTCATGTGGTGCGACAACAAGAACATGCTGCGCGACCGCGTCGAGTCGTACCGGCAGGTGAACGAGTACAACCCGCACTACGACCGCCACGTCATCGGGCCGCTGCGCGTGCTCGGCGATGAGAAGGCCCGCGCGACTTTCGAGGCGAGCTACGCCCTCTTCCAGACCGACCTGGAAGGCAATTCGCGGCTATTCAGCGTCGGCCGCTATCGCGTCGAAGCGCGGCTCGCCGATGGCGGCGCGCGGCTCAAATCCGTGCTCGTCGTGGCCGACACCGGCACGATCCCGTCGCTTCTCGCGACACCGATCTGATCAGCGCTTCATCGGCTTCGTAAACGGGAAGACGTGCGTGACGCCGAGGATGTCGGTGATCAGCAGCACGATGAAGACGATCAGCAGCGCGCCGATGAGCGCGCCGGCGGCGTCGGCGCCGGCCGGCATGTCGCCGATGCGGGCAGCGAGCTGGTCCGCCTCGTCGTCGGTGAGCCGCGCGACGCGCGCCTTCACGTCCGCCGGATTCACGCCGTAGGCCTCGAGCTGCGCCTGTACATCGCGGCGCTCGAGCAGCGTGGCGATGCGATCGCGCGCGCCGCTATTGCCGGCGAGGCCGCTCGGCGTGGGCAGCATGCCGGCCTGCGCGGGCAGCGGCACGCCGATGCCGGTGAGGCAAATGATGAGGCTGAGGGCAAGCAAACGGCGAAGGTGGCTCATGGCGCTTCCTTTCTCCTGTCGTTAGTGCGGCCCGGAGGCTAGCACCTCAAATTGCGTTGTATCCACCGTCGACGAGCAGGTTCGCGCCGGTCATGAAGCTCGAGGCGTCGGCGGCGAGGAAAACCGCCGCCGCGGCGATCTCCTCGGGCTGGGCGAGGCGGTTCAGCAGATGCTTGGGGCCGAGCACCTCGCGCGCCTTCTCCATCGACCCGAAGCGCAGCATGCGCTCCGTCTCGACTGCGCCCGGTGACAGCGTATTGACACGGATTTTCTGCGCGGCATGGTCGCTGGCCATCGCTTTTGCCATGGTGACGAGCGCGCCTTTGGTGGCGCAGTAGACGACCCGCCCCGGCGTGCCGACGGTGCCGAGCTGCGAGGCGATGTGGATGATCGAGCCGCCGCCGGCGCGCGCCATGTGCGGCACCGCCCAGCGGCTCATCAGGTAGGCGCCGGCGACGTTGACCGCGAAGACGCGGTTCCAGGCGGCGAGGTCGAGGTCCGTCACCGTGGCGCTGGGATCGCGCACCGCCGCTGTGTTCACCAGCACCTGCAGTGCACCGAAGGCCTTCACCGCGCGCTCGACCGCCTCGCGCGTCTCGCTCTCGGAGGAAACGTCGCATGCGAGCGCCAGATCGGCGCTGATTTTCCCGGCGTCGAGATCGACGCCGGCGACCTTGGCGCCCGCGTCGCGAAACGCGCGCACGATCGCGCTGCCGATGCCGCCGGCGGCGCCGGTCACGATGGCGCACTTGCCCTCCAAGCTGAATTTGCGAGCGTTGCTCATTGCCGTCTCCATTCCTTGAAAATGGTGACTGTCACCATTTATCAGCGTCTGCCCAAATACGCTTCCTTTACGCGCGGATCGTGCTTGAGCGCCGCGCACGTGGCAGCGGCGATGATGCTGCCCGTCTGCAGCACGTAGCCGCGGCTCGCGGTCTCGAGCGCGTAGCGCGCGTTCTGCTCGACGAGCAGGATGCTCGTGCCCGCCGCGTTCGCGGCGCGGATGGCGCGGAAGATGTCCTGCACGACGAGGGGCGCGAGGCCGAGCGAGGGCTCATCCATGCACAGGAGCTGCGGCTCCGACATCAGCGCCCGGCCGAGGGCGAGCATCTGCTGCTCGCCGCCCGAGAGCGTGCCCGCGGCTTGGCCAATGCGCTCGCGCAGGCGCGGGAACATCTCCAGCATTCGCTCGAGCTGGGCGCGCAGCCGGGCCGGATTGCGGCGCAGCTTGAAGCCGCCCATCTCGAGGTTCTCGCGCACGCTCAAGGCCGGGAACACGCGCCGGCCTTCCGGCACGAGCGCGATGCCGGCGCGCGCGCGCTCGTGCGCGGGCAGGCGCGTCACGTCTTTCCCCTGGAAAATAATTTTGCCGCGGCGCGGCCGCATCGCCCCGGCGACGGCACGCAGCGTGGTCGTCTTGCCGGCGCCGTTCGCGCCGATGAGCGCCACGATCTCGCCTTGCCCGACGTCAAAGGCCAAATCGCGACAGGCCGCGACTTCGCCGTAGGCGAGCTCGAGGGCCTGGACTTCAAGCAGCAAACTCGCCTCCCAGGTATGCCGACACCACCGCGGGATGCGCCTGCACCTCGCGTGGCGTGCCCTCGAAGAGCGCCTCGCCGTGGTCCATGACGAAGACCCGCTGCGCCACATTCATCACGAGATCCATGTTGTGCTCGACGACGAGGAGCGTCACCCCGCGGCGCGCCATGTCGGCGAGCCGCTCGAGCAGGAACTCGACCTCGGCGGCGTTGAGGCCGGCGGCCGGCTCGTCCAGCATGAAAAGGCGCGGCCGCGTGGCGAGCGCGCGCGCGATCTCGAGCATGCGCTGCTGGCCGTAGGGCAAGGCGCCCGCGCGCTCGTGCGCGCGCGCACCGAGGCCGACGAACTCGAGAAGCTCGCGCGCTTCGGCATCGAAGCGGCCGGTGCTGCCGCGCACGAGGTAGCGCCAGAACGCCGTGTCCTCGTGGATGTGGAAGCCGGCGCGCACGTTCTCGATGAGCGTGAGCTGCTTGAAGAGCCGGATCTTCTGGAAGGTGCGTGCGATGCCGAGGCGCACGCGCTGATATGCGGGCATCCCGATAAGGTCGCGGCCGTCGTAGGCGAGATCGCCCGCATCCGGCTGATAGATGCCCGACAGCAGGTTGAGGAGCGTCGACTTGCCGGCGCCGTTCGGACCGATGAGCGCGAAGATCGATTTCTCCGGGACGGCGAGCGAGACGTTGCGCACCGCGCGCACGCCGCCGAAGCTCTTGCTCAGGCCCGTCGCTTGAAGCATGAGGCGATGCCGCCCGGCAGGAAAAGAACCACGAGCGTGAGCGCGACGCCGTAGATCATGAGCCTGAGCTCGCCGAAGCCGCGCAGCAGCTCGGGCAGGAAGGTGAGCACCACGGCGCCGATCACCGGACCGATCATCGTGCCCATGCCGCCGACGATCACCATCGCCAGCATGGTGAACGACTCGACGATGTTGAACGCGTCGGGCACGAGCGTTCCCACGAAACCGGGATAGAAGCAGCCGGCCAGTCCCGCGATCGCCGCGCCCACGCCGAAAGCGAACGCTTTCCAGATCGCGCCGTTCACGCCGAGCGAGGCGGCGGAGACTTCGTCCTCGCGGATCGCGCGCAGCGTGTCGCCGACCGGCGAGCGCACGAGGTTGTCCATCAGCGCATAGACGACAAGCGCAATGCCGGCGACGAGATAGAAAAGCGCGACCGTGCCGCGCACCGGCGGCGCGATGCCGTACAGGCCGCGCACGCCTTCGGTGACGCTCTCCCAGTTGACGAGCACCTGGTAGGTGATGACGGCGAAGCCGAGCGAGGCGATGGCGAGATAGTGACCGCGCAGGCGCGCCGCGAATGCGGCGAGCGCGAGCCCGAGGAAACCGGCCGCCACTACCGCGGCGAGCGAGGCAACCCAGAAATTCCAGTGCAGCGATCTTACGAGCAGCGTGCTGACGTACGCGCCGATGGCGTAGAACGCGGACTGGCCGAGATTGAGCTGGCCCGTGTAGCCCATGACGAGGTTGAGGGCGAGCGCGAGAAGCACGTTCATCGCGCAAATCACGAGGATGCCGCGCCAGTAGCCGCTGCTCAACAGCCATGGCAGCGCCGCAATCACGCCTGCGGCGATGAGCAGGCGCAGCGCCCTCAGACGTTTTCCTCCTTGCGCTCCGCGATGAGCCCGGTCGGCCGCACGACGAGCATCGCGAGCAGGAGAACGAAGACGACCAGGTCGATGAGGCCGGAGCCGAGGTACTGGACGGTGAATGCCTCGATGATGCCGACGAGGATCCCCGCGATGATCGTGCCCTGCATGTTGCCGAAGCCGCCGATGATGACGATGGCGAACGCCTTGACGATGACGCTCGCGCCGGCGAAGGGCGAGAGCACCAGCACCGGCCCGAGAAGCGCGCCCGCCATGCCGGCGAGCGCGGAGGCGATCACGATCGTGAGCCCGATGAGCAGGCCCTGGTTGATGCCCATCAGACCGGCCGTCTCGCGGTCCTGCGCCACGGCACGCAGCGCCTTGCCGAGGAACGTGAAGCGCAGGAAGGCGTAAAGCGCGCCGATGGACGCGGCAGAGATGAGCACCACCAGCAGACTCTGCGCGCTGAAGAACACGCGCCCGATGCGGATCGTCTCGCGCGCAAAGGGCGAATCGAACTGGTAAGGGATCGGGCCGAAGAGGGCGAGCTGCGCGTTCTCGAGCAGCACCGACACACCGATGGTGGCGATGAGCGGCCGCAGCTCGTCGCCGCGCTCGCGCAGCGGCGCGAACACCGCCGCGTTGATCGCCAGCCCGAGGACCGCGCCCATGCCGGTGGCCGCGATGATGGACAGCAAATATCCGGCCGCATCCGGCAGGCCGAGCACCTTGGTCGCGAAGCGCGTCGCGGCGAAGAAGGCGGTGAAGGCGCCGACCGTGACGAAGTCGGCGTGCGCGAAGTTGATCTGGTTCAGCACGCCGTAGATCAGCGTGAGTCCCAGAGCAACCATGACGTACAGGCAGCCGAGGTACACGCCGTTCAGCGACTGCTGGACGACGAGTGCCGCCAGGTCACTCATCCACGAACCGTGCCGTCGCCCCCGCGAAAGCGCAGGCCCAGCGTATTTTTTTCAGGATGGCGCTACTGCCAGCTCAGCGCTTTCCAGGAAAGGTCCGGCTGCGTCTGCACGAAGTGCACGACCGAGAGGTCGGACGTCTGGCCCTTGGCGTCGAAGGTGATGCGGCCGGTGGTGACCTCGACGTCCTTGAACTTGGAGAACGCATCGCGGATCGACTCGGAATCGTGCGCACCGCGGCGCACTGCTTCAGCGATGAGCAGGATCGCGTCGTACGCGTGCGCGTTGATATGCGTGGGCACCTTGTCCTGGCCGTACTTCGCCTTGAACGCTTTTACGAAGTCCTGGACCACCTTGCGCTTTTCCGACGGATCGAACTGCACAATGCGCACGTAGCCTTGCGCCGCCTCGCCCGCCTTCTGGTCGAAGCCATAAGGCAGCCAGATCGAGCCGATCTGCACGGCGTTGCCGCCGCCGCCTTTCACGATCTTCGCCTGCGCGAGCGCCTGCGCGAGGCGCACCTGCTGGCCTTCGAGCGCGAAGGTCGGCAGCACGTCCACCTTTCCAAGCGAGGCGATGCGCGTCGCGATGGCGGTGAAGTCGTTCACGTCGCGGCCGAAGTCGATGTCGGCGAGCACCTTGCCGCCCTGCGCCTCGAACGGCTTCTTGAAGCCCTCGGCGTTGTCGTTTCCGGCGTTGGTCTTCTCGTGCAGGATCACCGCGGTCTGCGCCTTCAGGACACCGCGCGCCACCTTGACGAGCGGCGCGCTCTGCTGCTCGGCGTTGGGGAAGATGCGGAAGGTGTACTTGTAGCCCGATTCGGTGAGCTTCATGGTCACCGAGCCCACGTTCAGCTGCACGACCTTGGCGTCGTTCAGGATCGGCGCGATGGCGAGCGAGGCGTCCGAGCACTCCTCGCCGATGACGATGTGCGGCTTGAACTGGTCGAGCATGCGCTTCACGGCGTTGGTCGCCTGCAGCGGGCTGCACGCCGAGTCCTCATACTGCACCTGCAGCTTGTAGCCGTTCACACCGCTCTTCAGCTGCTCGAGGGCGAGCTCGATGCCTTCCTTGTCCATCACGCCGAAGTACGAGCCCGGGCCCGAGATCGGCATGGCGACGCCGATGCGAACGACCCGGTCCTGCGCAACGCTAACGAAGGAAGCGACGGCGATGGCGCAGCCGAGCGCCAGCTTGCTTGCGAATTTCATGAATTCCCCCTCCTCACGGGTGGCGACCACTGTACCGCAATCCGCAGGGGTTTTTCTTGCGCTAGCATCTTGCGCTTTGCGCGGGAGCGCCCGGCATGGACCTCGGACTTAAGGGAGCGATCGTCCTCATCACCGGCGGCAGCAAAGGCCTCGGCTTGGCGGCGGCGCGCGCGTTCCTCGACGAAGGCGCGAGGGTGGCGATCGCCTCGCGCTCGCACGAAAACCTGCAGAAGGCGCGCGCGGCGCTGGGTAAGGTGGAAACGTTCGCCGCTGATCTCTGCCAGCCGCGCGCTGCGGCCGAGATGGTTGATACGGTCGAGCGCCGGCTCGGGCCGCTCGACGTGCTCGTCAATTGCGCCGGCGCCGCGCGCCGCGTCCCCGCCGAAGACCTGACGCCCGAAGCGTGGCACGCGGCGATGGACGCGAAGTATTTCAGCTACGTCAACGTCATCGACCCGCTCATCAAGCGCATGGCGGAGCGCGGACACGGCGCGATCGTCAACGTCATCGGCAGCGGCGGCAAGGTCGCCACGCCGACGCACATCGGCGGTGGCGCGGCCAACGCGGCGCTGATGCTCGCGACCGCAGGGCTTGCGAACGCCTATGCCGGGCGCGGCGTGCGCGTGATCGGCATCAATCCCGGGCCGACGAAGACCGAGCGCGTCGCGGCCGGCCTGAGCGCGGATGCGAAGCGCGACGGCATCAGCGAGGACGAGGCGTTGAAGCGCATCGTGCAGCGCATGCCGATGAAGCGCATGCCGGAGCCCGAAGAGATCGCCGACCTCATCGTCTTCGCCGCCTCCGAGCGCGCGCGCCTGCTCACCGGCGCGATCCTCAGCGCCGACGCGGCGACGAATCCCACGGTAGTCTGACGCGCGGCTCGCGCTCGAGCCGCTCGAGGCACTCGACCCAGCGATCCGCCTCGCCTCCGGCGAGCGAACGGAACTTGGCTTCGAGCTCCGCATCGCTCATCGTCGGGCGCAGCTCGGCGCGCTTTACTCGCCCGTCGACATCGACGATCGCCGCGGCCTTGTCGAGCCCCGGGTCGGCGCGCATCGTCACGCGTTCACGCAGTGCGCGCACGCGTGGATCGGCAACCGTCGCATCGGTGAATTGCTCGACGCCGGCTTTCCCATAGTGGAGCGCCACCGCCGCACAGTGCTGCGCGCTCAGCCGCGCCTCGGTACCATCGCGCGGCGACGGACGATCGCCACGCTCGATGGCGAGCGGATGCAGCGAGATGGAGATCTTTTCCGGCGCACCGCCCGTGCGCAGAGCGAGGCAGACATCGATCAGCGCATGCAGCACCACGCCCGCCGGATAGGGCTTGTAGGCGACCCGCTCGATCTCCCAGCCGCTCCTCGTAATCGCGCTCCAGTCGCTGCCACCGCCGAAGACGTTGACGAAGCCTCGCAATCCCTCGAGCGGCTCGGCCGGCGCCTGGATGCCCTCCTTCGCGAGCAAGGCGGCGGCGATGCCGTTGCGCGCGGCGAATCCGGGGTTCAGCGCGCGCGCCTCGGCTCCGAGCATCTCCACCAGGCCGCTCGCCTGCGTCGCGGCGAGCGCAAGCGCGCAGTGGACCTTTTGCGCGTCCAGATGAAAAACGGTGGCGGCGGCAGCGGCAGCCCCGAACACGCCGCAGCTGCTCGTGATGTGCCAGCCGTGCTGGTAATGGCCGGGCGAGACGACGTTGCCGACGCGGCAGGCGGCCTCCACGCCCATGACGTAGGCGAGAAGGAAATCGGTGCCTGACACCGATTGTTTTTCCGCGAGGGCGAAGAGCGCCGCGGCGACCGGCGGGCCGGGATGGATCACGGTGGGCAGGTGGGTGTCGTCGAAGTCGAGCGCGTTCGCAGCGGCGCCCAGGATGATGGCGCGGTCGTCGAGCGCTTTCTCGGCACGGCGCACCACCGGCTCGCGCAGGCCGGCGATGATGCAGCCGCAGATGTTGAGAAGCGCGCGCTTCGCTTCGCGGCGAATGTGCGGCGGCAGGTCTTCCCAGCGCGCGCTCGCGATGAAGCGCGCGAGGGCTGCGGTTATTCCGCCTTGATGTTGGCTTGTCGTACGACCGGCGCCCACTTCGCGCTCTCCTCGCGCATGAATGCGGCGAAGGCCTCAGGTGTGCCGCGCATCGGCTCGGCGCCTTGCGCATGCAGTCGCTCTACCACCTCCGGCGAATCGAGCACCTTGCCCACTGCGCCGTTCAGGCGCGCGATGGCGGAGCGCGGCGTGCCGGCGGGTGCAAGGAGCCCATACCAGAGCGACACGTTGACTTGCGGATAGCCCAGCTCGGCGAACGTCGGCACGTCGGGCAGAAGGCGATTGCGCCCTGTGCTGGCGGCGGCGAGCACGCGCAGCTTGCCGCTCCTCACGTGCGCGATGAGGGAAGGCGCCGCGTCGAACATGATCTGCACGCGTCCGCCGACGAGATCGGCCACCGCCGGGCCGCTGCCCTTGTAGGGCACGTGCACGAGTGGCGCACCGGTGACGCTCTTGAAGAGCTCCGCCGCCATGTGCGGCGCGCCGCCATTGCCGGACGAAGCGAAATTGACGGAATGCGACTTGGCGTAGGCGACGAGCTCGTTCACATTGCGCGCGGGCAGCTCGGCGTTGACCGCCATGATGAGCGGCAGCAGCGCAAGCCCCGAGACCGCGGCGAAGTCCTTCACCGGGTCGTAGGGCAGTCTTTCGAAGAGGTGCGGCCCGATGCCGTGCGTGGTGATCGAGTTCTGCAGCAGCGTGTAGCCGTCCGCCGGCGCCTTGGCGACCGCATCGGCGGCGATAGTGCCGCTCGCGCCGGCTTTGTTTTCCACGACGACCGGCTGGCCGAGCGATTCGGAAAGCTTGCCGCCCACGAGGCGCGCGATGAAATCGGCGGCGCCGCCCGGCGGCACGGTGACGACGAGGCGCAGCGGCCGGTTCGGAAAATCCGTCTGCGCGGCGGCAGCGGCGCAAAAGACGAGAAGAATGGCGGCGAGGAACGAGCGCATGGTTATGAAACGCCCAGCCCCTTGGCGATGCGGCCTACGAGGTCCTTCAGCTCCGCGAGCTCGGCAGCGAGCCGCGCCACCTCCGCTCTGAGGGCGGCGGTCTCGCTCGGCGAAGCGTCGGGCACGGATTCCTGGTGGCTGGTCTCGACCTGCGCAGCGCCGCTCAGCAGATGCGCCCATCGGCTTTCGCGCGATCCGGGCAGACGGGGCAGCTGCACGACGAGCGCGCCCGAGGGCCGCGCCGCGAGCTCTTGCACAAAACCCTCGACGGCCGAGATGTCAGCGAACTTGTGCAGCCGCTCGCAATTGATGCGCAGCTCCCCCGGCGTCTGCGCACCGCGCAGCATGAGCACGGTAAGGATGGCGGCGGACTGCGAAGGCACCTGGAGAACGCGCTCGAGGTTATGCGAGTAGCGCGACACGCGTCCGCCGCTCGTTTCCATCACCAGGTTGGCGCTTTTCAGGCTGTCGAGCGCGGCCTGCACCTCGGCTTCGCTCGCCTCCATCACCGGCGAGCGGCTGGTCTTCTGGTTGCAGCCCGAGACGAGCGCGTTCAACGTCAGCGGATAGCTGTCCGGGACCGTGTGCTCCTTCTCGTACAGCGTCCCGAGAACGCGCGTTTCAATCAGGGAAAGGAGTTTCATGGGTCAGGCAGAGCAAGGCGCTCGAGTGCGCCCGCGAGCGTAACACCGTCGATCGAGACATAAAGGTGCGCGTCGCTCACGGAGAGATCGAAAGCCATGCGCCGCTCGAGCCGCGCGACGAGCCCCGCGATGAGGTCGCGGTCGAAAGCATAGAGCTCGATCGCTTGCGCGCGATGAATGCGCTCGCCGGCGAGCTGGCGTAAAAGCGCAGGCGCCTTGTGCGTATAGACGGCGACGCGCGGCGCAGCCTTGGCTGCCTTGTGCAACCTCGCCGCGTCGGGCGCGCCCACGTCGATCCAGACGCATAGCTCGCCGGTCAGGTCGCGCACCGCGAGCGCCGGCCCGTCGGGCTCGGAAAGCCCGCGGGAAAAGGAGAGTCCTTCGGTGAGCTCGAGGCAGTAGGCGAGCACGCGCGCGACGAGATGGTCTTCCGCCTCAGACGGGTGGCGCGCCACCTTCAGGGCGAGCGACTCGTACACGCCGCGGTCGACATGCGAAAGCTGGATAGCGAAATTGTAGATCGTCGCGCCAAGCGCCAAGCGAATCTCCGCCGAGTGACCGCTAATATAGACGCCATGAGCTATCTGGTCGGCATCGACATCGGCGGCACGTTCACCGACTGTGCGATCGTGGATCGCGCGGGGAAGCTCCTCACCACCAAGGTGCCCTCGACGCCGCCGGATTTCGCGCGCGGCATGATGGACGCGCTCGGCGCCGGCGCGCAGGCGCTCGGCATCTCGCTCGACGACTTCTGCCGCGACATCGCGTTCCTTTCGCATGGCACGACCGTGGGCACCAACACCATCATTCAGAAACGGGGCGCGAAAGTCGGCCTCATCACCACCAAGGGCCATGAGGACGCGATCCACATCATGCGCGGCTCGCGGGGCTACGGCGGGCGCGACATCCGCAAGGTGGTGCATTTCCCCGAGACGTCCAAACCTGCGCCGATCGTACCGAAGAGATTGATCAAGGGCGTGTCGGAGCGCGTCGACTGCTTCGGCGAAGTGGTCGTGCGCCTGAACGAGCGGGAGACGGAAGCCGCCATTCGCGAACTCCTCGCCGAGGGCGTCGAAGCGATCGCGATCTGCTTCCTCTGGTCGTTCCGCAATCCGGCGCACGAGAACGAGGTCAAAGCGATGGTCCAGCGCATCGCGCCCGATGTTTTCGTCACCACGTCGGTCGACATCGCGCCGAAGTGGGGCGAGTACGAGCGCGTCACCGCGACCGCGCTCAACGCCTACCTCGGGCCCGTCATGGGCGGCTACCTCGGCCGTCTGGACAGCAGCCTGAAGAAGCTCGGCTATGCGCACGGCCTGCAGATCACCCAGTGCGGCGGCGGCACGGTGCCGGTCGCGCGCGCGGGCGAAGCGCCGCTGCTCACGCTCGATTCCGGCCCGGTATCCGGCGTGACGGCGTCGATGTTCCTCGGCGTGGCGATGGGCGAGAAGAACGTCATCACGACCGACATGGGCGGCACCTCGTTCGACGTCTCGATCATCTACGAAGGCAAGCCCGCCTATTCGTTCATCAGCAACACCGACCAGTACGAATATTTCCTGCCCAAGGTGGACCTGCAAGCGATCGGCGCGGGCGGGGGCAGCCTGATCCGCGTGCAGCCGGAGAAGCGCACGATGACGGTGGGCCCGGACAGCGCCGGCGCGTTTCCGGGACCGGTGTGCTACTCGCGCGGCGGCACGGTGCCGACGGTGACCGACGCGCAGCTCGTGCTCGGCTACCTCGATCCCGAGAACTTCGCCGGCGGGCGCATGAAGCTCGACAAGGACGCGGCCGCGAACGCGATCGGCGCGCTCGGCGCGCAGATCGGCATGAGCGCCGTTGAATGCGCGGCCGGCGCCTGCCGCATCGTCGAGCTGCACATGGCGGACATCATCCGCAAGGTGACGGTCGAGAAAGGCTTCGACCCGCGCGATTTCGTGCTCTTCGCGTTCGGCGGCGCCGGGCCCGCGCACGCCGGAGTGTTCGCACGCGAGCTCGGCGTGCGCAAGGTGATCGTACCCCAGCGCAAGGCCGCCTCCACGTGGTGCGCGTTCGGCGCCGCTGCGGCGGACGTGCTGCACATCTTCGAGCACACCGAGATCATGGCGACGCCGGTGCCGGCGAAGCGCATCAACGATGCGCTGACGAAGCTCGAGCGCAGCGCCAAGCAGATGATGGCCGCCGAGGGCATCGACGAGAAGCGCCAGCGCTACGAGTTCTCGCTCGACGTGCGGCACAAGGGGCAGATCAACGAAGTGGAGATCACGCTGCCCTGGCCGCGGGTGCCGAACGACTACGAAGCGCAGCTGCGCGCATCGTTCGTCAAGCGCTACGAGCAGCTCTACGGCCGCGGCTCGGCGCTTGCGGGTGCCCAGCTCGAGATCGTCGTCTGCCGCCTGCGCGCCAAGGCGCTCACGCCGCAGCCGAAGCTCGTGCGCGCGAAAAAGTCGAGCAGCCGCATCCCGAAGGACGCGGTGCGCCGCAAGCGCGACATCTACTGGCCCGAGCTCGGCAAGCGGCGTCCGACGCCCGTCTACGACGGCGAGCTGCTCTCGACCGGCAACAAGATCGCCGGCCCGGCGATCGTCGAGACGGCCGATACCACCGTGGTCGTGCAGCCGGGGACTAAACTGCGCGTTGACGAGCTCGGCAATTTCGAGCTGACCTTTAAATGAGCGAAATGGATACCTGCACCGTCGAAACCGGCTTGCTCCGCAAGCATCCCTGCGGCCAGCCGGCCGTATCGAAATGCGCCAACTGCGAGCAGCCGCTGTGCAGCAAGCATCGCGAGCCGCAGACGTCCGCCGGCAAGAAAACGGGCGGCTTCCTCTGCCCGGAATGCGCCCGCGCCTGGCGCGAAAGCGAGAAGACCCTCGGCGAGCTCCCGCCGACGCCGGTCAGCGCCGCGCCGCCACAGGCGGAGAAGAAACCGGCAGAGAAACCCGCGGGCGCCCCTAAGCCGGCGGCCAAGGCACCGGCACCGGCGGAAAAGAAACCCGAGCCGCCGCCCGCCGAGCACAGCGGTCCGCTCGAATTCACTCCGGAGCCGAAAAAGCCCGAAGACAAGAAGTAAAGGGTGACAGTCACCATTTTCCGGACATGAACGCACCGCTGAAGAAACTCTCCGAGCTCGCCGGCGTCGCTTTCGACGGCGTGCGCAGCGGCTATGTGCCGCCGAAGAACCTGCGCATCTCGCCGAAGCTGAAGCTCCATCGCAATGCCAAGAAGAGCATCGATCCGGTGACCTTCGAAGTGGTGCGCCATGCGCTCTGGAACGTGAACGAGGAGCACGGCGCGACGATCCAGCGGCTCTCCGGCTCGCCGGTGGCGATGTATGCGCTGGATCTCAACCCGTCGATCCTTACGGAGGACGCGGAGTTCGTCTATTTCGGGCCTTACATGCAGTACATGTCCGGCGTCACCGACACGCAGGTGAAGTGGACGCTCGAGAACCGCAGCGACAACCCGGGCATCGCCGACGGCGACATGTTCCTCGCCAACGATCCGTGGGTCGGCGCCGCGCACCAGATGGACGTGATGCTGCTCTGCCCGGTCTTCTGGAAGGGCGAGCTGTTCTGCTGGGTGACCAATTGCCTGCACCAGTACGACATCGGCGGCATCACGCCCGGCAGCTTCTGCCCCTCGGCACGCGATGCCTTCGATGAGGGCATCCTCATCCCGCCGGTGAAGATCGTCGAGCGCAATGAAATCCGCCGCGACATCGAGGAGATCTATCTGCGCAGCTCGAGGAAGCCCAGCGCCGTCGCGCTCGATTTCCGCGCGCAGCTCGCCGGCAACATGACGGCGAAGGACCGTGTCCTCGCGCTGATCACGCGCTACGGCGCCGATACGGTGAAGGGCGTGATGAAGAAGATCATCGACGACGGCGAGCGCGCCTTTCTCAAGAAACTGTCACTGCTGCCGGACGGCATCTGGCGCGACCGCACGTACGTCGAATGCTGCCGGCCCGGCGACCGCCAGGTGCACCGCGTGGCGCTCACGCTCAAGAAGCACGGCAACCGGCTCGTCTTCGAGAACGAGGGCACCGATCCGCAGGCGGGCGGCATCAACGCGACGTACTCGGGCTGGCGCGGCGCGATCATGGTCGCGCTCAATGAATTGATGTGCTGGGAGCAGTACTACGCGGTAGGCGGGGCGCTGCGCCACGTCGACTTCAATCCGACGCCGGGCACGCTCAACTGCGCCGATTTCCCGGCGTCGGTCTCGACGGCGCCCGTGCAGTGCATGGAGATCTCGCTCTACCCGGCCTACAACGTGCTCTCGAAGATGATTTATCCCGCGCCGGAGCTGCGCCGCGACGTGATGTGCATCGGCGGCACGAGCCAGTGGCCGGCGACCATCTTCCGCGGCATCGACCAGTGGGGCGAGCGCTACGGCTATCTCCTCGTCGATCCGATCGGCGGCGCGATCGGCGCCTTCTCGCACGCCGACGGCATCTCGACCGGCGGCCAGGCGCGAACGCCGATCTGCAAGCTGCCGAACGTAGAGCACACCGAGCAGAGCTTTCCGGTGCTCTTCCTCTACCGCAAAGAAATTACCGACAGCGGCGGCGCCGGCAAATACCGCGGAGGATTGAGCGCCGAGTCGTGCTTCATCCCGCACGGCACGGACAGCATCACGCACGACACGCTTTCCTCGGGCAACGCGATCCCGACCTCGACCGGCATGATGGGCGGCTATCCGGGCGCGGTGAATCGCTATCGCTTCACGAAAGACAGCGACATCGCCGAGCGGATGAAACGCGCGGAGATGGTGCGCGATATCGACGAAGTGAAAGGCAAGCCGGAAACCCTGGGCCTGCGCCAGCAGGACTTCGCGCAGAACCCGGCGGACGTCTATGCGGTGCTCTGGTCAGCGGCCGGCGGCTTCGGCGATCCACTGGAGCGCGATCCGGCGAAGGTCGAGGCGGACGTCGCGAATGGCGATGTGACTGAGAAGGCGGCGCTCGAGATCTACGGCGTGGTGCTCGGCGATGTGCGCGGCACCGAGCGGCGCCGGCACGAGCTGCGCGCACGGCGCGTGCAAGGCCATGGCAAGCCGGCGAAAAAGATGAGCGCGAAGCGGGCGTTCCTCGCCACCGAGGGCCTGGCGATCTACGAGAACAAGCATTACGGCTGCGCGAAATGCGCTAGCGATCTCGGGCCGGTGAGCCACAACTACAAGGACTACTGCGTGCGCAATGATCTCCCGATCCAGGCGTCGAACCCGATCGTCGGCGAGCCGGGACGCTTCATCGACCCGCTGCCCAAGTTCCGCCAGTTCTGCTGCCCGGGCTGCGGGCTGCTCATCGAGAACGAGATCGCGGTGGCCGACGAGCCTGTCCTGCGCGACGTGGAGATCCTCTCGCGCTGAATTCAGATCGGGCAGCGCGCGGTATTCACGCCGAGAAAGATCTCGCGCAGGAAGCACGACAGCGACCCGATCAGCCCGAGCATCGCCAGCACGAAGAGCAGGGCCACGACCTTGCTGAAGTCGTAGACGACGAACGCGTCCACGAAAGCGAGCGCGATCAGCAGGCAGATGAGGAGCGCGCACAGCACCGCGAGGAAAATCGCCGCGTAGATCAGGCGCGCGCGGCGCTCGAGGAAGTCGAGCTCCGCATCCACCAGCGTGCACACGGCCGGCTCGAGGTCCGGACGCCGCGCGACGAGCACTCGCCGGCGGTCGACGGCGCGGCCGAGGCGGTTGGTCAGCACGCCGAGGAGAGCCGCCACCGCCGTGAGCAGGAAGACCGGCGCGATGGCGAGCTGGATGACATGCGAAATCTCGCCGAGCGGCGCGGGCCCCGTGATGGGCATGCGGTACTCTAACGCAATGAATTTCGCGCAGGTCGGCTACGAGGAAGCGATGCGCCGCGCACGCGAGATCGTGCCGACGCTCGCCGAGCGCGCGCAGAAGTGCGAGGACGCGCGCGTGCTCCTGCCCGAGAACGAGAAGCTGCTGCACGAGACCGGGCTCTTGCGCTATCACCAGCCCAAGCGCTTCGGCGGCATGGAGCTTCCGTTCGTCGCGGTGGTCGACATCGTCGCGGAGCTCGCGCGCGGCTGTCCGTCCACCGCCTGGAACGTTGGCAACCTCGGCTGTCACCACTGGATCCTCGGCTACTACGAGCCCGAGACGCAGCACGAGGTCTGGGACGCGAATCCCGACGCGCTGATCGCCTCCTCCATTGCGCTCGCCGCGGGCCGCGGGCGCAAGACCAAGGACGGATACATCGTGAGCGGGCGCTGGCCGTTCTCTTCCGGCGTCGACAATTGCGAGTGGAACATGCTCGCCGTCACGGTCTACGACGATGAGGGCAAGACAGCGGTCGACTGGCGCCTGTGCATGGTCCCGAAGAGCGATTACAAGATCATCGATACCTGGTACGCCATGGGCATGATCGGCACCGGGTCGAAGGACATCGAAGTGAAGGAGATCTTCGTACCGGAGCGCCGCGCGCTCGCGCTCGCGAAATGCCGCGGGGGCCTCGAGCACCCGGGCGGCAAGCTCAACCCCGGGCCGCTCTATCGCATCCCGATCGTCGCCGCGGCCGGCCACCCGCTCTCCGCCACCGCGCTCGGCGCGGCCGAAGGAGCGCTAGAGCACGTGGTGAAGACGTTCGCGAAGCGGGTCGGAACCTACACGGGCGCGAAAGTTGCGGAGTTCCAGGCGGTGCAAATCAAGATTGCCCGCTCGCGCGCCCTCGTCGACTCCGCCCGCCACCTGATGCGCGAATCCGCGATCGCATTCCATAGCTCCGCCGAGCGCGGCGCCGTGCCCGATCTCGAAACCAAGCTGAGGCTCCGCATCCACAACACCATGGCGGTGATGCAGTCGCGCGAAGCGGTGGAGACGCTGTGGTCCTGCTACGGGGCGAACGCCATCTACACGCGCGACCCGCTGCAGCGCTTTCTGCGCGACACGCAGGCGATCAACCAGCATTTCTCGTTCAACTTCGACATCGCCGGCTCGGCCTACGGCACGGTCGCGATGGGCGGCAAGTACGCGAATCCGACGATGTGACGATGGACCAAGTCGTCGCCAACCTCGGCTACATCGCCATCTTCATCGGCAGCTTCCTCGAAGGCGAGACCATCCTCGCGCTCGGCGGCGTCGCTGCCGCCTACGGCTATCTGCACTTCTGGTACGTGGTTGGCGTGGCGATCGTGGGCGGCTTCCTCGGCGACCAGGCGTGCTTCTACGCCGGCCGCCGCTACGGACCGCGCGTGCTCGCGCGCTTTCCGTCGCTCGCCGCCAAGGCGCCGCGCGTGCAATCGCTCGTGCGCCGCTGGGACGCGACGGCGGTGATCGTGCTGCGCTTCTGCTACGGCCTGCGCATCGCCGGTCCCCTCATCATCGGCTCCTGCGGCATCTCGCCCTGGCGCCTCGCGCTCTTCAACCTCATCGGCGTGCTGATCTGGGCGCCGATCGTCGCGGCGGTGGGCTATCTCGCCTGGTACGCGATCGAACAATGGATCGGGCACATCCACCACGCGCAGATCGTCCTCGTCATGCTGCTCGTCCTCGGCGGCGTGATCGGCTGGCTCGCGTTGCAGTGGCGAAGGCGTTGAGCGCCGGCGTATAGTCTTTCATCGGTCCTTCCGGGGAGGAGGCGCCATGGAAAAGCTGCAACCGGCCGCAGGCAACGGCCTTCTCGATCGCCGCGCATTTCTACGAGGGGGAGCCGCGCTCGCCGCCGCGATGACCGGCTATTCGGTGAAAGCCGAGACGCTCGCCGAGCCGCCGTGGGGCAAGGAACCGGGCGATGTCGTGCCGCCGTACGGCGGTCCTTCGAAGCATGAAAAAGGCGTGGTGCGCACGCTCAGCAATCCGAAGGGCGAGCCGCGCACGCAGCACGCGCGCACGCCGCATCACCTGCTGCAGGGCACGGCGACGCCGAACGGACTGCACTTCACCATCTCGCACGCCGGCAACGCGGACATCGATCCGGCGGGGCACCGGCTCGCGATCCATGGCCTCGTCAAGCGGCCGCTCCTCTTCACGCTCGATGCGCTCGCGCGCTATCCGATGGTGTCGCGCTTCACGTTCATGGAATGCGGCGGCAACAGCGCGCCGCTTTTCTCGCCCGAGCCGATCCAGGCGAGTGTGCAGGCGCTGCACGGGCTCGCCTCCTGCGCGGAGTGGACGGGCGTACCGCTTTCGACCCTGCTCGAGGAAACGGGCGTCGATCCGAAAGCGCGCTGGGTCGTCGCCGAGGGCGCGGATGCGCCGCATTTGAGCCGCAGCGTGCCGCTCTCGAAAATACTCGACGATGCGATGGTCGCGCTCTACCAGAACGGCGAGCGCGTCATGCCCGGCCAGGGCTATCCGATGCGCCTGCTGCTTCCCGGCTGGGAAGGCAACATGAACGTGAAGTGGCTGCGGCGGCTGCAGCTCACCGAGCAGCCGGCGATGACCTATTACGAGTCACGCACCTATGCGCCGATCCTGCCGGGCGGCAAGGCCTACCGCTTCTACTTCCTCCAGGAGGTGAAATCGTTCATCACGCAGCCTTCGGTCGGCCTCGCGATGAAAGGCCCCGGCTTCTACGAGATTTCCGGCATCGCCTATTCGGGCAATGGAAGAATCGCGAAGGTCATGGTGTCGGCCGACGGCGGCAAGACTTGGGCGCAGGCCGCGCTGCAGGAGCCGGTCATGAGCAAATCGTTCACGCGCTTTCGCATCCCGTGGCAATGGAACGGCGGGCCCGCCGTGCTGCAAAGCCGTGCGTGGGACGACGGCGGCAATGTGCAGCCCACGCGCGCCGAGATCGTCGCGCAGCGCGGCCAGGCCGCGCGCGTGCCCTCGCCGCTCGGCTTTCCGAGCCAGCACTACAACGGCATCACGAGCTGGTCAGTCGAGACGAACGGGGAAGTGCGTCATGTTTACGCTTAGGCTCGCCGCTCTCGCTTTGCTGTGCGCACCGGCGCTCGCCGCCGGTCCGAACCTCGGCCAGCCGCTCACGCATGGCGATCTTGCCGCGTGGGAGATCCACGTGCTGCCCGATGGCAAGGGCCTGCCGCCCGGGAGCGGCACGATGGCGCAGGGCGCGCCGATCTTCGCGCAGAAGTGCGCCTTCTGCCACGGCGAAGCGGGCAAGGGCGGCGTGAGCACGGCGCTCGTCGGCGCGCCGCCGATCAAGAGCATCGACTCGCCGAAGACCATCGCCAACTTCTGGCCTTACTCGACGACGGTCTTCGATTTCATCCGGCGCGCGATGCCCTGGCAGGCGCCGCGCTCGCTCACCGATGACGAGGTCTATGCGCTCACGGCGTACATCCTCGCGCTGAACAAGCTGATCGGCGAGCAGGACGTGATGAACGCCCAGACACTGCCCAAGGTGAAGATGCCGAACCGCGACGGCTTCATCCCGCGCTTCCCCGACCGGATGCCGCAGCCGCCCGAGCGCGACCTGTAGTGCTCAGTTCGGCTGGCGGAAGCTCGCCTTCGAAGTGCCGATCGACCAGCCGGCGAGGTAGTCCTGCCCCGAGGGCTGGATCTGATAGGGCGAGCACTGCCGGGCATACAGCTCGAGCTGCGGCTGCCGGCCCATGCGCGCGTCGTTCTCGCCGACCTCGTACCAGTTGCTGCCGCGGCATGCGGTCTCGGACATGGTGGTGCATCCCGCTATAAGGCAACAGGCCACGGCGACAAATCGCATATCGTCCTCCCTTTGACTCTGCGCTCGGCTAACAAGGCCTCCGGGCTTAAATTCCATCGCAGCGCGACATCTCGCAAGGCAAGGCGGTGTTCTTCCGGGCGGAAATCGGGGTACGATTCCCCTGCCATCGTAATTCACTCCTGAGGAGGAGCTCCATGAGTCGCCGCACGTTCACGCGTCGTCGTTTTCTCGGCACTACCGCCGCGGCTTCGGCCGCGGCGATCGGCTTTCCGTACATCCGCACTTCGCATGCCGCCGGTTCGTTGTCGGTCGGCTTCTGGGACCACTGGGTTCCGGGCGCGAACGATGTGCTGACGAAGATCTGCCAGGACTGGGCGCAGAAGGAAAAGGTCGATCTCAAGATCGACTACATCACGAGCCAGGGCAACAAGATCGTGCTTACCGCCCAGGCGGAAGCGCAGGCCAGGTCGGGCCACGATTTCATGACGTTCCAGGCCTGGGACCCGCTCGACAAGCAGGGATTGCTCGAGCCGATGGACGACATCATCGGCACGCTGACGAAGGCGAACGGCGCCCTGGAGCCCGCGGCGCAGTACCTGACCAAGGGCAAGGACGGCCACTATGTCGGTGTGCCCGCGGTAACCGGCACGCAGGTGAAGCCGCCCTGCGCGCGCCTGGACCTCTTCAAGAAAGTCGGCGTCGACATCCTCGAGATGTACCCGACGCTCAAGGCGCCGACCCAGGCGGCGGAAAACTGGAACTGGGACACGCTGCTCTCCGCCGCGCAGAAGCTGCAGAAGGAAGGCCACCCCGTCGGCCTCGGCCTCGGCCAGACCACCGACTCCGTGGACTGGGTCGGCGCGATGTTCGCGTCGTTCGGCGCCGAGATGGTGAACGCCAAGGGCGACATCACGATCAAGGATTCCGACGGCGTGAAGCAGGGCCTGGAGTACATGCAGAAGCTGGTGAAGGTGATGCCGCAGGACGTCTTCGCCTGGGACGACGCCTCCAACAACAAGTACATCATCTCCGGCCAGGGCTCGATGATCATGAACCCGCCCTCGGCTTACGCCGTGGCGAAGCGCGACAACCCGAAGGTCGCCGAGCACCTCTATACCTTCGAGATGC
>Ga0075426_10000852_pt1 | contig 21447 bp, 27 predicted proteins | sample SoiMethybrSBSTD5_FD_75304 | JGI IMG/M metagenome (GOLD analysis project Ga0075426, IMG submission 75304) | Bulk soil microbial communities from a Populus tree surrounding site in Tennessee, USA - Soil MetaG P. TD hybrid SBSTD5 | ecosystem: Environmental > Terrestrial > Soil > Tree plantation...
GTTGGGCGGCAGAAGGTCCCACCGCGCTGCTTTGAACTGACTTGCCTCAACGCGACCGCCTTCGTACATTTTCTTCAGTCGTCCATTGGCGCAATCGGTGAGCGCTATTCCCCATGCGAGATCACCGTCTCCGCGAACTACGGCGTGGGCGCCGCCGCGCTCGAATGCCTCTTCTGGATAGAGCGTTGGGTGGACGCCGCCAAAGATTACCGAGGCGCCACGCTCACGCGCGAGACGGCCTACTGTATATCCGCGCAATGCATTGCCGGTATGAATCCCAATGCCAACCACATCGCCTGCGCGGGTGCTCGCCGGGTCCCAATGGCGCAAAGTTTCATCGCAAAGAATCGGATCTCCAAAGGACTCCGGAGTGGCTGCAGCTAACACGAAAAGCCAGCGTGGCGTGATTACAGCGGTTCCGAACGAAGCATCGCTGGGATTCACCAGGTGCACGCTCATGGCAGCACCTTCGAAAATTCCGGTGTTCTATGCAGAGATCTCTTCTCGCGGAAAGCTAGAGGAGTGTTCTTCGATATATAGGAGCAGGCTTGATATTCGGATTTGCTTCTTATTCGGGAAGAGGTCATCTTGTATTCGGCATCGCAGGATGCCAAGTTACACAACGTGACGAAGTCTTTATATACTCAGTTGGTTTTCTCGCGCAATTCTTGCTACAGCCGCCCCGAAACTTTCTGGCTTTGTCACCGGCTTAATCTTGGTGCGGCGCACCTGCTCACGTACCTGATATTCCTCGTTCAATCTTGCAAGGCGTCTCTTGGCGGCTTCTGAGTTCGCTTTGATTCGCTTTCTTGTCTCTTCAGAGTGCTTGTGGATTGACATTTTTTTGATTTACCAGGGATCCAATTCGTGCTTGAGAACTGCTCCCTATTATGATGTGCTCGCGGCGGAGTTGGTTTACCTTTGCGGCGAGTTCAAGCACTTTTCCGGTCCAAACTTCCGATGGATTTCATAATGAAGTCTCCGAGGATTTACATCTGAGCAATCTTGCACAGTGTTGTGCCCGTGTCTGAGAGCACAATGGATTTAGCTCCAGCCAAGTCTTGGGGAGGCGGACACATGAATCCAGGCAGCAGTAACGGACGCGTTGTTAGGCGAACCACCATTGATCGGATTTTGGAGTGCGCTGTGACGGTCAACTGGAAAGACTTGACGAAAGCTCAAAGCAATACCTCCATGCGGATCGAATATCGGAGTGGGCCGCAGCATTCGTTGGAGTACCTGAAGCTTTGGTCGTCTTCCGAGCGAGGTTACTGGCATCTGCTCGCCGAGTACTGGATGCAATCGAGCATTGAGCACCGTAGCGGAATAACTTTCAGTCGCGGGAACTACTCCGCCGATCTCGTGCGTATGCTCGATGCAATCATGCGACACCAGGAAGATTTTCTTGCTCCGTCGCCTGATTTTCCGAACGGTCTAGTGCAGATCAGGAAGCCGAGCGCAGTCGAACTGAGCACAGCCAGAGCAGAAATGATCGAAGCAATGGAACAGATTGGTACTTACGCCACTCATATACCAGCCCAAGAAACTGAATTTTCTCGGAGAGCATAGCTAGCAAACTGTGCAGATTTGACCAACGCGCACGCCGTTGAACCGTTACGATAAAACATGAGGTAAGTACTTCCTCCCCTCTTTCAGGTCTTCTGAGCTAAGTCAGTCCATCTGAAGCTCTCCTCCCTTAGTCCACAATTTAGAAGCAGGAGATTTATGAAACATCCTTGCACACTCTTAATCCTCACGCTTGCTCTTGGAGGGTCGCTGGTTGCACAAGAGACGCCGTCCGCGACGAAGTCGAAACCAGCTCCGTCTGGAACCACAGTAACAAAGCGGCAAATGAACACCGAGGTTCAGCCCACAACCAAACAGGTCGGAGTCACGCCCGGCATCATTCGCGCCGCTCAGAAAAAACTGAATCTCTCCGGGTATAAAGCCGGTACGGCGACCGGAACAATGAATCTCCGCACACGACGCGCGATTCGCGCCTTTCAAGCGCATGAAAAGCTGAGCGCCACCGGCAGACTGGATGAGAACACGCTCTCCCATCTGAATGTGGGCGGGACTGACACGTTCGGCGCGGCACCGAGCGACGTAGGTCGAGGCGGCAAGGCTGCGGGTCATGATATCGCCGGCGGGCACCCGGTCGCCGCCACGAAAGCCATGGGCAAGGGAATCGGCCATTTCGGAAAAAAGGTGGGAGAGGGAACCAAATCTATCGCGGTCAACTCGAAAGATAAGGTGACTGGAAATGAAGGTTCGAGTAAGCCGCCCGACGCTCCTCGGTAGCATGTCAGGCAGTCTGTGCGGAAGAGCGCTGGAGGCCAGCCAAAAAATGCTGCTCAGCCGGACTCTCCCGCGGCACTGCTTGTTTCTGAATACTTTTGCCAACGCCTCCATAAAATGCGAAGCGCGGCGATGATCGGGATTGACAAGTACACGCCAATCACTCCGGCGATTTCTCCGCCCGCCAGAATAGCGAACAGCGCGGCCAACGGATGAAGCTCAAGCTTGCCGCCCATGATGCGCGGTGAATTTACGTAGTCTTGCACCAGTCGCCACAGTGCCAAGAAAAGAACAAGCAGAAGCAAATGGTGATAGCCGGTTAAGAATGCGACACCAAAAATGACCAGCGCAGCGACTAGCGGACCCGCGACAGGAATGAACTCCATCGCGCCGCCTACTATGCCCAGAATGATGGCATAGGGTACGCGCAACAGCAGCAGCCCGAGGGTGTAAACCACCAGCGATAATCCGGCCAGGATAAGCTGCGCGCGAATATATCCGGCGAGCATCACGTTGAGATCTTCCACGATGCTGCTCAAGAATTGGCGCTGCCGGCTACGTTCCGCCATCTGAACAATGGAGTCCGCGAATCCACGCGCATCGCGCAAAAAGAATACGGCCAGGATAGGTATGACGATGAGCCAGACGGTGTTCGCCAGCAGCATAGTTGCGCGACCGCCAAAATCGCTTGCCCATGCAATGATGGCTGCGCGATGCGCGGCGAAGAACTGTTGTACACGCATCTGCGTCTCAAAGCTCCACCCGTGCTTTCCGCCAAGCTGAGTGACGATCCTGCCCGAAGACACCTGATCCAACAGACTGGGAAGAGCGGCCGCAAGCCTTCGGCCTTCATCTGCCACGCGGGGACCAATCCCTACTGTGATTCCTGAGATGATGAGCAGCAGGATTACATAAACCTGGAGAATCGCTAGCGAGCGCGAGCCTCGCGAGAGCCTCGAGCGACGCTGAACCAGCGATACCGAAGGCTCCAGCAAGTAAGCAAAGAGAACCGCGAACAAGAAGACAATGAGAATACGACGAGCACCGTAAATGAATCCTGCCACCAGCGCGAACAGCACAATCGTGCTGAGGACACATGCCGTGCGCTTGTCAAAGAAGCTCATGAGTTAGCAATGCCGGCAACCCGTGCGCAAATCGCTCCGTCCCACGGGCCGCTCCAAGAAAGGAAATGGGCATGGGCCTGCGAAGCCGTGTTGCATATTGTGCCTCAACGAGGTGGCTCACACATCATCGACTCACCGGGATTTGAGTTACTCGTCGCACCTGAGGGGAGCAGCAGCCTCGTTGTCGGGCAAAACTCCCAGATAGTCGGACTTCGTTCCGCACGACTCGGACGTCGGGCCTGTGGAACGCCACTCGCCAGAGATAGTTTTCTTGGAACGTGAATGCAGGCTTCGCGCAGATGTAGCCACTCTGGGCTTGGCCATTTCCCTGGCGACGTCGGCGAGAGTCGCCTTCGCCGATCGCTTCGTGATTTTCTTCTTGCCCACGTCTTTATGATCTCAAGATTGCCAGGGAATAGAAGGTCAATTTGAACCATCCATGACACTTCCTAACCTGCTACATTAGAAATGAGGCAGTTACTATCTTTCCTCTTTCAGGTTCTCTGAACTAAGCAGTCCATCTGAAGTCTTCCCTCGCTTAGCCTGCAAATGAAAACGGGCAACAATGGCTTTCCATGCGATCCTCGAGGAAGTTGAACAACTTCACAACATCGGTACGCGTCTTGAAGCGATGGCTGAAGAGCATCCCCGCGTATCAGAGGCTCTGATAACGATTGCGGGAAATATCCGCGATGTCGCTACTGTCTTGGCAGTACTCGTCGCAACAAGGCTCCACGAACCGGGCTGACGAGATTGTGTCGAGTGACTGCCAGTGCGTTTAGATGCGCCGGGAGGACAGACTGCCGTACTGCCCGGCACCGGCCGGAAAACTCAGTCGCGAAGAACTACCGTAAGCAGAGCACTGTGCACGTGCAGGCTGCCATTGTATTCAATGAAGCCCATCTTCCTGAATTTGTTCATGAAGTAGCTGATGCGCGAGCGCGTGGTGCCGACCATTTCCGCCAGCGTCTCCTGGCTCATTTTGGGAATTACCGTTTCCGGCTTTGAATCCTTTCCATAATGGGCAAGAAGCAGCAGCAGCCGGGCGAGCCGTTTTTCGCTGGAGTTAAACAATTGGTCCACCAAATCTTCCTCAACGCGAATGTTGCGGGAGAGCAGGTAAGCAATGAACATCTCGGCAAATTGCGGATCTTTCTGGAGCAGGCCGACGGTCATTTTTTTATCCAGCCGCACAACATCAGCATGTTGCATGGCGCTGGCTGTGGAAATCCTCAAGGCTTGAGCTGACAAACACCCCTCGCCGAAGAAATCGCCTTCCTGGAGAATAGCTATCACCGCTTCTTTTCCCCGTTTGGAGACCACGGTGATCTTCACTTTTCCTTTTTGAATGTAGAAGACTGCATCGGCAAGATCGCCCTGAGAGAATACCGACTGCTTGTCGCGATAACTCTGAACAGTTTTTCCGTTCCCGAGCTTCTTTAAGAGCAAGTCTGGATCGAACGCCAGACGGACACGGGGGTTCCGTTCGGCGTTCTTCTCGTCGAGTTCCTGGATGCGCGCATTCGAGGTGGGAGCTTCGAGTACGGTCTTTGGTGAGCGGCGTGCCACGGCACAGCCTCCTTCCGTACGTGCATTATCAAGTGTACGCCAACTTCGGCCTACGGGTGCTCGGGATGCGCCAAACCGGCTGCACGCTTTACCTCGGTGTGTCACGATGCCGGTTTTTGGAATTCCCGAATGTATTGCGGAGTACGTCGTGTCCAGGCCGGTCTCACTTGGCAGAACCGTTTCCATTGGCATGAGGCTTCAGCCATTCGGGCGTGTTGTCGCTGGCCACGCCTCGAGCCAGAATCTCCTTCACTTCTTTAGCAAGTAATTCGAGTTTGATCACATCATTCTGCGTTAGTGTCAGAAATCTCGGCTGAATGGACGCGCTCTTGAAAATTTCGATTGCTGCGTCTGAAATCATGTTGTTTCCTTTTTAGACTGCAATACGAGTAAGCCGGTCGCCTCGCTGAGTTCTGCTTTCGGATTACCGGCCACTAGGTTGCGTGGACTGGCGACGCTGGCCCTTTCGCGGGGCAACGCCATGCCAATCCCCGATAGCGCACTTTTAGCGACGGTAAGAAACTCCGGCGTTGTAGCCTTGCTGATAGCCTTGTTGGTAAGCCTGACGGTACATGTTCTTATACTGCTGCCGGTCGCCGTAAATCACGCTGTAGTTGTGATCGGCATGTTTGTAGGCCTGCTGCTGCGTGGCCCGGGAGCTGTGCCCAGATCGGCGATCGGCGCTGCCGTCGTTTATTCCGTCCTGGTAGCCGACCTTCTGCGCCTGGCTGTCCGAGTGGTTGTAAGTTCCGTTTCGGGAGTCGTACGCGTCGCGGTCCTGGCGTCCGTGGCTGCGCCTGGCGTCGCGATTGTTTTGGCTGTTGCCGCTGTAGCCCTGGTCATAACCCGCCTGATAGTCCGCTCGGTCATTAGGGTTTTGATACTGTCCCCGATATTGCCGATCACGATTCTCGTTTCGATCTTGCTGTCCCTGCTGCATGCCTTGTTGATACGCAGGACTGCCGGATCTGTCGCTATAAGACCTGTGGGAGCCTTGGTCCTGACCACGGTCGCCGTCCTGAGCGGTGGCTTGCATAACGCCTACCGTGGTGCTGCCTACAGCCAGAGCTAGAGTCCACAACAACTGCTTTTGAAGTGTTTTCATTTGGTCCTTCCTTGAAACATGGTGAAACATTCGATAGAACAAAAGGCGAGTAGTGCAATTCAGCTTAGTTGCCTCTTTCGGAGGTACTCAGTCAGATTATGTGCTGTTTGAACATTCCGCACTGATCAACAGTGAACACCAGCCGTTTGCGAAGATGGACGTGGAAGATCGAGCGACGAACGTTCGGCGGTTACGTTCTCCAATAGTTCTGCAGCGAGCAAATCGCCATACGAATCCGCTTCAGTCGAGTTGATCAATGCTTCTAGCAGCATCCTTCGCATGGCATTCAGGCGATCCACGAGAGCTTGAGGCAGCCGGGAAACCAAGCTGCCAATACCCAGGATGCTGTCTAACTCGCGATACACCTGGTAAATGCGAAGATTGCCTGCTGTCAATGACATATCGTGATCCTCTGTGCGGAGAAATGAGTCGAGGCACTCTAACTACTACTGTGGACCTTGCCGGCAAAACCCGCTGAGCTGTTTTGCACAGCGCGGGACCTGAATTCAGCCTTTTAATAGCTTTGGCGCAGGTCGCTTGCCAATGCGAATCGTGGTGCTTAGCAGCATAGTTGCTGCTTTACCAAGTGAGCTGGTTCCGCTCTCGTTGGCCCACTGCGCCGAATGGAATGAGGAAGTCAGGAGACTTATGGGCTCGGAAATCATGAATGCGGTCACTATTTACGAAATGAACGGCATAAAGTACACCGGTGCACAAAAGATCTATATCACCTCGCATCCTCGGTTCTTGAGTTTCGTGAAGTTATCGATCGATAACCAGGAGTACTCTCTAGGAGGGGACGACCTTATGCGCGCGGTGGACTACGCTATGGGGCGGCCCGTTCTGCCTGCGGACGAAGCCTTACTCGGGGATGTTTTTAGTGTGGCCACGAAGCTGAAGGACGAATCTGCGGCAGCAGCGCGGGACGAGACACTCGAAGGGCCTCCCCGGTGAGATCACGCAAAGCTCCTCTGGAGTGAGCCACAGTTGAATTATGAGCATGAATCAGAAGTGCCAGTATGCAAGAGCCGACGGACAGGCGGAAGTGGTCCACTCTGCCTGCGATGTGGCGGAGTTGGAGAGATTGTGACATCCCCGTGTACCAGAAGCCCACAGGTTCGATTGTGGGGCATCAGATCTCGGCCTGAAGAAGCGCAGTCCGCCCTGTGATTCCTAAGATCATCACAAGGTGAGCGTGGTAATTGCTATTTGCGTGCTGTCTTAGGCTTCGGCTGTATCTCAATAACTGCGCTCTTGACTGGCAATCCTCTAAAACTCAGCTTCAGCAGAATTAGAAGAAAAAGCACTACGCCGACTACAATAGCAATTCCAATCCCCGTAACTGCGACTGCGCCCATAATCAAAACCACAAAATAGCCTCCAAGGCTCGCCCTCCGTGCTGCTGGAACGAACTCAGTCACTAGTCTGGGTCTTTTAACGCAAGTTTCGCTGAGCTGTTTTATACAGCGCGATTCGGTGATACGGTTTGGGTATTCCGCAATCCCCGAAATCAGTCTGTATAAAGTTGCACAGTATCTGTCGACTCTTTTGGCTATGATCGCGCTATGTCGAGAAGATTACAGAAAAGCAAGAGACGCCCGAAGAAAGTAAAGAAACCAACTATCCTGCACATCGGCAAAGCATAAGCAGTTTCTCGCAGAAGTTTTCTGAGCTGTTCAAAGTTGAACAGATTCCGGAGTCTCCGAATGAGAGACTCTCTTGCCGCTGCAATTGCGGTGAGGAGATCCCCATGTTGAACACTCCCAAAGGGCGAATTCTCATTGTCGACGACGATCCGAGCATTCGCGCTACCATGTCGATGTTGTTGGCAGCTCGCGGATACGACGTCAAAGCCGCAGAAAATGGCTTTGACGCGCTGCTGCAGATTAAAACTCATATGCCGGAATTGATTATTTCCGATCTGAATGTGCCGCAGATGTCAGGATTCGAGTTCCTGTCGGTGATCCGCCGCCGCTTCCCACAAATTCTGGTGGTCGCCATGAGCGGCGCCTTTGAAGCTGGAGATGCCGTGCCGGGTGGCGTAATCGCTGACGCGTTTTATGCAAAAGGCGCGAACAATCCAGAGATTCTGTTGAGACTCGTCGCTGATTTGCTTTTAACCGCAGCTTCACAGGCCAGCACTCACACCAGGCAATCCGCTCCCGTGTGGGTTCCCCGCAATGGCAAAGATGCCCGTGGCGTCCCTTACATCGTATTGACATGCACCGAATGTTTGCGTTCATTCCCATTGAACGTGGAGTCTGAAATTGGAGCTACTGTAATGGAGACGCCCTGCATCTTCTGCCTCAATGCGGTGCGATACATCATTGACTTTTCGCTGTCAGTGGCGTCGCCCAAGAAGAGTGCTCCTCCGATCGCAGCAAAGGCGTCGAGTTCCCTGAAAAGGGCAGCGGGATAGTGTCCATGTCCAGTCCCAACTTGTGCTGCTCTACCCTGGGCCCGAAGTGTCACATGGGACGATGGCAGGATAAATAAATGACGAGTCCAAATTGGGATAGCGTAGTCACTCTTGCCTTTGCCGCTGAACAAGCTTGTGCCGCAGCGCAATTGTTGAATAATCACGCAATCGCGCGTCCGGACGCGCTCCGGCTCTGTTACGAAAAATACGTATCTGCACTGTTACAGCACACGCACTTCCTGCCTGCCGTCATTACCGCCAGGCTTGACCGCGCTCGGGTAAAATACGCGCGAGCTGCAGAAGCAGGTATCAGCAGGGAGGATGCTCGCATTCTCACTTCAGAGCTGATGGCAATCCTCCGAATGATTTCCCCGGTGCTTCGTCCTGAAGCAGCGGCATAGGCTTGATGTTGCCAGGCGCAAAAGGCGAATCGAATGAAAATGTCACGGAGTGAATCGCTTCATGACCTGTGCACTTTTGCTCAGACCAGAGCCTCCGGCCAGAGTATCGTTGCACTATGACGGCGGAAAACATTGCGCAGTGCCCTTTGTGTCGGGGGATCGGAACAATCAATCACGCTATGGTTTGTCCACGGTGCGATGGAAACGGAATTCTGGACGCCCAGGTTATCGCCGCCGAGTATCGTGGCCGGCAGCAGCACGCGCTAAACGGAAACCCGGTGGTACCCAACAAGTCTGGTGAATGAATGCCTGCAGATTTTTAAGTGCTGCGTTTGACTATTGTCTTATGGAAGCGTACGGTCACAGATGAGTGAGACTTCCTATCCTCTTTCAGATCCTCTGAACTAAGTCAGTCCTTCTGAAGTTTTCCCTCTTAGCAACCGACTACAACCTTAAGGAGGTTGCCATGTTTGCTCGTAACGTTTCCATTCACCTGAAGCCGAATACTCTCAACGATTTCAAACAGACCTTCGAAAAGGAAATCGTACCCATGCTGCGCAAACAGGCGGGATTCCGCGACGAACTTGCTCTGTCGGGTGACAATGATAGTTATGTGACCGCGATCAGCTTCTGGGATTCGAAGGAGCAGGCCGACGCTTACAACAGCAGTACCTATCCCACCGTGTTGAAGACGCTGGATAAGTACCTGGACGGTCCGCCCAAAGTGCGCGTTTCAGGCGTGATCAGTTCCGTATCACATAATGTAACCGCAACCCAGGCTGCAGTCGCTTAATTTTGTCATTCCGGATGAGAGGGCGGTAGTCCGGAGACTTCTCATCCGATATCTTTTAGCGCATGACGAGGCTGGAACAGATCCATGCTTCTCGATTATGAGTGAGATCGCTCCATCTGTAGAGTGCTCCAGATTGGTATGAAACCGCTCAGTCAAATGGTCCCTTGATGGCCTATAACTACAAACGATTTTGTGTGCCGGATTAGCAAGTCGATTGGAGATCAATATGCCGACTCCGACGAGAACAGCGCAACTTAGCGAGATTTACGAAACATTGGGACAATTAATTAAGAACCCCAAGTCGTTGGGCCTACGCGAGCATCTTCCACCCCGCGTTCTAGCCACCTTGACCAGCACACGGGAGTTTCTTAGACAAGAGATCGATGGGAGAAGCCCAATAGCTGCGGCGGAGAACGACTTGGCTGCGGAGCTATCCCAGGACGCCGACACGCAATACGGCCTCCCCGAGGAAGAACAGAACGAAATGTCTTTCCACCAACTCCTGCGGCGTCGAATGCAACAACTTCATCTGAGCAACTACGACGTTGCCGTGAGTCTTGGCTGTACGATTCAGCATGTAAGCGATTTAGCAAAAGGAATTAGCGCCCCGACAGATCTGGACATTGAAGAGCTGGCGTTGTTGCTGAGAGTAACTCAAGAAAGCCTCACCACAAGCGCGCAACCAAAGATCGAGGGTTTGGCCGCCGCGGTTTAGGCGCGACTCGCAGAATGGTGGTGCGAAGCCTCAGCCACATGCGGCCCAAGGAGTTTGCCAGATGTCAAATCCTTTGAGAATTGGAACTGTTTTGGTACGGACGGATACGTTCGTTCCGGAATCCGTCTGGGTGCAAAGAGAAACTTTCTGCGATGAATGGCAGGCGATCACGAACTTGGGCGGCGACGATCTGGATCGGCAGATTCGTGAAGATGGTTGGAACCTCATGTTTATGGGAGGAGCTGTCAGCGGCACGTCTTGGGGATCCTGGAGCGGTACTGCCATACGCTGTGCAGCTATTCGCGTCTTAAAAAAGACGCGAGCGTCCAAGTTCAACGCGTTCGAGATCACTGGCATTCATGCCCGACGCTTTCTTGGAATACCGTATGTAGTCGTGACTGGACATTCGCGGCACTTGCAGCAGAGCACAGTGTTGCAAAGCATCGCCGAAAGGATTCACCAGGCCGCGCAAATTGTGCCGAGTTCGACTTCCGGCAAAATAAATGCTACGACCGTATCTGCTCCGGCAATCGTAAAATGATCATTCCCGCTGACGGAGACGCAGATCTCTTTACCGTGCTGTTGCGTTTGTCGGGCTGCTATAGCAAGTTGGCAAACCTACCCACTTCACCTGAGATGTTGCGGATGACGCTGTTGAGCACCCAAAATGCCCTCTGCTCCGCAATTGGAAATTCTTACGAATGATTCCGCTTGGACGTGCAAGAATCACTCAACCTTTTGTGCAGCGGTGAGGCAAGGCGCGATCAAATACGTGCGGCGCAGATCACTCATCGCAGCACTCAATCGTTATGAAAAGAGTTTTATGCAAACAAGAACGCAATTGACAGCTGAAGAGGAACGAGCCAGGGACAGGGCGATGGACTTTTACCGGTTCATCGGAAAGACCGAGTTAGAGGCGATGCGCCTGGCCTGGGAGGATGTCGAGAAGGCTTTCCCAAGACTTCGAGCATGTGACAGCCAATAATTCGACAGATGGCATCTTCAAGTCTGCTGAGCAGGATGCAATTTTCCGAATGCCTCGAACACGTTTCTTCTCCTGCCTTCATTTCCATACAAGTGTGCATGAGCAAAATTGAACAGCGGCAGTGGCAACAAAACATTTATGCTTAGTGACTTGTGGCTGAGGGCAGTACGATCCGTAGCCAGGGAGCATGGCTGGCATCGGAACTTTTTGATAAGCAATTTGAAGGGAAAAGACGGTGCGACCTGTCGAGAAGCTGTACCGCAACTTTTGTGAGCGCCTGGCGAATGTGTGTGAAACTGAAGCCCAGGTCTATGAAGGACATCCGAATCTGCAGGATGGAGATTGTCAATTCATTAGCTCTTTGCGAGCCAAGCGCGATGAATGGCGCGAGCAACTCCAGCGAATGGAAGTCGCTCACCCAGGCCGAGAACTGTAATCCGGCAAGAGGATCTCCGAAACGTTACAGATAACTGCTTTTTGGACGGGTGCTTCCGCGGTGATCGCTTCACGGAAACGCCTTATCGAGGCGACAGGATGAGACTATACGTAGGTAATCTCGGCTTCACGCTCACAGACGAGCAACTGGAAGCGATATTTGCACAGCATGGGACTGTGAACAGCGCCAAAGTGGTGCGACGAGACACGGGAAAAGGAAGAGGATTCGGATTTGTTGAAATGTCTGACGGCGAAGCTGAACAGGCCATGAAGCTGCTGAATGGAAAAGATATTAACGGCCGCTCGCTTACAGTTAACGAAGCTCGGGAGAAACCGCAGCAATCCACAGATGATCAATCTCTCCCACCCAGAGCGTAGGATCCTGGGCGCTCAATCAACAAGTCACAACTGAGCCGGAGGGATATCGGAAGCAAGTAGATGTTCGGCAGAGATGCCCAGTTTTGCAGGCCGATGCTAGCAGGCGGTCGTTTCTATCCTTGTCCGGCGTCATATTCGACCTTATAGCCTTCTTTCAATGTTCTAAAGCTGCCGCTTTGGGTTGCACGAGTAACTCACTGATCAGATGAAATAGCGGAAGCAATTTTCGATTAAAAGACTAACTTCTACTTGTTTGCATTCGCATCGATCCGAATCGATATTACGCAAGTATTACAGAAAGAGGGGCTTCATTTGTGTGGCCTCGATATCTAATGAGATAGAGAAGGAAACCATGCACATCGAGGCCATAGCCAAGAAACCGTCCGCCGACAATCAAATTAACTGGATTACCGCCTTTTTCATGATCGCATTTCACATCGGAGCGCTTGCGGCTCTGTTTTTCTTTACGTGGAAAGCATTCTTCGTGGCGGTCTTCTTGTGGTGGGTGTCTGGAAGTCTCGGAATTGGTATGGGCTATCATCGGCTGCTCACCCATCGAGGCTACAGGACCCCAAAATGGGTTGAATACTTCCTTACCATCTGCGCAACCCTGGCACTTGAGGGTGGGCCGATATTCTGGGTTGCAACGCATCGCATTCATCATCAGTATTCCGACAAGCCAGGCGATCCGCACTCTCCCGTAGATGGCAAGTGGTGGGCACACATGGGGTGGATTCTGACCGGCAGATCCATGCACCACGACACTTCTACCTTGACCCACTACGTGCCCGATCTCGCGAAAGACAAGTTTTATGTCTGGATCACCAAATTCCATTACCTTCCCATGATCGTCCTTGGGATCGTGCTGTTGGCGCTCGGCGGACTGCCGTTTTTGTTGTGGGGTATCTTCTTGCGTACTGTTGTTGGTCTGCATGCCACTTGGCTGGTGAACTCAGCCACGCACGTCTGGGGTTCCCGACGTTTTCCAACGCGCGACATGTCCACCAACAACTGGTTAGTCGCGCTGTTAACGTTCGGCGAAGGTTGGCACAACAACCACCACGCTCATCCGACTTCATCGCGTCATGGCCTGAAGTGGTACGAAGTTGATATGAACTGGTACGGCATCTGGCTGCTTAAAATTCTCGGTCTCGCAAAGCAGATTAGGACAGCGAAGCTGCGAGAGTTGAATCCGCCAAGAACCTCTTTGGCTTAGCGATCGCTTGCGGTCATTGGAAACCACATGAGAGTTTCCATTCGCCTCCGCTAATTTTTGCAAACCAGTGAACCTGAACTACTACTGCTGCTGGCGTGTACTTTTGTTGCCGCTCGCGCTGCGTGTACTTGCGCTTATGTTTTCAAGCGGATTCGACTGCTCCGCCGTGGATGCGCAAGAAGCAATGAAATGGAACTGAGGCGTTCCGGCGAGCCGAAATTTTGGTTCCATTATGGTTCCAATAAACCGCACTGAAACCGGTGCAATGGAGAGGGCTAACCAGTGCCTAATCAACAAGATGACTTTTTCCGAGTCCAGCCCTGAAAAGGCTGGCGTCGGCGGTTCGATTCCGTTCCTGGCCACCATTTCTTTCAATAACTTAGCGGAACCACAATTTTTGGCGAGGGTTCGATAAGGGTTCGTTAAGCGGTTTTGAGCAGTGTTTATGCCCTCTTCCGCGTTGTCTTCACTCGAATTAGCATCTGGACGATCTTGCTCTGCGCTTTTCGCTTCGCCGGTGTCACGGCTTGGGCGCAGAGATCGAGAGTCACTTTGCTGTTTGCATGCCGTAGCGATTCCTGCACAGTTTTCACATCATCACCATTGGTGACGAGGAGCGTGGCTACTTGCGTCGGAATATGTGACAACCGACCTTTCCTTGAATACCAGCCTGCTTTGCCGCTGGTCGCAAATGCCAGCGGATCAGCATTCCAGGAAGATACGGCTTCGGACCATGGACTCTGGGCTGGCAAACACCCAATCCTCCGATTGGTTATACGGAGTCATGAGTCGCCACTTCCAAAGAACTTCAAATGTCTTTCTTGAGGTCGAAGCTCCAGTAAGAGCCATACCAGCACGAGCCATTATTGATCGCTCGCAATCGCCGTCAGAGCAGCCTTCGCCAGGACGCTATGGCCGGCCGTCGTCGGGTGGAAGCCATCCCAAAATAAGTACCTGTTTGGCTTAGAACAGAAAGCTCCAGCGGTCACACCAAAGTGGAGGCAAGAATCTGTAACGTCTTGCAACCCGTTTGCTGCAGGATTAGCCACGATTCCCTGAAGAACGGCATTCGCATCGAGGTAAATGAATTTTGTGCCTGGCAACACAGCGGGCAATACGGAGGACACGTAGCCGCTCAGCAGACTGTTGTACGCAGTGTCAATTTGGGTTGCGCCTGCTTGAGCTAGTGGTCCGAGACCCCGGACGAATGGAGTGAGTGCGAGATTGGGCAGATTGAGAACCAGGAAGTTTCTGGCGCCATTTACATAGAGCACCTGGATATTGGTTAGGGTTGCCGTGAGAGCTTGCGTCAGGATAGCTCCCGCGTTTTGTGGATCGAGCAAAGCGTCACCCATGTCGTTGGAGCCGATCCAAATGACGAACAAATCATCGCCGGAGCCTCTCTTGCCGTCCGCAAGAAAACGCGCGACTTGCGTGCTCAAGTCAAATGAAGGAAAGATCGCTGCTCCTGTGCGGGCACGTGCTCGGCCCACTGCATAGTTGTTGAAAACCTGCGGCACGAGCAGCGCTGGCGATCCACCTGTCTGATCATGCAGTGCCTGTGCAAACTGCTCTGCCCAGGTTGGTCCATTGCTGAAATGCATGCCGCCGATCGCATACGGTGCCGCTGGAACGGGGTCCGAGAAGGGCGGCACAAGAAACGGCACGCATGGGCTGATCAAGGAAGTGCGGCATGCCACAAAGAAATTTCCCGGATCGGAAAGACTATCTCCGAAGAAAATTACTCGCTTGAACTCCTGAGCAAAAGCGCAGGATGCTGTTAGGAAAGAAACAAATAGAACCACAGTCAGTTTCTGCAAGCATCGTCGAAATGTCATAACTCTAACTCTCCTCCAAAAAGTTTTTGAGACCCTTTTCTCTCAGTCACCGTTATCGAGCTGACGTGCAGCAGCAAAACTTGCTCCCTCGTCGGGCATTCTCGGTCAAGCTACTCACTGAAATTTGCTCATCATCGATTAATGAAAGATCCTTTCGCTTGAGTTCACGCTCTGCACGTGCTGCGTTATTCGAACCGCATCTGCAGGTGAGATCGTGAACTGGATCTTTCTCCCCAACGCTGTCCTACTCTGGAAAGCCATTCGCATCAGCAGACTTGCAGGGTCAGGATGATGCGACCTGAGAAGTTTCAGGCTGACAATCTGCGTCGCTGCAATTCGCAAATGAATCTTTGGCGGATCAGAGTGATCGAAGACAACTGAGTTCACTCCCAGTGTCACATTTACTAGAGCGCGTCGACATTGAACCTGCATCTCCGTGGGTACCACCAAATTAGCCATTTGCTGTTGAGTGATCGACAGTCTTGCTACCGTCTTGAGTACCTGCTTGTCGTCAACCTCGTTGAAATCCTTCAGAGTGCCGTCGGTATCGAACCTGACCAAAAGATTGTGGACTCTCCAATTTGGCCAATAACCCCCATCCCCGACGTTGTCCCCGGCGATCATCCAAACCCATCCTGAGCCGGAGCTCACCCACCGTCCGAAGAACAAATCCTGCCCGGTGTAGCCGGTGTCGATGACGGATAGCTTTTCCAACACGTCTTTGCGCGTGCTTTGACCGGGGTGTAAGAGACTCAAGTCAGGTGCGGTTCTCCCATTAGCTTCCCTTGGTGCTTCCACACGTTTCGTCATCGGAATAGGGGCGACGACGCATCCGGTTGAGAGGATCGAATAGAGGAGCGCGCACAGAAGAAGGCAGAAGTTGGGCCATGCCTGAGGTTCCTTCGCTTCACGACTGTGAATTGAGATCATTCCCCGTGATGACATCGCTAGGTTCTCCTGACCTCGGTCGCCGCCGCAGCTTCCCGGTGATCAACCAGGAAAATCGGGCCGTCGACCGAAGACGGCCCATGCGTGTTCGCCAGTTCGAGGCAAGCGCGATCGTTGTGTCGGCCATGCTCGCCATTTGCTTGTCGCGCACTATGGACGCAATCTCAGGCGCGGGCAATGCTCTCGAACTGCTCGCTGATTTCTCAATGGCTCTCTTCAGGTTCCCCGGATAAGTATCTGCAGTAGCGAGAAATAGCTAGACAGATGTGCTGACAGTGATAAACTCCAGCGTCACAGAAGCGTGACATGCAGCTTTCTCCAACAACGCCTTCGATTCGCTTCGGCCTTTTCGACGTGAATCTCAAGACAGGCGAGCTGCGCAAAAGCGGCGTACGCATTCGTCTGCAAGAGCAGCCCTTCGCGGTCTTAGCCATGCTGCTCGAGCACCCTGGAGAGATCGTCACGCGGGAAGAACTGCGGCAGCGGCTATGGACGAATGAGTTTGTCGAATTCGAGCAGGGTCTCTCGCGAGCAATCAACAAGCTGCGCACCGCCTTGGGCGATGTGGCTAAAAATCCGCGATTCATTGAGACACTTCCCAAAAGGGGATATCGTTTTATCGTGCCCGTTCAGGGAATGGGTGGGCGCGATGCTAGGAATGACCGACGTGAAGCGCAGTCGCTCGCAATCCTTCCTCTGGTGAACGTCGCGGATGCAGCGCAAATCGATTATTTGTGCGAAGGCATTACGGAAACGCTCATCTACAGCGCTGCGCAGCTTGCAGATCTTCGTGTAATGGCGCGCTCCACCGTCTTTCGCTACAAGGGTGTCCAGACCGACCCTCAATCGATAGGTCAAGAGTTGCACGTAGGTGCGGTTTTCACCGGACGCGTGCGCCAAAGTGGCGATCTTCTTATTCTCAACGTCGAACTCATCGACGTCGAAGACGGCTCGCTGCTGTGGGGCGAGCAATACAGACGGCGGTTCTCGGATATTTTCTCGGTGCAGGAAGAGATCGCGATCGAGATATTCTCGAAGCTCCGCGTCAAACTAACTCGTCATGAACAGGAGCGGGTGAAGCGGCGTCAGACCAGCGATCCCGAAGCTTACGCGCATTATCTGCAGGGACGTTACTACTGGAATAAGAGGACTCTGGAAGGTTTTAAGGCCGCGATTCACCATTTTGAACAGGCGATTGAAAACGATCCCGATTATGCCTTGGGACACGCCGGCATCGCAGATTACTACACCATTCTGAGCATCTTTCCTTATTCGTTCCTGCCTCCTGCTGAAGCGATGCCGCGCGCGAAGAGCGCTGCGCTGCGCGCTCTGGAGATCGATCCGGGACTTGCCGAGGCGCATGCGAGTTTGGGAATGATCAACTTTGCGTATGAGTGGAATTATGCTGAAGCGGAAAAACATTTCCATCTCGCAATCGATTTGAAGCCCGGCTACGTAACCGCGCACCAATGGTACAGCTTATTTTTGGCAGCTATGTCCCACTTCGAGGAAGCGGGCGTCGAAGCGCGGAAGTCGCTCGAGATTGATCCATGTTCGGCCATCTCCAGCAGCTTGGGAACCGTCTGGCGTTATTTCGGCCGTGACTATGATCGGACACTAGAAGAACTGCGGAAATCCGCTCTCATCGAAGCGAAAAATTTCATTCCTCATCTCTTTTTGGGATATGTGTTCTGTGCTGTGGGGGAATACGAGCGGGCTATCGAATCATTCGAAGGTGCCTGCAAAATGTCTGGTGAAAATCTTACGGCATTAGCTCGACTGGGGTTTGCCTATGGTCGTGGCGGAAGAACATCTGAAGCAAAGGCAATCCTGACGAGATTCAGAGAGGAGAGCAAGCGTCGCTATATTCCTGCACATCATTTCGCTTTTCTCCATCTTGGCTTGGATGACAATGATAGCTTCTTCGCGGCGATGGAGAAGTCATGGCAAGAGCGCTCCGACTATCTGCCGTACCTGAATGTCGAGCCGCCATTCGATACTGTGCGCGATGATCCTCGTTTTCACGATCTTCTGCGCAGGCTCAATTTTCGGGCGCAAGTTCTAAACGCGGCTGCAGGATGATTTCCAGCTTCATTTGGAAGCCTTAGATCTAGTCTCATTCGGCCCCCTGTCCAACTCTGCAACAAAACGCCCGAGGAATTCTCGGAGTTCCGATTCAGAATGACGTGTTCTGTACATGTCTTTCACTCGTTGAGTTGGGTGATTTAATTCACCTATGATCTCCTGAACGATCAGCTTCAGATAGCTAGACTCTTCACGCTTGCGAAACTCGTCGGCAATCTCTTCCGCTGAACGAATGTGGAGTGACTGAAAGACAAACGCGTACAGCGGTCGTGTAATCGGCATCAACCATCTATCCACGATCCCACCTCTATCCCGCTGTGAATATCGGCGAAAGCACATTGGGCACTCGTAGTTGCGCACTCCGGGATAGCAATCCATAACGCGCAGCCTCACGTGTTGGCATCGTAAACAGTTCGGCGGACTCTTGCGAATATGGATTACGACTCCTCTCAGTTGAGCGACAACGATGTTCGTGGAGTTCATATCGATGCGGCGGAACAGTGTTGTGCGCTGCTGTGAGGCACAGCAAAACGGCGGCTCTAATTCTAAAACCAAGGTTCGCAGTTCGACATAGCAAACCCCCCGCTTCCTTGTCCTAAATACCGGCCAAAACATATAGCAATTGATGCGAAGTGATGTTCATTAAGCCTTTCGTCATCGGATAGCTCTCCGCACGTCCCGTTTCGGGAGACACGACGGTAAGTTACACGTGACGTTTCCAGAAATCACTGAATGCGAACACATTGAGCGCGGCCCGAGCTGACCGTAACCCGTGGCCCTTCCGCGTCATGGGTGAGCCTTTTTGTTTGGCGGCTCACCCTTGAACTTTTATGCAGCGCTGGCCGACACCTTCACTGTCCGTGCCAAGAATCCGCGAATTGTCTCGGCAATTTGTTGAGCATGGGTTTCGAGCGCGAAGTGACCGGTATCGTAGAAATGCACTTCCGCATTCGGGTTATCACGCTTAAACGCTTCTGCGCCGGGTGGCAAGAAGAAAGGATCGTTCTTTCCCCATACGGCGAGGAGTGGTGGGTTCTTGGTACGAAAGTATTCCTGAAAGTTTGGATACAAAGCGACGTTGCTTGCGTAGTCCAAAAACAAATCGAGCTGGATTTCATCGCTTCCTGGTCGGGCAAGCAATGCAGAATCCAGGTGGTAAGCTTCCGGCGCTACAAGGGATTCGTCCGAGACGCCATGAACGTACTGCCATTTTGTCGCGTCCGGTTTGAGAAATTCACGCAGAGCTGCTCGGTTCTCCGTCGTAGGCTGCTTCCAGTACTTCTGGATAGGATTCCAACCTTCGCTCAGCCCTTCTTCGTAAGCATTGCCGTTCTGGGAAATGATCGCAGTGATGCGGTCCGGGTGAGACAACGCAAGACGTAGACCGACCGGAGCACCGTAGTCGAAGACGTAAATTGCAAAGTTCTTAAGGCCAATCGTTTCGGTGAACTTGCCAATGACTTTGGCGATATTTTCAAAGGTGTATTGGAAGCGTAATCGATCGGGTGATTCGGAAAATCCAAAGCCGGGCAGGTCAGGAGCGATTACATGGTAGTCGTCGGCCAAGGCCGGAATCAGATTTCGAAACATGTGCGATGAGGTTGGGAAGCCGTGTAGGAGCAAGATTGCCGGATGGGCCATGTTGCCAGCTTCACGGTAAAAGATTCGGCTGCCATCAACGACGGTAGATCGGTATCGGATCATGGATGTGTTCCTTTCATGGCCGAAGTCAATATCGTTATGCATCGGCCAGCGTTATACCGACATCAGATGTGCTAACCTGTAAAATGATTCATTAACGGTTAGGTGGTTTCTGGGATCAACACGCCACTTTCCCGGAACCAGCTGCGAAGAGATAACTCCGGCAGAAGTAACACAATGGTTAAACCAGCAGAATCAGATTGGAAAGAAGGCTTTCTCTTCGTTGGTAACGATGTCTTGCTGGATTTCCTGAACACTCGTCCAGAGCTGAACGGTGAGCCGCAAGAACTTCTGGTCGATTGGAGTTCTCTGGTTCGCTGGTGTCGTGCAGCGGAGCTGATCGATGCACGAGAAGGCGCAAACTTCGAACGCATTTGGGCTGAATCCTACGAAGCACAGAAAACGTTGAAGGCAATGTGGGCCTTCCGCGAAAGCCTACGAAAAGACTTGTTCGCGTGGGAAAAAGATGGCCGCGTACCCGCCAGGACTGTTCGCGAACTTAACGATTTGATGTCACGCCATCCGATGCTCAACAAAATCAGATCTGACGCAGGCAAGCTTGCGACTCTGCACTGGTTCCCTTTACACGAACCGCCCGACCTTTTTGCTCCACTGGCCGACGCCGCAGCAAATCTCTTCGCCGAAGTAAACCCAGACCGCGTGCGCAAATGCGAACATTGCGCTCTGCACTTTCATGACACTAGCAAGATCGGAACTCGTCGATGGTGCAGCATGCGCATGTGTGGGAACCGCGCGAAAGTTGCAGCTCATGCCGCGCGGCAGCTTAGTCGCCGCGATTGAGCGCTACTTCGTCTGTTTTTTCCCTGCGTGAGTGCGGTGAATTTTGTGCATGCGAGGGTTCGTTAAGGGTTCGATACGAGTTACTCAGGGCTCTATTTGTGCTCAAGATAGCCATCCGTGCCGTTCGGTTTCAGTCAGTTACGTCTTCGCCAAATCCTGAAAAGCTGGCGGCGCGATTCCGCCCCTGGCCACCATATTTTAAATAACTTCCAAATCGTCCATTTTTGCTTGGATCCATTGTGGGTCCAAAACGCAATCGGACCTACTGCACTGCTTGTGTTCCTGATCGCCGCACATTTGCGGTGCGACTAGATCGGCCTCCACTCTAAGCGGCTCGCTGGGGCCGCTTTTGTTTTTGAGTGACGGACGGAAGGGTTGACCGGGGATAGCCTGGCATTCCTTACTTTTCTGCGGCAGCGCAGCCGGACGTTTCCCGTTTGCGAGCTTTAGAGCAGCCCTCATCGTAGCCTAATAATCATCGTTCACTTACCAACTGGTTGTGACGGATTGAGAATCCGGGTCAGTCTTATAGAAACTGCAGTCAAAACAACTGCGTCGTCACGACCGCAATTCGCTGCGATTCCCTGCTCCTTCGTTCACGTTCAGCCGGTGACGTCTACTTGTCTATGCCGCACA
>Ga0075426_10000853_pt1 | contig 21443 bp, 22 predicted proteins | sample SoiMethybrSBSTD5_FD_75304 | JGI IMG/M metagenome (GOLD analysis project Ga0075426, IMG submission 75304) | Bulk soil microbial communities from a Populus tree surrounding site in Tennessee, USA - Soil MetaG P. TD hybrid SBSTD5 | ecosystem: Environmental > Terrestrial > Soil > Tree plantation...
GAGCACCTTCCTGAATTCACCTGTCTGTCCACCTTTGAACCGCACCACGCCGTCGATTTCGGGGGCCTCGGCGGGTGAACGCCCGACGCCCGGCTCGTCGACGAGCACCGTAAGCGTTTTGCCCACCCGGTTTTTGAGCTTGGTCAAACTTATGCGCGCCTGCGCCTGCATGAAGCGCGCCCGACGCTCCTCTTTGACTTCATCGGGAACGGTACCCGGCAGGTCGTTCGCGGCAGCGCCCTCGACCGGGGAATAGGCGAAGCAGCCGACGCGGTCGAGCTGCGCCTCTTCCAGGAACCGGAGAAGCTCGGAAAACTCTTCCTCGGTCTCCCCGGGAAAGCCGACGATGAAGGTGCTGCGCAGCGTGATCTCCGGGCAGATCGCGCGCCAGGCGCGGATCCGCTCGAGCACCTTCTCCGCGCTCGCCGGGCGTTTCATGAGCCGCAGGATGCGCGGCGCGGCGTGCTGGAACGGGACATCGAGGTAGGGAAGGACCTTGCCAGTGGTGGAAGATGAGGCCATCAACGGGATGACCTCGTCGACGTGCGGGTACGGGTAGACGTAGTGCAGGCGCACCCACACGCCGAGCTCGCCCAGCGCGCGGCAAAGATCGGTCATCTTCGTCTTGACCGGCTTGCCGCCGATGAAACCGGTGCGGTACTTCACGTCCACGCCGTAGGCGCTGGTGTCCTGCGAGATCACCAGCAGCTCTTTCACGCCACCCTTCACCAGATTCTCCGCTTCCTGCATGACCTCGCCGATCGGGCGCGACACGAGGTCGCCGCGCATCGAAGGGATGATGCAGAAGGTGCAGCGGTGGTTGCAGCCCTCGGAGATTTTCAGGTAGGCATAGTGCCTCGGCGTCAGCCTTATCCCGGTTCCTGGTATTAAATCCACGAACGGGTCGTGCGGCTTCGGAAGATGCGCGTGCACCGCGCTCATCACCGCAGCCGTGTCGTGCGGACCGGTGACGGCGAGGACGGAGGGATGCGCTTTTTCAACCACGCCCTCCTTTGCGCCGAGGCAACCGGTCACCACCACCTTACCGTTCTCGGCGAGCGCCTCGCCGATGGCGTCGAGGGATTCGCGCACCGCCGCGTCGATGAATCCGCAGGTGTTCACGATCACGAGGTCGGCGCCGGCGTAGGTCGCCGACGTGGCGTAGCCCTCCGCGCGCAGCTGGGTGAGGATGCGCTCGGAATCGACGAGCGCCTTGGGACAGCCTAGCGAGACGAATCCAACCTTAGGATTTGTCCGCGTCGCTCTTGTTCTGGCCAGTCGGAAAACCGGGAAAGGAAAGACCCGAGAACATGTTGCGCGCCTGGCTCTGCATCTGCTCCTGGAACTGCGCGAACATCTTCTGGCTCTGCTCGATGTAGGCCTGCATCAGGCTCTGCATCGCGGGACCCTGCAGGTTCATGAATTGCGCCCACAGGTCCTGCGACATCCGCGAGTTGTCGCCGTAGACGCGCTGCGACTGCTCCTGCAGGGCCTTCTGGATGTCCTGGAAGGCGCGCACGTTTCGCTCCAGATAGCCGCCCATCATGCCCTGCATGGCGTTGCCGTAGGAGCGGATCATCTGCGACAGGAGGTCGCTCGAGAACATCGGCGCGCCGCCCGATTCCTCTTCCAGGATGATCTGCAGCAGGATCTGGCGGGTGAGGTCGTCGCCGCTCTTGGCGTCGACCACCTGGAACTCCTCCTGCTTCAGCACCATCTGCTTCACGTCCGCGAGCGTGATGTAGCTCGACGTCTTGGTGTCGTACAGGCGCCGGTTGGGATACTTCTTGATCAGCCGGAGGTGATTCTCGACCTTCGAATCGCGGGTGGGCTGCGGTGCCGGCATGAGTCGAGTCTACTCCTTAATGTGCTCAGTACATGTGCTGGCCGCCGTTGATGGAGATGTTGGCGCCAGTCACGAATGCGGCTTCTTCGGAGCAGAGGTAGATGATGAGGCCGGCCACTTCATCGGGCTTGCCCAGGCGCCCGAGCGGGATCTGCGGCAGGATCTTGGAGTCGAGGATTTCCTTCGGTATCGCGGTCACCATCTTGGTGCCGATGTAGCCGGGCGAGATGGTGTTCACGGTCACGCCCTTGCGCGCGACCTCGAGCGCGAGCGCCTTGGTGAAGCCGTGAATCCCGGCCTTGGCGGCGGAATAGTTGGTCTGGCCGAAAGCGCCCTTCTGCCCGTTCACCGACGCGACGTTGATCACCCGGCCCCAGCCGCGGTCCACCATCCCGTCCATCACCTGCTTGGTCATGCTGAAGCACGAGTCGAGGTTGGTGCGCATCACCGCGTCCCAGTCGGCCTTCGACATCTTCTTGAAGGTCATGTCGCGCGTGATGCCGGCGTTGTTCACCAGGATGTCCACCGCTCCGACCTCGGCCTGGATCGTGCGCACCTTGCGCGCGCAATCTTCGTAATCGACCACGTCCACCGGGAAGGCCGCGAAGTTGTAGCCGCGGCCCTTCATTTCCTCGAGCCATGAGCGGTACTTGGTGTTCGAAGGCGAATAGGTGACGACCACGCGGTAGCCCGCGTCGGCCATCTTGGTCGAAATCGTCTCGCCGAGGCCGCCCATGCCTCCGGTGACGACGGCGATCCTTTGCGCTGCCATGACCTCTCCTGGCGGGTCTTCCTCTGGGATCGGCCAGTCTACATCATGTGCATGCCGCCGTTGACCGAGATGTTCGCCCCGGTGATGTACCCCGCCTCCTCGGAGGCCAGGAAGGCGACCACGGCGGCGATTTCCTCGGGCCGGGCAAGCCGGCCCATGGGGATGGTGGCGACGATCTGGTCCCGGATCTCCTGCCGGATCGCCTTAACCATGTCGGTTTCGACGTAGCCGGGAGACACGGTGTTGACCGTCACTCCTTTCTTGACAACCTCCTGCGCGAGCGCCTTGGCGAAGCCCGCCATCCCGGCCTTGGCCGCGGAGTAGTTGGTCTGGCCGAACTGGCCTTTGAGCGCGTTGACCGACGAGATGTTGACCACGCGGCCCCAGCCGCGCTCGCACATGCCGTCCACCACCTGGCGCGTGACGTTGAACACGCTGTTCAGGTTGGTGTTGATCACCGCCATCCAGTCCTGCTCGGTCATGCGCTTGAACACCGAGTCGCGCGTGATGCCGGCGTTGTTCACCAGGATGTCGACCGGCCCAACCACCGAGCTCACGTTGTAAAACATCTCGGCGCACGAGTCGAAGTCGGCCACGTCGCCTTCGGCGGCGTGCACTCTGTAGCCGTGCGAGCGCATCGCGTCGAGCCACTCCTGCTTGCGCTCGTAGCCCGGCAGGCAGCCCGCCACCACGGTGTGGCCCGACTGCGCGAAGCGCCGGCAGATCGCGCTGCCGATCCCGCCCATCCCGCCGGAGACGAAGGTAATGCGCGGCACGACCGGACGCGCGCGGTCGCTCCATGTTTCTTCGCTCGATCCTTCGATCACCTCTGCTTCCTGCTTCATCGTTTTTCCTTTCATCGTTCTACGGCGAGGGCGACCCCCATTCCGCCCCCGATGCAAAGCGACGCGAGGCCGCGCCGCGCGTCGCGCTTCTGCATTTCGTGGAGAAGGGTGACCAGCACGCGCGCGCCCGAGGCGCCGATCGGGTGGCCGAGCGCGATGGCGCCGCCGTTCACGTTCACCTTCTTCGTGTCCCAGCCCATCTGCCGGTTGACCGCGATCGCCTGCGCGGCGAAGGCCTCGTTGATCTCCATGAGATCGAGGTCCTTCGGCTCCCAGCCGGCGCGGGACAAGCAGCGCTTCGAGGCCGGCACCGGGCCCATGCCCATGTATTTCGGATCGACGCCGGCGGAGGCGAACGCTTTGATTCTGGCGATGGGTTTCAACCCTAATTCCTTGGCCTTGCGAGCGGAGGTCAAAACCACGGCAGCGGCGCCGTCATTGATGCCCGAGGCATTGCCCGCGGTCACCGTGCCGTTCTTGTCGAAGGCCGGCCTCAGGCTCTTCATCGCCTCGAGGGTGGCGCCGTGCCGCGGATACTCGTCGTCGGCAAAGACGACCGGTCCCTTCCGGGAGGGAATTTCGACCGGGATGATCTCGTCCTTGAACTTGCCGGCCTTCTGCGCCGCCTCGGTCTTGTTCTGGCTCGCGACCGCGAACTCGTCCTGCTCTTCGCGCGTGACCGCGTATTCCTTCGCCACGTTCTCCGCGGTGACGCCCATGTGGTACTGGTTGAAGACGTCCCACAGGCCGTCCACGATCATCGTGTCGACCATCTTCGCGTCGCCCATGCGGAAGCCGTCGCGCGAGCCGTTGAGCGCGTGCGGCGCGAGGCTCATCGACTCCTGGCCGCCGGCGACCACGAAGTCCGAGTCGCCGTTCGCGATGGCTTGCGCTCCGAGCATCGCCGCCTGCAGGCCCGAGCCGCACACCTTGTTGATGGTCATCGCGGGAACCATGTAGGGGATGCCGGCCTTGATGGCCGCCTGGCGCGCCGGGTTCTGCCCTACGCCCGCGGTGAGCACCTGGCCCAGGATCACCTCCGACACCTGCTCCGGCGCCACGCCCGCGCGCTCGAGCACCCTGCGGATGACGAGCGCGCCCAGATCGGAGGCCGGGGTCTTCGCGAGGCTGCCGCCGAACTTGCCGATGGGGGTGCGCGCCGCGCCGACGATGACGATTTCTTCCATGACGTTCTCCTAATCGATTCGTTGCTTCACATAGCGGCCGGGGGCCGCTTCGATGGGCCTGTGTTGGACACTTCCCGGCGTCGAAGGTGCGGCGCGCTTGCCGCCGCCATGGCGTTCGAGCCATCGCGACCAAGACGACCACCAGCTGCCCCGGTTTTCAGTGGCAATTTGCAGGAAATCCTCGGGCTCTGCGGGGTAGCGTTCCGACGTCCAGTAGCTGCGGCGGTTCTTCGCCGCCGGATTGACCACGCCGGCGATGTGGCCGCTCGCGCCGAGGATGAACTGCTTGTCCGTTCCTCCCAGCAAATGCAGCGTCCGGTAAGCGGATCGCCAGGGCACGATGTGGTCCTCGCGCGTGGCGAGGACGAAGAGCGGCAGCTCGATCGCGCCGAGATCGACCGGCGCGCCGCAATTAGTGAGCGCCTTGGGCTCGCGCAGCTTGTTCGAAAGATACGTGTTGCGCAGGTAGTAGCAGTACATCGGCCCCGGCAGGTTGGTGCTGTCGGCGTTCCAGTGAAGGATGTCGAACGCCGCCGGCGTCTCGCCCAGGAGATAGTTGCTGACGACGTACGGCCAGACGAGATCGTTCGCGCGCAGGCTGGAGAAGACGAAAGCGAGGTCCGAGCCCGGCAGGATCCCGCCCTTGCCGATGGTGGCCTCGCGCGCGGCGACCATCGCTTCGTCGACGAAGAGGCCGATCTGCCCGGTCTCGGAGAAGTCGAGCATCGTGGTGAGGAACGTCACGCTCGCGACGAGATCGTCCTTCCTGTGCGCGAGGACCGCGAGCGCCGCGCCGAGCAACGTGCCGCCCACGCAGAAACCGAGCGCGTTGACCTGGTCGCTCTGCGCGATGTCGCGGGCGATGCGCAGCGGCGCGAACACGCCGAGCTCGAGGTAATCGTCCCAGGTGAGCTGCCCCTGGTCGGCGCGCACGTTGCGCCAGGAGACCAGGAACACCGTATGGCCGCTCGCGACGGCATGCGCCACGAACGAGTTCTCCGGCTGGAGGTCGAGGACGTAGTACTTGTTGATGCACGGCGGAACGATCACCAAGGGGCGCCTCGCCACCTCGGCGGTGCTCGGCGCGTACTGGATGAGCTGGACGAGCTCGTTCTCGAACACCACGCTCCCCGGCGTCACCGCAAGGTTGCGGCCGACCTCGAAGGCGCTCTCGTCGGTCTGGCTGATGCGCCCGCGCTGGGCGTCGGCGAGGAGCTGGCCCAGCCCGCGCGCCAGACTCTCGCCGCGCGTCTCGAGCGCCTGCTCGAGCGCCTGCGGGTTGGTGGCGGGGAAATTGGCCGGGCACATGGCGTCGACCCACTGCTTCACCGCAAAGCGCGCACGCTCCTTCGCCAGAGGCTCAAGCGCGGTCTGCTCCACCGATTCAGCGAGATAGCGCGAAGCGAGGAGGTACGACTGCTTGAGGTAGTCGTAGTAGGGATTGGCGCTCCACTGCGGATGAGCGAAGCGCCGGTCACTCGGCTCCGGCGAGACGATCTGCTCGCCGCTGCGATCGATCAAAGCGCCCCAAAGCTTCGCCTGTTTCTCGAGGTAGCTCGCTTGAAGAGCGGAATTTGCGCCGAACCACGAAGCGTCGACTGGGGGCGGGGCCGATGCCATCAGCCTCATCCAGCCCTGCGTCAGTTCGTTGGTGGACTGCGAGATCGCCGCGAGGACGGCCTCTGGGAACCCAGGTTCCATGCGCGCGCGCATTTTGCACCGCACAAACGCCGCCGTCAAATGATTTTAACTTACTGAAAGATTAGTTCTTTTCGATCATTAGACCAGGACCAGGCGAAGCCCCGCAATCATGCCGATGCCTAAGGCGATGAGCAGGGCCTGCGAGGCGGTGTCGCGAAGGTGGGGACGCCGGTGCAAACCCGGGATCAAATCGGCCACCGCGACGTAAATCATGCTCGCCGCGACGAAGCCGAGCAGGGTGGCTTCCCAGTCGGCCACCGCGCGCAAGCCGAAATAGCCGATCAGGCCGCCCACGACCGTGGCGAGGGACGAAAGCAGGTTCATCGCGAGCGCCCGCGCCCGCGTATAGCCCGAATGCAGCAGGATCAGGAAGTCCCCGACTTCCTGGGGAATCTCGTGCGCGACGATGGCGACCGCCGCGATGATTCCGACCTGTGTGCTCTGCAGGAAGGCGGCCGCGATGAGCAGGCCGTCTACGAAGTTGTGCATCGTGTCGCCGACGATGATGAGGAGGCCGCTCCGCCCGTGGTCGTGGCCTCCTGACCCCTCCCCGTGGGGGTCGTGCACTTCGCAGTTCTCGGTGTGGCAATGGCGCCAGAGCAGCAGCTTCTCCAGCACGAAGAAGAGGAAGATGCCGCCGAGGATGGCGGCCGCGGCCTCGTGCGAATTGCCGCGCTCGAAGGCGTGGGGGATCACTTCCAGGAAGGCCGCCCCGAGCAGCGCGCCGATCGCGAAGGACACCAGGATCGGCACCCAGCTCGCGCGCAAGAGCAGCGAGAAGGCGGCGAGCCCGGCGGACAGCGTTCCGCCGACGAAGCTCGCGGCGAGGATCCAGCCGAGTGTCACGGTCATGGGGGCGGCGATTTTACTCGGTCAACCATATGAGCGCGGCCATGCGACCGCTAGTGCGGTCCCGCCGGTACGAATAAAAGCGTTCCGGCTCCGAGTAGGTGCAGTAGCCTCCCCCGAAGATGCGCTGCACTCCGCTCGAGCGCAGCCGTTGCCGCGCCACGGCGTAGAGGTCGAGCAGCCAGTGTCCCGGCCGCGCCGGCGTGAACGCCGCCTGCGCGGCGGCATCGCGGGCGAGGAACGCCGCCCGCACTTCGTCGCCCACCTCGTACACCTTGGGGCCGATGGCGGGGCCGAGCCAGGCCAGCAGCCTTCCACCTGCGATGCCCATCGCCTCGACCGTGGTCTCGATGACGCCGGCGCAGAGCCCGCGCCACCCCGCGTGCGCGGCGCCGATCACCGTGGCGTTCTCGTCGACAAGAAGCACCGGCATGCAGTCGGCGGCCTTGACGGCGCACACGCGCCCGCGAACCCGGGTGATAGAAGCATCGCCTTCGCGCCCATCGCCCGGCGGGTCGAGATCGATCACGCGGGTTCCATGCACCTGCCGCAGCCAGGCCGGCTCGCCCGGCAACAACACCCGCAGCTCCGCGTCGACGGTGTTGCGCGTGGTCATGACGGCGCGCACGTGCGGGGGCGCGGGCCAGTCAGGTCGAATAAGCTCGGTCACCGACTGTCTCCGAGTTGCTGCAGCAGGCGTTTCATGTCCTTCGGCAGCGGTGCGCGCCAGGTCATCTTCTGGCCGGTGCGCGGATGGACGAGGCTGAGCTCCGCGGCATGCAGCGCCTGCCGGGGAAAAGTGAGCCCGTGCCTCGTGCCGCGGCGGTAGACCGAGTCGCCGACCAGCGGATGCCGGATGTGCTGCAGGTGAACGCGGATCTGGTGCGTTCGGCCGGTTTCCAGCCGGCACTCGAGCAGCGCCGCGTGCCCGAAGCGCTCGACGACGCGGAAGGCGGTGCGAGCAGGCTTGCCGCGGTGAGTTACCGCCATCCGGACTCGCGAGCGTGCGTCGCGCCCCACCGGGGCGTCGATCATGCCGCCCGCCGGCGGGTCTCCCTGCACCACGGCGAGGTAGACGCGCCGCATGCTGCGATCGGCAAGCTGCTTCACGAGCGCCGCCTGCGCCTCGACGGTCTTGGCGACCACCAGCAGGCCGCTCGTGTCCTTGTCGAGCCTGTGCACGATGCCCGCGCGGGGCACGGCGGCGAGCGCCGGCGCGTGGGCGAGCAGACCATTGAGGAGCGTGCGGTCGGGCTGGCCCGCGCCGGGATGGACCACGAGCCCCGCGGGCTTGTCGAGCACGATCAGGTCGGCATCCTCGTGCACGATCCTGAGCGGCATGCGCTGAGCCTTCGGCGCCAGCGCGTCCCGCGCCGGCGGCGGCTCGAGGAGCACATGCTCCCCGCCGGTGACCGGGTAGCGCGGCTCGGCGCTGCGTCCGTCGAGCCGGATGTGGCCCGCCTTCAGCCAGGCCTGCAGCCGGCTGCGCGAGTACTGCGGGAACAGGCGCGCCAGCGCCTGGTCGAAGCGCATCCCGCCCAGATCGCTCGGCACGGTGCTGCGCATGGGCGCGACGAAGCTTTCCTCCCAGTCCGCGTCCTCGTCGACGCTATAATTTTTCCCGCTCATGCGATCAAGTTTACTTCTTGCGGTGCTTACGCTGCTCCTCGCGGGGTGCGGCCTCTTCTCCGGCAAGGAGGACGACGAGACCATCGGCTGGTCCGCGCAGCGCCTCTATGGCGAGGCGAAGGACGCCATGTCGAGCAAGGAGTGGGCGAAGGCGATCAAGTACTTCGAGAAGCTCGAGGCGCGCTTTCCCTATGGACGCTTCGCGCAGCAGGCGCAGCTCGAGATCGCGTATTGCAATTACAAGGACGGCGAGCGCGCCTCCGCGATCGCCGCGGCCGACCGCTTCATCAAGCTCTATCCGAACCATCCCAACGTGGACTACGCGTACTACCTGAAGGGCCTGACCAACTTCAACGACGCGTCGGGCTTCATGACGGCGGTGACGACGCCCGACATGACCGACCGCGATCCCAAGGCCTCGCGCGAGGCGTTCGAGTCGTTCAAGGAGGTGGTGACGCGCTTTCCAGATTCGAAGTACGCGGCCGACTCCTCCTTGCGCATGCGCTACCTCGTAAACGCGCTCGCTTCACACGAGGTCCACGTCGCCCGCTATTACATGAAGCGCACGGCCTACGTGGCGGCCGCCAACCGCGCCCAGTACGCGATCCAGCACTATCCGCAGGCCCCTTCCGTCGAGGACGCGATGGCCATCCTGGTGAAGGCGTACGACGCGCTCGGCATGGCCGAATTGCGCGACTCCGCCGACCGGGTGCTCCAGGCGAACTTCCCGAACAGCGTGTACCTGAAGGGCGGCACGCGCAAGGTCGACGTACCGTGGTGGCGCCTGTGGGACCCCAACTGGTGACCGTGGTGACGCTATGAGCCGCCGAATCCTCGTCATCGGCGCGGCCGGCATGATCGGCCGCAAGCTCGTCGAGCGCCTTTCGGCGGACGCCGCAGCGAGCGAGCTCACGCTTCACGATGTCGTCCCCTTCGAAACCAGGCACGCGAAGGTGGTCTCCGATCTCTCGCTGCCCGGCGAGGCGGAAAAGCTGGTGGCGGCGCGCCCCGACCTCATCTTCCACCTCGCCGCGGTGGTATCGGGCGAGGCGGAGACGGATTTCGAAAAGGGATACCGCGTGAACCTCGACGGAACGCGGCGCCTGTTCGAGTCGATCCGTAAAGTGGGAGGAGATTATCGGCCGCGCGTAGTGTTCACCTCGTCGATCGCGGTGTTCGGCGCGCCGTTTCCGGAGGCCATCGACGACGAGTTCCTGAACGCGCCGCTGACCAGCTACGGCACGCAGAAGGCGATCGGCGAGCTCCTGCTCGCCGACTACAGCCGCCGCGGATTCTTCGACGGCATCGGGCTGCGCCTGCCGACGGTCTGCGTGCGCCCCGGCAAGCCCAACAAGGCGGCCTCGGGTTTTTTCTCCGGCATCATCCGCGAGCCGCTCGCGGGCGAGGAGGCGGTGCTGCCGGTGTCCGAGAGCGTGCGCCACTGGTTCGCATCGCCGCGCGCCGCGGTGAACTTTCTGCTCCACGCCGCCCGACTGGATACCAAGGAGCTGGGAAACCGGAGGAACCTCAGCATGCCCGGCATCTCGGCGACGGTCGGCGAGCAGATCGAAGCCTTGCGCAGGGTCGCCGGCGACAAGGTGGCGAAGCTCATCCGGCGCGAGCCCGACCCGCTCATCGAGCGCATCGTGAGCGGCTGGCCGCAGAACTTCGACGCCAGCCGCGCGCTGGCGCTCGGCTTCCGCGCCGACTCGACCTTCGACGACATCATCCGCATCCACCTGCAGGACGAGCTGCAAAGAAGCGCTCCACCGCCGACAGCTCGCGCGTAAGCGGCATCGGCGGCAGGCTCTGCAGGATGCGCCGGCCGTAGGCTCTGTTCACGAGCCGCGGGTCGCACAGCATCAGCACGCCGCGGTCGGTCTCGTCGCGGATCAGGCGACCCGCGCCCTGCTTGAGCTGCAGCACCGCCTGCGGCAGCTGCAGCTCGTTGAACGGGTTGCCGCCCGAGCTGCGCACGCCCTCGATGCGCGCGGCGAGGACCGGGTCGTCGGGCGGCGCGAACGGCAGCTTGTCGATCACCACGAGCGAGAGCGCCTCGCCGCGCACGTCGACGCCTTCCCAGAACGACTGGCTTCCGAGCAGGACCGCGTTGCCGAGGGCGCGGAAGCGCGACAGGAGCTGGCTGCGTGAGCCGGTGCCCTGCACGAGCAGCGGATAATCGATTTTTCCTTCAAGGATCTCATGGGCGCGGCGCAGCGCCCGCAGCGTAGTGAAAAGGAGAAACGCGCGGCCTTCACTCGCGCGCAGGACCGGCAGCGCCGCCTCGATCACCGCCTCCGTGAACCCGGCCTCGCCGGGCTCGGGCAGCGCCTTCGGCACGTACAGCAGCGCCTGGCGCTGGAAATCGAACGGGCTCGCCCAGCGCCGGGTGGTGGCGTCGCCCACGCCGAGCTCGCGCGTGAAGTGGCTGAAATCCTCGCCCATCGCGAGCGTTGCGGAGGTGAAGACCCATGCGCGCGGGTGGTCGGCCATCTGGCGCCGGAAGAGCTCCGCCGAGGAGAGCGGCGTGACGTGGAGCTGCACCGCGTGGCTGAAGACTTCCACCCAGCGCACCTCGGCGGACACCTCGGTTTCCCGCAGCCGCACGAGGAGGTGACGCCCCGCGCTCGCGCGCCGCGCGCAGGCGTCGAGTCCCTCGGCGCGGCCTTCGTGCGCCGCGAGCGCCTGCTCGAGCAGCTGGAGCGCCGAATTCAGCTTCGCCAGGGCGTCGGTGAAGCCCTGCAGGCGAAGCGCCTGGCTCCAGGCGAAACGCGCGCCGGCTTCGCCGAACACGAGCCGCAGATCGCGCGCCGCCTTCTCCACCCGCGCGGCGACCGGATCGAGCTCGGGCGAGGCGCCGCCGGCCGCGCGCAGCTCCAGGCGCACGTCGCGCGCGAGCTCGACGATCTGGGCGCTGGAAAGCGTCTCCCCGAAGAACATGCGCGCGGTCTCGGGAAGCTGATGCGCTTCGTCGAAGATCACGGTGTTGCACGCGGGCAGGAGCTCCGAGATGCCTTCCTCGCGCAGCACGAGGTCGGCGAAAAAGAGATGGTGGTTCACCACGACCACGTCGGCGGCGAGCGCATTCTTGCGCGCCCGCATGACGAAACAGTCCTTGTAGTCGGGGCAGCCCTGCCCGAGACAGTTCTCGCGCGTCGAGGTCGCGTGCGCCCAGGCCGGCGCGTCCTCCGGCACGTCGGCGAGATCGGCACGGTCGCCGGTCGTCGTCACCGCGGCAAAGCGCTCGATCTTGCGGATCTGCGCGGGCTCGTCGCGCGTGGCGAAGCGGCCCTCTCGCGCGGCGCGCCGCAGGCGGTACAGGCACACGTAGTTGGCTCGGCCCTTGAGCAGCGCGATCGTCGCGCCCGAGGCGAGCGCTGCGCGCACCGCCGGCAGGTCGCGGTCGAAGAGCTGGTCCTGCAGCGTCTTGGTTCCGGTCGAGACGATGACCTTGCCGCCGGCGAGAAGCGCCGGCACTAGGTAGGCGAACGTCTTGCCGGTGCCGGTGCCGGCCTCCGCGACCAGCACCCCGGTGCGCTCGATCGCCTCGGCGATTGCCTGCGACATCTCGAGCTGTTCGGTTCGCAGCCTGAAGCCCGGGACGTGCTGCGCAAACGGCCCGTCGGCGGCGAAGGTGCGCTCGAGGATCGGTTTCAAGGCCTGATCTCGTCCACCTTGAGCCAGACGCGGCCGGACTGCGTGCTGCGACTGCTGCGCGCCGACAGGAACGCACTGTCGTCGCGGACCGTGCCCTCGAGCGCGCTGCCGATATCGAGCCATTCGCCCAGCCGGCCGCTTACGGTGGTGGAAAGCGCCTGCTGGCGTCCAGGCGTGTCGCGGCGCTGGGCGATCTCTACGAGCACCTTGTCTCCCGCGAGTCGCGGTATCGCTTCGAAGCCGCTGGCGGTTTCGCGCGTGACCGAGCCGTCGTAAATCGGCGTGCTGCGGCCGGTGGCGATGAAGGCGCGCCCGCCTTCGAGGACCTGGATGCGCTGGTCAATCCTCCCGCTGCTCGCGCTTCGACTGTCCTGCGCCTGCACTTCGATGCTCGAGCCGCGGTTGCTGATCCGCCCGCTCGTCTCCACGCTTCCCGATGCGCTGTCCCCTGCGCCATCGAAGCGAACTGATACTTGCAACCGGCGCAGGGGCCGGTCGATTTCGTCCAGTGCGCGCCTGAGCTCGTCGAGATTGCCGGGACTCGTGCGAACGATGAGCTGCGTCCCCTGGCCGGTCAGCGTGGCGCCTGGCTCGAGGAGCGGGCGCAGCGCGGGAAGGACCTGATCGGCCGTGCGATGACGCAATGGGATGATTTCAAGGGAGGCTTGCCCGGCGGCCTGGCCGGCGAGCGCCGCCACTGTCAGCAGAAGGGTCGCGAAGACCGCGCGGCTAAGGTCCATTTCCTCCACAGCAACGCGTTAGAGCACAGGGCGTGGACCGCAGGCCGATGGAAATTATGCGGATAGCGCTTTTCAGCCCGGGGTCAATCCGTAAAGTAGTAGTCCACCGCCACGTCGACGGCGAACTGCTTGCCGCGCAGCACCGGCGGAACCGGCACGTCGGCGGCGGCGCTCCTGAACATCTCCTGCGCCTGCCGATCGAGCACCTCGTGGCCCGAGGTCTTGGTGACGACGAGCGACGCCACCTGGCCGCCCTGGCCGACCACCATGCGCAGCGCAACCACGCCTTTCCAGTTGTTGTCGGTAGCCACGCGCGGATAGCGCTTGTACCTGGCCGCGACCAGCTTGAGCTGCAGCCGATACTTTTCCAGCGAGCCAGGATCGTCCGCCGGCGCCGCTGTCGCGGCGGGTGCCGCCATCGCCGTTTCGGCGCCCACTGGGTTCCCAGGCCTTTCCTCCTGTGGCGCTGGAAGCTCCGGTCCGGGTTGTCTCCGGGGTTCGGCGATGGGCGACTCTTCCACGGCCGGTTCGGCCGCGGGTTCGACGGTGCGCTCGACGATAGGCGCCGGTGCCGGCTGCGCCAGGCGCTTCGGCGCCGCCGGCTTGATCTGCGGCGGCGGCTTGGCCGGCGCCGACCGGCGCGGCGGCTCGGCAGCCGGCACGGGTGCCGGCGACTCGACCAGCCGTGCGAGGATCGAAGGAAACTGCGACTCGCCCACGCGCGCGCGATCGCGCTGGGAGACGCCGAAGAGCAGCGCCCCATGCAGCACGATGGACGCCGCTATGGCGTACTTGAGTGCTCGGTTTTCCTCGCTGTACATGGCCGGCCGTGCAGAGCAGGCCAATATAGCACCTGCAGCATCTAGGTCGCTCGCAGCGCGCGCCAGATCTTCTCCGGCGTGAGCGGCATCTCGAGGTGCAGCACGCCGCGCTCGTGCAGCGCGTCGAGCACGGCGTGCGCCACCGCGGGCGCCGCGCCGATGGTGCCGAGCTCGCCGCAGCCTTTCACTCCAAGCAGGTTGGTCTTGCATGGCACGCTCTCGTCGAACGTCGCCTGCATCGGGGGGAACTGGTCGGCTCGCGGCACGCAGTAGTCCATGAGCGAGCCCGACAGGAGCTGTCCGCTCTCCCGGTCATAGATCGCCGCCTCGAACAGCGCCTGCCCGGCGCCCTGGGCGATGCCGCCATGCACCTGCCCTTCTACGATCGGGTGATTGATGACGCGGCCGATGTCGTCGCAGGTCGCGATGCGCGCGAGGGTCGCCTCGCCGGTCTGAGGGTCGACCTCGACCTCGACGACCTGCGCACCGTTCGGCCACGACGGCGTCGACGGGGTTTCGGTCGCGGTAACGCGAATGCTTTTTCTCTCCTGCGCTTCGGCGATGTCGGCAAAGGCGATCGAACGATCGGTGCCGGCGATGTAGAAGCGTCCGCCCCGGAATTCGATATCCGAAGCCGCCGCTTCGAGGACTTCGGCGGCCAATTCGCGCCCCCGCGCGATCATCTTGCGTCCCGCGGCGACGAGCGCCGAGCCGCCGACGAACGCCGAACGTGAGCCGACGCTGCCCACGCCGGTGGCGAGGTCGGTGTCGCCTTGCACGATCCGGATCTTTTCGCTTTCCATCCCGAAGAGTTCTTGTACAAGTTGCGAATACGAGGTCTCGAGCCCCTGCCCCATCGCCTGCGTGCCGGAAAACACCGTGACCGTTCCGTCCGCTGCGACTTCGATGTCGACCGTTTCGGTCGGAATCGCCCCGGTCCATTCGAGGTAGACCGAGACGCCGCGCCCGCGCAGCTTTCCGCGCCTTTTCGATTCCTCTTTTCTGTTTGAATAGCCTTGCCAGTCAGCCACATCGAGCGCGCGATCGAGCATGCGAGCGAAGTCGCCGCTGTCGTAAACGTCCCCGAGGTGCGTGCGGTGCGGGAACTCGCTCGGTCGGATGAAGTTTCGCCGGCGCAGCTCGAGCGGATCGAGCTTCATCTCGCGCGCCGCCTTTTCCATCAGGCGCTCCATGAGGAAGTTGGCCTCTGGACGGCCGGCTCCGCGGTACGCGCCGGTCGCCATGGTGTGCGTGAGCACCGCTCGCACGCGGTAGTGCACTGCCGGCACGCGATACACAGTGGTCTGGACCTTGGGGGTGAGCTGCAGCGGGATGATGGCCGAGGAGCCGACCGGCACCGCGCCGATGTTGGCGAGCGCCTCGGTGCGAAGCCCGAGGATGCGGCCTTCCCGGTCGAGCGCGAGACTCGCCCTCACGCGCTGGTCGCGCCCCATGTGCGCGGCGAGAAATTCCTCGCTGCGCTCGCCGCGCCAGCGCACCGGCCGGCCGAGCTTGCGCGCCGCGTGGCATACGAGCGCGTCCTCCGGCGTAAGGCCCGTCTTCATGCCGAAGCCGCCGCCGATGTCGCCGTTGACCACGCGGAACTCCTCGGGCTTGCGCTTGAAGACGGCCCCGAGGAGCTCGCGCGCTCCGGTGGGGGTCTGGTTCTGGGTATAGAGCGTGGTGCGCCCCGCGTCGAACACCCCGATGCAGGCGCGCGGCTCCATCGCCATGGCGATGACGCGCTGGTTGTGCAATTCCAGGCGCGTGACATGCGCCGCACCCTTGAAGATTCCATCCATGAGCTCCGGATCGCCGTAGGAGGCTTCCGCCGCGACGTTGCCAGGCGCCCTTTCCCACACGAGCGGCGCGCCCTCGGCGACGGCGGCGTCCGCATCGACGACCCCCGGGAGCTCTTCGTATTCGACGGCGGCGAGCTCCGCCGCGTCCTGCGCCTGGTCACGGCCTTCGGCGACCACCGCGATGACGGGCTGACCGACGTAGTACACCTTGTCTTCCGCCAAAGGCGTGCGCGCCGGAGCCGCCATCGGCGAGCCGTCGGCGCGCTTGAACGCGGGCGGAAACGGGATATGCCCTACGCCGTCGACGCGCAGGTCGGCCATCGACCACGCGGCGATAACGCCTTTCGCCTTCCTTGCATCCGCCAAATCGACCTTCAGGATCTTCGCGTGCGCGTGCGGCGAGCGCACGACGACGAGCCAGGCCTGGTTGGGAAATTCGCGGTCGTCGCTAAAGAGGCCTTTGCCGGCGAGGAGCCGGTCGTCTTCGAGACGCTTCTGCGAGCGCGCCGCGCCGAATCGCGCCGACGCGGGGTCGAACTGCACCTGCAGTGGAACCGAGGTCATTCAAGGGAGGCGGACGAGGATTCGAGGAAAGTCCGAAGTCTACGTTAGTCCAAAGGCATCAGCGCGTCGAAGCCGCCGATCCTGACCGATGTTCGCCGGGTTCAGATTCAAAGCGATGTATAGGCTTGGTTTTCGATCGCCGCGGCGTCGCATTCGCGAGCCCCAGGCCGATGCAGACCTCCGTCCGCCAGCGATGGTGCTGTCTTCGTTTCCTGTGGCATGATGCAGCCGCCGAAGAAATCGGCTCGGGAGGAAGGGGTTGCGCGTTTCGAAGACGCCTATCAGCGCGTACAAGCGCATCGTTGCGCTCGGATCGTTCGCGCTGGCCGCGCTCGCGGCTGCCGCAACCTGCGGTGCCGAGATCTTCACGCTCGTCCGGCCCGACGGCTCCCTGCTGATCACCGATGAGCCGCCGTTTCCGCCCGCCATACCCGTGCTCGCCGTGGCGCGCGCCGAGCATCCGATCGACGCGATCGCCAAGCGTCATGGCGTCGATCCCCTGCTGGTGCGCGCGATCATCCGCGTCGAGTCCAACTTCGACCCGAAGGCCGTCTCGCCGAAGGGCGCCGTGGGGCTGATGCAGCTCATGCCCGAGACCGCGATGCGCTACGGCGTGGAAAACCGGTTCGATGCCACGCAAAACATCGACGGCGGCGTGCGCTACATGCGCGACCTGATGGCGATGTTCAACGGCAACCTCAGCCTCGCCCTAGCCGCCTACAACGCCGGCGAAGGCGCGGTTATCAAGTACGGTCGCCGCATCCCGCCCTACCCCGAAACCCAGCAATACGTCGTCGGGGTGCGCTCGTACTACAACCAGTTCCGCCGCGCCGATCCGGCGAAGAGCCGCAATTTAGCCACCGTCCCGTAGCCGCAAGACGACGCTTGATCGTCGGATAGCGCCTTAGTCACGCCCGGTCCTGTTAGGTCGGGGTGTCAACTAAATCGGGGGAAGATCGGTGTCGCTGTCAATCGCGTTGTTAGGTTGTAGCTCGCCTAGCGACATGGAAACCACTCTCGCAGCAACTTCAAAAATGCGGCCTCCGGAAGCCTGTTGGGTTCGAACTTCACGTCCTTGAATAGATCGGCGTTGTCTTCGACTTTCTTCCAAATGACGTCGACGCCTCGGTCCTCCGGCGGCAAGCAGAAGCCCGAGCCATTACGCATTACCGCGAACGTATAGATTGTCCCAACGGTGAAGGCATTTGCGACCGCTTCATCACGAGATTTGGGGGCGCGCTGCGTGTCCTGCGCGCTTGAGGCAAGGGCTACACACGCTAATGCGACAGTGACGATAGCGCGGTGCATGGACTGCAACCTAACGTTCGGCATCGGCCGCCGGCGGCTCCTCGCCGGTCGGCTGCATGCCGGGTTAGCTTGCAGCTCTACTTCTCCCGTTCCCAAATCAGGACTCCACGAGTCATTGGCGCTCCCGGAAGAAGAGGGCTCGGCGCCCAAGCCGATGTCACCTGTAGCCGATCACTCTCGAGCTTATAGAAACGCACTTGCTCGGTGCCATGCCAGGCTGGATTCCAGGAAACGTCGACCTTGGTGATCCACTTGTCGCCTTCCAGGCGATACATTCCAGTATAGGCAAACATGGTACGGAACAGGACGGCGAGCTCCTCGTCCGTTTTGCCAGGTTTACGCCCTTCGCCTTCGAGCACGGCCATCATTCTGGCCTGAGGCGTCATGATGATATAGCCCGTAGGGTTCTTGCCGAAACAGGGGCGGCTGTCCCTGCCGTCCTGAAATTGCGTCTCGCACGAAATGAGCTTCCAAATACCAACGAGCTTTGCACCATCGTCAGCGACCGCCGTTTGGGTGCCGACCAGCAAAGAAAAGAACAGTGTGATCCATTTCAACATGCATCCCTCCGTTCGCAGAACAGCTTTACCCAGTAGTACTCGAAGCCAGGGTATGGCACCGTGATGCTGCAAGCTAACGTCCCGGTTTTGGCGCGCTGAGGGAGGAGCGACGCAGGAGCGCCGATATGTAAGCGTCGCTCAACAACCGGATGTTAGATGCCACGGCCCAATACCGGTTGGACTCGCCGGAATTCTTCGCTTGCCATGGAATGCCATGGGAAATGGCCGTCATGCGAAGGCCAAACTATCTGATAAAGCGGAAAGTCATTGCCGTAGTAGTACCAGCGCGCAAACCCAAATTATTCGTAGTAGCTGGTCTTCGGCACTTCGACAAAGCAACAGGAGTAACCCTCCAGTAGTTTGTCTGTCGGTTTATCGAGATCTAGGCGCTCGTCCTTGGGTAGGCCACCGACGGCGTTCCAGATCACTTGATGCGCCACTTCCCGTTTTAGACCATAGATGAGCAGTTCTGGATGTTGGTATGTCTTGAAAAGGCCGACAGTGAAGAAATACGGACCTTGATCGCCTTCCGCCAAGATATGAACGCCATGCCATCCGTATTTCGCAATATCGTCGAGCACCTTCTGCTCGGACGCGTCCTCGGCAACGGTGCGAACTCTTGGCATCTAACGTAGAGGTTTGCAGCGCGGCGAGCCCGACGGCAAATTAAGTGATGCGCTTGCCGCCGCGTCTGGCAACACCGCCATGTTATGCCGCATGCGCGGCCTTAAATGCATACCGCTCGATCAGCGCCCCGATGAAGAAACCCGCGCCGAACGCCAAATAGGTGTAGGTCGCCTCAAATGCTGCGGCGGGGCCATGTGCTTTGAGGGTCGCCAGCAAACCTGCAGACCCAAGCACGAAACCCCACGCACCCAAAAGAAACAAGGGTTGGAGTCGTCGCCAGAAACGCTCAGCGGCGCCTACACCAAACCGACGATCAATGAGGCGCTGGAGACCACCCTCAACAAAACGTTGGATGAAGTTCTTCCGAGTGAATATGTGATTCGCCACAACAAGAACTGGCGGGACTAGCAGCCCGAAGAGCGGAAATACATACGAGAAACGATCCGGCGCGAAGGTGACGTACGGGGATGTAGGGAGATCTAAACCTGCCACAAGGGCCTGCGACAGTATGGGTGCCCAAATGCCAACGACGCATAGGAGTTGCCGGTCGTGCAGCAACGGTTGCTTATGCGGCATAACGCGCCGCAGCGCAGGCGTCGGTCACCAACGCGCTGTTAGGTGGCACTGGCCCTACTTGGTTGAGCGCTCGTTGTTGTTTGAAATCCAAGGAGGCACCTTTCCAAACGTGAGCATGATGCTACCTATTAGTAGCGTTAGTGCGCTTGCAAAGACGAGCGAATAGCCGAATACAAGCGCCCAACCGTAGCCATGGACCCCCGTATCCGGGACCATAAACCCGAATCTCGCTCGCAGTAATAGAGCGTCAACGATCGACTCTCGAAGTATCAGCGCGAACGCTAGTCCGGCGCCGATGAGCATTAGGCCGCTTCCCATCCGTATAGCGGCGAATGCCTAGGAAATCCGCGTCGATATGCCGATGGGAGGAAGCAAGCAGCCAGCATGACCGCCATCACCGCCACCATTCCCCATCTGTAGGTGCTATCCACGATCGGCTGGAGTTCGCCCATTGGTGCCACCTAACGTCCGCGTTGTGACGCGCTGAAGAAGGCGCGGAAGCGCCGCGCGCAGGCGTCGGTCACCAACGCACTGTTAGCCTGCTCATTGTTGATGCACGACATCGAGTACCTCCCCATTTGCAGCGCGGATGACTGAGACCGCCGTGCCGCCTAGCCCGCCGCCTTGCAGTGTCCCATAGACGACCCAAAAGTCCCCTGATCGAATGGCTTTGAATGGTCTTTGCTTGCGAATATGGTCGGCTCCAAAAACGGAGCTGGCAACGGCTTCATGGATTTTCTCTGCGACCGCTGCGCTCGGCACAGCCCCACCCTTCAAAGTGTTGGGCAATCGCTGCGAAAGCGCCCTTTCAACCATCTCCTTCGCGTCCTTTTCATAGATGGCGCGCTCCTCCGCGGCGGGGATCTGTGCGAACGCCGAGAATGAAAGTCCCAGGAGCAGCGTGGCGCGGAGCGACCTCAAGCAGGCTAACGTCCGCGTTTTGCCGCACCGCGCTGAGCGCGGAGCGGCGAGGTGTAGGTGTCGGTCAACAACGCGCTGTTAGACCGCGCGGTCATTTGTCCATTGGCCGAAGCTGGCTAACGTGGGCAGAGTACTTGCGATTCCACGACCGTCAATGGACCACAGGTCGATGCCCGACAGCAATCCTTCGCGGACGAACGCAAATATTCCAAAGAGCTTGCCGTCTGCGTCGTCCCAACGGTAATCCGAAACTATCGACATTCCAGACTTTGGTGATGCGACCTGGCCGTCGATTGAGAAGTCCACGCTCGCACACCCACATGAACAACGCGATACGACCCGCGCCCGAGCGAGCTGCCGCAGATGCTTCTTGCCTTCTTCACCTCCGTGCTCCAAGAGCCAAAGAACCATCTCGCGTTCCGCAACCGTCAGCGGACGATCTTCGGCGATTGAAGTGGCAGCGTGCGCCATCTGCGCGGTCTAACGTCCGCGTTTTGCCGCGCCGCATGCGCAGCGTAGCGAGCTGGAGGCGTCGGACAACAACGCGCTGTTAGGTGCCATGCCGTGACACCTTGCTGCCAATGACCTTACGGATGAGATGCGGCTCGATCGCCACGGAGTGACTGCCTGCGTGAGGACCTGAGGTGATGCCAAAAACCAGGATCGCGCACCCAAATTGATCGAAACCCTCGACCTTTTTTCTGGTCCCGAGGATGTGCTTGAAAACGGCCTCGGTCTCTGCTCGGTAGGGGTCTCGCATGCCGCTCAGGTCTGGAATACCGAGCACGCGCACCACATCACCCTCCCGGACAGTGCGACCGTCGACGTCCTTGATACTGGCGGGCAGCTGCGTGGACATGGCACCTAACGTTCGCGTTTTGCCGCGCCGCATGCGCGGCGTAGCAAGCTGAAGGCGTCGGTCAACAACGCGCTGTTAGGTGGCACTACCACTTTCGGTCCCAAATGCTCTTCGAGAGGTTGATGTAATCGTTGTATCTCTGAATCCGATCGCGACGCGTGGCCTCGGAGTCCTGCTTC
>Ga0075426_10000859_pt1 | contig 21419 bp, 14 predicted proteins | sample SoiMethybrSBSTD5_FD_75304 | JGI IMG/M metagenome (GOLD analysis project Ga0075426, IMG submission 75304) | Bulk soil microbial communities from a Populus tree surrounding site in Tennessee, USA - Soil MetaG P. TD hybrid SBSTD5 | ecosystem: Environmental > Terrestrial > Soil > Tree plantation...
GTTAGACCTCGCGCCCGAGCCTGTCAAACGCCGACGGTTGTCCGACCAATAAGAAAGGCAGGAGACGTGTCATGCACGTCGATTGCGCGGGCCATCATGCGCCAATTGGACAGCGAATCCCGTTCCTATTGAAAACTCGATCGGCGGGAATGCCCGTTGCTCTTTTCAAGTTAAGAGCGCAACGTTGCGCCGTCTTGCTAGAGCTCCGCGTGGGTCGCGCTGAACACGTTGAGGGCGCGGCTTGAGTGTGACGAGTACGTGCAGTCGCCATCCGTGCCGACCGACTGAGCGCTGGAGGGGAGACCCAGAACGTGTGCCTCTTTTTGTGCCCCCTGGTGATGGAATTCGAGATGTGTTCGTACGAAAGGTGGCTTAACCGAAATGGCGAGATCGCGTCCGTGTTTATTGCTCGAACTCGCTCGGTACAATTCATTAGCGGAGAAGGCAGAAGCAACTGTTAACCGGAGGGTTGCTGGTTCGAATCCAGCCTGAGGAGCCATCTTTTCAATGAGTTAACTCGCTCGCCTTTTCCGGTTTGTGAACAATTGTGAACAATTCGGATCCGACCTTGTCTGCGGCCGTCCGAAGCGCGCCGTCGATCACCTGTGTGTACACGTTCATGTAGGGTGCGTTTTCTCGATTTGGTCATGCCGCGCGCTCGTACTCGTGTAAGAGTCCGCCGAGACGGTCGCGGCGTTTCACGGCTATCGGTTGCGTCCCCGTCCACGGCGCCGCTGCCGTTCGACCATTCGGCGGCGCCAGGCCCAGGCGGCGATGAGGCCGCCAACCGTTGTAATGATCAATGAACACCGTGAGCGCGCGCCCCAAATGGCGGGCGTTCAGGATCAAGAGCCAATCCAGGCATTCAGATCGGACCGTCCGGACGAACCGCTCGGCGATCCCATTGGCCTCGGGTGCCTGAATCGGCGTCCGAACGATTCGGACGTGTTCGGCCTCGAAGACGGCATCGAAGCCGTCCGTGAACTTGCGATCCTGATCGCGGATCAGAAAGCGAATCGGTTCCGGCCGTTCGGCGAAGGCCCAGGCGACTTGTCGCGCCTGTTGCATGACGCATTCGGCGTCCGGGTGAGCGGTGCACCCGGCCAGATGGACACGCCGGCTCCCGACCTCGATGAAGAACAGTACAAGCGCTGGAGCCAGCCGGTGTCGACCGTAAAGAAATCGACGGCGATGATGCTCTTTGCCTGCGCCCGCAAGAACTCACGCCATGATGGCCCCTTGCGTGTGCCTGCGGGACCGAGCTGTTCCTCGCGCAGGATCTTTTTGACCGTGGTTGCTGATACGACGATGCCGAGGCCTTTCAGCTCGCCGACGATGCGCTGATAGCCCCACCGGGGATTCTCCCGTGCGAACCGAATGATCAGCGCTCGGCGCTCCTTGGCGATGGGCCGACGACCGGGCCGTCGCGCATAGGTCCAGTGCTTCGCCACGATCCGCCGGTGCCAGCGCAGGAGCGTCGAGGGCGTGACCAGAAATAGGGACCACCGGGCGCGCGGCAACAGTCGGCTGGCCGCCGCCAAGAACCATCGGTCGGCCGGCCGAAACCTCGGTCGCGCGATCTGACGGCGCAAGACCGCGATCTCATGGCGCAGCACGACGATCTCAAGCTCTTGAGAGTCAGACGATCGGACCAGAAGCGAGATGAGCTGCAGGATCCGTTGGAGGGCAACGTAAACGACGGACAGGAGCACGGCTTCTCCCTGCGGAAAAGCCGCTATTTTACCCGGACCGAATTAACGCACCCCACAGGTTAGTGCCGCGTGGGACCGTTCACGACGACGGTGACCTCCTTCTCGTCGGTCAACTCTCCATCGTTTGCGCGTGCGCGCAATACGTAAGTACCCGGGTCGGTGAACGTCGCTGTCGCGATCGCTTTTCCATCCTTCACCGGAACGGTAACCGGATTGAAGGCGACCGCCGCCGGACCGCGCCACACGAGCCAATTGACGACGAGGCCCTGAGGTCCTGCAGCTCCGCCCTGACGGCCCCGGCCCGCAACCTCTGGAACGTTGACTGGTATTTCAGGCTGATCGGGCAGCGGTTTGAGCGTCGGCGGCGTTTCCTGCCCCACCGCGCGTCGCGGTTGTCCTTTTCTCGGTGTCGGGAGGCCATCATCCTGAACAGTGGCGGCGAGGGAAAGCTGATTCGGCAGCGTGAGCGTCGACGGCACGTTGACGGCGAGCGAGGGCGGTGTGTTCTTGAGCGATTCGGCGTTGCGTGTTTTGCCTGCATAGATCGGATCGATCTGCCACTCCGGCTGGAGCCACCCCACCGCCTTTTCCGTGACTCCACGAACAGTCACGCTCCAGACCAACTCATTGTTGCCCCAGTCCTTCGGAATCTTCACGCTGAATTCCTTGCGGTGAATGCGCGTGTTGAAGACCGTCGGCTGTCCGCGATCCACTGCGCCAGGTTCGAGCTTGTTATCCGGGCCGACCGGCACGAGGAGGGTCTCCTGATAATTTCGGTTGAAGTATCCGAAGTACATCGACAGACTGCCGTCGGCGTTATATGCCCATCCTTCGAAAATCGGTTGAAGGCCCTGACCCGAATTGAATTTGAAACCCAACGGGTCAGGGTTTCCTTGCGCGCTGGTCCGATGCGGCGTCGCCAGCATGAGCAGGAGAGCGCCGGCGCAGATCACGGGTTGCCGACAGCACGACAATGGGATGTTCATAACGTCCCGCCAACCTCGAGGATGTTTCGAACGCGTGCGCCAGGAATGTGCGCCGAAAGCAAGAAGCACGCTGCAGGTGAAGATTCGTTGCAGCGTGCTTCGCCTACAGATCCCCGTTATTGCTGCGGCTGATCGCTCGTGATCTTCGGCTGCTGCGCGGCTTTGCGAGTCGCCAGCTCCGTCTTGTATTCCGCGTCCGTGAGATCGTACCAACCGATCCAGGAGAAGCCCATTTCATCGATCGTGCGTCCCGTGCCCGCGCCGACCCAGTTCTTCGGATCGGGGTTGTGCCTGTTGGCCGCGGTGTTGTCGAACCAGCTGATCACGTGCAACAACGTGCCCGCGGGCACGATCGGCGCCACTTCGTCCTCGTAGTTGTAGATGGTGTGCCAGTTGTAATTCCAACTGGCGCACGTCACCGTCTCGGTCTTGACCGGCTCGCTCGGATAGATCAATTCGAGGCATTGATACTTGCCTCGAATGTGCATGTGCGGCTGCCAGGCGGTAATCTTCGCCGCCGAGTTCAGACGGGTGTAGCCATCCCGGCGGACGATCGAGTTGGCAGGGATGTCGATGTCCGGAGCGGACTCCTGCCCGAGCTGCTTTGACCACTGAACGTGCTTGGGGACGTATCCTTTGGGATAGAACACGACGCCAAGCTCGATCTTCGCTTGAACCTCCTGGCCGATCGAGTGGAAGTGATAGCTGACCCTCGCGTTCTGCCCGGCCTTCAGCAACACACCGGAATCGGCCGCCGCGAACGTCGCATTCTTGCCGGACGCGTACTCAACGAGGAACTGCCCGCTGCCGCCTCCTGCGTCGTCTCCCATGTCGCTCTCGTCACCAGGTTCGACCGCGTACGAAAGAGCGTGGTGGATCACCTTCCGCGAGTCGGCGTCAACGACACGGCTCTGGATGGCCTTGATGTAGCGTTCCTCCGTCGTACCGAACGGCGCCGTGAGCGTGCCGTATAGATCCGGACCGGTGGCCGGCATCTTGAACGCCGGGTATTTCACAATCAAATCCGGTGTGCCGATTCGCCAGGTGGCCATGTCGTCGAAGCTCGGCATGGCGGGCATGTCGGCCGGGTTTCCTTGCACGGCGCCGGCCTCAACCCATTTGACGATGGTCGCGATCTCCTCACCGCGAAGCGACGGATCGTTCTTGTACTTCTGGATGCCGATCGTCTTGTCGAGGAACCAGGGCGGCATCTCGCGCTTGCTGACGCGTTGCTTGATTGACTGCGCCCACGGCCGCGCGTCGTTGTACGTGAGCAGCGACATCGGCGCGATCTCGCCGGGACGATGACATCGAACGCAAGAGCGGTACAGAATCGGCGCAACGTCCTTTGTGAACGTCGTCGGTCCCTCGGTCGTCCGGCCCTGCTGCGCCCTGATGATCGTAGACGCTGCTGCGACGCCGATGACGATCACGCACAGTGTCAGCGTTGCAGAACTGAAGTACGCGTGGCTGCGGACAGCAGTCCTCATCCTGAACCTCCCCGGCTGCGTATTCCCGACAGCCGCGAGCGTTACGTACAAAACAACGGGTCGAGACTGTGTGCCTCTCAAGACAAATTGTCAAGTCTCCTTCTGGTGATCTGACCAGCTACACCCTCGCATGTCGTGCCCTGTTCGAATCGGTCACGCTGCGACCCGCCGGCGGTGAGAAGGCGCGTAAATATTTGCGAAGTACAGCGTTCCCTGGTTGCTTTCGCGAACACTATTGCTGTCGGTCTCTCGTTTCTATAGAATCCGTGAACGCCCCGACGTCGCCGTTCGTTGAGGGCACCCACGAGGAGGGCACATGAATTGGACGAAGCCCGAGTTCAAGGAAGTGGCCGTCACGCTCGAAGTCACCGCATACGCGGCGCGCCGCTAGTCCCCAGGCGGGGCTCTTCGAGCTCCGCCGCGTTTTCCCGTGTGCACGTCGTCCTGATCGGCACGGCCGCCGGTGGTGGCTTCCCCCAGTGGAATTGTTGGTGCGAGTGCTGCCGGGTCGCAAGAAGCGACCCCGGCGCCGCACTGCCTCGTCGCCAATCATCGATTGCGATCAGTTGTGACGGACGCCGCTGGTTCCTGCTCAATGCTTCTCCGGATGTTCGCGAACAGCTCTCCTGGCTTCCGCCGAACGGCGCGCCGCGGACGCTGCGGCATGTGCCCGTCGAGGGTGTGCTCGTCACGGACGCTGAACTCGATCATTCCCTCGGGATAGTCTTGCTTCGCGAGGCGGCGCATCTGCCGCTCTACGCGACAGCCGCTGTGCAGCGCGTGCTCGAGTGCGATTCGCGGATCCTGCCGGTCGCGCGCGCATTCGCCGACATGCCGTTGATCCAGCTGCCGCTGAACGAAGAGCTCGAGCTCGGTTATCGTGAGGGCGGGAAGAGCGGCCTGATGGTGGAGGCCTTCGCGGTCCCGGGCGGACCAGCTCGGTTTGCGACGTCCGCAGACGAAGGGCACACCGTTGGACTACGCTTGCGCGAAGGGAACGGCGGCGCCGTCTGCGCCTTTGTGCCCGGCTGCGGCGATCTCACGCCCCTGCTCGTCGATCGCCTTGCGCAGGCTGACGTCCTTCTTTTCGACGGCACCTTCTGGCGAGACGACGAGCTCGTGGCGCTGGGTATCAGCAGCCGGACGGCGCGAGAAATGGATCATGTGCCGATTGCGGGTCCCGGCGGGAGCCTCGAACGGATCGCGCGGCTTCCATGTCGGCATCGGATCTACACGCACATCAACAACACGAATCCGATTCTCCTTGAGCGTTCACCCGAGCACGCGGCCGTGGTGCAGGCCGGCATCACGGTCGGCTACGACGGCCTGCACATTACGATGTGAAACGACATGGACAGTATGACGACTGCCCTCCACGCCTCGGTGCTGGCTGCACCTCCGCCTGCGCCGATTCCGTCGCTCACCCAGCCGCTGTCGGCCGACGCATTTGCTGCCGCGCTTTGCGCGTTCAGCGGCTCGTACTACGCCAATCATCCCTTTCATCAGTTGATGCACGAAGGGCGGCTGACGAAGCGACAACTGCAAGGGTGGGTCGCGAATCGCTTGGCGTATCAGCGGGCGATCCCGCGGAAGGACGCGGCCATTCTGTCCAACTGTCACGAGCCGGACGTCCGTCGGATGTGGCTGCAGCGCATCGTGGACCACGACGGCACCGCCCCCGGGACCGGCGGCATCGAAATGTGGATCAGGCTCGGCGAAGCGGTCGGCGTGCGCCGCGAAGAGATGGACGATGAGCGCCATGTCCTGCCTGCCGTGCGGTTCGCGGCTGAAGCCTACGTGACGTTCTGCAAGACCCGGCCCTGGATCGAAGCAGTGGCCTCATCGTTGACCGAGCTGTTCGCCCCTGATCTGATGCGCCGGCGCATCGAAGCATTTCCGAAACACTACGCGTGGGTCCGGCCCGAGGCGCTCGAGTACTTCAAGAGTCGTTTGACCCAGGCGCCCCGCGACAGCGAGCAGGGTCTGCATCTCGTGCTGACGCGCTGCACGACGACCCAGCTCCAGCGGAAAGCGTTCGAGGCGCTGGCGTTCAAGCTCGAGATGCTGTGGGTGATGATCGACGCGATCCATCACGCGTACGCGGAGCCCTGACGAGATGCCGCTGACCGCGGGATCGATTCCCACCCTGTGGCGGCTCGCCCGCGTCACCTTCGACCCGGTGCGCCAGCAAAAGGTGCTCGTGTATCCGGAAGGCGCGATGCTGCTGAACGACACCGGCGCGGCGATTCTGGAGTTGTGCAATGGTCACCGCACGATTCACGACATCGCGGCGATCCTGGGGGAGCGCTACCACTGCGACGTTCTCTCCGACATCACCGACTATCTGTCGCAGCTTGCCGATCGGGAGGTCATTCGTGATCATTGATCGCCCGACAACCCTCCTCGCCGAGCTGACGCATCGGTGTCCCTTGCACTGTCCGTATTGCTCGAATCCACTCGCGCTCGTTGGAGCGGAAGGGGAGTTGACGACAGAGGAGTGGAAGCGTGTCTTCACTGAGGCGCGAGCGCTGGGCGTGCTGCAGCTCGGCCTCTCGGGCGGCGAGCCTCTCGCACGGAAGGATCTCGAGGTGCTCGCGGCACACGCTCACGGGCTCGGCCTCTACACCACGCTCGTCACATCGGCGGTCGGCCTCACACGCGAACGCGCCGAAGCGTTGCGCGACACAGGGCTGGAGCACATCCAGATCTCGATTCAAGATTCCGACCCTGATGCGGCCGATCGTGTGGCGGGCGCACGCGTGGCCCACCTGAAGCAGGCGATGGCGGCGATCGTTCGGGAGCTGGACTTCGCGTTTTCAATCAACGTGGTCTTACATCGCGCCAACATCGATCGGATTGGCCACATCATCGAGTTGGCCGCGGCGCTCGGCGCCGATCGACTCGAGTTGGCCAATACGCAGTACTACGGCTGGGCGCTGGAGAATCGGCAGGCGCTCTTGCCGACGGCCGCACAGATCGAAACCGCGCAGGCAGTCGCCGACGCGGCCATTCGCCGGCACCGCGGTCGCATGCAGATCATCTACGTGCTGCCGGACTACTACGAGTCGTATCCGAAGCCGTGTTACGGCGGCTGGGGCAGCGTGTATCTCGTCGTCACGCCGGACGGCCAGACGCTGCCGTGCCACGGGGCGACGCACATCACGACGCTGCACTTCGAGAACGTTCGCGAGCGCTCGCTCGATTGGATCTGGAATCAGGCACCGGCGTTCCAGGCGTATCGTGGCGACGAGTGGATGTCGGAACCGTGCCGCAGCTGTCCACGCAAAGCGATCGATTTCGGCGGATGCCGCTGTCAGGCGTTTGCTCTCACCGGCAACGCCGCAAATACCGATCCGGTCTGCACGCTATCGCCGCTGCGTCCCCTCATCGACCGTTCCATTCAAGACGCCGCGGTTCCAGCAGATTTCCGATATCGATATGTGACTCTCCAACCCGCGCGGACGTGATCGCGCGGTCCGTCACGTGATAACGCCAGCACCCGCTCCGTACGGGACTTGGACGTCGCCGATTTGGGCGCGAACTGTCGCCGCCACCACGCTGCGTCTGGGCGGCGTCACCGTTGACGGCGACGACATCTACTGGATCGAGGGGCGCCCGCTCGAAGGCGGCCGCAATGTTGTCGTCAAGCGGACAGGGGACGGCTGCATCGCGGACGTGACACCCGACGGCACCAACGTCCGAACCCTCGTGCACGAGTACGGCGGCGCTGCCTATGTAGTGTCGCGCGGCGTCATCTACTACTCCAGCTTCGCAGACCAGCGTCTCTACCGGCTCGAGCCTGATCGTTCGCCCGAGCCGCTCACCCCGCCTGGCGACTGGTTCTATGCCGACTGCTCGATCGATCTCGTGCGCAGATGCCTCATCTGCGTGCGCGAAGATCACTCCGCAAAAGATCGTGAGCCGCTGACCACACTCGTCAGCATCTCGCTCGACGACTCGCCGAGCGCAGGGACCGTCCTCGTGTCGGGTCATGATTTCTATTCCACACCGCGCTTCAGTCCGGACGGCTCCCGGTTGTCATGGCTCGCGTGGCGTCACCCACAGATGCCGTGGGACGGCACCGAGCTCTGGGTGGCGGACGTCGATGCGGGCGGCGCTCTCGTGCGTTCGACGCGAGTGGCCGGCAGCCAGACCGAATCGATTTTTCAGCCGGGATGGTCGCCGGAGGGCACGTTGTACTTCGTCTCGGACCGAACGGGATGGTGGAATCTGTATCGTTTCACGGACGGGCGCGTCGAGCCGGTACATCCAATGGCCGCAGAGTTCGGACGGCCGCAGTGGCAGCTCGGAACGTGCACATGGGCCTTTGCGGACACGTCGCATCTTATCGTCTCGTACGCGCAGGCCGGACGATGGCGCCTGGCAGTCATCGATGTATCCACGGGCGTATTCACGCCGATGGCGACGGACGTCGAACCGGCGGATACGCTCGCCGCGACTCGGACGCATGCGGTCATTGTCGGCGGATCCGCTCGCGAGCCCGATGCCGTCATGCTGGTCTCGCTCGCCGGAAGCGTCGAGAGACTGCGCGTTTCGTCGGCAGCGCAGATCTCCGAAGGTTTTGTTTCCGTGGCCCAGCCAATCGAGTTTTCAGCCCACAGCGGGCTCACGGCCCACGCGTTTTATTACGCGCCGCGCAACGACAATTTTGTGGCGCCGGCGGGCGAGCGCCCGCCGCTGATCGTCATCGCCCACGGCGGTCCCACGGCAGCAACCTATGCGCGGCTCAACCTGGAAGTACAGTACTGGACCAGCCGCGGCTTTGCCGTCGTCGATGTGAACTATGGCGGCAGCGCCGGCTACGGCCGCGGCTATCGCGAACGATTGAACGGCCAATGGGGCATCGTCGATGTCGCCGATTGCGTCAACGCGGCGAACTACTTGGTGGCGCGCGGCGAAGCCGATCCCGACCGCCTCATCATCCGCGGTCGCAGCGCGGGCGGCTACACGACACTGGCGGCGTTGACGTTTCAGCCCGACATTTTCAAGGCTGGCGCGAGCTATTACGGCATTGCAGATCTCGAACGACTCCGACACGACACACACAAGTTCGAGTCGCGATATCTCGACACGCTCGTCGGGCCATATCCGGACCAGCGGCACGTCTACGATGCGCGCTCGCCGATTCATTTCGTAGATCGATTGTCGGCGCCGGTCATCTTCTTCCAGGGTCTCGAGGATCGCGTCGTGCCGCCGGAGCAGGCGCGCGCGATGGCCGACGCCGTCCGAGCCAAAGGCTTGCCTGTTGCTCTTCTCACGTTCGCGGGCGAGCAACACGGATTCCGGAAAGCCGAGTCGATCTTTCGGTGCCTCGAGGCGGAGATATCCTTCTACGGAGGCGTATTCGGTTTCACGCCGGCGGGCGTCCGCGCCGCAAGCGAGATCGGCAATGACGTCAGCCAATGATCAGCCAGGTCCGGCAGGTCGAGCGAGACGCGATGTTGGCGGAACGCGCCCGACCTCGTGCAGCGTTCGACATTCGACGCGCTCGCGAAGAGCAAGACGGTGATCATCAACCCCCGACTACGACGTCTTCCATGGTCGGTCGTGGTCAAAATGGGCGCCCGGCGACACGCCCGGGCACCAGGTACTGCTCGTCAAGCCGGAGAAGACCGGACCGGTCGTGCTCTCCGACGATTTGTAACACTACCCGGAGGAGCGAACGCTGGACCGCGCGCCGACATTCGAGGTCGACGCCCAGCAGACGCGGCGGACGAGAAGCGCGATCGATGCGTTGTTTCAGGACGCAGGAATTCGTGCGGTGCAGACGTCTTATCACGCCCTGAACGCGAATGCGCACGTGGAACTCTTCGTGCGAGCCACCAACGAGGAATTGTCTCGACCGGATCATTCCGATCGGGGAAGGCATTTCCGCCGCGCATTGACGGAGTTTGCCGCGCACTTGTCAGAACGTACAGGGGTGTCTGGACGAAACGCCACAGCCAGAGCTTCCTCGTATCGCCGATTTGATTGCTTTATGGAAGGTTTGACCAGCAACGGTGCGGACAATGAGCCGAGGGTTCTGGACGGCGATTGGCGGAATCGTCGGTTCGTTCGCCGGTATGGGAGTGGCAGGGTTGACGGTTGCAGTTCTCGTGCGGCTCAATTGCTGCCCGGGCGTCGTATTCATCGGACTGCTCGGTCCGCTGGTGGGGCTCGTCGTTGGAGCGTTGCTCGGCCGGCGCTTTGCCGGTCGACGCCGCGGTGATCACGGCGGTGCGGGATCCTAGCTCAGATCCGTCGCTTGGTCGCCCTGTGCGAAAACTCCGCCGAGGCGCCGGGGCGGTCGACGATCGGCATATTCGCCTCAATCGCAGGAGGGGTGTGGTTCCCGAACTCGGCCCAACCTGATGGCGCACGATCTGGAATCTGGCGCGCCTTCCACCGGGCCAGCCTCTCGGCACGCATGCAACATGTATTCGCTGCCTCCCGAATTGTTCCACGAAGACGCCGAGATCTACTTTCCTAAGTTGGCTTTGGCTTCGGTCGGCCGTCACACTGCCGCGCTCGTTCAGAAAATTGCCAGCGCGTTCACGGGGAACCCGGTCCCTCCGGTGACGGGAACCGGCGCGACGCTCAACAGGAATTCCCAGCGATGCAGGCGCGCGGCGGTGTCAGCCAGCGCTTCCAGATCCTGGTTGTCGAGAATATCGACGCCGAGTGCGGTGATCGCGAGCGTGTGCACTGGCAGATTGATGCCTTCGACGAGCGACGGCGTCACGTCCTGGGCATCGTCGGCGCCGAGGAACGATACGCCGCGCGCCTTCAGCCACGGAGCGACCGACGCGTGATAGCCGGCCTCGTTGCGGCCGACCGGCCACGGTCCGAGCTTTTCACGCCGCGCCCAGCGGCCGGTCCGGAGGAAAATCGCGTCGCCCGGCGCGACCTTGACGCCGGCCTGCTTCTCCCACTTCTCGAGGTCCTCGACGAACACCGGCGTGCCGGGCTCGAGGTACGCCAGGTTGTTCATCCGCGGGATGTCGAACAGGATGCCGCGCGTGACGATGCCGTTCCGGAGATTCTCGATTCCGAATCGTGTGCATCCCTTGTCGCTGTTGATCTCGGCCGTCGGGTAGCCGTTGTAGGTGTGCCCCTTGTAGAGGATGTGGCACAACGCATCGATGTGACTGTGCGCGTAGCCGTGATACGACACCTTGTAGGTATCGGTGGTGAAGCCGCGGTTCATCGTGTGCTCGAACGGGCTGCCGTTGTCGAGCCCCGACTCCGTCAGCGGCGGATGCGCGAGCCCGACAACGGTTCCGAGCTTGGCGAGCGCAAGCGCCTGCTTGCGCTTGGCGTCGGTGATCAAGTTCGCGGCCCCGAGCTGCTCGTCCTTGCCCCACCGGCCCCAGTTCTTCACCTGCTCGAACATCTGGTCGAACTCGTCGGCGTTTTTCGGGAACCGCGCCGCCGACGGTCCCGGCGTGATGAGCGGGATGTCGGCGCCTGGTCCGCCGCGTCCCGCTCCTCCGGCTGGCGGCTGGCCCGGTTGATTCTGGCTACCTGACGGCTGCTGGCCAGGCTGGCCGTACTCGGAGAGGTGACCGCCGCCGATCCACGCGACGGCAACGGCAACGGCGAGACCGCTCAAAGCTCTCGAGATCATGATCGTCTCACCAGCGCTGGCAAGCAGCCGCAATCCTAGGTTGACCGCTTCGGAACGAACGCAAGGAACCGCCGCGGATTGTCGACGAGGATGCTTCGGATGACGTCGTCGTTGATTCCGCCTGCGCGCAGCTTCGGGACGAAGCCCGACGTGGTCCGGTTGTACGACGGCGCCTCCATCGTCCTGCCACCGGTCGAGTCCGAAGACAGGAGCAGGTGATCGGCATAGCCCGCGTCGAGGAATGCCTTGATCATCGTGATCTTGCCTTCGTCGGGAACGCGGCCGCCGGTAACGCGATCGAACGCGACGAACGCACCGCGCTTCGCGATCGCCTTGATCACCTCGGCCGGCGGATCGTCGAGGCAGCAGGTATGCCCGATGGCAATGCGATCGGGCTTGACGCCGACCGATTCGAGCACGTCGAGCTGGTGGAGGCCTGCGTCCTTCGGCACGTTCGGTCCCGTGCCGTAGGCGTTGTGCGTGAAGATCGGCAGGTTCGTGGCGCGATGCGCTCTGCCGATCGCGCGGAACACTTTTCGCTCGAGGTCGCTCATCGGCGCATCGGCGTTCTCGCCGATCTCGCCGAACGCGCCGTAGCGATTCGCGTTGGCCTCGCGGACGAGTCCGGCCGCGATTTGATCTTCGGTCTGGGTCGCCAGTTCTCGCGGATAGACGCGCTCCATGTAGTAGCCGCCGCTCGCCACGATCAGGACATCGGTCCTGTTCGCCACTGTCTTCAGGCTGTCGAGATTCCGCTTCATGTCCGGATGGCCGCCGTCGACGATGCAGCGGACGCCGTCTTTCGCGGCGAGCTTCACCTGTTCGACGATCAGATCGACGTTGGCCGTGGCCGGCGGCTGCGGCGGCGGCGCGTTGGCGGGACGCGGATTGAGATTCGGCGGCAAATCGATGGATAGGTGCTCGTGAAACAGGATCGGCCCGCTCATCGACTCGGCCGGAACGTCCTTGAACAGCGTGCGGATGACGGCGCCTTTCGGAAACGCGGGTTTCTTCTGCGCCATGAGCTCTGGAACCAAGGCGACGCAGACGGTGCCGCCCCCTAACAGCACCAGCGCCTGACGCCGCGTGAGCGACCGTCGATCGTAGTCATACCCGGCCATGGACTGCCTCCCCAGTACGAGACGAACAGAAGAGCATCGGTTTCAAGCCAGGTGCAGGGGCGGGATTTCAGCCCGCACTCGCCGCCCTGAAACGGCGGCCCTACATCTGCTCGCTACCATGACCGACGCCTACCAGTCGAGCTGCGCGCCGAACTTGAACATCCGACCCTGCAGCGTGGCAGTCGGCGTCAGCCACGACGTGCCGAACGTGTTGTTCACCGCGAGCACCGGTCCCGCGTTGAGCAGGTTGTACGCGTTCAATTGTCCCTGCAATCTCGCGCGTCCCACCTTCCACATCTTCGTCAGCCGGCTATCGAGCTGGTAGACGCGGTCGCCGTAGACGGTACCTGGGGCGATCAGCTGCACGGTCGCCGGGCTGCCCGACGAGGGCGCGCGGCCGAGCGCCTGCGTCAGCGTCGCGACCGGCACCGAGTAGCTCGCGGTAATCTGCGGTCCGGGCACGCTCTGAAACGCCGCGCTCACCGCGACGTTCCACCACGGCAGCGGGTAGGAGCCGGCGAGCTTCACCTGCGTCTGCCACGGCGGTGCGTCGTGGCAATAGAGCGTCGTCGGCGAGGCCACGCCGGTGATGTTCGCGATGAGCGGCGTGCTGACGCCGGCGCGCGCGAGATCGGTGGCCGTCGACCCGGTCGCCGGGTTGTCCACCTTTGCGACGACGCCGCAGTTGTCCCACACTTCGTGGCCGGCGTTGAACCCCCCCTGCAGGATCACGCCGCCGCGAAGCCGCGTCGACAGGCTGACGTCGACGCCGTTGTAGATGTCGCTCTCGTCGCCGTAGTTCTTCGCATACGTGACGAAGTTGTTCACCTGGCCGAACTTGTCCGGGTTGAGGTCATAGAAGCCGCAGATCTGGTTGCCGCCGCCGCCCGGCAGGCGGGTGTCGACCGGCGCACTGACGCAGTACGAGGTGTAATCCGAAGGCTTCACGGCAAGGTTGTCAGTGACCAGGAAGTTGCCCCACCAGTGCCGCGTATACGTGGCGCTCAGCGAGACGCCCTGACGCAGCTCCTGCTGGACGCCCGTTTGAAATTCCCAGTCGAATGGCCGCTTCCCCCATCCGCCGAGCAGCGCGGGATCGTAGGTGGTTGCCGGACCGAGCCCGCCGAAATTGAGATTGTTCGACTTCCCGCATTCGCCGTTCGCCTGCATGTTCGTGAAATCGCAGTTCGGGATGTCGTTCTGATTGGTATCGGTCCACGAACGGGTCACGTTGTTCACCGACGTGACGATCGGGTTCACGTTGTCCGCGTAGGCGGTGGTCACGGCCTGCACAAAACGCCCGATGTTGGCCTTGAGCGCCGTCCTCCCGTTGCCGAACAGATCGTAAGCGATGCCGAGGCGCGGGTTGATGTCCTTCCAGTTCGGCGCGTTGGTCACCGCCGGAAACGAACGGGCGGGAACGAACGGCGTGGCCGGATAATCCTGCGCCGGAATCGCCGCGTTCAGGATATCGAGGCGCACGCCGACATTGAGCGTCATCCGCGAATGCGTCCATTGATCCTGCACGAACAGGCCGTCGTAGGCGTTGGTCACCGCGTCGGTGTTGTACGGATACGCGTACTCGGTGATCGACGCCGGTACGCCGCCACGGTAGTTCAGGGTCACCTGCTGGCCGAGCGTCCAGTTCTCGATGATGCGATGTCCGTGCATCTCCTGGAAGCCCACCTTGAGCGCGTGCGACCCGGTGACGAACGTGATGTTGAACTTGCCGTTGTACTGCCGGGTGATGTGCTGCACGTAGGTCGAGAAGGCGCCGAACGAGGTGCCGTTCAGCGAATCGGTTCGCGGGTACGTGCCCCACGCGAGATCCGGTTCGGGCCAACTCGACCACGATTCCGGGTGATAGGTGTAGCCCGCGTCGATCAGCACTTTGTTGGTGACCAGCGAGTTCCACGTCACCTGGGCGACGAAGTTGGGAAACGAGTGCATCACCGTCGACGCGTCTGGACTCCGGTTCGAGGCGAGGTTCCAATGGCACCAGCAGCGTTGCATGTCGTCGGCGAGGAACGAGAGCTTGTTCTTCGCCGTCGCCTGCCACGTGAAGCGGAGATCCTGGCTCTGCGACCACACTTCGTTGTACGCGGGCCGACTGAGGTCGGGCGTGTAGACGGTCGGCGAGGCGTGCGAATCATAGTACGCGCCCGGCGGATGTTCCCACGTGCCCCAGTAGCGATAGGCGGCGAAGAACCACAGCTTGTCCACTTTCACCGGCCCGCCGATCGTCGGGTTCACATCCCAGATGCTCTTGTTGGTGAACGCCTTGGTCGCGTCCGATACGTTGCTGGTGGTTTGAAAGGCGCTGCCGGTCGCTTCGCCGAACAGCGTGCCGTGGAAGAGGTTGCCGCCCGCCTTCGGGATGGCGTTCTGGCGGACGCCGCTCGCATCGCTCTCGGCCGAGAGTGAACCCACTTCGATCGTGTACTCCTGAACCGCGCCGGCGTTCTGCGACCACATCAGATGACTGCCGCCGGGCGTCGCGTTCATGTTGTTGACGCGCATGCCGTCGTAGAGCGTCGGCATCTCCTGGCTCCGGCTGCCGTGCACGATCAGCGCCGGCAGGCGATCGGAGACGGTGCCGCCGACATCCTGCGCGCTCGGCGCCGTGGCGGTCGCAGCGATCACCCCGGGCACGAGCACCGCGAAGCTCTGTGGAGATTTCGCCGCGGGAATCGCGTCGATGACGTCGCGAGTCATCGTGGTCTGCTGTCGTGTGTTCTGCACGTCGACGACCGGGCTCTGTCCCGACACCGTCACGGTTTCTTCCAGCGCGCCGACGCGCAGGTCGGCGTTGACGGTCGCGGTGAAGCCGGCCGACAGCTCGATCCCTTCGCGCTTGATCGTGTTGAATCCCGCCAGCGCGAAGGTGATGGTGTAGGTGCCGGGCGTGAGATCGACGATCTTGTATTGGCCCGCGCCGTCGGTGATGGCGGATCGGACTCTTTCAATCAGCGCCGGGCTTGCCGCTTCCACGGTCACGCCGGGCATCACCGCGCCCGACGTATCTCGCACGACGCCGGCGATGATGCCGGTCTGGGCCAGCGCCGTCGCAGGGACAAGAACGAGGACTCCGATGAGCAGCCACCAACCCGCGCGTTGTATGCACACTGTGAGCATACCTACCTCCTCGAGCTGTCGACTCCCGGGATCCGCGATACCGAAGTGCGCGTATTACATACCCGTTGTCATCGCCTCACAAGTGATCCGGCGCGCTTATTTCGCGCTTATTGTTCTTGGCGCGGATCAATCCCTTTCTGTCGCTCACGAGCGGACTCGGACGCCGCGTCGACCCCGAACCGCGCCGCCAGAAATTCCCAGAAATGGCGTTCATCGTTCGAACCGCTTCGCGCCGCCGGCGCGAGCCGGCGGGCGTTCTCGAGATCGCCGGCCAGGCACAGCGCGTAGACCATCAGCGGACGAACGGTCGGCAACCGCACGCCACGCTGTTCGGCGCCGGCAAACGATTCCGCCGCGACTTGGTACTGGCGCGCCACCAGCGCGCGAATGCCGAGCGCGTATCGTGCCTCACCATTGTCGTCGTGAGCCGATTCCACTGCCGCCTGCTGCGCGTCGTCGCTGCCCAGCGCCCAGAGCGGCGCGCGACGCAACGTCGTGTGGGTGAGGAGCTGATGGATTTCCTCGATCCGCCCGAGCGGGCTGGGGCCTTCCCACATCACGCGGTTGATCGCCGCCTGCGTGTCGAAGTAGGGCAGGGTGTCCGCGACCAACGATTCGGGCCAGAGCCGGTGGATGAACGCCGACTGCGCGAAGCGACGGCGGGCGGCCGACGTATCGGTGATCCGCGCGACGAAGTCGCCCGCCTCCCGTTCGAACGCGGTCGGCGTACGCGTCAGCGCGAGCCTGGTCGGCCGTGGACGCAGTCGATCGGGATGCTCGTCGGTCAGCGGCGCGGCGCCCGCGGCGAGCTGGCGCAGATCGTCGCGGTCGCCGAGGAACGTTGCGCCGATCTGCTGTGGAACCTCGAATCCGATCTCGCGCAGCTCGGGCCAGACCAGCGCGTCCTGCCACGGCCGCGCGAATGCGTCGTCCGTCGCGACCGCCGTGAGGTGGCGCGTGCCGACCAGCATCCAGTCGAACACGGTCCCGTTCCACAGTGAGCAGTCGTCGAACACGCCGCAGAACGCGGCGATGATCGCCCTGACGTCGTACTCGCCGCGCCGCGCGACCGGAAGCCAGTAGGTGACCACGCCGCCATCGGCCAGCCGATCGCGCATGAGCGCGAAGTAGTCACGCGTGTAGAGACTGACCGCGCCCGGCGTCAACGGCGGCGGCGGCTCACCCGTGATCAGATCGAACGTGCCGCGCTCCGCCTGCAGGAAATAGCGGCCGTCCTCGAGGTGCAGCCGTACCCGCGGGTCGTCGAGCGGGCGATCGCCGGGAGGATAGATGACATCGCTCATCGCGACGATGTCAGGCGAGGTCTCGGCGACGTCGATCGAGGCGAGTGAGCGGATGCTGGCGACGGCGGCGGTCGTGACGCCGACGCCATAGCAGACGACCAGCGCGCGTCGCATCGGCGCGGCGCGGACCACCAGCGGCCAATACGCGAAGTAGCGCATGTAACGCTTGCCGGTGGGATGCGTGCCTGACATCGAGAAGCCGTTGGTCACCAGCCGGTAATAGAGCGGCGTGCCGAGCCAGGACTTCGCCATGAGGTGAATCGTCTCGCCGATGCCCTCGCGCGTCGCCACGACGCGGGCGCCGTCCTCCGCGTACGAGGCGGTGACCTGCGGAAAGTACGCGGCGTTCATCGTTCCGAACGGGAAGAACACCAGCGCGGCAAGACCGGCGACCGCGGCGCAGGCCGTGACCCGGCGTGCCCATCGCGGGCGCTCCGTCGCATGCAGCGCGATCAGACCGGCGACGCCGTACGACGCGGCGAGCACGAACAGCGAACGCTCCATCCCGAGCGCGGGCAGGAGCAGGAACGCTGCAACGACCGGGCCCGTCATGCCTCCCGTCGTGTTCGCCAGCGTCAGCCAGCCGGCTGCCGAGGCATCGGCCACGGCGGTGTGGCGCCGCAGGCTCGCCGCGAGCAGAACGAACGACACGCTCGACGCAACCGCGGTCGCCGACATCAGCGCAACGGCGGCCCACAACATCCGAGGCCATTCGGCCGACCAGCGCGCGCCGGCGAGCACGCCGAACGCCGTGAACGATCCAACGACCGTGCACGCGGCCACCCATGCGGCAGCCGGGAGATAGTCGGCGGCGTCGGCACGGCGCGAGAGCCAGCGCGAGGCGATCAGCGCGCCGATCGCAATCGCCGACAACACCACCGCGAGCATGGTCGACACCGCGAGCGTGCTGGCCACGAGGAACATCGACAGGAAACGGAACCACACGACCTCGAGCGCCATCGAGACGGCGCCCATGAGGAACGCGCACGCGAGCAGCCACCGGCCGGCGGCCGTCGACGACTGACGCATCTGATGTATCAGGGGCGCCGGCGACGCGGCGGGCACGCGCGTCGCGTCTGGGAGTGACGTCACTTCGGTTTCGACTGCGGACGCTGCCCACAGCGCGCCGCCGGCGGCGGCGACATCGAGCAGCGCCGCGACCCACGCGGTACCGATCGTGCCAAGGCGTTCGATCAGGACGAGTTGTGTACCAAGGACGCCGGCAACCGCGCCGAGCGTGTTCAACCCATACAGCCGGCCGAGCAGGCCGCCGAATCGATCGGGCGATCGCGATATGCCGCTCACGACCACCGGAAGCGATGCGCCCATCGCGGTGGTCGGAATCACGAGCAGCGTGAACGCGGCCGCCGCGCGAACGAGGTTCAGCCACCGCGTATCGAGCAACGCGTGCGTCGCGGGCGCCAGCCATGCCGGCAACGCCATCATCACGTACGTCAGGCCGACGCCGGTGACCGCGACGATCGCCTCGAGCACGGCGTAGATCGCGAACGGGTGGTGGAGACGATGTCCGTATCGTGCCGCCATCGCGTTGCCGACCGCGAGTCCGGCCATGAAGCTCGAGAGGACGATGGCGGCGGCCCAGACCGTGTTGCCGAGCAGCAGCCCGCACCAGTACACCCACACGAGCTCGAAGATCAGGCCTGCCGCGCCGGATGCAACGAACGCGACCTGCACGATCGCGTCAGCGGGCGGCGTCCCGTGTCCGGAGGAGGCGTCGCGTCGCTGCCGGAGAAAAGCCATCGGCATCGTCGGGTGGCCGGATTATGTCATCGGAAGTGAGGAACGCCGAGGTTCGTGGCGATGGTCACGTCCCCGGTGGCTTGGACGAGCTCTCGAAGCCGGTGATCGTATCGCTGCTGAAGCCGGACCGTGCTCGTCACCTGGATGATCATCGGCGGTTCGCTCACCCCGCTGGATCCGCTCGAGGGCATGCGCGCCGTCCGCCGATGTGCGATGGCCGGTGCCGTGACGACAACTCACCTCTGACGGGCAGAATGTGCTGGGAGACAGCTCGGCTGCGCCCGACGAGCACCCTGGTCGGCCGGCTGATGAAGTTCGGCGTGCAGTTCAATTGCTAGAAACGCGAAGAGCACACCGGCGCAGACCGCGGTGGCGTGGCGCGCCAAACGAACGAGCCGCGACGGCGCTCGGTCCGCCACCCGCTCGCGCCCGCCGGTTGTGCTCGCGAATGTGGTGGCGCTCATCGCTCGCTCGTTCCCGTTACTTTCAAGTGCGCGGTGCGCGCGCTGTGACCGTCTCTTTTACCGCTACTCGTGTTTTCGGTCAACGAGGAGCGCTTTTGATCCTGCCGACGGTCGTGTTATGTACTGCGCGCCCGAGTGTCGGCATCTTTCGCTGCCGGTTGCGCCGCGAATCGAGACGTGAAGGCAGGAAGCAGCGAAGCCCGAAGGAAGGATCTGCCCATGAAGCCCGGATCGTCGCGAACGCTCGCCTGTGCCTCGGCAATTGCAGTGATCGTTCTGGCCGGCGTCGCTCGAAGTGCCGCCGACGCGCCTTCCGCGCAATCCGCGCCGGGCGGTCAGGCGGCTCAAGCCTCGGGTCCGCTGCTGGCGGAACAGGCCTTCAAGAACATTCAGGCGCTCAAAGGCATTTCGGCGGCCGACTTCATGGGCACGATGGGCATCATGACGGCGGCGCTCGGGTTCGATTGTTCGGAGTGTCACGTCGCAGCCGGCACCGACAAAGTCGATTGGGCCGCCGACACTCCGCGCAAGGTGATCGCACGCCGGATGGTCAACATGGTGGCCACGATCAACCAGAGCAACTTCGGCGGCCGACAACTCGTCACCTGCTGGACGTGCCATCGCGGACGCGACAAACCGGTTGTCACGCCGGCGATCGATCTCGTGTACGGCACACCGACGCTGGAACCGGACGATCTCGTGGTGGCGTCGGTTCCCGGCCTGCCGAAGCCCGACGAGATCGTCGACCGGTACATTCAGGCGCTCGGCGGGACCCAGCGGCTGGTCGGCATCACCAGCTTCGTTGCCACCGGCAAGAGCATCGGGTTTGGCGGGTTCGGCGGCGGTGGGGCGGTGCACATCTACGCGAAGGCACCCAATCAGCGCAGTACGATCATCGAGTTCAAGCAGGCAACGGGTCGCGACGCCAGCATCAGAAGCTTCGACGGCAACACCGGCTGGATCAAAACGCCGCTCACGGTCCTGGGCGAGTATCAGCTGAGCGGAAGCGAGCTCGACGGCGCCAACCTCGATGCCGCGCTGGCATTTCCGTCACAGATCAAGCGCATCCTGACGAACCTGCGCACGCTGCAGCCCGCGACGATCAACGACCGCGATGTCGATGTCGTGCAGGGCAACGGCCCCGGACGGCTGTTCGCGACGCTGTACTTCGACAGGCAGACAGGTCTTCTCACGCGCGTGATCCGATACGGCAACTCGCCGATCGGCCGACTTCCCACCCAGGTCGACTACGCCGACTACCGCGACGTCGGCGGCGTAAAGATGCCGTTCACGTTCACGTTCGCCTGGCTGGACGGACGCGACGCATTTCAGCTCGACGACGTCAAGATCAACGTGCCGATTGACGCGGTCAGCTTCGGCCGCCCGACGTCGCTCGAGTCCAGACGCTAGATCGAGATCTGCCGGGCGCACAGCAAAAGACCCCGCCCGGGCGAGCAGGGTCGTCGGACAACCGTGTGACGAGTTCGGTCGCGTGAGCTACTGCTTTCCCTTGGGGTCTTTCTTGCCCTCCGTCTCGTACGGCGCGCCGGTCCCCGTCGAGCCGAGGAACAGCTTGCGGCCGTCGGGATAGGTGATGTCGCGACCGTTCGCGCGATTGCTGCCATCCTTGGCCTGATAACCGGTCACGACGACGGGCGTGCCGATCTTGAGCGTGTCCCGCGAGACTCCACGGCGCATGAGCGTGTTCGGCGTGCCGCCCTCGATCATCCACTCCTCGGTCGCGCCGCCGGGTTTCTTCACCTCGATGTGGATCCAGGCGTGCGGATTGACCCACTCGGTCGCGCTGATGGTCCCTTCG
>Ga0075426_10000861_pt1 | contig 21363 bp, 17 predicted proteins | sample SoiMethybrSBSTD5_FD_75304 | JGI IMG/M metagenome (GOLD analysis project Ga0075426, IMG submission 75304) | Bulk soil microbial communities from a Populus tree surrounding site in Tennessee, USA - Soil MetaG P. TD hybrid SBSTD5 | ecosystem: Environmental > Terrestrial > Soil > Tree plantation...
GCCGAGGAGATCGGCTATCCGGTGGTGGTGCGGCCGAGCTACGTGCTCGGCGGCCGCGCGATGGAGATCGTGCACCAGCAGTCCGAGCTCGAGCGCTACATGGAAAACGCGGTGAAGGTATCGAACGACTCGCCGGTCTTGCTAGACCGCTATCTGACGGACGCCATCGAGGTCGACGTCGACTGCGTGAGCGACGGCGCCGAGGCGTTCATCGGCGGCATCATGGAGCACGTGGAGCAGGCGGGCGTGCACTCGGGCGACTCGGCCTGCTGCCTGCCGCCGCATTCGCTCGCGAGCCACATCGAGCGCGAGCTGCGCCGCCAGACCAAGGTGATGGCGAAAGCCCTCGAAGTGGTCGGGCTGATGAACGTTCAGTACGCGATCCAGCGCGACACGGTGTACGTGCTCGAGGTGAATCCGCGCGCCTCGCGCACCGTGCCGTACGTTTCCAAGGCGACCGGGCTGCCGCTCGCCATGATCGCCGCGCGCTGCATGGCTGGAAAAACGCTGCGACAGCAGAATGTCGGCGAGGTGACGCCGAGCTATTTTTCGGTGAAGGAGGCGGTGTTCCCGTTCGTCAAGTTTCCGGGCGTTGACACCATCCTCGGGCCGGAGATGAAATCCACAGGCGAGGTCATGGGCGTGGGCGAGACGTTCGGCGAGGCGTTCGTGAAATCGCAGATTGCCGCCGGGGTCAAGCTGCCGCGGGGCGGGCGCGCCTTCATCAGCGTGCGCGACGGCGACAAGGTGGCGGCGGTCGGCATCGCGCGGGATCTCGGCGAGCTCGGCTTCGCCCTGCTCGCGACGCGCGGCACCGCGAAGGTGCTGGCCTCCCACGGCATCGCGGTCACCCCGGTCAACAAGGTCGCCGAGGGCCGCCCCCACATCGTCGACATGATCAAGAACGGCGACGTGAGCTTCATCGTCAACACGGTGGAGGCTTCGCGCACCGCGGTCTCGGACTCGCGCGCGATCCGCACCACGGCGCTCGCGAAGCGCGTCACCTACTACACCACCGTGGCGGGCGCCAAGGCGGCCTGCGCCGGGATGAAGCACCTGGCGCAGCTCGAGCCCTACCGCTTGCAGGACCTGCATGCCAAACTAGACGCAGCGACGACTTCCTGACATGCCCAAGACCCCCATGACCAAGCGCGGCGCCGAGCTGCTGCGCGAAGAGCTGCACCGCCTGAAGACCGTCGAGCGGCCGGCCAACTCGGCGGCGATCGGCGAGGCGCGCGCGCACGGCGACCTCTCGGAGAACGCGGAATACCATGCGGCGCGCGAGCGCGCCGGCTTCATCGAGGGGCGCATCTCGGAGCTCGAGGCGAAGCTCGCGAACGCCCAGGTGATCGATCCCAAGCTGGTCGAGGCGGAAGGGCGCTGCGTGTTCGGCGCCACGGTGGACGTCGAGGACGAAAGCGGCGACGCCTCGACCTGGCAGATCGTCGGCGAAGACGAGGCCGACATCAAGGCGGGCCGCATCTCGATCAGCTCGCCGATCGCGCGCGCGCTGATCGGCAAGGAGTCGGGCGAAGCGGTCGAGGTGCAGACGCCCGGCGGTCTAAAACGCTACGAGATCGTGGACGTGCGCTACGAATAACGCACGGTTCCAGTCCGAGCGTCCCGCTGCACATATGTTGGTCCTTGGTCTAATGTTACGCGCGGCCGCGGTCGGGCAGAATCGGTACCCGTTCGATGCACCACGAAGGGCGGAATACGGCGAAGGCGCGCCTGTTAGCCGCTCACGGAGTCTCTATGACACGCGGGCCGGCCTTAGCCCTTTCAGCTGTCTTAGCGGCAGCTTGCGGCACGCTGAAGGAGCCTGACTCATCGAACCTGTCTGCGTACTGCACGGCGGAATCCGGCTACCGCGTCGGCTATCTGGCGAAGGCCTACTACGGCGTCTGCCCGAAAGAGACCGAAGCCGCGTTTCTGGCTGGCTTGCAGCGTGGACGTGCCTATCGCCCCAATCCGCCCCAGGTGCAGCCCTACTATGAGCGGATGGAGCAGACCGAGAAGCAACTGCTCGCCGCAACGACCGAGCCGGAACGTGCGCGCTTAAGGACGCAGCTGCGTGACATCGAGTGGTGGGCGATCCACATCGTCAACGACCCCGGAACTTACATGACGGCGAACTGACCTACATGACGACATCATGACCAAACTTGCCTGGATCCTTCCTTTCATTTTCCTTTCGGGCTGCGCGGCTTTCAAAGACCCGGATCCGACCAACCTTCAAACCTACTGCACGGCCGAAACCGGATACCGAGCCGGCTACCTGTCCAAGGCCTACTACGGCGTGTGCCCGAAAGAGACCGAGGGCGCCTTCCTCGCCGGCCTGGAGAAGGGGCGCGGCTATCGGCCCAACCCGCCTCAGGCGTGGCCCTATTACGAGCGCATGTCGCAGCTCGAAAAACAGATCATTGCGACTCCCCCCGGTGCCGCCCGCGAGCCGCTGAAAGTGCAGCTGCGCGAAGCCGAGTGGTGGGCGATCCACATCGACACCTGCTCGTGCTCGTATGCGAGCAGCGGCCGCAACTGACCATTGCGGTAAAGGGGAAACGGCATGAGCCGCCTCGCGCGGACGATTCCTGTCGTGCTGCTTTCGGCCTGCGCAGGGTTCGAAACCCCCGACCCATCGAACCTCGCCGCCTATTGCACGGAGGAAACCGGCTACCGAGTCGGCTATCAGTCCAGGGCGTATTACGGCGTGTGTCCGAAAGAGACCGAGCCGGCGTTCTTGCGCGGCTTGCAGCGCGGTCGCGGCTATCGGGCGAATCCGCCGCAGGCGCTGGCGTACTTCGATCGCATGGAACACACCGAGAAGCAGCTCCTCGCGGCCTCGGGCGCGGAGCGCGAGCGCCTGACCGCGCAACTGCGCCAGGTCGAGCAGATGACGCTGCACATCGTCAACGACCCGGCGTCGTACTCAGCCGGGCGCTAGGGACTGAGCTTCAGGTGAAATGACTTCGGACGGGTGAAGGTCTCCATGCCCAGCCTGGAAAGCGTGCAGCCGCGGCCGGAATCCTTGACGCCGGTCCAGGCGAGCGCCGGATCGAGATAGTCGCAGCGATTCATGAACCAGGTGCCGGTCTCGACGCGCTCGCCGATGGAGAGCGCCGCGTCCCGGTCGAGCGTCCAGATCGAGGCCGTGAGCCCGTAGCGGCTGTCGTTCATGAGGCGGATGGCTTCGTCGTCGTCGGCCACCGGCTGGATGCCCACCGCCGGGCCGAAGGTCTCCTCGGTCATGAGCGCCATGCCGTGGTGCACGTCGACCAGCACTTCCGGCGGCAGATAGGGCGTGCCCGCCCGATCCTTCAAATTCAGCAGTTTCTTCGCCCCTTGCTGAACGGCGTCGCGGACCTGCGCCCGTACTGCGTCCGCGGCGGCGGTGCGCACGAGCGGACCGAGGTTGGTCGCGGCCTCGAGCGGGTTGCCGAGCCGGTACGCCTTGGCAAGCTCCGCGAAGGCGTCGACGAACGGCTGGAAGATCGAGCGGTGGACGTAGATGCGCTCGATCGCGCAGCACGACTGGCCGGAATTGAAGTAGCTGCCGTCCACGAGGTTCTCGACGGTCGCGGCAAGCGGCGCGTCGGCGCGCACGTACGCCGGATCCTTGCCGCCGAGCTCGAGCCCCGTGCCGACGAAGCGCGCGGCGGCGGCGCGCTGCACCGCGTGTCCGCCCGGGACCGAGCCGGTAAAGGCGACATAGCCGATGCGCGCGTCGCCGATGACCGCTGCCGTGGCCGCGTGGTCCATGTGCAGGAACTGGAACACGCCCCGCGGCAGTCCGGCCGCGCCGAACGCCTGCGCATAGCGCTCCGCCACGAGCGGCGTCTGCGCCGCCATCTTGAGGATGACGCTGTTGCCGGCGAGCAGGGCCGGCACGACCGCGTTCACCGACGTGAGCCAGGGATAATTCCAGGGCGCGATCACCAGCACCACGCCGTGCGGCTCGCGCCGGATGAAGCGCTCGAAGCCCTCCTTTTCCTGCACCTTCAGGTCGGCGAGCGCCTCTTCGGCGATGCCGCACAGGTACAGCGCGCGCTCCTGGAAGCCGCGACGGATCTCGTTCGGGCCCTGCGCTTGCGGCCGGCCCATCTGCCAGGCGAGCTCGGCGCCGAGCTCGTCGGCGCGCGCCACGCACCACTCGACCATGCGGCGAACGCTCGCTGCGCGCTCGGCGACCGGCACGCGCCTCCAGCCGGCTTGCGCGCGGACTGCCGCGGCGAGCGCATCTTCCATCGCCTGCGCCGAGGCGAGCTCGCGCTCGACATAGATCGAGCCATCGACCGGCGTCACCGTTTGCTGCTTCACCGCCGCGGTCTCATTCTTGCCGGGGCCGCCGCGGTACCACGAGATTGCCCACGGAAACCTGAACTGGCTCGTTTTTCTGGTTGAGCGTCGTGGTGCGCAGCTTCACCATGCCTTGCTCGGGGCGCGACTTCGACGGCCGGACCTCGAGCACCTCGGCCTCGATGTGCAGCTCGTCGCCCGGGCGCACCGGCCGCGGCCAGCGGAACTCGTCGAACCCGGCCCCGACGATGCCGCCCGCGGGCTTGAGGTCGCTGCCGACGAGAAGCCGCATGGTCATCGCCGCGGTGTGCCAGCCGCTCGCCGCGAGGCCGCCGAAGAGCGTGGCGCGCGCCGCAGCCTCGTCGAGGTGGAACGGCTGCGGGTCGAACTCGGCGGCGAAACGCTTGACCTGCTCTTCCTCGACCCGCAGCGTCGCGGAGCCGAACTTCTGGCCGACGGCGAAATCTTCCAGATAGCGCATGAGCGCGTTATGGTAATGGACGGAGGAGCTCATCGATGCGCGTGCTTGTTGCAGCGTGCTTGGCGGCGTGCCTGTTTTCGGCTTCCAGTGCCTTAGCGCAGATCTACCCGGCGAAGCCGGTGCGTGTCATCGTGCCCAGCGCGCCTGGCGGCGGCTACGACTTCGTCGGGCGGCTGCTCGGAGAAAAGCTCGGCACGGAGCTCGGGCAGCCGTTCGTCGTGGAGAACCGCGTGGGCGCCGGCACGCTCGTGGGGACGCAGACCGCCGCGGGGTCGGCGCCCGACGGCTATACGCTGCTCGTCGGCGGGCTCGCCAACATGGCTTTCAACCTGGGCCTGCACAAGGATCCGCGCTACGACCCCGTCGCGGACTTCACTCCGGTGGCGCTCGTCGGCGCCTTTACCTACGCCCTCGTCGCGCGCAAGGACCTCGCGCAATCGACGCTGCGCGAGGTGCTCGACTTCGCGCGCGCGAACCCGGGCAAGCTCACCATCGCGACCTCCGGAATCGGCACCGGCCAGCACATCAGCGCGGTCCTGCTGAAGCGCCTGGCCAACGTGGACCTGCTGGAGATCGCCTACAAGGGCGCGCAGCCCGCCTACGTCGATCTCCTGGCGGGCCGGGTCGATCTTTTCTTCGACAACACCACGACCGCGCGGCCGTTCATCGCCGATGGGCGAGTGAAGCCGATCGTCACTTCCGGGGCGGAGCGCGACCCCTTGTTGCCGCACGTGCCCACGGGCCGCGAGTCGGGCGTCGAGGCCCTGGTGCTCGACAGCTGGATGGGGCTCTTCGCGCCGGCGAGGACGCCGACGGCCGTGGTGGAGCGCCTGCGGGCCGCGACCCTGAAGGTGATGGGATTGCCCGACACGCGTCAGCGTTTCCAGAGCGGCGGCTGGCGCGAGATCTCGATGTCGCCCGACGAGACCGCAGCGTTCGTCCGCAGCGAGGCCGCAAGATGGACGGGCTTCCTGAGGCAGGCGGGGATCCAGGCGCAGTAGACCAGACCAGGGTCCGAAGGTCTAGAACATGAGCGATTTTTGCCATGCAATCGTCACCTGCATTCGGCAGAATGCAAGGCATGACTCGCGCGCTCGGCAGCCCTCTTCCTTTGGGTAACCCCAATTACCAGGGTCCCTTCGGCAACACGCTGCTGCACGGTGCCGTGGTGAGCGGCGACCTGCGCGAGGTGAAGCGCCTGCTCGCCGCGGGCGCCGACCCCCGGATTGCCAATTTTGACGGCAAGACCCCGGTGCAGGCGGCCGAGCTGCTCGGCTACGTCCGGATCTTCGACGTCCTGCAGAAGGCCAAGTCCGTCCGCCGCTGATTGCCGCTCTCGTCAGAAGACGATCACGAGGGCGACGATGAGCGCGAGAGCGATGGAATCGAGCCAGTAATCCTGCGCATCCATATGAGGGCCTGAGGTGGGAAGACCTTGCCCTCGTTTCGCAGAATCCAGAGCGCGAGCGCGATAAGCGTGCCGCCGGGAAGCACGATCTCCACTAGAAGGTAGGGGGCTGCGGCTCGGGCGGCTTGGAGCAAGGCTTTCATGGGCTCCAAGCTTGGCGGCCGCGCGTAACGGGCCGATTGCCGATTCAGCCGGGAAAAGTTACAGCCGAAACCGGCGCCGCGACGGGTCCTTTCCAACCTCATTACAGCTGTAGCGAATGGCGCGGAGCGTGAAACGACTCGGGGGAAGAGCGCGCCTAGAGTCCCGCCTCATCGATGCATCGCCAAGTTCAGGAGGACAAGCCATGAGTACGGTTCAATTCGCCCGCCGACGCAACCTCATCACCGCCGCGACCCTCGCCGCGCTGGTGGCTCTCGCCGCCGGGGGGTTCGCGCTGCGTTCCACCGACGCCGAGAGCAAGCCTCCCGCCTCCGCAGCGCAGCCGCAGGCTATGCCCGTTCCGGTGCAGCTGATCGAGAAACGGGAAGTGACGACCTGGGACGAGTTCTCGGGCCGCCTGGAAGCGGTGGAGCGCGTCGACGTGCGCTCGCGGGTCGCAGGCGCCGTCAAGTCGGTGCACTTCGTCGAGGGCGCGCTCGTGACGCGCGACCAGCTCCTCGTCACGATCGACCCCGATCCGTACGCCGCCGAAGTCGAGCGCGCGCAGGCGCAAGTTGTGTCGGCGCAGGCGCGCCTGACTTACACGAAAAGCGAGCACGAGCGCGCGAAGCGCCTCTGGGACGAAAGCGCGATCGCGCGGCGCGAGCTCGACGAGCGCGTCAACGCCGAGCAGGAAGCCGCTGCAGGACTGCGGGCAGCGCAGGCTGCGCTGACCTCCGCCAAGCTGAATCTTTCGTACACGCGGGTGCGCGCCCCGGTATCGGGCCGCGTCGGCAGGCTCGAAGTCACCGTCGGCAACCTGGTCCCGGCGGGACCCGGCGCCCCGGTGCTGACCACGCTGGTCTCGGTGAACCCGATCTACGCCAGCTTCGACGCGGACGAGCACGTCGTTCTCAAAGTTCTCGCGGACGGCAAGCGCGACGTGCCCGTAGAAGCCGAAACGGTGACCAACGGCGGCCGCAAGCTGAAGGGTCGCCTCCAGCTCATCGACAACCAGGTCAACACCCGCAGCGGCACGGTCCGCGTGCGCGCGGTCTTCGACAACAAGGACGGAAGCCTGATCGCCGGACAGTACGTGAAGCTGCGCATGGGGCGGGCCAAGGCCGAGCCCGCAATCCTCGTGAGCGAGCGCGCGATCGGCACCGACCAGGACAAGCGCTTCGTGTTCGTGGTCGGCGCGGACGACAAGGCGGTCTGGCGCCAGGTATCGCTCGGCGGCACGGCGAACGGCCAGCGCATCGTCACGGCAGGCCTCGAGCCCGGCGAGCGCATCGTGGTGAACGGCCTGCAGCGAGTCCGGCCCGGGGCCTTGCTCGCTCCGCAGGAGGCCAAGTGAATCTCTCGAGGTTCTTCATTGACAGGCCCATCTTCGCCGGCGTGCTGTCGGTCCTGATCCTGCTCGGCGGCGCGATCTCGATCGGCCTGCTTCCGGTGTCGGAATACCCCGAGGTGGTGCCGCCCTCGGTGGTGGTGCGCGCGAGCTATCCCGGCGCGAGCCCGAAGGTGATCGCCGAGACCGTGGCGACGCCGCTCGAGGAGCAGATCAACGGCGTCGAGAACATGCTCTACATGAGCAGTCAGGCGACCACCGACGGCCTGATGACGCTTACCGTCACCTTCCGCATCGGCACCAACCCGGACCTGGCGCAGCAGCTGGTGCAAAACCGCGTGCAGCAGGCCGAGCCTCGGTTGCCCGAGGAAGTGCGCCGCCTCGGCGTGACCACGGTCAAGAGCGCGGTCGACCTGACCATGGTGGTGCACCTCGCCTCGCCGGGCGAGCGCTACGACATGACCTACCTGCGCAACTACGGGTTGCTCAACGTCAAGGACCGCCTGGCGCGCATCGAGGGCGTCGGCCAGGTGCTGATGTGGGGCAGCGGCGACTACGCGATGCGGGTGTGGCTCGATCCGAGCAAGGCCGCCGAGCACAACCTGTCGGCGAACGACGTGGTGCAGGCGATCCGCGGGCAGAACGTGCAGGCGGCCGTAGGGATCGTCGGCGCCTCGCCCCAATCGGACAAACCCGCCGACAAGACCGACCTGCAGCTCTCGATCAACGCCCAGGGGCGGTTGCAGAGCGAAGCGGAGTTCGGCGACATCATCGTCAAGACCGAGCGCAACGGCGCGGTCACGCGGCTGCGCGACATCGCGCGCGTCGAGCTCGGGGCATCGGAATACGCGCTGCGCTCGCTGCTCGACAACAAGCCGGCGGTGGCGATCGGCATCTTCGCCGCGCCGGGCTCGAACGCGATCCAGATCTCCGACAACGTGCGCCGCACGATGGCCGAGATCAAGAGGAACATGCCCGAGGACGTCGACTACCAGATCGTCTACGACCCGACGCAGTTCGTGCGCGCCTCGATCAAGGCGGTGGTGCGCACCTTGCTCGAGGCGACGGCCCTCGTGGTCCTGGTGGTGATTCTGTTCCTCCAGACCTGGCGCGCTTCGATCATTCCACTGGTGGCCGTGCCGGTGTCGATCGTCGGCACCTTCTCGCTCCTGTACTTGTTTGGTTTCTCAATTAATGCATTGAGCCTGTTCGGCCTGGTGCTCGCCATCGGCATCGTGGTCGACGATGCCATCGTGGTGGTGGAGAACGTCGAGCGCAACATCGCCGAGGGACGCAGTCCGCGCGAGGCGACCTACCAGGCGATGCGCGAGGTCACGAACCCGATCATCGCCATCGCGCTCGTGCTCGTGGCGGTATTCGTGCCGCTCGCGTTCATCAGCGGCCTGTCCGGCCAGTTCTATCGCCAGTTCGCCATGACGATCGCCATCTCGACGGTCATTTCGGCGATCAACTCGCTCACGCTTTCGCCCGCGCTGGCTGCGCTCCTCTTGAAGAAGCACGAGGGAAAGAAGAACGCGTTCTTCCGCCAGTTCAACCGCTACTTCGGCGCGGCGTCGCACGCCTACAGCCGCAGCGTCGGCGGCGTGCTCACGCGCAAGACGCTGATGCTGGGCGTCTACGTCGCGCTCCTTGCGGTGACCGGCGTGCTGTTCAAGGCGGTGCCCGACGGCTTCGTGCCGCAGCAGGACAAGCAGTACCTGATCGGCTTCGCCCAGCTCCCCGACGGCGCGACGCTCGATCGCACCGAGGACGTGATGCGCCGCATGGGCGAGATCATGATGAAGCAGCCGGGCGTGGAGCACGCGGTCGGCTTCCCGGGCCTCTCGATCAACGGCTTCACCAACAGCTCCAACTCGGGGATCGTATTCGCCGCCCTGAAATCGTTCGACGAAAGGAAGAATCCGGAGCTTTCCGGGGGCGCCATCGCCGGAGCGCTCAACCGGCAGTTCGCCGGCATCCAGGACGCCTTCATCGTCATCTTCCCGCCGCCTCCGGTGCAGGGGCTCGGCACGACCGGCGGCTTCAAGCTCTACCTCGAGGACCGCGGCTCGCTCGGCTACGAGGCGCTCGACCAGGCGACCAAAGCCTTCCTCACGAAGGCGTACCAGACACCGGAGCTGGCCGGTCTCTTCTCCACCTACCAGGTCAACGTGCCGCAGCTCTACGCCGACGTCGACCGCACGCGTGCGCGCCAGCTCGGCGTGCCGGTGACCGAGATCTTCGACACCATGCAGATCTACCTCGGCAGCCTGTACGTGAACGACTTCAACAAGTTCGGCCGCACCTACTCGGTGCGCGTGCAGGCCGACGCGCCGTACCGCGCGCGCCCCGAGGACGTCGGCCTCCTGAAGGTGCGCTCGACCACCGGCGAGATGGTGCCGCTGTCGGCGCTGATGAACGTGCGCCCGTCGGCCGGGCCCGAGCGCGCGATCCGCTACAACGGCTTCCTCGCCGCAGACATCAGCGGCCGCAATGCCCCGGGCTTCTCCTCCGGACAGGCGCAGGATGCGATCGAGCGCATCGCCGCCGAGACGCTGCCGAAGGGTATCGACTACGAGTGGACCGAGATCACCTACCAGGAGATCCTCGCCGGCGACTCGGCGATCTGGGTCTACCCCCTCGCCATCTTCCTCGTGTTCCTGGTGCTCGCGGCCCTCTACGAGAGCCTCGCGCTGCCGATGGCGATCATCCTCATCGTGCCCATGAGCCTCGGCGCCGCGCTGACCGGCGTGTGGCTCACCCACGGCGACAACAACATCTTTACGCAGATCGGGTTCATGGTGCTGGTGGGGCTCGCGGCGAAGAACGCGATCCTGATCGTGGAGTTCGCGCGCGAGCTGGAATTCGCCGGGCGCACCCCGGTGCAGGCGGCGATCGAGGCGAGCCGGCTGCGGCTGCGGCCGATCGTCATGACCTCGATCGCCTTCATCATGGGGGTGCTGCCGCTCGCCCACTCGGTGGGCGCCGGCGCCGAGATGCGCCAGGCGATGGGCATCGCGGTGTTCGCCGGCATGATCGGCGTCACCGCCTTCGGCATCTTCCTCACGCCGGTGTTCTACGTGCTGCTGCGCGCCCTGAGCGGCAACCGGCCGCTCAAGCACCACGGAGAGATTCCCCACGATGCGGCCGCCTTCGCCGCTGGCGGCGTTCAGGCGAGCCCCGCCTCGCCTGTCAACAAGCACGAGGTCTGAACATGAATACTGAAGCCATGCTTGCCGGCGGAAAATGGGGTCTGTCCCTGTTTTTCATGGTCACGCTGCTTGCAGCCTGCGCGACGTCGCTGCCGAAGATTGAGCCCGAGAAACTGCCCCAGCCCCCGGCGGCCTTCAAGGAAGGCGACGGCCGCTGGACCCAGGCAGCTCCCGCCGAGGCGCAGCCGCGCGGCGAATGGTGGAAAGCCTTCGCCGATCCGGTGCTCGACGATCTCGTCGAGCGTGCAAACCGCGCCAACACGAGCATCCAGGTCGCCGCCGCGCGGCTGGCGCAGGCGCGCGCCTTCGTCCGCGCGACCGACGCCGAGCGTTCGCCGCAGGTCGGCGTCGGCGCAAGCGCGACGCGGGCGCAGGGCATTGTCGGCGGCACGTTTGTCGGGCCGGCGCGCAACATCTTCGCGACCGGCGCCGACTTCTCCTATGAGGTGGACGTCTTCGGCCGCCTGTCGCACGCCACGGACGCCGCAACGCTCGACGCCCAGGCCCAGGAGGGCCTGCTCCAGAGCGCACGGCTCCTGGTGCAGGCGCAAGTCGCGCAGACCTACCTGGCGCTGCGCGCTCTGGACGACGAACGCGCGCTCGTCAGAAGCACCGTCGGCGCGTACCGCGAAACGCTCACGCTCACCGAGCGGCGCTGGCGCGCGGGCGACGTCGCCGAGCTCGACGTGGCGCGCGCGAGCACCGAGGTCGCCGCTACGGAATCCGATGCGCTGGCGCTCGACCGCCAGCGCGCCGCTCTGGAGCATGCGCTCGCCTTGCTGGTGGGCGAAGTTCCATCGAACTTTTCGGTTCCCATCGCGCAATGGGCGAGCGCGCTGCCCGTCGTCCCGGCCGGCCTTCCGAGCACGCTCCTCACGCGCCGGCCCGACGTGTCGGCGGCGCAGCAGACCATGCTCGCCGCGCAAGCGCGCGTCGGCGTGGCGAAGGCCGCGTACTTTCCGCGCGTGGCCCTGACGGGCACTGCCGGCTACGCCTCGACCGACATCTCGGATCTGTTCGAATGGTCCTCCCGCGCCTGGCTGCTCGGCGCGATCGCGTCCATGCCGATCTTCGACGGCGGGCGGCGCAAGGCTGGGGTCGAGAGTGCCAGCGCGCAGCTCGAAGGCGAGGTGGTGCGCTACCGCGAGCAGATTCTCGTCGCTTTCAAGGACGTCGAAGACGAGCTCTCCTCGCTGCGCCTCCTCGCCGAGCAGTCGGAGGCCCAGGGGCGCGCGGTGCAGGGCGCAAGCCGCACGACCTCGCTGTCCGACACGCGCTACAGGAACGGCTACGTCAGCCAGCTCGAGCTGCTCGACGCGCAGCGAAGCGAGCTGCGCAACCGGCGCCAGGCGCTGCAGGTGCGCTCGGCGCAGTACCAGAGCACCGTCGCGCTGGTGAGGGCGCTCGGTGGCGGCTGGAACTAGAGGCTATTCCGGCGTCACGTAAGCGGCCGTCAGCCCGCCATCGACCAGGAACTCGGTTCCGGTGACATAGGAGGATTCGTCCGAGGCGAGCCACAGCGCAGCCTGGGCGATCTCGTGCGCCTCGCCGAAGCGTCCCATCGGCAGGTGGACGAGGCGGCGCTTCTTCTTCTCCTCGGTATTGAGAAAGCTCATGAGGAGCTCGGTCTTGAGCGGTCCGGGGCTCAGCGCGTTGACGCGGATGCTCTCGCGCGCGTGGATCACGGCGAGCTCGCGCGTCATGGCGAGGACCGCGCCCTTGCTGGCGGTGTAGGCGATCTGCGGCGTGGCGGCGCCCATGCGGGCGACGAACGAGGCGGTGTTGATCACCGAGCCGCCGCCGGCGCGGCGCAGCGCCGGGATGCCGTGCTTGCAGCCGAGGAAAACGCCCTTCGCGTTGACGTCGAGCGTGAGGTCCCACACCGACTCGTCGGTGGCGATCGCGTCGTCGTCCTTCGGGTGCATGATGCCGGCGTTGTTGAAGAGGACGTTCAGCCGGCCGAACTCGCGCTCGGCCGCGACCACCATCCGCTCGCAGTCCTTCGCCTTGGATACGTCAGCCTTGAAATGAAAAGCTCGGCCGCCTTGCTGCTTCACGAGCTGAACCGTCTCCTGCGCGGCCTGCTCGTTGACATCGACGGCGAGGACATCCGCGCCTTCGCGCGAGAAGAGCAGCGCCGACTGGCGTCCGATGCCGCTGCCTGCGCCGGTGATCAGCGCCACTTTGTGTTTGAGTCTCATATGCGTTCGAAATATCTCCTGCGTTCCCAGTCGGTGACCGCGCGGTCGAAGGCAGCCGCCTCGGTGCGGTAGAAGTGGCTGTAGTGCTCGACGATCTCTTTCCCGAAGGCGCGCTTTGCAAATTCACTCGCTTCGAATGCCTCGACTGCCTGGGAAAGGGTGTAAGGCACGCGCGGCAGCGCTTTGGCGGCGTAGACGTCGCCCTCGAAGCAAGCGGGCGGCTCGATCCGGTTGGCGATGCCGTCGAGGCCCGACGCGAGCGCGGCCGCGAGCGCAAGGTAGGCGTTGCAGTCGGCGCCCGGGATGCGGCATTCGATGCGCATGCCGGCGCCTTCGCCAACGACACGGAAGCCGGCGGTGCGGTTGTCGTAGCTCCAGGCGAGACGCGTCGGCGCCCAGGAGGCGTCGACGTAGCGCTTGTAGGAATTGACCGTCGGCGCGTAGAACACCATCAGCTCCGGGACGTGAGCGAGCCAGCCGCCCAGGAAATGGCGGAAGGGTTCGTTGCCCTTCGCAAAGGCATTCTTGCCGTCGCGCCAAAGGCTGAGGTGAATGTGGCAGCTCGAGCCCGCGCCATCGGCCGCGAACTTGGCCATGAAGGTAACGCTCATGCCGGCGGCCTCGGCGAGCTCCTTCAGGCACTGCTTGAATATCGCGTTGCGGTCGGCCATCTCGAGCGCCTCGGCATAGCGGATATTGAGCTCGTGCTGGCCCCGGCCCCATTCGCCCTTCGAGGTCTCGACCGGCACGCCGGAGAGCTTGAGGTGACGGCGGGCGGCGCCGTGGAAGGCCTCGGTCCGCGTGCCCTGCAGGATGTGGTAGTCCTCGAGATACCAGCCGGCGGGCTCGAGGTTGCGGAAGTCCTGCAGCGCGGCGTCGCGGTAGCTGGTGCGGAAAAGGTAGTGCTCGAGCTCGGTCGCGGCGAACGCCGCGAAGCCGGCCTGGCGCGCCGCTTCGGTCTGCCGGCGCAGGATCGAGCGCGGCGCCACCGGCACGTAATCGTGCGTCTTCTCGCTCCTGACGTCGCACACCACGAAGGCGGTCTTTTCCAGCCAGCTCGCCACGCGCAGCGTTGCCATGTCGGGCACCATGTGCACGTCGCCGTAGCCGAGCTCCCAGTTGGCGAAGGTGTAGCCCGGCACCGGCTCCATCTCCATGTCGACGGTGAGGAGGTAGTCGCAGGCGTGGCCGCCCGACTTGGCGACCTCGTCCACGAACATCTCGGCGTCGAAGCGCTTGCCCACCAGCCGGCCATAGTGGTCGGTAAAGCCCGCGACCACGGTCTCGATCTCGCCCGCGGCCACCATGGCGCGCAGCGCCTCGGGCGTGAGCATGCCTCTCGGCTTATTCATCGTTCTTCCTGAAGAGGACGAAGATTTTCCCCACATTCTGGACTTGTTCCGCGCCGGTCGCCCGCAGATTTCCTTTACGAGCGGTAAGGCCTTTCGCCCCGATGATCGCGGCCGGCTCGAGCTGGTGCGCACGCGCCTTGAGCGTTCTGCGCTCGGACGAAGTCAGCATGAATGAATCCGAAAATCTAATGTCAAAATAACCGCCTTGCTACCCCAGGATTTTCACCCGGTTCTGCGGCGCTGGTGGGAAAGCCGCTTCGACGAACCCACCGCAGCCCAGCTCGAAGGCTGGCGCGCCATCCGGCGCGGCGCCGACACCCTGATCGCGGCGCCGACCGGCTCCGGGAAGACGCTCGCCGCCTTCCTGACGGCGCTCGACGAGCTGTTCCGCGAAGGCGCCAAAGGGGACGCTTTGCCCGACGAGGTCCGGGTCATCTACGTCTCGCCGCTCAAGGCGCTCTCAGCCGACATTCACAAGAACCTCGCCGAGCCGCGCCGGGAAATCCGCGCTCTCGCCGAGGCCATGGGCTATCCGGCGGCGAAGATCACGGCGGCGGTGAGAAGCGGCGATACGCCGCAGAGCGAGCGCGCCGCGATGCTGCGCACGCCGCCGCACGTCCTCGTCACCACGCCCGAGTCGCTCTATCTCCTGCTGACCGCGGCGCGCTCCCGCGAGATCCTGAAGAGCGCCCGCGCGGTGATCGTCGACGAGATCCACGCCGTGCTCCAGTCGCGCCGCGGCGCGCACCTCGCGCTGTCCCTCGAGCGCCTCGACCACGTCTGCGGCCGGAAGCTCCAGCGCATCGGTCTCTCCGCCACGCAGAAGCCCATCGACGAGGTCGCTCGCTTTCTGACCCAAAGAGAGTGCTCTGTCATCGACAAAGGCCACAAGCGGGCGCTTGACCTGGCGGTGGAAGTACCTCGCTCGCCGCTCGAGGCGGTGATGTCGCACGAGGTGTGGCAGGAAATCTACGAGCGGCTGGTGGAGCTGATCGGCTCGCATCGCACCACGCTCATCACGGTGAACACGCGTCGCCTCGCCGAGCGCATGGCGCACCAGCTCTCGGAACGGCTCGGCGGCGAGCAGGTGGCCGCGCACCACGGCAGCCTCGCCCGCGAGGCCCGCCTCGACGCGGAGGAAAGGCTGAAGGGCGGGCGGTTGAAAGTGCTGGTCGCCACCGCCTCGCTCGAGCTCGGCATCGACATCGGTCACGTCGACCTCGTGTGTCAGATCTCCTCGCCGCACCGCATTTCCACGTTCCTCCAGCGCGTCGGCCGCTCGGGGCACACCATCCACGGCGTGCCGAAAGGCCGGATCTTCCCGCTCACGCGCGACGACCTCATCGAATGCGCCGCCATGGTCCAGGCGGTGCGCGAAGGCGAGCTCGACCGCGTCTCGGTGCCCGACCAGCCGCTCGACGTCCTCGCCCAGCAGATCGTGGCCGAGGCGTCCGCGGAAGAGGAGTGGGACGAGGCTGCGCTGCTTGGGCTCGTCCAGCAGAGCTATCCGTACCGGAATCTCAGGAAGGAGACCTTCCTCGAGCTCGTGGAGATGCTTGCGCGCGGCTACGTCACGCGCCGCGGGCGCCGCGGCGCGCTGATCCACCACGACAGCCTCCATCGGAAGATCCGCGCCCGCAAGGGCTCGCGCATGAGCGCGATCGTCAACGGCGGAGCGATTCCGGAGGTGTTCGACTACCGCGTGCTGCTCGAGCCCGAAGGCCACTTCATCGGCACGCTGAACGAGGACTTCGCCATCGAATCGCTGCCCGGCGACGTGTTCCAGCTCGGCAACACGTCCTGGCGGATCCTGCGCATCGGCAACGGCGTGGTCCGGGTCGCCGACGCCGCGGGCCAGCCACCTTCCATGCCGTTCTGGCTCGGCGAGGCGCCCGCGCGCAGCGAAGAGATGAGCGCCGCGGTGTCGCGCCTGCGCGCGGCGGTGGATGCTGTTCTTCCGGGGCCCGAGGCGACGCGGAAGGAGGGCGAGCTCGAGCCCGCGACCTCCCTCCTGAAAGACAAGTACCTCGTTAGCCGTGACGCGGCGGAACAGATTGCAGGCTACCTCGGCGAGGCGAAGCGCAGCCTCGGCGTGGTGCCGACCACCGAGACCATCGCGCTCGAGCGCTTCTTCGACGAGTCGGGCGGCATGCAGCTCGTCCTGCACGCGCCTTTCGGCAGCCGCATCAACCGCGCCTGGGGCCTCGCGCTGCGCAAGAAGTTCTGCCAGGGCTTCAACTTCGAGCTGCAGGCGGCGGCGACCGAGGAGGGCGTGATCCTTTCGCTCAATTCCTCCCACTCCTTCGCGCTCGAGGAGGTGTTCCGCTACCTGCACCCGAACACCGTGCGCGAGACCCTGGTTCAGGCGCTTCTCCAGTCGCCGATCTTCGAGACGCGCTGGCGCTGGAGCACGACCCTTTCGCTCGCCGTGCCGCGCAACCGCGGCGGCGCGCGCGTACCCAATCAGCTCCAGCGCATGTACGCCGAGGACCTGCTGCAGGCGGTGTTCCCCGACGCCGTCGCCTGCCAGGACAATCTCCAGGGCGCGCGCGAGATTCCCGACCACCCGCTGGTGAACCAGGCGCTGCGCGACGCGCTGGAGGAGGCAGTCGACCTCGCCGGCCTCGAAAAAGTACTGCAACGATTGGTGAAAGGCGAAATTCGCTGCCTCGCGAGGGACACCCCGGAGCCGTCGGTCCTGAGCCACGAGCTCCTCAACTCCGCGGTCTATACCTTCCTCGACGACGCGCCGCTGGAAGAGCGCCGCACCCGCGCGGTCTATACGCGCCGCGCCACCGAACCTCGCAGCGCGGACGACCTCGGGGCGCTCGATCCGGCTGCCATCCAGCGCGTGCGCGAAGAGGCCTGGCCGGTCGCCAACACTGCGGACGAGGTGTACGACGCGCTCGTGGTGGCCGGCTTCATCCGGACCGCGGAGCTCGCGCCGCACTGGCCCGCGCTGCTCGCCGAATTGGGCGAACGGGCGGTCAAGCGAGGCGACGCCTGGTTGGCCTACGAGCGCAAGGATGACGATCCGGTGGAGATCCTCGCGAGCCGCCTGGAGGTCCTCGGGCCCGTAACGGAAAGCGAGCTGAAGATTCCAGACGCCAGTGGCGCGCTTCTTCAATTGGAGAGCCAAGGCCGGATCCTGCGCGGACGCTTTACGCCCGGAGCAATGGAAATCGAATGGTGCGATCGCAGGTTATTGGCGCGCATCCACCGCTATACGCTGAATCGCCTGCGCGCGGAGATCGAGCCGGTGAGCGCGGCCGACTTCATGCGCTTCCTGCTGCACTGGCAGCACGTGGCGGGCGAGGACCAGGTGAAAGGCACCGAAGGGCTCGCAGCCGTGATCGAGCAGCTCGAGGGCTTCGAGCTCGCGGCGGCGGCGTGGGAGCACGACGTGTTGCCGGCGCGCGTAGCCGACTACGGCGCCGAACAGCTCGACCGGCTTTGCCTGAGCGGTCGCGTGGCATGGGGACGGCTCGCGCCTGGAGCCAAGGCGCCGTTGCGCACTTCGCCGATCGCGCTGCTTCTCCGGGAGCATGCGGCGCACTGGAGCATGGAGAAGGCGGTCCCTGAATTTTCGTCCGAGGCGGCCGCCGTGCGGGAGGCGCTGCAGAAGCGGGGTGCGTCCTTCTTCAGCGAGCTGGTCAACGCGACGCGCCTCCTGCCGGCCGTCGTCGAGCGTGCCCTGGCCGAGCTCGCGGGCGCGGGCGTCGCCAGCGCCGACAGCTTCGCCGGTCTGCGGGCGCTTCTCGCGCCACCCGACAAGCGAAGAGACCTGGTGGAAACGGCGGGGCGTTGGTCGCTCCTTGCTTCCGAGCGCGCGGACGACGTCGAGGTCGTGGCGAAGACGCTCCTCAAGCGTTACGGCGTCGTGTTCCGCTCGATGCTGCAGCGCGAATCGGGCCTGCCGCCATGGCGCGAGCTCGTGCGCGTCTACCGGCGCATGGAGGCGCGCGGCGAAATCCGCGGCGGGCGCTTCGTCGCGAGCTTCGGCGGCGAGCAGTTCGCCGCGGCCGACGCGGTTGGCCGCCTGCGGGCGGTGCGCAAGACGGAGCGAGCGGACGAGCTGGTCGTGCTGAGCGCGGCCGATCCGCTCAATCTCGTCGGGATTCTCACGCCGCATCCGCGCATCGCCTCGGTCTACCGCAACCGGCTGCTCCTGAAAGACGGCCTGCCGATCGCGGCGCTCGAAGGCGGGGAGCTGCGCCGCCTCGCCGACGTCCCCTTGGACGACGATCACCTCAAGAGCCTGCTCGCGCGGCGCTCCCTGCGGCTGCCGCTCAGGCCGCACCTGCGGCTTCCGACCGCGCGCGAGGCCCGGGCGCTCGCCCGCGTGGTGCATTGAAGCGTGCGCTCCTCGTCCTGGCGGTCGGCGTGGCGGTGGGCGCGGCGGTCGGTGGGCTGGTTGGCTGTGTGACTTCGACCGACGGCCGCTTCCGCAACAACTACCCGCATCCCGAGAAGACCGGCTTCTGGAAGTGGAAGTGGGAGCAATGGCGCGACGGGCTGCCGCACCGGCCCGAGGGCGGCTACCGCTTCGAGGTCGCGAAGAGCGATTTCTCGCCGGCGCTCAATCCGTCGGTCACCTGGATCGGGCACGCCACGGTGCTGCTGCGCGTCGGCGGGCTGAGCGTCCTTACCGACCCGCAGTTTTCGGAACGCGCCTCGCCGGTGAGCTTCGCCGGCCCCAAGCGCGTGGTGCCACCCGCGCCGGGCCTCGACGCCCTGCCGCACGTCGACGCGGTGGTGATCTCGCACAACCACTACGACCACCTCGATCTCGACAGCGTAAAAAAGCTCGCGGCGCAGCCGGGCGGCTCGCCGCGGTTCTTCGTGCCGCTCGGTCTCAAAGAATGGTTTTCGCACCAGGGGATCGACGACGTGGTCGAGCTGGGCTGGTGGCAGAGCCGCAGCTTCAAGGGTGTCGAAGTGCATTTCGTCCCGGTGCAGCACTGGTCCAAGCGCACGCTGACCGACGAGAACCGCACGCTCTGGGGCGGCTGGGTGCTGCGCCATCCCGAGCTTGCGTTCTTCTTCGCCGGCGACGCGGGCTATTCCAGGGATTTCGCCGACATCGGCGCGCGCTTCGGCGGATTCGACCTCGCCGCGCTCCCGATCGGCGCCTACGAGCCGCGCTGGTTCATGAAGATCATGCACATGGAACCCGCCGAGGCGGTGCAGGCCCACAAGGACGTGCACGCGCGGCAATCGCTCGCCATCCACTGGGGCACCTTCGACGGGCTCACCGACGAGAGCCTGTACGAGCCGCCGCAGCGGCTCGCCGAGGCGCGGGGCAAAGCGGGGCTGAGCGAGGGCGAGTTCTTCGTCCTGAAGCACGGCGAAACCCGCTCGCTCGCCCGCCGATGAAAATCAACAAGCAGTGGCTGCGGCGCCACGTGACGGACACTTACGTGCGCCAGGCGAAGGCACAGGGCTACCGCTCGCGCGCCGCTTTCAAGCTGCTCCAGATCGACGCCAAGGAAAAGTTCTTGAAGCCCGGCCAGCTGGTGGTCGATCTCGGTGCCGCGCCCGGCGGCTGGTCGCAGGTCGCGGCCGACAGGGTGAAGCCGCGTGGCCGCGTGATTGCAATTGATCTGCTGCCGATCGCCCCCATCTCGGGCGTGACGGTGCTGACGGGCGATTTGCGCTCGGAAAGCCTTGATCAGGCGTTGCGAGGTGCCAGGGTGGACGTAGTACTTTCGGACCTGTCGCCGAATTTGTCGGGCATCGGCAACGTCGACCAGGCGCGGGCACTCGAGCTCATCACGGCCGCGATCGATTTTTGCTGCAAGGTGCTCAAACCAGAGGGCGTTTTTGTCCTCAAAGCGTTTCACGGCCAAGCGTTCGATGAAGTTTTGCAGCTGCTTCGGAGGACCTTTGAGAAGGTAAAAGTCGTAAAACCCCTCGCTTCCCGGGGTGAATCCGCGGAAACTTATGTGGTGGCGCGCGGGGTAGGTGCCCTGTAAGATCAGTTAGTTGTCGCGGTGCAGTCGCTGGACTAACGACACGGAGTTAGCGCTTGAACAATATGCTTAAGAACCTGGTCATCTGGCTCGTCATCGGGCTGGTGCTGATGACCGTGTTCAACCAGTTCAATACCCGCCAGTCGGCGCAGGCGCCGATGGAGTACTCCCAGTTCCTGGAGGAAGTGAAGGCGGGCCGCATCGCCAAGGTCACGATCGAGGGGCGCCAGCTCAAGGCGACCACTTCGGAGGGCAAGCGTGTCACGAGCTATTCGCCCGGGGATATCTGGCTCGTCTCCGACCTGCTGAAGTACGGCGTCAAGATCGAGGCCAAGCCCGAGGAGGAGCCCTCGCTCCTCATGAACATCTTCGTCTCCTGGTTCCCGATGCTTCTGCTCATCGGCGTATGGATCTTCTTCATGCGCCAGATGCAGGGCGGCGGACGCGGCGGCGCCTTCTCGTTCGGCAAGTCGCGCGCGCGCATGCTGGACGAATCGACCAATACCGTCACCTTCGCCGACGTCGCGGGCTGCGAGGAAGCGAAAGAGGAAGTGGCCGAGCTGGTCGACTTCCTGCGCGACCCGTCCAAGTTCCAGAAGCTCGGCGGGCGCATCCCGCGCGGCGTGCTGATGGTGGGCTCGCCGGGGACCGGTAAGACCCTTCTGGCGCGCGCGATCGCCGGGGAAGCGAAAGTGCCGTTCTTTTCCATCTCGGGCTCCGACTTCGTCGAGATGTTCGTCGGCGTCGGCGCGGCGCGCGTGCGGGACATGTTCGAGCAGGCGAAGAAGCACGCGCCCTGCATCGTGTTCATCGACGAGATCGACGCGGTCGGCCGCCAGCGCGGCGCGGGCCTCGGCGGCGGCAACGACGAGCGCGAGCAGACGCTGAACCAGCTGCTCGTCGAGATGGACGGCTTCGAGGCGACGATGGGCGTGATCGTCATCGCCGC
>Ga0075426_10000862_pt1 | contig 21359 bp, 19 predicted proteins | sample SoiMethybrSBSTD5_FD_75304 | JGI IMG/M metagenome (GOLD analysis project Ga0075426, IMG submission 75304) | Bulk soil microbial communities from a Populus tree surrounding site in Tennessee, USA - Soil MetaG P. TD hybrid SBSTD5 | ecosystem: Environmental > Terrestrial > Soil > Tree plantation...
GCCATGCCCCATAAAGCAGAAAGGCTCCTAAAATGTAGTCATCGAACAGCGATGCAGGATCCTTTTTCCAAGTGTTCCACCGTCTGACAGTTTCAGCGACCGGAGTGAGAATGCCGAGTACGATGGCGAGACAGCGACTAAACTGGATCGTCATGAGATTCCTTCCTTAGCATCAAATGATCTCATCGTTCGGTTCAATGTATTCGATGCGGTGTCTCCGTTGTTGCATAGGCCATATTGCCTTCGGTCCAGAAACGGATTTCTGTTCGCAAACATTCTTGTAATAACTCTTTTAGCTCGTCTTTTGTTTTAGGTTGGACTAACCAGCCCATCTTGTGTAAAGCGCTGAGGTAATGATCTCCTGGAAAACGATTGCTTGTCACCAAACTCGTCAAATATATGCATCCGTCCTCGGTGAGCAGATTCTTTAGTTTAAGAACCAGACCGGCGACATCAGCAAAATGATGAAGCACATGCATGCTGAGAACAGTTTGAAAGCTAAGCGGTCGAAAGCGGATATCACTCAGATCTGCTTGTATCAAGAAAATATGCTGAGGGATGGGATTCGCAAACTTTGAAAGGCGTGCTCGCGCTCGTCGCAGCATATCTAACGATTGATCACAAGCGATAATGGGTCGACGACTCTGGAGATAAGCCTCAGCAGTGAAAAGCATCGAGCCGCAACCTGCGTCCATCAGCCATCCATTCGGATGAGAGTTGATTGCTTGTCGAGCGAAAGCCAGGTAGTTTTTTGGAGAGTCTCCCCACATCACGCGATTATACAGACTAGTACCGACAACAAAGTCGTATGTCGCTGCCTTTTTGTCATACTGGTACGTTTGCTGAATATCAGGCACTACTGAATAGATGTCCGTTTCAACAAGTCGAACCGTCCTGCTATCTTCAATGACTTCCTTTAAGCTATTCCGATCGTTCATAGGGCTTGCTGCGTCCAGCCATGATGCGAGTGATACGCTCTTATGAGGAGCTGATTTGGTTCTCTCGGCGAAAGAACAATAACCCAAGCAGGCACCGCTGAGATTCCACTGGAAATCTCATTTGCAGAATTCACCAATGATGGGCAGCGCTTCTTCACCGGAATCGCACGCGACATCAGTGAACGCAAGCGTCTACAAGATCGGGAGGCAAGGTTAGCGCGCCAGGCCGTCTTGCACGCCGAAGTTAATGCGGCAGTTAGCGAGAGCGAAGAGTCCACGAGCGAAATGCTACAGACTTGCGCGTAGCTGTGGTCCGGCACCTCGATGCGGCGTTTGCGCGCATATGGTTGCTCAATAACGAACAGAAGGTGCTGGAATTTGCGGCCAGCGCGGGACTCTACACTCATCTCAATGGTGCACATGCGCGCATTCCCGCAGGTAGTTTCAAAATCGGGCTCATAGCCGCTGTGCAGAAACCCCATTTACCAACCACGTGCAGACCGACGAGCGCGTCAGCGGGCACGGCGGGAAGGGATGATCTGGCCGCATGGTCATCACCAGGTATAAGCATTCGGCGCCTCACCACCGGGTCCGGTGCGGCCAACATGCCTGTACTGCATTTCTCGATCTCCTTTGCGACGACTCAGCGCCGCAACTTCCTGTTACTCACAAACACCTTTAAGACTCTTGCTCACTGGTCTCCAGCGCATCACTTCACAGTTGCGGAGGGCACGTGTAGAGGGCCGCAGAGAAACTGTTTATGAATAGTTAGCAAACAATTAGCAATCAGTTAAAGATTCTCATTTCTCCACCCACCTATATTCCCGCCTGCGATTGAACAGCTCCCTTGTGAATGAATCCACGGCGGCGCGATTTCAGGAATACATTTACACGCCGCCTTATTCGATAGGAACCCCTTATGTCCAGCACACGTAAGAACGCGACCCGTCTCCTTCCCCTTTCTCTTGTACTCGCGATACTACTAACAAATCCCAACTGCCTGTCGCTCGCACAGGCGCAGTCGGAGAAACCTTCTGAGCTGCTGCAAACCGCACACAAAGTTTCTCCACTTTTGAAAGAGAGTCAGCACCGCCCGAACGAAACGGTAACCGTGATCGTGACGCTGAGTGCGTCCCGAAGCGGTCGTCTCAACGCCTTTCTCAACCAGAACGGCATTCATCAGCGCAGAGAAATGAAGAGTCTCGGTAGTTTCTCACTGAGTCTACCCTTCAGAATGGTTGCAGAGCTGGCCTCTTTCCCGGAGATTTCCCACGTATCCTCCAACGAAACTGTGCGCGCCTTTGGACATGTTACTGACACAACCGGTGCAAGTGCCGGCCAGGCCGCGGCAATTGCTTCGGGTCGGGGCGTGATTGATGGTTCCGGGACCAGCATTGCGATTTTGGATTCGGGCATCGATATCAATCACGCGCAATTTGCTTGTGTTGGGGGCGGCTCTCGTGTCGTTGCAAGTATTGATTTTACGGGAGAGAACCGCACCGACGATCCCTATGGACACGGAACGTTTGTAGCAGCGGCTGCGGCCGGCGGATCAGGCGCGGGCGCTGCGTATACAGGTATCGCTCCTGGGGCCTCATTGGTTAACGTTCGGGTCCTGAACAGCACCGGTCAGGGAACGACCGAAAGCATTCTGGCAGGACTCGACTGGGTGGCGGCGAACGCGCGCCAGTACAACATTCGGATCGTCAACATGAGTCTCGGGACGCGTTCCGTCGAGTCTTATAAATATGACAGCCTCTGTCGTGCCGTTCGCGGTTTGGTGAACTCAGGCATTCTGGTTCTTGTGGCGGCTGGTAATGAGGGCAAAGATGCGTCCGGCCAAAAGATTTATGGCTCGATTAACTCTCCCGGCAATGAACCTTCCGCCTTCACCATCGGTGCTTCCAATACCTTTCAGACTGACCAACGGCTCGATGATGGCGTCGCCACTTACAGTTCACGCGGCCCGACGCGGAGTGTCTGGTTCGACGAAGCTGGTGTTGCTCATCATGACAATTTGTTGAAGCCGGATTTGGTAGCTGCCGGCAACAAGCTGGTTTTTGCGCAGGCCCACGACAATCTCATCGTTACGTCGCATCCCACTCTGAATGCGTCACCGCTCGGTACCGCTCCGGCGCTGAGAATGATGCAGATGAGCGGAACATCCGTCGCAACGCCAATCGCAGCCGGCGCGGCTGCTCTGATGCTTCAACTCAATCCAAAACTGACGCCAAATATGATCAAGGCTTTTATGGAGTACACGGCGCAGAAGTTAGATGGTTTCGGAGTTTTGGAGCAGGGGGCAGGAGAACTGAATATCGAAGGCGCTATGAGATTGGTGCAGTTGGTTCGACAGGATCTCGCGTCGCCGATCCAGGTCGGCGCGCCGCTGCTGACCGGACCAGTCACCGCCTATTCATCTTTTTCTGCTAGCAGTTTCGGCTGGAGCGGCACGATCGTCCGTAAGTTCAATACCATGTCAGGAACCGGGCTGATCACTCGCTTTCAAGGTCCGTATTGCACGGGTGACCTGCTCGGCGACGGCTTCCTCCTTTCTGACGGCCTCATCATCAACAAGGGTGTCCTCTTCTCCGGAGCGCAACAGATCATGAATGGCGATGCGCTTTGGACGAACAACGGATTCATTGCCAATCGTGTGATGTTGTCAGATGGCACGCTCATGTCCGATGCAGTTGGTATTTCAAGTCAGTCGATAACTTTGAACGGTCAGGTCCTCGCAGATCCCCTGATGAGGGGTCACCGTAGCGTGTCAGCTAGTGAGAGTTATGACGGGATACTGCTTCCAGGTGACATCCTGCTATCTACGGGCGAGACGCTCGCGAGTTGCTCCTCGATTAACGCCGGCATGTTGACGGGCGACGGCATTTTAATGGGCAACGGAGAGCTCAGCGCGAACGGCGTAACGATCTCCGACTCTGTAATGGTTTCCGGAATCATCTTCGGCGACGGGATTATCTTCGGCGACGGAATCATCTTCGGTGATGGAATCATCTTTGGTGATGGAATCATTTTTGGTGACGGGATCATTTTCGCAGACGGGATCATCTTCGCCGATGGAATCATCTTCGCCGACGCGATGACGTCCGATAACCGATAACTCTGAATCACTAACTCTGGTGGACACTTATATGACTGTCCTTGGAAGATACTGTAAAGCTTATCCGCTGCGTCAACTCCGTCAGTTTTCTGGCTGGACTGAGAAAGCAGAGAACACGCGGAAAATCAGGCGAGAGGTCAACGGGGAAATCATCGAGGAAGCAAGGGCGTTAACCGATGAAGATTATGTCTACGTGCAGAGGAATTTCACCGTCACCGACGGAATCTTTGTGGACGAGAACATTATTTTCAGCGATGTGACGCCCGAGTGGATCGAGTTTTGCCGAACCGTCCTGGGGCTGGGAAACCGCGAGCCGGCGGACTAACTTCTCTGCTGGCCCTTTGCGTATCTCAGCGTTTTCTGCGTCGAAAGGACTCTTCAAACGCAGAGAACGTAGGGATACGTCGAGGGCCGCAGAATACACTTCCTTAGAAAACCTTCTATTTGCGTTCGATAAACCTTCATCGTATTATCGAACCGCCAAGCACAACGTCGAGTAATATTATAGTCTTTGGCTCGACAAGTGTTCCCCACCCCCACCCCTCGTCCTCCCAAAAAACCCCGTGAGAGTTGTTAGTCCGCCAAAGCGAGTTTCCTTATGCCGAGAGACAGTGAGTCTAAGGTCTACGAGTTCAACGGATTCCGTCTGGAAGCAAATCAACGTCGTCTTCTATATCAAGGCCAACCAGTCCCTCTAAAAGGCAAGATTCTTGATCTCCTGCTTTTCCTCGTGGAAATGCGTGGTCAACTGATCGTAAAGGAAGACTTGATGAAGGAGATCTGGGCGGACGCGATTGTGGAAGAGAACAACATCACTGTCAGCATGTCGATATTGCGAAAGACGCTGGGTGAGGATCGCTCTCGTCCTCAGTTTATCGAAACCATCCCCCGCCAGGGATATCGCTTCATTGCCGAAGTCACAGAAGTCTCTTCACAACCAACAGCGACCAAAGCAACCCGCCCCACTCCCATCGAAACACCGGTTGAAGATGAGCAAATAGATTCGCTTGCGGTCTTACCACTGCAGAGTCCCGGCAACGATCCGAATGTCGAATATCTCTCGGAAGGCATTACCGAAAGCATTATCAACATACTCTCACGGATTCCCAGGCTTCGCGTTCTTGCCTGTAGCACAGTTCTTCGTTTCAAAGGCAAGGAGGTTGATGTTCAAGGGATTGGTGTCTTACTCAATGTTAAAGGCGTGATGATGATTCGGGTCTTGCGACTGGGAGACACACTGGTCATCAGGGGCCAGTTGGTTAGGGCAGCCGACGGAACGCAAGTTTGGGGCGAGCAGTACACTCGCAGTCCCTCCGACATTCTTGCCGTTCAGGACGAGATTGCGAGAGCCATCTCGGAAAGCTTGGAATTAAAGCTCACCAGCCAGGATAAGATACGGCTCATCGAAAAGCCCACCAAGAACAACGAAGCCTACAATCTCTATCTGAGAGGGCGTTATTTCTGGAACAAGTACAGCAAAGAATGGGTGTTGAAAGCCATCGACGCCTTCAAAGAGGCAATCTCGATTGACGCCAATTACGCACTTGCTTACTGCGGAATGGCGGACGCTTATTTCAGGCTGTCAAACGTCTATTTTCCGCCGCGCGAAGTCTTGCCCAAAGCAAAGGAGGCGGCGCTGCGAGCCCTTGGAATTGACGACAACCTGGCGGAAGCTCATTCATCTTTGGGTCTGATTCGAGTGTACTACGATCACGATTGGACCGGAGCTGAACAAGAGTTTAGAAGAGCTCTCGAGTTAGACCCATATCTCGTCTCAGCCCATCAGCGCTACGGGTCTTATCTGACGTTCCGGGACCGCTTTGAGGAATCCATAAAGCACTATGAGATTGCTCTCGAACTTGACCCATTCTCTCTCCAGATCAACATGAACCTCGCTACCACCTACTACTTGCAAGGTGAGTACGAAAGAGCGGTTAACCTCCTGAACAAGACGATCGAGCTGGAACCCAATTACATGCCGACACTTTTCGTTTTGGGTTGTGTCCGTATCCAGGAGAATCGCCTGGCTGATGCTATCGCGGAGTTCCAGGGCATTTACAAGCTGGATGAAGAAGCCTACCTGGCACTGGGGTTCATGGGTTATGCGCATGCGCTGGCTGGCGAGCGTGCGGAAGCGGAAACCCTCCTCAATATCTTGCAGGATATTTCTCTCAGAAAATATGTTTCTCCTTACAGTATGTTGATGATCCATCTGGCGCTGGGACCGAAAGAGCGGGTTTTTGAACTGCTCGAACAGCTCTACGAAGAATGCAATGACTGGTTGGTTTGGTTGAAGGTCAGCCCTGAGCTCAAGGGCCTCCGCCACGACTCTAGATTCAAGCACTTATTAAGGCGCGTTGGACTCGACTGACTCTGCGGCCCTCTCTGCGGCCCTCTGCGTATCTCTGCCTTGAAGCTGCCTCTTTTATGCAGAGAACGCTAGAGCCGCAGAGGTTAGCGACGATTAGCAAATATTTAGGAACTAGTTAAAGACCCGAGCGGCTTGTTTGCGTAGTCTTGGTTCCGAACCAAGCTATGGAACACAAAGAAGTATTGCTGCTGGAATTCGAAGGAAACGGGCACCTGGGACAAACCGTGCGCCGGATCATCGAGTCTAGTCCCAACCCGGGTTTCAGACTCACCTCCCACAACTGCCACGGTGAGTTGTCTCAGATCGTATTCCGACAAAAACCCTTGCTGGTTCTTCTCGTCCTGCCTCGCCTCTCATTGAGTTGTTTGGATTCTGTTTTTCAAATACTTGGACCAGCAGCATTGTCTGCTCCCGTCGTGGTCGTCAGCGACGCCGATCAGGAAGAATTAAGTGAACTGGTAAGGCCTGGTATCGCTGATTTCATTATTCCTCCGTTGCGAGACTCGGAAGTACTGGTGCGAATCCAGCGACTCGTTAACATGGTTTCTCAGGAGCAGAAGACCCGGCAGGCCCTCACAGAGAAAGTGGGGCTGCAACAACTCATAGGCAAGAGCGCGGTCTTCGTTGCTGAGATAAATAAGATTCAAATCCTGGCAAGGTCGGACATTTCCGTACTGATTTCCGGTGAAACAGGAACGGGAAAGGAAATGGTGGCGCGCGCGATTCACTATCTGAGCGAAAGGGCCGACAAGCCTTTCGTGCCCGTGAACTGTGGCGCCATCCCGGTCGAACTGCTGGAGAATGAATTGTTCGGACACGATCGCGGCGCTTTCACTGGAGCATCGGGTTGCCGTAACGGTGTGATTCAGGAGGCAGAAAAGGGAACGCTTTTTCTAGACGAAGTCGATTCGCTGCCGCTGCTGGCCCAGGTCAAACTGTTGCGCTTTCTTCAAGACAAGGAGTACCGCCCGCTCGGCAGCACCAAGGCGATGAAGGGGGACGTGCGAATCATCGCTGCCTCCAACGCGAATCTTGAAAATGCGATCGCCGCCGGAACTCTTCGCCGCGATCTTTATTACCGCTTGAATGTTGTCCCCATCCTCCTGCCGGCCTTACGCCACCGGGCTAGTGATATATGTCTTCTGGCCCGTCACTTCCTCGCTGCAAAAGCTGCCAAGCTAAACAGTCCGGCAGTTGATTTCTCACCTGAAGCAGAGCGCAAACTGATGCTCTACAACTGGCCCGGTAATGTCCGCGAGCTGGAACATGTGATTGAGCGAGTGGTGGTTCTCTGCACTCAAAGAACTATTCAGGAAGATCAAATAATTTTCTCAGGAGAGAACAACCAGTCGGATCAATTGTCATTTCAAGCAATGAAGGTGAAGGTGATCTCTGAATTCGAGACAAACTATATTGAGAATCTTCTCATTGCGTACCGAGGAAACATAACCCGGGCTGCACAGGCGGCGCAAAAAGAGCGGCGCACATTCTGGCAACTGATTCGTAAATACAAAATCGATGTTGAGAAGTTTAAGGTAACCGAGCTCCACTGAGAGGCAGGGCAGGGCAATCGCCTGTCTCAGGCAGTTAAAAATGCCATGGCGTTAAGTTCAAAGAATCAAAGGCAATTAATAAAGACCGCCGCTATCTCCAGGGTAGAAATAACCTACTACCATTCGGATGATTGCAAGATCGCTCAGAGATCTTTGTTGCACGGCAAATGCATATAGCGATACTGAGGAAACAAATGCAATTCGATCGGAAAGATAAAGAGCGAGAAGCTAGTTATTACATACTTTCGTATCTCGCTGAGAATCCCGAGGCGGGCGACACTTTCGAAGGGATTATGGAATGGTGGCTGCTCCGCCAAAGGATAAAGTTTGAAACGCGCAATGTTTCCGACGCAGTAACGAGGCTTGTTTCTGAAGGGTTGATTGAAGAACACCAGGGATCCGATTCACGCATCACCTATAGGGTCAATAAGGCCAAAGAACAAGACGTTAGAAGTCTATTGATGCGTGGAAACGGATCGGTGGGTGATTAACCACCGGAAACCAGCCTCTCGACTGCCCGCTCTAAATCGAAAACACAGTTTGATCGCAAGAAGCTCAGCGGTTCAAAGTGCGGTAGCTATGCCCTGGAGTTAACTATGTCGAACCCAATTGCAGATGCTCAAAGCTGGTACGTGGTCCACACTCATCCCAAGCAGGAGGAACGCACCAGCAGCAACTTGCAGGCATGGGGATTGGAAACTCTGAGTCCGAAGTTGGTTGTTAACAAGTGCAACCCCTACACCGATCGATTGACTCGCGTTGTTAAGCCGTTGTTCCCGGGTTACATCTTTGCGCGTTTCAGCTTCAATCACGTGTACCACAGAATACGGTTTACCCGCGGAGTACACAGCTTAGTGTGCTTCAGCAATCGACCCGCACATGTTGATGAGGAGATCATTGATCTGATTCGATCCAGAATCGGAACAGACGGTTTTGTAAAAACGCTCGCGGAGCTCAAAGCCGGTGATGAAGTAGTCATCAACCAGGGTCGATTCCAACAGCTCCACGGTGTTTTCGAACGTGAGATGCAGGACGCAGATGCAGATCGGGTGACGATACTTTTGGGCAGTGTGAGTTTCCAGGCTCACGTTGTCGTGGATAGAGCTTTAGTCAGCCTGGTCTCACAGGAAAGATTATCACGACCCTCTTTGGCCCGCGCCGTTTGAGCCTCACGTTTCAGCGTCAACGTTGGCGAAGAAATCTTCCAGGAAAAACAAAATGGCAAACATCACGTTGTTATCGCGTGGCACGGGCGGCGACATCTACCCGTTTATCAAAATTGGCAAGGCGCTGAAGGAACGAGGGCACGAAGTCGTCGTCCTTACAAATCTTAAGTTCGTAGGTAAGGTGGAGGACTCGGGGTTAAGTTGCGTCCCGCTGGATGACTTCACCACGTTCGAGGAGTGGATGGACGACCACGGCGAATCGCGTTCAAAGGCATCATGGCTGCGATATGTGATCTATAAGAACGTCCTTCTCTATCGCGTAGTCGAACGAAGCTGCACCGCTGAAACCCTGCTCATCAGCCACTACGAGTTACACGTAATTGCGCAGATGATCGCAGACAATCTGGGAACGACGTACCTGCCGGTTCTTCCCTCGCCACACTTCATCCAGGTCGCCCCCAATCTCGTGGACCACTACACGTCCACGAGCGGATTCGTTAATGAGTTGCGGCGCGATGTTGGACTGGGCCCCATCGAGGATTGGCAATCATGGCTCAGTGCTCCGGGATGCGGTATGGGCTTTTGGCCGAACTGGTTTGGGCAGCCCGATGAGTCATGGCTCCTGCGGGTAGAACCGGTTGGTTTCGTCAGCGACGAATCGATCGAAACGGGACATCTGCCGTCCTGCGTTGAAGATGAGCTGTACGGAGATGCTGCTCCCATTCTCATAACTCACGCGACGAGTCGCCCCAAGGACCCGTCGTTCTTCGAGGCCAGCATTCAGGCGTGCCGGCTGTTGGGACGCAAAGTCATCCTGGTGACTTCCGACACGGATCTACTTGATGACGCACCGACTGATTGTGTGCAGACGTTCGAGTATCTACCGTTCGCAGACCTGATGCCTAAGATGGCCGCTGTGATTCACCATGGCGGAATCGGAACCTCCGGGCAAGCGCTTAACTCAGGAGTCCCTCAACTCGTCCTGCCTCTCGGTTACGACCGTGGTGACAACGCAGTACGACTGAAGCAGCTCGGTGTTGCTGATTTTTTATTGCAACCCGATTGGCAGCCGAACGCGATCGCAGAGAGATTGAGCCGCCTGCTATCTTCAGTCGAGATTAATGCGCGCTGTCAGCAACTGTCGCATAAATCAAAAGCGGGCGACTCAGTATCAGCGGCCTGCGCTTATATCGAGTCACTAAACTAAAAGAGATGACCCCAACGTTAGCGGCCTTTCTTTACATTCCATACGTACCGGAATCTATCTTCTGGCGTCCGTACCTCTGCGAGATGATTTCAGGTACGTTGCTGGAGTCGTTCATCGAGAGATTCAGGATTACAAATCCGAATGTTGACTTGCGACTTCTCGTCCACACAGAGGAAGTAAATCTGACTCTGGACGGCATCCTGGAACGCGCGGGTGTGTCGTGTAATCCAACGCAGCATAAGACCCGGTCTCGAGCTTTTTTGCACGCCGCGAAAGATGCCCGCAGTTCACACGCGGCGTTTTTCTCTCTCGAGTTTGGCTTTACGCCGCCCGACTTGCTGGCCAGGGTTCTTTCTCACCATCTCGATCACGATAACGCCTTCACGCCCGTCGTGGGATTCCCGTCCGACTGTACGCCCGAGATATATGACTCAACGTTTCTTGACGCGCTGCGCGAATGTGATATGCCATCGAGCGCTGGAAACCTGCTGACCTTCGCGCAACAGCTCGCCCGGGTTCTGAAGAAAGGTCCGCCGCCCTCGCTGCCGTTGGGCCAGCACGAAACGCTTCGCAAAGCAGCCGATGCGCTTCGCGTCGCGTTCCCAGGATCGGTTAATGCCGTACCTTTCGATGCGGCCGCCGAATATAAGCCGCACCCTCGAGAGCTTCCGGAAATGCTTCGTATTAGGAACTCGACGCACGTCGAAATCGCCAGAGCCGTGATTGGCTCGCGAGCAGAGGCGAGCGAACCGCTACGCGATCTGCGCTCATGGAAGAGGCAGGGGCTATTAAAGCGACGTGAGTTAGATAATCGCGTCCGACACGCGACCAGACGATCGCAGCGGAGAAAAGTCCTCTTCGTCTCAACGCCATCGGCGTATTCGGGGGCGGAGGAGAGTTTATGCCAGCTCGTCGGCGCGCTGAATCGGGAGTTGTATAGACCATACGCTTTGGTTGGGGCCTGCGGATACCTCACCGAGCGACTGGCCCAGTTCGGCGCCGAAGTGATTGTTCCTAACAGAGACTTCGCTTCGAACGCGGTCGAGAACTTTGTCTATACCCTCTCGACCTTGAAGCAAATAAAGCCGGACCTGGTCCACATCAACGCGGCATCCGGTATTCCCGTCATCGTAGCCGCAAGACTTCTGGGCATTCCCGTCATATATCACCTCAGAGTCGCAGCTCTTCAGCCAATTGCAGACTACCTCAAGGGATCGGAAGCAATCATCGCGGTTTCGGAATTCATACGAGCTGAAGCGGAGCGGAGAGATATCGAGGGCAACAGGATCAGGGTGATATTCGATGGCGTCGATATCAAACATTTCTCCCGGGCGGCTTTTCCCAAAGCGGTTGTGAGAAGGGAGCTGGGGCTTCCGCCGGACGCTCCCATCGCACTGAACGTTGCGCGCTTCGCTCCAAACAAGCGGCAGGACTTGCTCGTAGCGGCGTCTGAATTAGTTCGGAAGAGACTTCCTGATTATCACCTCGTCTTCGTCGGTGAGGCCGAGGACCAGCGATACTATTCAGAGATTGTCGAACAGATCGGAAAGACCGCACTGGCGTCTAACGTCACGTTTCTTCCTTTCCAACGCGACATCCGCAAGGTCGAGGCCGCAGCCGATGTGCTCGTGCTTTGTTCCGACCGCGAGCCGCTCGGCACCTGTCTGCTCGAAGCAATGGCGATGGAACTGCCGGTCGTCGTGACGAAGTCCGGCGGCAGTCACGAATTATTCATCGACGGAGAAACGGGTCTGAAAACGCAGGGCGGTAACGTTCATGGTCTGGCGGCAGCCATTGAATCGATTCTGACGAACGCGGAACTCGCGCACAGATTAAAGAAAGCGGCTCGGCGCCACGCTGAAACAGAGTTCACTATACAAAGCCACGCCAAAGCGGTCACCGACTTGTACGACGAGGTAATGCATCCCACATGGATGAGAACAGGTTTACGGAATCAGCCATGCACAACGGAACTTTGTCACACAGTCCCCTCTTAAACGAACTGGTCAGGGTCTTACACAGAACCTTTGAGGTCCAGGCAGCAATTGTGTTTCGCAGGGCAGACGGGCTATTGAGGCCGTTGTGCTTCTGTGGGTGCGGCTGGGACGACGCCGTCAGGGTAGCCGAGAGTATGGGCGACAACGGTAGTAGCCAGTTTCTCTACCGCTTCTGTGACGATGGTGAAGAGATCGTGGTGTGGGCTGTCGAAGGCCAGACCAGACTTAATAGAACAGAGTTCGAGTTTCTGTGCATGCGCGTGGAACTCACACTTGCTGCTGCTAGACCGCGACAGGCGAACGCAGCCGCGAGTTGTGAGCAACATGATGCAGTTGCGAGCGCGAGAGACGGGATAATTTATCGAAGCAGTGTGATGCGGAATGTGAGCGATCGGATCAGAATGTTGCGGGGCAGCCGTGCCACCGTCCTAATCACCGGCGAGAGTGGCACCGGAAAAGAGTTGGCGGCCAGGGCCATCCATCGATACAGCGAGCGCGCTGACAAGACCTTTGTCGCATACAACGCTTCGTCCATTCCCCGCGAGATCGCAGAATCGGAACTGTTCGGGTACACGAAGGGCACGTTCACAGGCGCGTACCAGGATTCTTTGGGCATCATCAGAAGTGCCGAAGGCGGCACGCTCTTTCTCGACGAGATAGGAGACATGCCGCTGGAAATCCAGCCGAAGCTGCTACGGTTCCTGGAGAACGGCGAAGTTTATCCGCTGGGAAAAACAAAGGCCGTTAAAACCGACATCAGGGTAATCGCAGCGACTAACTGCAACCTCGGCCGGATGGTTGCCGAGGGGAAGTTCCGTGCGGACCTGTGGTACCGGATCAACAGCATCAACATTGCACTCCCGCCGTTGCGAGATCGCCCGGAAGACATTCCCATGCTCGTGCATCACATGCTGGAAAAGTTTTCGAAGCGAGAGAACAAGAAGGGAATCATCCTCGCCCCAGGTCTACTGAAAGAGTTGATGCTTTACAACTGGCCGGGAAACGTCCGCGAGCTGGCGAACGTCGTCGAGCAGTTGGTTGTGTTTACTCCGTCGGGTGGGGTGAGCGGATGCTCGCTGCTGCATTCACACGTCAAAGCACAGCTCGCGTCATCCAAACCGTCGACTGACAGCAACGCAACGCGCGCACTCCCGCGCACATCATTCTCTCAGCCGCTGACACTGCCGGAAGCTGTCGCGGAACTTGAGCAGGAAATGATCGAGAACGCCCTCAGCTTCCACCACAACAACATCTCACGAGCGGCAGCCGCGCTCGGTCTATCGCGATTCGGGCTGCAACGGAAATTGAAGCGGCTGGCCTGCAGCGCTCGCGAAGCGGCGCTGGCAACTCGGGTGGCATCGGGCGTTGCAAGTGCCACCATCGTTGGCAGCGACGGCGCCGGCACTGTTGGTCCATAACGGTCACGAGAGCGGTAAACCTCAACAAATTCGCCGAAACCCCAGCGATCACAAACCGGAGAGGCAATGGTACGCGAGTTGAAGTAAGGGTCAGTGGCTAATGAATCGCAGGTCCCCATCACTTTGGTGTCAAAGACAGAGATAAGAAAGCCTTTTTAGAGAGAGCGGTGTACTTCAGCCGTGTGGGCGGTTCATACAGTCGGGATGTTTCTGCAAAGACACTAATAAATCCGCAACGACTGAGTTGATCAGCGATTGCAACGAGAGGAGAAAGTCGTGAAAGAGAAGGACATTATTAACGGCGAGGAACTCGAGAGAATCAACAGCGAGCTGTTCGGCTCATTCGACCCCGAAGACGAACTGTGGATCGTCGGCGGCAGCAAGACCGGCACGTCGAGCGTTACCTACACTCCGACGGGACCGGACGGCGGCGTGGATTTCGATTGGGTATTTTAATCGCGAAGGTGAAGCCCTGCTGGTGCATCCTGGTTTACTGCAACCACGAACCAGGATGCACCGTTCGTACTCGGCGAAATGATCAGCGATCGCAATTGAGAGGAGAGAGTCATGAAAGAGAAGAACAACATCAACGGTGAGGAACTCGAGAACCTGGAGAGCGAACTGTTCAGCACGTTCGATCCCGATGACGAGCTGTGGATCGTCGGTGGCAGTAAGACCATCTCGGATATGGCTACCTTCACACCCACCGGAATGGATCACGCGATTGATATCGATTATACGTTTTGAGCCGATCAGCAATCGCAACTGAGAGGAGAAAGTCATGAAAGAGAAAGACACTAGTAACGGTGAGCAACTCGATAAGATAGAGAGCGAGTTGTTCGGCACGTTCGATCCCCAGGACGAGTTATGGATCGTCGGCGGCAGTACGACCAGCACAGCTATGTCTACCTACACACCCACCGGAGTGGATGCCTATATAGACATGGATTATACGTTTTAACTGCCTGGACGAAGCGCTTTTCTAACCGGCGAAGCTTTTTCATCGCCAACTGATGTTTGACTAAGAAGAGGTCCCAACATGATCTGCATCCTGAGTCAGTCTTTTATAGAAGGAACGACAGAGGTAGTGCTTGATTGGCTACGGGCGTGGGGAGTCCCGCACATTCGGATCAACGCGACCGACATTAGCAACGCTCACCAGGACAGCGGGGCCGTCTTCTCGATAAGCAAAGGTGCGGTGAGCGTTCGCCTCAATATCGACGGTGTCGAGATCGACCCATCGGATATCAAGGTAGTTTGGTTCCGGCGTTGGGCCTACTCCGCTGACGTGCGTGTCCCACGGCTCTTCACCGAGCAGTCTTACCGCACCGACTCCAACGTATTTTTCGCTTGCCATCACCTTTTTCAAGAACTTCAGGGCGTCAGCAAATTCCTATTCTCAATCCTCTCATCCTCGAAGTGGCTGGGTGATCCAAAGACCGCCACGCCTAACAAGTTACAAGTGCTGAAACTGGCAAGCGACGCCGGCCTGGATGTTCCTGACACGCTCATCACCGCCGACACCGGCGAGCTGCAACGATTCATTCAAAAACACGGCGCTGTAATCACGAAACCTGTAGTGGACATGTTGATGTGTAGTTTTGACGACCGTCAATATGCAACCTACACGTCCGTGATCGATGAGGAATCCCTGACTGATCCGAGCCGCCAATCCTCCTTCCCCTCGCTGTACCAGGAAAAGCTCGATAAGAAGTACGAGATCAGAACCTTCTACCTGAACGGTGAGTGCTACAGCATGGCCATGTTCACGCAACAGAAGGCTACTACTCAGGCGGACTTCCGCAGGTATTGCTACGAAGATCCCGTACGAGAGGTGCCGTACCAACTGCCGGCGTCGATCGAGACGTCCATCAGAGAGTTGATGGAAAACCTCGGCCTCGATACCGGCTCGATCGACATTGTTCGGACCACTGACGACCGTTTTGTCTTTCTTGAGGTTAACCCGGTCGGCCAGTTCGGAATGGTCTCCGTCCCTTGTAACTACAATCTGGAACGGAAGGTCGCCAGGTATCTGGCGGATAGTCTTTATGCCGCAGCCTAACGAGAAATCAAACTACTTTACCAACGAAGAGACTCCATTGCCGCTGCACATGTTGCTGATGGATATGATGCCGCGCCCAAAGTACGCCTGTCGTAGTTACACCAGCAGCTCAGCTCGCGCCGCGCAATACGAGTGCTTCAGTTTCTACAAACACATTTCGAGAGTGGTGCCGCTTGAGCTCAGTCAGGAGGGCGATCATGACGCAAGCTTCTGAAGTCTTCAAACTCTATGCGAACTGCATTCCTGTCAAAGGCGCCCGCCGGAGCACTGTCTGCGACGTTCAGAAACAAAGGATGAGACTGATCCCGAACGATCTGTTCTACATTCTGACCGAGCTCGCCGGGTTGCCGACTACCGAAATCAAGCGTCAATTCAACGGCAACTGTGACGAGGTCATCGACGATTATTTTGCGATGCTGTCGGAAGAGGACTACGGATTCTGGTGCGATGAGCCGGATCGGTTTCCGCCGTTAGACCTTTCGTGGCAGCGGCCGGAAACAATCACGAATGCGATCATCGACGTGGACCGTTCGTCGAAGCACCACTATCACAGTCTCTTTTCGCAACTGGACGATCTCGGGTGCCAGGCAGTACAGGTGCGTGCATACGATGATCTCACGCTCGCCGATCTGGAAGAGATTCTTACTCACGCTGAGAGTCATCGCCTTCGGCACCTGGATTTGGTGATCAAGTTCCAGCCGGAGTTGACGGCCGAAACGCTGACCGCATTTTGTCTGGCCCACCAAGTCATCTCCCGGATCACGGTACACTCGAGCCCGCAGAAGTCGCGCGCGCGCGTTCACCCGCTGCCCATTGTCATTGACTATTACACGTTTCCCTTGACGCCTTCCTCATGCGGCGTGATCTCACCACGGTTCTTTTCGTTGACGGTCGAGCATTTTACCGAAGCGCAGAATTTCAACTCTTGTCTTAATAGAAAGATCGGTATCGCGGCCGACGGCGAGATTAAGGCATGTCCTGCGATGAAACGCTCGTTCGGCAACGCATGTTCTACTGATTTGAAAAGCGTGGTGAGCGATCCGCAACTGGTCCAGATCGGGAGCATTACGAAGGATCAGGTTGCGGTCTGTCGCGATTGTGAGTTTCGCTACGTCTGTACAGACTGTAGGGCCTACACGCAGGATGCCGGCGATCCCTATTCGAAGCCGGCGAAGTGCATGTACGACCCGTACACAGCAACCTGGGCCAACTAACCTCTCACTGTCTCCATCTTTCAACCAAGCTAACACTCCGAAGATCGATACGGCTCATACGTAGCCGAGGAAGCAATGTTCAAGCGCAAACGTTTTCCGATCTCTTACCAGCTCGACACGATGGATTGCGGGCCCTCGTGCCTGGAGATGATCGCTCGTCATCACGGGCGCAGAGTTTCAAAGCAGCTCGTCAGGAGTTTGTGCCAGCAAGATCGGCAGGGGACAAGCTTGGCGGGGATCGCACGCGCAGCCGAAGCGCTCGGCTTTCGCACGCTGGCGGTGAAGGTGTCCTTTGACGATCTGAAGCAGAAGGCGCCGCTTCCGTGCATTGCATTTTGGCCGCACGGCCACTTCGTCGTCATCCATCGCATTAGAGGAAACTGCGTCTACCTCGCAGACCCAGCGGCGGGTCTCACTACTTACACAAGAGACGAATTCGAAACCTGCTGGCTCGATGCCGACCAACAGAATTGGGGGGTGATATTGCTGCTCGAGCCCACGAAGCAGCTTCTCACAGTCGAGTCGAAGCCCGCGTTCTCCGCTTTCTCCGATCTTTGGTGGCCGCTGTGGCGAGACGTGAGAAGACATCTTCTGCCGCTGGGCATCGGCGTAGCCGTGCTGCTCTTCGCTCAACTCATGCTTCCGTTTCTGAGCGCTGCGGTTGTCGATGCCGGCGTGCTGAACCGTAACCTCAATTTAGTTCTCATAATTCTGGTCGCGCAGTTGGTGCTGCTGTTCAGCCGGATGAGCGTCAACCTCTTGCAGGAATGCATGCTCGCATACATCGGGGTACGGATCGACATGAGGCTTGTGTCGCAGTTCCTCATGAAGCTAACGCGGCTCCCACTTTCTTTCTTTGACGGCAAGCTGATCGGTGACCTGCTGCAACGCATCAACGACCACAAATCACTACAACAATTGCTGACGGGCACTCTGTGGCAGGTGCTGTTGGCCACTCTGTCGCTGGCGGTATTCGGGGCGGCGCTCGCGCTCTTTCAGCCCATGCTGTTCGCCGTGTACCTCGTCGGTTCCGCCATATATGTCGGATACATCGCGCTTTTCATAAAGCGGCAACGACTGCTCAACTTCAAGACTTTCCACCTCTCGGCTCAGAAGCAGGGAATGGTCATCGAGTTCCTGGCCGGGATGCAGGAGATCAAGTTGAACAACGCCGAGCAGCAGCGCCGTTGGCAGTGGGAAGCTGCGCAGCACGCTATCGGAAAAATCCAGGTCAGGTCGCAGTTGCTGACCCATGTGCAGGGCGCGGGCGGACTGGCCATTAACGAGATCAAGAACCTGGTCCTGACATTACTGGTGGCCCAGGCTGTGATTAGAGGCGAGATATCGCTTGGCACGATGGTCGCGGTTCAATACGTGATCGGACAACTGTCGTGGCCACTTAACCAGATCGCGATGTTAATCGCACAGAGTCACGAGGCTGCGCTGAGTTACCTCCGCGCCAAGGAGATCCACCAGATCAGCGACGAAGAAGACTCGTCGTCTGGCGCGCAGGCTGGCGAGCGTTCGGACATCGAGTTCAGAAACGTGTCCTTCGGATACGGCGGCACAAGCAGAAACGATCTCTTTCGAAACCTGAGTTTCAACATACCCGCGGGTAAGACAACCGCCATCGTGGGCAGGAGCGGAAGCGGCAAGACAACACTGCTCAGGTTGATACTCAAGTTCTACTCCCCGGACGGCGGAGAGATTCTATTGGGCGGCGTCAATCTCAACGATGTGTCGCACCGGCAGTGGCGCAACCTCTGCGGGATTGTGATGCAGGACGGCTACATCTTCTCCGATACCGTGGCGAAGAACATCGCGGTAGCTGATGAGCAGGCGGATATGGAGAGGGTGGCCGAGGTCGCCCGCTTAGCGGAGATCCACACGTTTCTCGAGTCGCTTCCACTCGGTTACGAGACACGCATCGGCCGTGACGGTATTGGCATAAGCCGCGGGCAGGCGCAACGCATATTGATTGCGCGGGCGCTCTACAAAGATCCGAAGTATCTCTTCTTCGACGAGGCGACGAGTGCTCTCGATGCGGAGACGGAGAGCGTGATCGTGGATCGACTACGCGACATTATGCGCGGGAAAACCGCTGTCGTGATTGCCCATCGCATGAGCACTGTCAGGGACGCAGACCAGATCATTCTGGTGGATGGGGGCGAAGTGGTTGAGGTGGGTACGCACGAAGAGCTCGTGGGTTGTCGCGGTAGTTATTACAGCCTGGTGAGGAACCAGCTTGATCTCGGGGAGTAGTAAAGATGAAAACGGGACTTCGGCGCCGTGGTCAATCTAACGATGAACTAATGGCAGACGATCCGCCCAGGGTGTTGGGGTCGGCAATTCCTGTGGTCGCCGCCCTGCTCATTCTTTCGTTAGTGACTTTGCGTCTTGTCGAATATCAAGACACGGTGCCCGTGATACTGACACTCAAGACGGGAGACTCTTTCGGTCGCGCGTACGGAGAAGCTTACCTCGATCCGGGGCTGGCGGGCGCGGTGCGTGCGGAACAGGTCGTCGATATAGATCTAGGTGGGCGACGGCTGCAGGCGAAGGTTGGCGAAATCAGCGCGCTTGACATGCACTCTTTCTACCGCGTGCGGGTCGACCTCCCTTCTGACTTTGTCCTCGGTGACGCGATCGAGGTGCAGGCGAGAATCCTCACGCAAAGAGAAAATCTTTTCGACAAGTTGTTCGGAGCCTTCCGCGTTTTATCGCGCAATCTCTGATCTCTGCCGCAGAGAGGAACATCATTATGGCATACAAAAACAAGGTGAAGATCCCGCTCGCTGTGTTTCTCAGTCCACAGTCGGCTTCGCTGGACTGGCAACAACACACGGGGCAGTTAGGCTCGGAGACGCTTATCGAATGGTGGCACCGGCGCATGCAACGCGTCGCTGCGTTGACCACATACATCATCGTTCACGGTGATGCGCAGCGCCAGTCAGTATTGGACCTGAAGCTCGAAGGTGCCAACATCGTTACCACGACCTTCTCGAGTTCCACGCGCGCGTTGGCTGAATTGGCAGCCCGCGAGGCCTTGGACCATATAGCGCTGGCATCTTTCGGCACCGCATTCGGCCCGATCGAGTTGTTGGAAGAGATGGTCCACGCCCATGCAGTCTCAGGTAACGACCTGACGCGAACCAACGGGTTGCCGGCGGGTGTTGGCCCATGGGTCTTTTCACGCAGGCTGCTCGAACGGCTGTCCTTATTATCTACACCCGACCTTCCTTCACATCCCGGGCTCGCCTACAAACGGCTGCGCGCGGCCGCTGTCTCGCAGGCCGCCTCGAAACTGCTGGCAGGTATGCAAGAAGAAGTGATCGACGCCGCAGCGAGTTACGGCAAAGCACCTCACGAGATGCCCTTGGCTGTAATGTTGAATTCGCAGGAGGAGATCGAGACGGCAAAGGAAGTGCTTCGTCTTGATGATGATCCCGAAGGACTCGAGGCGTTGCTACTCTGGAAGCGAGTGCAGATACGCGAGAATACCGATCGCCTGGCATCACTGCACTCTCGTTCAACGAAGCTCAAAAGAACTTCAGGCCGGCCGAGGATTTTGTATGTCTCTAACGCTTCTGCCTATTCTGGCGCCGAAGAAAGTCTCTGCCAATTGGTTCGCAAGATCGACCCGAACCGTTTCGAGAAATGTGCGGTCGTCGGAATGCCCAGCCGCCTCGTGCGTGAGTTGGAGGACGCTGGTGCAAAATCTTCCATCCTCGCTGACGGCTTCTTCGATCCCACTGTCAAGAACTTCATCGCCGTACGAAACATAATCGACCAATTGCAACCAGATTTGATCCATCTGAACGGAACGGATGGCTTGCCGTTCCTGTGGAATGCCGTCGAGAAGCGGATTCCGATAGTCCAGCATGTCAGGAACGGTGCCCTGGTGCCGTTTAAGGAGTACGCGGAAGCGGCGACAACGCTCATCGCCGTATCGCGTTTCCTCCGCAACGATGTTCTTCGCTATGCCGTTGAGAGCGATCGGGTGCACGTGATCTACGACGAGGCTGACACGGAATACTTCCACCCCGGAGTATGCGACCCGAATCCGGTGCGGGAGAAGCTCGGCATCGCTGCGGACTCCAAAGTGATTGTCATGATCGCGCGGTTCGCAGAGAACAAGCGCCATGACCTCATGCTCGATGCATTCGAGCAGGTGCGAGAGCGTGTGCCCACAGCACGCCTGGTTCTCAAAGGCGAGGTGTACTGGGAAAACGCTTATTACGATCGCATCCGGAAGCGCATCGACGAGATCAACTCCGACAACGCAATCCTGCACATTCCGTTTGTCGACGACATC
>Ga0075426_10000864_pt1 | contig 21307 bp, 14 predicted proteins | sample SoiMethybrSBSTD5_FD_75304 | JGI IMG/M metagenome (GOLD analysis project Ga0075426, IMG submission 75304) | Bulk soil microbial communities from a Populus tree surrounding site in Tennessee, USA - Soil MetaG P. TD hybrid SBSTD5 | ecosystem: Environmental > Terrestrial > Soil > Tree plantation...
GGAAGCCCGCAAGGACAAGCGCATCATCGGCATCACCGCCGCGATGCCGGGCGGCACCGGGATCGACCTCTTCCAGAAGGAATTCCCGGAGCGCACCTTCGATGTCGGCATCGCCGAGCAGCACGCCGTGACCTTCGCGGCCGGGCTCGCGACCGAGGGCCTGAAGCCGTTCTGCGCCATCTATTCCACCTTCCTGCAGCGCGCCTACGACCAGATCGTGCATGACGTGGCGATCCAGAAGCTCCCGGTTCGCTTCGCCATGGATCGCGCCGGCCTGGTCGGCGCCGACGGCCCGACGCACGCGGGCTCGTTCGACATCGCGTATCTCGGATGTCTGCCCGGCTTCGTGCTGATGGCGGCGGGCGACGAAGCCGAGCTCGTGCACATGGTCGCGACCCAGGCCGCGCTCGACGATTGCCCCTCGGCGCTGCGCTATCCGCGCGGCGAAGGCGTCGGCGTCACCATGCCGGAGGAAGGCACGCCGCTCGAGATCGGCAAGGGCCGCATCGTCAAGGAAGGCCACAAGGTCGCCCTCCTCTCCTACGGCACGCGCCTCGCCGAAGCCCTCAGGGCGTCGGAGGAGCTTGCCGCGCTGGGCCTCGCCACCACCGTCGCGGACGCGCGCTTCGCAAAACCCCTCGACACCGACCTGGTGCTCCGCCTCGCGCGCGAGCACGAGGTGCTGGTGACGATCGAGGAAGGCGCGATCGGCGGCTTCGGCGCCTATGTGATGCAGACGCTCGCCGATCACGGCGCGCTCGATCGCGGCCTGAAGGTGCGCTCGATGGTGCTGCCGGACATCTTCATCGACCAGGACTCGCCGAACGCGATGTACGCCAAGGCCGGCCTCGACGCGAAGGGCATCGTCGCGAAAGTGTTCGAGGCGCTCGGCAAGGACCTGCGCAGCGAGGCGGCCCGGCTGGCGTGAGATTCTCAGTAGTCCGTAGCCCGGGTTGAGCGTAGCGAAACCCGGGACGGCCTCACCCCGTGGATATCGCCCCGGATTTCGCTCCGCTCAATCCGGGCTACTAGATTCCATGACCGCCCGTGAACGCGCCGACCGCCTCCTGGTCGCGCGCGGCCTGTTCGAGAGCCGCGCCAAGGCCCAGGCCGCCATCGCGGCCGGCCGCGTCACCGCCGACGGCGCGCCGGTGCGCAAGCCTTCCGACGAGATCGCGCGCGATGCAGAAATCGCGGCCGAGCCCGCTTTCGCCTGGGTGTCGCGCGGCGGCGTGAAGCTCGCGCATGCGCTCGACCAACTTGGGCTGACCGTCGAAGGCCGCGTCTGCCTCGACGTCGGCGCCTCGACCGGCGGCTTCACCGAGGTGCTCATCGGACGCGGCGCGCGACGCGTGTTTGCGGTCGATGTCGGGCGCGATCAGCTCCATCGCAGCCTGCGCGGGCAGCCGGAGATCGTGTCGATCGAGGCGACCGACATCCGGGCGCTCGATCTGGCCGTGCTTGAACAGAGGCCCGAGATCGTGACGGTCGACGTGAGCTTCATCTCGCTCAAGCAGGTGCTGCCGTCGGCGCTGGCGCTTGCGGCGCCGCGCGCGACGCTCGTTGCGCTGATCAAGCCGCAGTTCGAGGTGGGGAAAAGCCGCGCGCTCAAGAAGGGCATCGTGCGCGATCCGGAAGTCCATGCTGCGGTGTGCGCCGACATCGCGGCGTTCGTTGCGGGACTCGGCTGGGAGGTCATCGCCACGCTCCCCTCCCCGATCGCCGGCGGCGACGGCAACCGCGAATTCCTCATCGGAGCGCAGCGTGGTTGACCGGCTCGCGATCGCGCGTCTCGGCCATCGCGGCGACGGCATCGCCGACGGCGCGGACGGCCCGATCTACGTGCCCTATACGCTGCCCGGCGAGACCGTCGAGGCCGGGCCGTGGCCGGGCCATCCGGATCGCCGCCATCTCCTGCGCATCGACGTGCCGAGCGCGGAGCGCATCGCGCCGATCTGCCCGCATTTCGGCATCTGCGGCGGCTGCGCGCTGCAGCACTGGGAGGGCGAGCGCTATCGCGCCTGGAAGCGCGGCCTCGTGATCGCGGCGCTGCGCCAGGCGGGCTTCGACGCGTCGATCGACGCCATCGTCGAGGACATGGTGGACGCTCATGGCGAGGGCCGCCGGCGCGCGGTGTTTCACGCCCGGCGCGGGCCGAAGGACGTGCTGCAGGTCGGCTTCGCGGCCGCGAGCTCGCACCACATCGTCGCGATCGACGCCTGTCCGATCCTCGCGCCAGCGCTCGCCGGTGCCGTGCGCGCGGCCTGGGCGATCGCCGAGGCGCTCGGCACGGCGAAAAAGCCGCTCGACATCCAGGTGACGGCGACCGAGGGCGGCCTCGACGTGGACGTGCGGGGCTCGGGCCCGCTCTCGCCATCGCTGACCGGCGCACTGGCCGGCGTCGCGGAGCGCCATCGGCTCTCCCGGCTCACCCGGCATGGCGAGCTCATCGTCCAGCGCGCGGCGCCGACCGTCACCATGGGGCGCGCGCGCGTCACGCTGCCCCCCGGCGCCTTCCTGCAGGCGACCGACGCGGGCGAAGCCGCGCTCGCGCGCCGCATTGCCGATCACGTCGGGGACGCGAAGCGCGTCGCCGATCTCTTCTGCGGCGTCGGCCCGTTTGCGCTGCGGCTCGCGGAGCGCGCCCGGGTCGTCGCGGCCGACGCCGACGAGGCGGCGATCGCGGCGCTGCGCGCGGCGGCCAAGACGCCCGGCCTCAAGCCGATCGCGGCGGACCGGCGCGACCTCTTTCGCCGGCCGCTCCTCGCCCACGAGCTCGCCGAGCTCGATGCAGTGGTGTTCGACCCGCCGCGCCAGGGCGCCGAGGCGCAGGCGCGCGCGCTCGCGGCCGGCAAGGTGCCGGTGATCGTCGCGGTCTCGTGCAGTGCGGCGACCTTCGCGCGCGACGCAAAGATCCTCGTCGACGGCGGCTACCGCCTGACGCGCATCACGCCGGTCGACCAGTTTCGTTACAGCGCCCACGTCGAGATCGTGGCGCGCTTCACCCGCTGACCATCAAACCATCAACACGTGCCTCCTCATCCTGAGGAGCGCGGCCGCAGGCCGCGCGTCTCGAAGGATGGGCCCAGGGGTGCAAGTCGCACCGTCTCGGCCGCCCTCGTCCTTCCGCCTTCGCTCTTTGGGCTACGGCGGGACAAGTCGAGACGCCGCGCCGAAGCCTCGGCGAAGGCGGGGCTCCTCAGGATGAGGGCGGGACTGGGGTGTCACGGTCCGATTGGCCCCGCCTCGCCCCGACTCTATACTCGCCCGCGTCGACCGCACGAATCCGCGAGCCCGCCGGCAGGCCATGACCACCACCCTCGTCCGCAATCATTCCCATTGGGGCGCGTTCCTGGCCGAGGTGAAAAACGGCCGGGTCGTCGGCGTGCGGCCGTTCGAGCACGATCCCGATCCCTCACCGCTGATCGAGGCCATTCCGGCCGCCGTCCATTCGCCGACCCGCATCGCGCGGCCGATGGTGCGGCAAGGCTGGCTCGCGCAGGGTCCGGGCCATGGCGAGGGCCGCGGCCGCGAGCCGTTCGTCCCGGTCAGCTGGGAGCGCGCGCTCGAGCTGGTCGCGGGCGAGCTCGCGCGGGTGAAACGCGAGCACGGCCACGCGGCGATCATGGGCGGCTCGCAGGGCTGGGGCTCGGCCGGTATCTTTCACGACGCCCGCACCCAGGTGCGGCGCTTCCTCTCCGCCTTCGGCGGCTTCGTGGACCAGGCCTCGAACTACAGCTTTGGCGCCGCGCTCGTGTTTCTCCCGCATGTGCTCGGCAGCGCCCAGGCCGTCACCGGACCGCTGACCTCGTGGTCGTCGATCGCGCGTCACAGCCGCCTGATGGTGCTGTTCGGCGGCGCCAACCCGAAGAACCTGCAGGTGGTGAAAGGCGGCTGCGGCGCCCATGCCAATGCCGCCTCGCTCGCGAGCCTCGCGCGCGCCGGCGTCGCGGTCGTCAATGTGAGCCCGATCCGCGAGGACGGACCCGATGCGGTCGCACCGGAATGGATTGCGATCCGGCCCAACACCGACGTCGCCATGCTGCTGGCGCTCACCCATACGCTCGTCGCCGAAGGCCTGCACGACGCCGCGTTCCTTGCCCGCTGCTGCACCGGGTTCGAGCGCGTGCGGCCCTACCTGATGGGCGCGACCGACGGCCAACCCAAGGACGCGGCCTGGGCGGCGCCGGTCACCGGCGTCCCGGCCGAGACGATCCGCGCGCTGGCCCGCCGCATGGCGGCGACGCGCACCATGGTGACCGCGTCGTGGTCGCTGCAGCGCGCCGATCACGGCGAGCAGCCCTATTGGGCGCTGATCCTGCTCGCCGCGTGTCTCGGGCAGATCGGCCTGCCGGGCGGCGGTTTCGGCTTCGGCTACGGCTCGACCGGCGGCATCGCGGATGCGCCCCTCGCCTTCCGTCCGCCGACGATGGAGACGCTCGCCAACCCGCTCGCCAAGGCGATCCCGGCGGCGCGCATCGCCGACTGCCTGCTCCATCCCGGCGAGGCTTACGACTTCAACGGCCGCAGCAGCACCTATCCGGACATCCGCCTCGTGTACTGGGCGGGCGGAAACCCGTTCCACCATCACCAGGACATCAACCGGCTGCGTGCCGCGTGGCGCCGGCCCGAGACCATCGTGGTGCACGAACCGTGGTGGACCGCGACCGCGCGCCACGCCGATATCGTGCTGCCCGCCACCACCACGCTGGAGCGCAACGACATCGGCTGCGCGCCACGCGACCGCTTCGTCATCGCGATGCAGAAGGCGATCGAGCCGGTCGGCGAGGCGCGCAGCGATTTCGCGATCTTCGCCGACCTGGCGGCGCGCCTCGGCTGCGCGGAGGGCTATGCGGAAGGCCGCGACGAAGCCGCGTGGCTGCGCCATCTCTATGCGCGTTGGCGCGAGGGCGTGCGCAGCAACGAGGCCGCGATCCCGGATTTCGACCGCTTCTGGGCGGACGGTTTCCTGGAGATTCCCCGGCGCGGCGAGGATTACGTGCTCATGGCCGATTTCCGCGCCGACCCGGAGACGCATCGGCTGGCGACGCCGTCAGGCCGCATCGAGCTTTATTCCGAGCGCATCGCCGCGTTCGGCTACGACGACTGCCCGCCGCATCCGGCCTGGCTCGAGCCCGCCGAATGGCTCGGCGGCGCCGGGGCGCGCGAGTTTCCCCTTCATCTCGTCTCGAGCCAGCCGCGCTCGCGCCTGCACAGCCAGATGGATTCAGGCCCGGTCAGCGCCACCGCCAAGGTCGCGGGCCGCGAGGCGATCGCGATCAATCCGCAAGACGCCGCTGCGCGCGGTATCGAGGATGGCGATCTCGTGCGCGTGTTCAACAGCCGCGGCGCGTGCCTCGCCGGCGCGCAGGTGAGCGACACAGTGCGGCCCGGCGTGGTGCGCCTCTCCTGCGGCGCCTGGTACGATCCCGACGACAGCGACGATGGCGCCACCTGCCGGCACGGCAATGCCAACATGCTCACCCGCGACCGCGGCACCTCGCGGCTCGCCCAGGGCCCGACCAGCGCGACCACGCTGGTCGAGGTGGAACGCTCCACCGACGTCGCGCCGGCGGTGCGCGCATTCGAGCCGCCGGAAACCGCGACGGCGTGAACCGCTCGCTTTTCTGCGTCATTGCCCGCGCAAGCGGGCAATCCAGTACTCACCTCGACCGGTCTGGCGTACTGGATCGTCCGCTTGCGCGGACGATGACCGCGGGCCTTGGTGCAATGACGCAGCTGCGTCTGCCTGAGCAATCACGAGCATGGCGACTGAAAAGCGAACGGCCGCGACATGCGCGGCCGTTCGGTCTTGCCTTTCGGGTGGTCTGCTCTCAGCGGAACAGGTAGTTCACGCCCACCGTGAAGGTCTGGATGTTCGGATCGTGGATCGAAAAGGTCACGCCGTTCAACGTTCCGATATCACGGTCGCTGAGGCCGATGAACTGGTATTCGGCCTTGGCGCTCCAGTTGGGCGCAAAGGCCCATTCGATACCCGCGCCCGCCATCCAGCCGCCCCTCGAGCTGGAGCTGTTGATCGTGGTGCCGGCGCAGACCGCTCCGGAGACGCAGGTGGCGCTGGTGTCAAAGCCGACCCAGCCGCCGCCGCCCTTGCCGTAGAACAGCCAGTTATCGGCGACATAGCCGAGGCGCCCCGCGGCCGTGGCCGTCCAGGTCGCGTGGGCCGAGCCGTTGAAGGTGACGCCGTTGATCACGACGCCGTCGATGGTCCTGTCATTGCTGGCAATGCCATCGCCGGTGGCCTCGACGCCGATCAGCCAGTGAGGATCGAACTGCCAGTTGTAGCCGATCTGGCCGCCGCCGATGAAGCGCGCGTCCGAGTGCGCCGACCCGCTGAAGCCGGTCGACGAGGTGAGATCGGCATTCGCCCAGGCGGCACCGATATTGGCGCCGATGTAGAAGCCGGTCCAATTGTACGGCAGATACGCCGGAGCCATCGGCACTGGCGCTGCCTTGGTGATTGGGCGCAGGTCGGCCGCCGCTGCGGGCGGCGCGAGCGCCAATGCGGTCAGGATCGACGTTCCGAGTGCTGCAACTGTGATCGTCCTCATTCACATCCCCCGTCAGAATCGAGCTGGCTTGAGCTGCAATCTAAGCGCGATGAATGTGTCGATCGTGGTAACAAGGCCTTAAATCAGCATAGTTCCCCGCACATTTTTGGCCACTGTTGCACGCAGAACACGAATTGCCAGTATCAAGATGCCGCTCCAAGTCGCGTGAGCCGCGACCAAGCGACTACCGGTGTTGAAGCACCGCGGGTGATCTGAGGCACGTCACCGCCCCTACCCGCTCGCCTCCGGGAACACGTCGACGATCTTGCGGCTCATCGGATTGATGATCAGCACCTGCTGCTTGAACTTGAGGTAGGTGTAGCGCTTGAGCGCCGGCACTTCTTTGGTCAGCGGCGTCGGCAGAGCGTGCGGATGCAGCCCCTTCGGAATCTTCTGGCCGACCGCGGGCGCAAAGCCCTGCGCCGGCTTGGTCGATTTCTGCTGGAACTCGACCTCGCTGTTCACGCCGCTCAGCGCCTGGCGTACTTTTGCACGCTGGTCATCGGAGAGATGCAGCGCCGGGAACTGCGGGTTTTGCGAGACCGGCGGCGGGATCGTCTGCTCGACCGCGCCCATATTATTGGCTGAGTTGTTGGCCGCGGCAGCCGGACCGGCGGCGAGCACGGCGAGCACCGCAGCGACCCACGCATGACGTGATGCCTTCATGGGCGGACTCCATCGCAACGCCCTTGATGGCAACCCGAAAAGAAAGCGCGCGGTTCCGGTCCGGTCCCGCGCGCTCCTTTGTCCGCTGCGTACGCCAACGCTCAGTTCGGGGTGGAACCCTTCGGTGGCGCGGGCGGGCGCGCGTTCGAGACGTTGATGCCGCGCAGGAGATCGAGCGCCGCGTGCAGCGCCTTGTCGTTTTTCGGATCCGGCGGCACGTAGGCCTGCGACCCGCCCTGCTCCGTGCCCGTAGCAGCGAGGTGGCCGCGCAGCTTCGACTCGCTCGTCATGTCGAATTGCGCCTGCACGTCGGCCGGCACGTCCTGCAGCACCTCGACGTCGGGCGAAATGCCGGTCGCCTGGATCGAGCGGCCCGACGGCGTGTAGTAGCGCGCCGTGGTCAGCCGCAGCGCGCCGTTGCCGCTGCCGAGCGGAATGATGGTCTGCACCGAGCCCTTGCCGAACGAGCGCGTGCCGAGGATCGTGGCCCGCTTCTGGTCCTGCAGGGCGCCGGCGACGATCTCGGACGCCGAGGCGGAGCCGCCGTTGATCAGCACGACCAGCGGCTTGCCCTTGATCAGATCGCCGCGTGCGGCCTTGGCATCGAAGCGCTGCGCGTCGTCGGGATCGCGTCCGCGCAGCGAGACGATCTCGCCGTGGTCGAGGAAGGCGTTGGAGACGTCCACCGCCTGGTCGAGCAGGCCGCCCGGATTGTTGCGCAGATCGAGGATGAAGCCGCGCAGCTTGTCGGGCTCGTTCGCCGAGAGATCGGCGATCGCCTTCTTGACCTCGCTGCCCGCCTGGGCGTTGAACTGGGTGAGCCGGATGTAGCCGACGTCGTCGCCTTCCTTGTGCGAGCGCACGGTGCGCACCCGGATGGTTTCGCGGGTGAGCGTGACGTCGATCGGCTTGTCGACGCCCTTGCGCATGATCTTGAGGCGGACCGGAGTGTTGACCGGGCCGCGCATCTTCTCGACCGCCTGCTGCAGGCTGAGGCCCTTCACCTCGGTGCCGTCGAGCTCGAGGATCAGGTCGTTGGCGAGAACCCCGGCCTTGGCGGCGGGCGTGTCGTCGATCGGCGAGACGACCTTGACGAGGCCGTCCTCCATCGTGACCTCCATGCCGAGGCCGCCGAACTCGCCGCTGTTCTCCACCTGCATCTCGGTGAATTCCTTGGCGTCCATGTAGCTCGAGTGCGGGTCGAGCCCGTTCAGCATGCCGCTGACCGCGCCCTGCACGAGCTTCTGGTTGTCCGGGTTGTCGACGTAATGCGCCCGGACCTGATCGAACACGAGGCCGAACAGCTCGAGCTTGCGATACACGTCGGACGCGTTCTGCGAGGCCTGCGGGTTCTCGGCGGCCAGGGCCCGGCGCGGATCGAGATGGCCGGGCGCGAGCATGTAGGCGCCGGCCGCGCCGGCGAGCGCGCCGAAGGCAATCAGGGAGTATTTGCGCATATTTAGCTCCAAGGCCGGGGCGATCTCCGGCCGATCGTCGCCGCCACCAGGTGAATGACCAGGGTTTGTAGGCCCGGCGGTGACAAGCCGCAACGGGCGGGCGCGCCCAACCGGCGCGTGCACAGGGGTTGCCGCCAAACTATGTCTTTTTGTGAGCAGGCCGGACCGGGGACGCTCAATGATGCGTGAGCATTGTCTTGTCCACATCCGGACGGCCTTGGGAGCAGCCGCCCGGGCTCGACATGACGGTGCGGACGGCTACAACCAGGGCCGGCGGAGACGACGAGATGTCTGCAATCGTGCTGGACGGCAAGGCGATCGGGCGGGAGATCCGCGAGGCCGCCCGGGCGCGGGTCGCGGACCTCGAGCGCCGCACCGGGCGTGCGCCCGGGCTCGCCGTCATCCTGGTCGGCAGGAACCCGGCCTCGCGCCTCTATGTCAGCAACAAGATGAAGGCCTGCGCCGAGGTCGGCATCCGCGCCCAGCTGCACGAGTTCGATGCCTCGGTCGCGGAGGCGGCGGTGATCCGGCGCGTCGAGGAGCTCAATGCGGACCCGTCGGTCAACGGCATCCTGGTGCAGCTTCCGCTCCCCGCACATGTCGACATCCGCGCGGTGCTGCGCACCGTCGCGCTCGATAAGGACGTCGACGGCTTCCATCTCTACAATGTCGGCGGGCTCGCGCTCGGCGAGACGGTGTTCCCGCCCTGCACGCCTTACGGCGTGATGAAGATCCTCGAGCATGCCGGGATCGAGATCGAAGGCAAGAACGTCACCATCGTCGGGGCGAGCAACATCGTCGGCAAGCCGATGGCGCTGATGATGATGCGTCGCGAGGCGACCGTCGCGGTCTGCCACGCCAAGACGCGCGACCTCGCCCAGTACACCATCCTGGCCGACATCCTCATCGTCGCGGCCGGCGTGCCGAACCTGATCCTGCCGCAGATGGTGCGCACCGGCGCCGTGGTGATCGACGTCGGCATCAACCGGCTCGCCGACGGCCGGCTGGTCGGCGACGTGGACTTCGAGGGCGTGCGGCGCAAGGCTTCCTACATCACGCCGGTTCCGGGCGGAGTCGGGCCGATGACGGTGACCATGCTCCTGGTCAACACGATCTCCGCCGCAGAGCGCGCCGCGGGCCTCGCTCCCGCGCCGGCCGCTCAGCCTGCCGAGGACGAGACCGAGCCGGCGGCGTAAGCCGCAACAAACTCCTCCGTCATTGCGCGCACCTCGTCGGTCATTGCCCGCGCAAGCGGGCAATCCAGTACCCACAATCGGTTGCGATGTTGACTGGATCGCGCGCTTTGCGCGGGCGATGACGCTGAGATCGACCTGCATCACGCCGGGCGGCGTCGGAACTCGCTGTGAATTCCTTCACCTTCAACGCGCTGCTGACCTTGTAGACTCATGTCCCGCCGGGTCTGGGGCTTCGTCGGGATTGCAACGATCCGAACTCCGTCGCGTGCGCGACGCAATTTCGCCGGCTCACACAACGATGCGCGACTGACCTGAGCTGGTGGCAAGCGGCATGCCGCGGTTGTTCCGATGCACGACTTAACCTTGACGTGATTTGACAGTATCGAGTGAGGCGACCCAATAGCGGCGAAATCCAGAAGGCCAATGTCGGAACACCGGCGGACCCTGTCCGCCGCACGGAGTGCACTGCATTTCGGGCGACCGTGGGTCGCCCGCCCAACCAGCTCGATGTGTGCGGCGAGTTCGGAAGGTGCCTGCATGGAGATGACGACCGCCCTCGAGGGCGACCCAACTGACGGAACCTCGGACAAAGACGGTCGCGTCGAGCGTCGGCTCGCCGCGATCCTTGTCGCGGATGTAGCGGGTTACAGCCGGCTCGTCGGCGCCGACGACGCCGGTACCCTGGCGCAATGGAATGACCATTGGGGCGCGCTGATCGATCCGAAGATCGCCGAGCACCATGGCCGGGTGGTCCGGATCGCCGGCGACGGGGTGCTGGTCGAGTTCGCCAGCGTCGTCGCCGCCGTTCGCTGCGCCATCGAATTTCAGGCCGAGATGCGCGCGCGCAATGCCGGCGTGCCGCCGGATCGGCGGCTCGAGTTCCGCGTCGGCATCAACGTGGGCGACATCATCGTCAACGGCGGAGACGTCTGGGGCGACGGCGTGATCGTGGCGCCGCGCCTCCAAGCGCTGGCCGAGCCCGGAGGCATCTGCGTGTCGCGGCGCGTGCAGGTCGATGTCGCCGGAAAGCTCGACGTGATGTTCGTCGATCTGGGCCGGCAGCGGCTCAAGAACATCGCCGAGCCGGTGCGTGCCTTTCGGCTTCTGCATTCGGCTGATCCCCTGTCGGCCTACGCGTCGCGCAGCCGCGTCGCGTGGGCGCGCCTGGCAGCCTTGCTCGACACGTGGGGCGCCCGCGTTGCGGCCGTCGCAACGATCGGCACGACCGCGACGGCGTTCTGGTGGGGCGCCGTGCCGGTCCAGCCGCGCGTGGCGCCGGGCAGCGAGGCCGCGCCGCCCGCGCTGTCGATCGTGGTGCTGCCGTTCGCCAATCTCGGCGGCGATGCGCGCCAGGACTACATTGCCGACGGCATCACGGACAGCCTGACGACCGATGTCTCGCATGCGTTGCCCGGCAGCTTCGTGGTCTCGCGCGACACGGCCTTCATCTACAAGGGCCATGCAGCCGATGTGCGGCGGATCGGACGCGAGCTCGGCGTTCGATACGCGCTTGCCGGCAGCGTGACCGGCGACGCGGGCCACATGCGCGTCAACGCGGAGCTCGTCGACACACAGGCGGGTGTCCAGCTGTGGGCGGACCGCTTCGATGTCGCGCGCACCAACCTGCTGCAGGCGCAGGACGAGATCGTCGGACGACTCGCCCGGGCCACCGGGATCAAGATGATCGACGCCGAAGCGCGGCGAAGCGAGCGCGAGCGGCCACGCAGCGCCGAGGCGACCGACTTCGTGATGCGCGCAAGGGCGATCGCAAATCGTCCGACCTCCGCCGCCAACATGATCGCCGCGCGCGACTTGTATCGCCAGGGGCTGGCGGTCGAGCCCGACAACATCGACGCGCTCGCCGGAATCGCAATGACGCTCGTCTTCGAGGTGGTCAATGGCTACTACGCGAGCGGAAACGAGGAGCGGCTCGCACAGGCGGAGAAGCTGCTGGCCGGGACGCTTGCGATCGAGCCGCGTCACTATGCGTCGCTCAAGGCCAAGGCGGTGGTGCTGCGCGCCCAGGGCAAATTCGAGCAGGCGATTGCCGCCGCCCACGCGCTGATCGTCGAAAATCCCGCCGAGCCCTGGGCCAACAAGGAGATCGGGCTGTCGAGCCTCTATCTCGGGCGCCTCGCCGAGGCCCTCGACTGGTTCGCCAAGGCCGAACGTTTGGGGCCGCGCGATCCCGGCCGATGGACCTGGCTCGACGGGCGCGGCCAGGCGCTCATCCTGCTCGGCCGCGACGAGGAGGCGATCACGACGTTGCGGCTGGCCATCGACGCCAATCCGAACGTCGTGAGCGCGCACGCGTTCCTCGCCGCAGCCTATGCGCTGGACGGGCAGATCGACGATGCCCGCGCGTCACTCGCCCGCTATGGCCGTGTGCGTCCCGGCGAAACGGTGTCCGGCTTCCGGAAGTTCGCGCCGGTGCCGCTGCATCTGACGAGCGTCGAGTATCAGCACCAGCGGGAGCGTCTCAAGGAAGGCTTGCGACGGGCCGGCATGCCGGAGTGAGCAATGCCCGGCACGCGCACCCCTCGTGCAATCAATTCTTCTGTCCGGTATTTAGCCTCCGGACAAAATTGCCGACGGCCTGGCCCATACGGATGTCTAAGCTGGCCAACGCCTCGGGATCATGCGCAAGCCATTGGAAGCGGCGGTCCTGTGCAGCCCGAAGGGTCTCGATTTCATTCTTGACCAGGTCAAATGGCGGCTCGACGCGGCGCAAATACATCTCGGATTCTACATCATTCAACGATCGCCGATCAAAAACCTTGTCTCTCCCGCTGCTTTCGGCCCATGCACGAAATCCGGCGAGCCACTCTTGTTCGAGCTCCTCGACTGATTTCCTTTCGTTCGCTCTGCCACGACGGACGTAATCTGCGGCCTCATGGAGCCGCCGATCTTCCAAGTATGCGAGCATCAGTTCCGTTTCTGCACTCGTCATTGGCTGTCCCCGTTCCAGTTCCGTCGCTCCTTCACAACCCGGCGCGGGCCGAATTTGTTTCGTGAGGGTTCTCGGGAGTGCACGTTGGGGCTGTTCACATCGTGTTCTGCTGATGGCCGCACCATTTGCACTTGTAGTCCACCCGACTTTGACCGACCGGTATTTTGACGCGGTTCGGCGCTCCGCATTTGCCACATTTCTCTTCCCGTCGGCCAGCGACCTTCGTCACCGCAACAGAACCACGTTCCAGGGCTTCCTTCACGAGCCGGTCGGTCTCGTCCCGGCTGGCCTGCTTCGTCTGTTTAGCCATGCAATGGATCCCTCGTTAGAGCTGGAGTGCGAGCGGCGCCGGCTGACCCACGCCTTACCCGACCGGTCTGGCGCATGCATCCGGCATGGTGGGCTATGACGATGTTTCGTTTGGCGACTGGGTCGTGCCCGTAGCAGCTGATCCCATGCTTGCGCCATCTTGTCCATTTGCCCTGTGCTCAGCGAGCGTCACGGTACGCGTTAGCTCTCGACAGCGAGGCTGCCAAACGGATCACTATTTTAATGCCGGTTTGGCAGTCCGAAGGCGATTGCTAGCTGGCCAACGCGAGCAGGCAGGCGATGAGTACCTATTGCAAGGGTTCGCCGGGTGGCCACCAAAATCAGCTGGGTCAACTTGGTTGCCCGCACCCCTCCCCCCGGAACCCATTGTGAATATTGGGGACAACTGTGACCTGATCCGGGCTGGATGCAGCGTCGCCCCAGTTGTGAGTTATTCAGATTCGGACAATGTGCTGTTCCAGGTGCCGAGGAGCGTCGAATGTCGCGACCTACGTCTCCTGTGCGCGTGCTCGCATCCGCCCGTGCGTGGCATTTCGTTGTGAGCCTTGGGCTCGGCATCATGGGCCTGTGCCTCACGCCTTATCCGGTCACCGCTGCCGATTCCGACACATCCACGGTCGAGCAGGCATGGTGTGTCGAGGTGGCCGACAGCAGCGCTCCTTCCGACTGCACCTACAGCGATTTCCTGGTCTGCACGATGCGTGCGATGCGAAGTGGCGGCTCATGCAAGGCCCAATCAAGTATGCAGACCGATGCAGCTAACGCGAGAGCCGGCCGCTCGACGGCTCCATCTCGACGCAGCCCGGCCGCGATGGCCGGTCATCCAAAGCCCGGTTCTTCACTGTCCGCCGCTGACCGCGAGAAGCTATTCCATCAATTTGTCGAATGGACCTCGAGTCATCCAAAGCCTGACTCTTCTCTGGCTACCGCTGAGCGCGAAAAATTGTTTCGCCAATTTGTTGAATGGAGGCAACGGCGCGGTGATCAGTAGCACGCGCCATCGCCGCCGAGACAAAGTGGGCCCACTTTAGTTCTGCGGATCCGGCGCGAGGGGCCGGCATAAGCCGGCTAGGCCGCGGCGGCGTCCGCGTCGAGATCAACGAACTGCTGCGTCGAGACGGCTTTCTCCGCCAGGAAGGTCCGCTCGAACTGGTCCGCCGGCATCGGGGCGCCGAAGTAGTAGCCCTGCCCTTCCTCGCAGCCCATCGTCTTGAGAAGCGTCAGGATCGGACGGTGCTCGATCCCCTCCGCCGTAACCACGAGCCCGAGCAGCTTGCTCAGCCGGACCGTGGCCTCGACGATCGCGGCGTCGGTGGTTTGCGGCTCCAGTTCGCGCACGAAGGACTGATCGATCTTCACGCGGGTGAGCGGAAACTTCTTGAGATAGCTCAAGCTCGCATATCCGGTACCGAAGTCATCGAGCGCGATGCCGACACCGAGCTTGCGGATGGCGGAAAAGATTTCGCGCGCCCGTTCGTCGTCCGCCAGCAGGATGTTCTCGGTCACCTCGAGCTCGAGGAACTGCGGCGGCAATCCGGTTTCTTGCAGGATACCGGCGACTTCCGCGGCGAGGTCGCCGGCATTGAACTGCGAGGGAAAGAGATTGACGCTGACGCGGATGTCCTGGCCGCGTTGCTGCCAGACCCTGCCCTGTTCGCAAGCCGACTTCATGACCCACCGGGCCGCCTGTTCGACCACCGAGGATCCTTGCAGCACAGGGAGGAACTCGCCCGGCATGATCAAGCCGCGCACGGGATGCCGCCAGCGCAGCAGCGCCTCGGCGCCGACGATCTTCCCGTCCAAGAGGCGGATCTGCGGCTGGTAGAAGAGCTCGAATTCATCCCTGTCCGACGCGCCTTCGAGGTCGTGCATGAGCGACAGGCGCTCTTCGACCTCGCTGCGGATCGCCGGATCGTAAAAGACGTGCCGACCGGCCCCGCCCGACTTGGCCCGGTACATGGCAATGTCCGCATTGCCGAGCAGCTCCTCGACCTGATCGCAATCGCGCGGAAACAACGCCACGCCGATGCTGCAGCCCAGCTTGAAGCGGTGCGCCCCGATGATGAAGTCGGACTCGCGGAACGAGTTCAGGATCGCGAGCGACAGGTTCTCTGCGACCGCCTGGACGAAGCTGTCGGCGAGGACGATCGCGAACTCGTCGCCGCCCAGACGGGCGATGAGGCCTCCTTCCGGGCCGACCAGCCGGGTCAGGCGCACGCCGACTTCCTTGAGAACGTCGTCGCCGCAGGCGTGGCCGAGCGTGTCGTTGACGTCCTTGAACTTGTCGAGGTCGAGAATCATCAACGCGACCTCGACGCCCGGCTCCGCCACCCCGAGCGTTTCCTCGAGGTGTTCATAGAGCGTGTTGCGGTTGGCGATGCCGGTCAGGCTGTCGTAGGTCGCCAGCTGCCAGATGCGATCCTGCTCCTGCTTGCGCTGCGAAATGTCACGGACCACGAGCCCATAGTTGATGCCGTCCGTTCCCCGCCAGGTCGAGAAGGAGGCTTCGAGCGGAAACATCTCGCCGGTCTTGCGCCGGCCGACCAGCTCCATGAGCTTCCCGCCCGTCGCCCCGACCGTTTGCGGGACGAACTCGCTCCCGACGAGGCGATCCCACGGTTCCGACGCAATGAGAGGCGCGACCGGCCGCCCGATCATTTCGTCGGCGCGGTAGCCGAACATGGCGCTCGCGGCGGCATTCCACACGGTGACGGTGCCGCTCCGGTTCACGCAGACGAGGCCGTCGCCGATCGAGGTGGCGATGCGCTCGAACCTGCTTTCCGCAATGCGCGCCAGCATGCCCCGGAAATCGATTTCATCGATCAGGATCGCGATCAGATAGCCAATCACCGCGACATGCATGAGCGAGGTGTCGATCACGAGGGGCGCCCAGCCCTGCGCCACCATTGCGGACACTTCGGCTGCGATCGCGATCGCCAGCAGCAGCCCGACCCGGACGGCGGTGGAGAAGCGCCGCCACAGGGCGACGAGGACGAGCGCCAGGATGGCGAGCTCCGCCATGGTGAGGAGCGCCGGCGATGACCGCAGGGTCCGGTTCTGCAGGATCGTTTCGGTGGCGATCGCCTGGAGCAGCGCGCCGGTCAGTATCCGGCCGGTCGGCACGTTGAAGCGGTCGCCGAGCTCGAGCGCGGTGGCGCCGACGATGACCTTCTTGCCGGCGAGCAGGCTCAGCGCGGCCGGCTTGCCGTCGAGCACGTCGACATAGGACACGACCGGCACCGTCGCGGCGCGGATGCCGAAGTCGATGATGGTCGGGTCGCCGCGTTCGTAGCGGCCGGCGAGAAGTGCGGCGGCCGAGGGAACGAACTCGTCGCCCAGCCACTGTCCGAAAGGATAACGGCGCACGATGCCGTCGGCGTCGGGCTCGACGTTGATGGCAGCCGCCCACGAATGGCGGGCGAATTGCGGCAACGGCCGAGTGACGTGAAGGCTGACGCCGCCCGCCTCACCGCGGGTGACCTGCTGGAAGGCCGGCAGGAGCACCGATCCATCGGCGCGCGCCAGCGCCTCCTCGAGCGCACGATCGGCATCGGGCGTGGACGGGGAGCTGAAATCGATATCGAAGGCGATTTCGGCCGCTCCCGCCGCTTCCAGCCGGTCGATGAGCTTCGCGTGCAGCGTGCGCGGCCACGGCCAGACGCCGATCTCCTTGAGCGAGGGAGGATCGATCGCGACCAGGACGACGCCGCCGCTCGCATCCCGCTGCACCCAGGCGAAGCGCAGAGCGGTCAAGGCGTTCCGCAATGGCGCATGCAGCCCCGTGACGAACGTGAGCGCCACGAGGACAAGCACGCACAGGTGTGGTCGATATCGCGTCACGCTTCCACCTGGACCAGTGAGCGAGAGACGGCCCCGCTCACGACTCAGTGCCCCTTATGCTGGCCGTTGGCGTTTCCGTTGCCGTTCACGTTCCCGTTGCCGATCCCGTAGGCATTTCCGTTGCCGTTGCCGACGCCATTGCCGTTTGCCAGCGCGTTGGCCTGGCCGTACGCACTGTTGCCACCTGCATTGCCGTTTCCGCCGGACGCTCCGCTCGCACTGCCGGCGCCGTTGCCGCTGCCGTTGTTGCCCATGTTGTAGGACTTGCCGACGCCATTGCCGGGATTGATGTCGCCCGAGCTCCACACCGTGCTCTTTGCGGCGTGCCCGCCGATGGACGCACTGCCGTCGCGGGCAAGGCCGTTGGTGACCTTATTGATGTCGAGCTTCGCCTCGCCGAGCGGCATATTGATCCGCAGCGCGCCATGCGGGCCGCCGAGGTCCCCCGCATTGGCATGCAACGAACCGAGCGCGCGCACGTGCTGGCCGTCGGGCAGGCTCGTCGGCGCGGTGAGGCCGCCGCGCGGAACGCGCAGCCCCGGCACTCCGTTCCCACGCGGCTCGCCCTTCTGAATCGGGCCGAGCGGGCCGGCGCCGCTCAGCGACAGTCCGCCCGATTGGCCGCCGGCCTTCGCGCTCTGGCCCGGCATCACGAGCGCATATTGGCCGGACTGTGCATCCGCCACCTGAACCGAGCCCTGGAGCACGTCGACGCGGTCAAGGGTGACGCGGAACTGGGTGCCCTTGACGGCGGCGACGAGATACGGCGTTTCGACTTCGAAATTCCTGACCTTGCGCTTGTCCACCTCGAGCAGGATCGAGCCCGCGCGCTCGATGATCCTGGTCCATTGGCCGTCGGCCTGAGCGTCTTTCGGCGCCGCCGGAAGCGTGATCTCCGAATTGGGGGCGATCAGGATGGTCTCTTGCCCGCGCACCAGAAGAACGCGGCCGTTGCGCCCGGTGCGAATCGAGTCGCCGGGCTTGAGGGTTTCCTGCTCGCTCAGCGAAGCGGGCTGGACGCCCGAGCTCGTGAGCCAGACCTGGCCCGATGACTTGCTGACCTGCCACGCCGGCGGAGCGTCCTCCGCGTGCGAGGCCACCTGCACACCGAGAATCACGGTGGCCGCGAGCGCAATCGAGATTCGGAAAAGGCTGACGCGCCTTGTCATCATGGGCTCCTCTCGGCTGGACCGACATCGCCGGAAGTGCGCGGTGAGTAGGGGAAAAGAATGCTGCTAAAAATTTGAATAAAGGCCTTTCCGGGTAGCGGGTGGTAGGCTTCCGCCTGCAACGATTCGCTAACCATAGGCGCTCTCGATGCCGGCAGGCGTCGAGGGCCGTTCCGCGCACGGGGAAGCGGTGAGCATCATCGCCGCAAAAATGCATTCGATCGCCGCCGCTTCCCTCCGCGCCGCAGCCCTGGCTTTCGTGTTCATTTTTGCACTTTTGGTTGTGCCGCCGCGCGCGACCGCTCAGCAGCCCGTTCGCCAGGTGCAGCCCGACCTCGGCCGCACCGAGAAATATTTCGAGACGCTCGAGCGGGAGCAGTCCCGGGCCAAGCGTCCCGCCGCATTGCCCAGTGCGCCAACCCTGTCCGGCTCCGGCGACGCACGACCGATGTTCGGACTCAAGGGGGTCACGGTCGAAGGCGCAACGGTGCTGTCCGGTCAGGCGATTGCCGATGCGTATCGTCCGTATCTCGGCAGGACCGTGTCGCAGGCCGACCTTGCGGCGATCGCGGGACGGATCGGCGATCTCTACCGCGCGGCCGGCTATCATCTCAGCCGCGCCATCGTGCCGCCGCAGGATGTCGATGGCGGCCGAATTCGCATCCAGGTGATCGAAGGGCGCATCACCGAGGTGGTGGTGAAGGGCGACGACGCACAGAGGTTCGGGGTGCGGCCTCTGCTCGCACCGATCGCCGCTGAAAGCGTCGCGCGCCGCGCCACGCTCGAACGGGCGCTGCTGCTGGTGAACGATCTGCCAGGCGCCCGCATCGCCGACAGCGCGCTCGAAGAGATCGGGACGCGGACCGGCCGCTTCCGTCTGACGGTCACCGTCGAGAGCTGGCAGATCTACACCGCGCTGAGCACGGACAATCGCGGGACCAAGGCGGTCGGCCCGTGGCAGACTTATGTCGCGACCAGCTTGAATTCGTCGCTGGTCGGCGGCGACACGCTCGGGCTCAACCTGTCGACTGTCCCGGACACGCCGCACGAGCTAGGCTTCGGCCGGCTGTTCTACAACCTTCCGGTCGGCAATGACGGCGCGCGCATCGGTGTCGTGGGGGCGTACGGGGAGCAACGCCCGGGCGACGACCGCGCGGCGATCGATACGGTGGACCGGACGGGCCTGTTCGATGTCCGCGGCACTATCGTTCCGATCCGTTCGCGCGAGCAGTCACTGTGGCTCAGCGGCGGTTTCGCAGTGGGCGAGTTCTACGAGGACACGGTCTTCGGTGCGAATTATCGCGATCATATCCGCGCGCTGTACGTCACGGCGGACTACCAGCTGCACGATCGTTTCAATGGCTTCAACTACTGGACCGTGACGGCACGTCAGGGGCTGCCCATTCTCGGGTCGTCGGACCGCGACGATCCGCTGATCTCCCGCCTGGACGGCTCCGGCAACTTCACCAAGCTGGTCGCGTTCTATACCCGATATCAGCCGCTGTCCGACGTCTGGTCGATCAAGCTCTCGTTCGCCGGGCAGCTCGCCTCGACTGCGCTGCTCGCGTCCGAGGAGTTCTATCTCGGCTCGGCCTTCGGCCGCGGGTTCTGGGGCGCCGATGTGAGCGGCGACAACGGCGTCGGAGGCTCGTTCGAGCTGCGCTTCGACCAGGTGCTGAACCACGCCTGGCTCACGGGTTACCAGCTCTATGGCTACGTGGACCGCACCGACGCATGGAATTTTCACAGCACCGGTGAAGCGCTGTCGCTGACGCTGGCCGGCGCGGGCGTTCGATTCTATCTGCCATACGACCTGCAGCTCGGCATCGAGGGGGCGGTGCCGCTGGAATATCACATCCCGTTTCCGCAGCCGCAGGAGGCGCGCGCGTTCTTCTCAATCTCCAAGGTGTTCAAGTTCTGCCCGGGCAGCCGGGAGATGCACTGCTCCTGATCTCGTTCATGGGTGTATGTTCTGATTGAGCCGAAAGAGATTGTCGCGATCGTACTTGCGCTTGAGCGTCACCAGGCGATCGTAGTTTTCACCGTAGGCGGCCTTCACCCGTTCATTTCCTTCATCGCCCAAATTGTTCACGTAAACACCAGCCATCCCAAAGGGCTGGAGAACGGCGTGCATGTCTCGCGCCCAGGCGATGTTCTCTTTATCGGCGGCCGGATCTCTCCATATCGAAACCGGAAAGCTATCATAGGCCGCGCTACGGTTCGCGTAGGCGGTGGCTGCCGCCGGCACTCGGCTGATGGCTCCGCCGACCTGTTGGAATACGAAGAAGGATCGCGGGGAAGGAACCGAAGGGAATCGGTCGATCAGCGCGTCTGCCGCAGCGGCAGTGATGTGACGTAGAAACTGTGCCTTCCAGTAGAAGCGGTGTCCCCGCGGAAATGACGCGTCTCCCGCTTTTTGCAATTCCACGTAGGAGATCGGGCCAATGCGGTCGACGAGCGGCGGGAGCGTTTGGCGCAGCGGCCGCAGAACGCGTTCCGCCTCGTCCACTGATCCGGCATAGAAGGCCGAGATTGCAAATCCGTGATTGCCGTCCGGCAGGGTGATCAGTGCCGCATCGGCGCACAACGCGTCGGGTGCAGCGGCCGAGAACTCCGCATAGAGACGCAGAGCGTCACGCACTCGCTTCCATTCGTAGACCAATGATCCCGCCAAGACAGTGGGCCCGAGCGGGTGCAGCCGGTACGTGATCGCGGTCACGATGCCGAAATTGCCGCCGCCGCCGCGCAGCCCCCAGAAAAGATCGGCGTTCTCATGTTCGGAGGCGGTCAGCACCTGCCCGTCCGCCGTGACGATTTCGGCTGACAGCATGTTATCGCAGCTGAGCCCGTGCTTGCGGCCGAGGCGGCCGATGCCGCCGCCGAGCGTCAGCCCGATCAGCCCGGTGTCGCTGTTCACGCCTGTGGTCGTCGCCAGGCCATGCGCTTGCGTTGCCATGTCGAGATCGGCGAGCAGCGCGCCTCCTTCTGCGCGGGCTGTGCGGGCCAGCGGGTCGACCGTCACGCGGTTCATCCGTGACAGGTCGATGACGAGGCCGCCGTCGCACAGGGAAGCCCCTGCGATGTTGTGGCCGCCGCTGCGAACCGCCGTGAGGATGCCGGTCGTTCG
>Ga0075426_10000865_pt1 | contig 21301 bp, 17 predicted proteins | sample SoiMethybrSBSTD5_FD_75304 | JGI IMG/M metagenome (GOLD analysis project Ga0075426, IMG submission 75304) | Bulk soil microbial communities from a Populus tree surrounding site in Tennessee, USA - Soil MetaG P. TD hybrid SBSTD5 | ecosystem: Environmental > Terrestrial > Soil > Tree plantation...
TCGAGCCGGGTACAACTCTCGCCGCTGTCAAATTGTGCTAGTTGTGTCAGCTTCCAATCGGGAGGATTATCGGGAGCACGGAGAAGGCAATCGGGCAGAAGCGGTGAGCTAGTGTCTCGCGACAATCCCCGCGCTCCTCGACTATTTGAGGATCGTCTTGGAGCTGGAGTTGTGTCCGGGACTCTCGATTGGAGCGGGATGCAATATCTCGATTCCAGCGTGCGGGGTGACCCTGTGAGAACAGACAGCTGACTCCTTCCGGGGGCCTTCGTAATGTTTTCACAACGTAAGTACGACGCACGCGGGGGCCCGCGCCCAGGAGTCCTACGCCCTTCGACCCAGCGCCATTGCCCCCGCGTTATTTGTCGATGCGTGAGAATTCGCCCCGTGGACGTTCGCATGCGGGAGCCCCGAGACGGCAATCACAATCAACAAATCGGAGAAGCCGTCCGTGCCGCCGCGGACGCCTACTCTGTCGTGGACGCCTACTCTTGGGTAGAGATTGTCTATCTAGACTCTGCGACGGATTACCGTGAGTGTATTTCCATACCACAAATGACGTCTTCGAATGACGGGATAACAATGCTGGACGATGAGTCCTGTTGGCCCTCGTTGAGCCAGTGGCGTTCCATGATGAAACATGCCCTTGCCTGACTTCCTCACATTGTCAGCCAACTCGAATGATCTATGCCGTCTGCGGCGGAATTCCTTTTTACCTGTTGGAGTATTCCGGACAATTTTTCCTAGCTAGAATGCACCGCGTTCCTTGGGGGATGTATCGCTTTCGATTTGTTGTACTACATCAGCGATCTGTGCTTTGCTGCAGGATGTTTTCCGCGGTCGTCGCATATCGCTTCAGAGCAGCTGTGTTTTGCTGGGCACTTAACCATTATCAGGGGGGTTGGATGAAAGGCATTTTTTCAGGGTCTCACCTCCGTCATCTATCGAGCGCTCAGCGCTTGCGACAAACTAATCAGATTCTCTGGTCCAACCTGGATTAAGCCTCCCCGGGGACTGTCAATCTCCGCAATAAGTAAGAATGCGACCGAGAGCACAAATGGCAGAACTGCGAGCAGGAAAGAGCGTTTTCGATCAAATCCGTAACCAATCAGGACATTAGAACAAACAGCGATAATTGCCATCAGACTCCATGCCGGGACTGGAATTCGATTCCACCACGCAGCCTGGGTGTAGCCCGCGGAGTCCAGCACCTCGTTCATTCCAGCTGAGACCAGCGTCTTCACCGGAGAGGGCTTTGCCGTGGCAGCGGCCTCGACTATCGACCACATCTGCTGCTGCAGTTGAGCCGTCTGGCGGCCAACCTGTTCTAACTCGCCAGCGTTGTGCACCGTGTAGAACAGGACACGCTGCGCCAGATATTTCTTCAAAAGATCCTGTGTTCGCTCGGCATCTGCAGATTCCAATAGGTCAGCGCGATCGTACTCCGTACTAATCACATTAGCTTCGATTGCCTCGTAATTCTTCCGCTGGTCATATCTGCCAATTGCCATGGAAAAACTAAACCCAATGATTAAGCCGAGAAGCGTCAGCGTTGCCGTAAGAACAATGTGGAAGTCCCCACCCTCCCCCTCTTCGCGCCAGCCCCACCATTTGTGAAGAGAAACCCCGATTTTCGTCGAAAGCCACAACACCGCGCACGAGACAAAGAAGAGAAGTTTGGGGAAATCCGATAGCCGCTGCATTACAATCCAGCCTATTTAACCCGAATCCTCTTACACTTAACACTGACAGAACATGCAGACCTGTAGACCTTCGGTGTACAGGTGTTATCACCCATGGACTCGTGAGCAGCGTACCAAGCCTTCTCCTGTAGCTGAGTGGTAATAAGAAATGGGATGAGAAGCCCGTTTCCCTTTTGCGCTTCGAGCGCATATCGATAGCCTGGGAACGTACTGCAGCATCCCGCCCTGAAAGGAGACCGGCCATTAAAGAAAGCTCAGCTCCAGTGGCAAACGGTCATCTGTAAGGGTTGACAGTTATCGGAATGCTCCGCCCCTCTCTAAGCTGACTCAAGCTTTTCTGTGCGAGATGTTGGTAATGTTGGCGGGGACTCGAGACGACGGATTCGTCCGTCCATGAGGCGAGTCCCGTTGCCTTCTGGAAATGCGCTCAGGAGAAAGAACTATGCGGGAAAATGACCGATCGAACGAAAGTGCAGGATCCGACCGTCGTGGCAAGGTGCGAGACATCGTCTTTCTACTTACAGGTATTGGAATCGGGTGTGGAGTCACGCTGCTTCTGGCACCGAGCAGCGGGGAAGAAGTCCGGCATGCTATCGGTCGCGGCTGCCGCAAGACTATGAAAACGGTCGGGCGGCGCACGGAAGAGTTACGCGAGCGCGCCGAGGATTTTCTGCAACAAGCCCATGACTTGCGTGAGCTCGGCTCCCGGCTGTTGCACATGGGCCATGGACACGAAGCTGTACGGCGTGGGGCTTGATCCTTGTCGTTTCGGCTTCAACAATCCTTACTTGTTCGATCATGCTCCACGGCCAGCTCGTGGAGCCCGATCATATTTCGCCAGTGCCACCCGAGCGCACCTTCTTTCGGTAGCCGAGGTTTCTTGTTCTTCAATCTGCGCTCTTGCGGCATTCTCCCAACCGTTATGTTTAACAGGTTCGCGGTGGGGCAGCAGCACATACTTAGACTTTTAGCGATGTGAGACGAGCCCGCTTGATCTGCGTCTTCGTACCGATCCTGGCTATTCCTGTACTCGCGCAGGACCTTGAACCCCGTGCATACTCTGCGTCCCCTGTTGGGTTGAACTTCCTCGTGCTCGGGTTTGGATATTCCACTGGATCCGTTCTGTTCGATCCGACCCGGCCGATATCCAACGTCAAAGCGAATCTCAACATTCCGACAGCGGGATATGGACGCACGTTCGGTTTGTTCGGCCGGCAGGGGCTGCTGACAGCCCGATTGCCATACGTCTGGGGAAACATCAACGGGGCTGTGTTGCAGCAAAGCCGGAGTGTCCGGCGTTCCGGCCTCGCCGATACACGAGTAAACTTCTCCATCAACCTGCGCGGCAGTCCGGCACGCTCACCGACGGAGTTTGCCCAGCTCCGAAAACGTTCGTTCATCGTTGGCGCCGGCCTGACTGTCTCGTCCTCCACCGGCCAGTACGATCCCACCAAGCTGATCAACATCGGGACGAATCGCTGGGCGTTCAAACCGGAGCTCGGTATCTCGTATCCGCTCAAGAAGATGCTCGACCTTGATCTGTACTTCGGAGCTTGGCTATTCACCCATAACACAGATTATTTCCCTGGGAGCAAAATTCGCCGGGAGGCCCCGATCGCAGCGGCTCAAGGCCACATCAGCTACACGTTCCGCCCCAGGCTTTGGATAGCTGCAGACATGACCTGGTATCGCGGCGGGGCGGCAACAGTCGGTCACGGCGAACCGACAGGCGAACAGAACAATAGCCGTGCAGGCGTGACCTTCTCCATGCCATTGGGGACTAAGCAGTCTTTCAAGCTAGCTTGTAGTGCCGGAACCACCGCGAGAACTGGATCGAACTTCAAGACTCTAACCGCTGCATGGCAATACTCTTGGTTCTAATGATCGAAGTACTTCGGTGAATAAGGTAATGCTGACTTATTGGCAGTCCTGAGCCTGGGGATGTGCTGGGTGACAACGCATCCGACCAGGGTTGCAGGTAATAACATTTGAGGCCGCGCCAACGCCATGACTCATTTCCGTTGCGCGATGTCATCTGTATGAGCTGTGGCGTAATAACCCTTTCGTCCGTGTACCTTGAGCTTTTTGCCGGATCTCTCTGCGTTGATTTGAATGCGTCGATAATGGTCATTCAAAACAAAATGAGCCGGACGATAAGAGATGGCGTATCGGCTGTGTAGCTCTTCAGCAATGTGAGCGAACGCTGATCGGAAGTTGTGCGGTGATTCTGGAAATAGTGCTCGCCCGCCAGTCTCTTCGGCTAGTGTCTTCAGGATTCGATCTCCTTCCCCAGATTTCCTGTGATCCCATGGAGTACGAGTGCTGATCGTATAAATCGTCACGTCAGACTCCTGCGCCGCAAGCAGTGTACGATATCGAGTTGCCAGACTGGAGTTGTCCTCGCCGTCAGACACAACAACAAGGGTGCGAGCAACAAATTGATCCTCCGCATGGGTTGACAATTTTCTGCATCCCTCGACGACGGCATCGAAGAGAGCAGTGCTGTCGCCCTGATCGACCAAACTCGCTACCGCAGTCCAAAGCTCTACCGGGCTCCTTGTGAATGTCTGCATCAGTTGGGGATAATCGGCAAATCCCATAACGAAGGCTTCATCACGATCAGAGCGAAGGACGTGAGCCAGAAATTCACGGGCTGCGTCTTGTTCGAAGGCGAATCGAGAATATACCGACGGACTTGTATCAATAAGGAGGCCCATTCGCAAAGGAAGATCGCGCTGAGTATAGAACGCCAGCATCTTTGCAGGGGCCGATCCGTCGTCTTTTACGCTGATGTCCTCGGCACCCAGGTCCGAGACAAATCTGCCATGCGATGATGCGCTGAACAGAACGTACACTTCCTGAACGTCCTTGTGATAGGACCAATCTAGGGGTATAGGAGTATCGGACACTATGTTGTTTGTTAGCTGACCAGGTACCTGCCCGACAAGGCACGACGAGAGTACACATAATGCAAAAAGCTTTGTGACTACGACCGGCCTACATCTAGTCGTCTTGATCTGGCACACTTTCCTCGCAACTGGGGTAGGTGCCATGAACGTGGATCTTCGTTCGCACAACACTCGCGTTTGATCAGGCATGTTCGAACACGACGAGTATTTGGATTCAGGGACCAATTTCAGATTAGGCGTTGATTTCACGTCGGAAACTGTCAGAGCTAACAGATTTCTAGCAGAAGCGGCCGTGAGCTCAGGGAAGGCATGGCGATTGCACTCGTAATCTCCAGAGAGGGGGTCAATGAGTTACTAACGGCGATATATTAACTCACCTAGCGCGACGTGCGGACGCCCCATAGGTGTTGGTTAGTTGCTTCACTCGTTGCAGAGCACGCAGGAGTCCGCCCGGCAGTTCGCTCTTCATCACGTACTCATCCACCAGCCACAAAGCTCGCTTGGGTATATAGGTGCACGCGGAGAGCATGATGATCGGGAGGTGTGGAAAACGTTGCTTAATCTGATAGGCGACAGCTTCTGAGTCCATGCCTTCTTGCTTGTATTCTAAAATAATCGCATCCACCGCCATTTGCTCCAACATCTTCATCGCGGCGTATCCGTTCACCGCCGTCTTTGTGCAGATACTATGGGATGCCAGAAAAGCTTTGCGAAGCTCTAACAATGGCGGACGGTCGTCGATGCACAGCACAATACAGTCCCTAGACACACTCTCGGTGCGGGTGTGCAGTTCGTTTCGCCTGTGATGCTCACACTCTTCTTGAAACGGGAAATGGTCATCGAACTGAGTACTTCTCATGCGGCTTCCTCCAGATTCCGGCGGTTATTGTGTATCAGCGATCTTAAAGGCTGCACCAATGGTGAGCAGGTGCAAAACTGTCAAATATTACAGTCTAGGCTGCGGCCAATTAGCGAGATCAATGCGATTACGCTCGTTGACCCGCGACGGGCGGGAATGCTCCCGATGAGCAATGGCGATTTAGCGCCATTACGATGTGTAACGGTTCTTAATCGCGTATAAGTTCAAGTGCGGGTTCGGAATAATCAGGCGTTGGCACTCGTGGGGGACGACCTGGGGGACAGGCAACCTTTATTCTGCCGTGCTGCTAGATCGCGATGGACGAGCTATCGCCCGAGTACGAAGGCATCGTGGCAAGGCTGTGCAGGCTTCACTTGACGTAATATCCTGACCGGCAGCGAACTCGCCACCGGTTAGTCACAAGAACTTGAAGTCGATGAAATGTCTTCCCGCGTGGATTTGAAAGTTTATAGGCAAGTGCATATTGGCTGCGCAGTTCTCGCCGTATCTTGTCGAATGCACCAGCAATGCTGTCTTTGTGATAACCGAGATAGGTTCCACCCGTGGCTTCAGCAAGGCTTTTGAGCACCGCCGCGCCCCGCTTGACTTCGTCTGACAGTTTTTCTTCACTCACGTTTATTGAGTAAATAGTCGCCTCGGCCTTCAATGCACTGTTGATCGCGGAATCAATCGTCGCTTTGCTTTTGTTTTCCCCTCCGTCGCTAACAAGGATCATGATGTGACGTGCAGGGCCGCGGTCCAATGCAAGCCATTCGCTTGCAACCGAAACGGCGTCGTATAAGGCCGTCTCGCCTTCGGGATTGATGCCCTTTACGCGCCGCGCAGTCTCATCCCAGTTGTTCGTGATAGGGCTCATCAGTTGAACGCTCTGGTTGAATGCAAACAGCATGACAGAGTCGGATGATCGTGTAACCGCTTTGAGGAATGATTTAATCGCTTTCTTTTCCTCATCAAACTGAAATGCGATTGACGCGCTTATGTCCAGAACCAGGGCGATTTTGATAGGGAAATCAGTCTCGCGCCTGAAGAAGGTCACCTTCGTCTGCTCCACGCCGTTGTCGAGAATTCTGAAGTCTGACGGTCGCAGATTGTTTACAAATTTTCCTTTGTGATCTGTGACACTGAGTACGAGGTTCACTTCGTGAACATGCACATCTATCGTCTCGACGGGTCGGTTTACTGTGTGCAAACTGTCAAAACCTGGATTTCCGATTGCTGGGGGTAGAGATGTCTGCGGGGAGAGAGGACAGACAAGCGCCAGGTATAGAATTCCTATCCGGAATAGATGGAATCTCATAAGGACATTCGCCTCGGCATTACCAAAATGTACCGCAGCACAAAGCGGCCGCTTCACTGCCACAATTAACAGTCTGAATGGAAGCGAAACTGCACTTAGACGCAGAACAGAAGTGCCCTTCGCACCGGTAGAAGAAGACGCCCCATAATCCTCCCGGTCTTTGGAGTGATGCGAGCACTGCTATCGATCAGAACGACAGCGTTCCCTTTATCTGGATCAAGCGCGGCGATGCATCACCGCCGAGGAATGATCCCAAGATGCTGGTGGGCACACTCACTGTGTTGATCATCGTCCCAAATGTCGGACTTGAAACATTGGCGTCCGGCTGGTCGAAGTTAGGGTGATTTAGAATATTGAAGAACTGGAGTCCCACCCCGAAGGTGCTGGTCTCATTGATCGGAATGTGGAAATTCTTCATCACCGCCAAGTCGGTGTCAAAGTAATGCGGTCCCCACACCTGGTTTCTTCGTTGATTTCCGAATGCTGTAACCGGCGTTCCCGAAGGCACATCCAGGCCTGTGAACTGGATGCCAGGGTTTAGGCAGGGCGTGGACAGTGCGGCGCGCGTACAAACCACGGGGCCGCTGCCGAGATAATTGCCGAAAAACGGATCGCCGTTGGTGACAGCATAATTGAAGCCACTGAGGGTGCTGGTGGCATTGTCGTCATACACGGTAATCGGAAGTCCGGTACGCCAGAAGAGCGTGCCGGAAACGGTCCAATTGCCGACCACTCCAATCCAGCCCTTCTCCTTCGGAGTTGTCCAGACATAATTCAAACTTGCGTCATGGCGAACATCATAGTCAGCATTACCGTAATTGTAGCGGCGGAAGTTGAACGGGTCTTGGGGGTTCGCGGTGTTTTCGTTAGTGGCGAAATTAAACGGCAGGAATCCGCCGTTGGAAATCATATCCAAAGCGTGGCTAAATGTGTAGTTCGCCTGCACCTGCAACGAGGAAAAACTCCTCCGTATGGAGAGGGTTACTCCATTGTAGTTGGCTAGATTCGAGCTTGAGACTTCTGTCACGGTACCGAAGCGCGGATCTGCAGGCGCGAGCGGCAACCCGACGAGGCCGGTTGTGTTCATCAAATCACTGGCGCATGTTGCGGAAGCGGGAACGGTCGCGTTAATTGGAATAATGGGCGCGACGTTGCAATAGGAATTGAGGCCGCCATTCTGAATCGGCCCATAAATCTGATGGTTTCCGACATAGTTGACACTAATTGATGTTTTGTCGCCTATGCCTTGCTGCAGTTCGAGGTTCCACTCCTGAAATTGGGGTGCATGGATCGAACGCGCGGAACTGAATATGGAGGGCGGGACAAAGAACGGGCTCGCCAAGCTGATACTGTTAAGGGTGCCACCGTTGGTGAAACCAGTGACAAATGCGGAGTTAGCACCAGACGCCTGACTCTGGATGTTTCCAAGGGTACCCGGCGCAAGCGATCCCGGACCAACGAAGAACTGATTGTAAAGTGGGGGATTGTTCAGGAAACTGTCTGCACTCGTAGCCGGAAACACGTCGTGGAAGATTCCAATTCCACCTCGCACCACGGTATTGGTACCAGCGCCGCGGGGAGTCCAGGCAAAACCGAGACGCGGTTCCCACGCAATCTTAGTATAGGAGGGCAAAGCCTGGTGTAGCCCAGTGCGGATTGCCTGGTTATACGGCTGACTTACATCATGCGAGATCCCCTCGAAGTTGCTGTCGAGGCGGGCAAAACAATCGGTCTGGCACACTGGATTAGAGTCATGCTCCGCTCTCAGACCGAACGTGAGCTTCAGATTAGGCTTGATAGCCCACTCGTCCTGTGCATACAAACCCAGCCCGTACAAAGCAACCGGTTGGGTTGAGCGCGCATTAAAAGCCTGGGTGAAGAGCCCGGCTGTTCCCGAGAAGAAGCTACTCTGCTCTTCCCCGATGACCTCCCCGGTAGTGAATAACCCTGGAGAATAATCAGTGATGTCGTTCCGGCGGAAGTTCACCCCCACTTTGAGGTTGTGCGCTCCGTACACTTTCGAGAAATCGTCAATGATCTGATACTGGGTAACGTTCCTACCTTGAGGCCAGTCATTCAGGTCATGACCCAAGTCGTAGAAACTCCCGCCGGCGAACCGCAAACGATATGGCATGAGCGCTGTGGCGGCGGCCAGATTTGCCGGTTTGAAAATTGCGCTGTACCAGGAACCGGCCAAAATGAACTGATTGACGGCGTTCGATCCGGTAATGTGGGTCCAATTCAGTTGACCTTCGTACTGCGGTTGATCGCTCTGCGCATTGAATACGCTGTTGAGTGGGTCGGTGTAAGTGGCCTGAAGACCATGGTCGGTGCGGAAGTGAATATAAGCACGATCATGGGCGCCGAGGTTCTGGTCCACGCGTGCGGTAAGCAACCATTCGTGGGTGAAGTTGCCGGCAGTGGAGCGGAACTGCAAAGCGCAGGGGGCGCCGCCTGCCAGAGTGATCGTGCCATCGCAACCGCCAGCGGAAAGAGTGTTCTGTGCCCCGCTTACCCCAGGCGCGTTGTTGTAGATAGAAAACATCTGTTGGTAAAACGGCAGCTCGGCAGGTTGCGTCGCTCCGATGTTCGCCAGGGTCGCCGTCTCGAACTGCGGACTTGGAATATTGACCTGTATATTCGTCGGCAGCAGTACGCGTAGTCCTTCATAGTCTACAAAAAAGAACGTCTTGTCGTGGATGATCGGCCCTCCCAAAGCCGCTGACCACTGATTGACATTATCAAAAGGCCGCTTAACGCCATTAAGGTTGTTGAACCAGTTATTAGCGTTCATCGTCCGTCCATTCCAGAAGTAGTTGGCGTTTCCGTGAAAAGTATTTGTTCCTGACTTCGTAACGTAATTTACATTGGCGCCCGCGAGACCGCCGTACTGCGTCGAGTAACCATTGTTGACGACGGTGGCTTCCTGAACGTCATTCTGTCCGAGCAGTAAGTTAGTTGCGCCAGAGTTGTTCAAGTTCAGGAATGGATCATTCTCATTCATTCCGTTTACGGTAAAAAGATTGGACGTCGCGGGCAATCCGAACATAGAGGAGTTGCCAAATCCCGCCTGTGTGTTCATCACTGCACCTGGCGCTGTCTGGACGATGTAGCTCAGGTCATTGCCGGGATTGGGAACGAGCTGGACCTGCTCAGGAGAGAATGTAGTTGAAACGTCTCCATTCTCGGTCTGAACCACGCCAGCTTCCGCGGTTACCTCCACGGTCTGAGATGAAGTACTACCCACCTCCAGTTTCATGTTCATTGATGTGGATTGACCCACGGCGACAATCACGTTGCGCTCGGCATTTTGAAATCCCGAGGCGTTCACGGTGACGGTATATTGTCCTGGAGAAACAAGTGAAAATCTGTAAACACCGGTTTGGTTCGTCTCGGTTGTTTGTGTCTGTCCCGTGCCGTTGTTCTTCAAGGTCACCGTTGCTTTGGGGATGACCGCGCTGGAAGGATCGGAAACGATTCCAGTGACCTCGCCAGAAACCAGGGATTGAGCTGCTGCGCCGATCGCAAGAAAGACGACAATGCTGGCGGTCAGAAAAGGAAATATGATTTGTCTTATACTCATGGTGCCCTCGAAAGCTGGAAAGTTGGAAAAGTTGCATTGCAGGTCTCGGAAAAGAATGTCTCTCAAAAGCTAAAAAAAACACTGCCAAGAATGACAGGAGAAAAGTGGGAATGAGGCGTCCCACCACTCAGGATGCGGGAAGAGGGACTACCGCCGCTTACGCACGCAGCCGTTTTGAAGCAGGCCGCCTCACGGTACAAGAATGGTCTCTTTAGTCCATGCCAGAACAGTGTCAAAACTGACATGGCGCTAAAGGCGCGGAAGTTGCTCTTGCCCTTCTCTGCGTCGGAACGTTTTTCCGCGCCGCGGGCATTCATGGTCTCGTGATCGGCGCACCTCTGCTCATACGTTCAATCCGGCCGAGGAGTATGGACATCGTACTGTGAGGGAGGCGTAAATGTTCAAGGTCGACATTGGACGCTGCAGCACTTGAGGAGGGGCTGCCTCTTCGGTCCAACCAATGACTCGTTGACGACCCGCGCTCTGTATCCTGACTGCTGGTAAACCTTGCGGGACAATCCCGCGAAGTCGCACATCCCATCCGTACAGGCTCGGATCAGAACCGTGCGACCTGCATGAGGTCCTCGCGGGGACCACCGTCTACTGTCTATGGCCCAGCGGTTTGTAACTCTTCCGACCGCCGGGCCGGAGAATCTCTACGCTGCTAGGCGCTCAGATATCTTTCCTTCGATAATATGCCGGACAAGACGCCGGTCCCGTTCGAGAAACGCGAGCTTGTCTGCAAGAATGCTCTCCAGAAGAACACCGACGCCATAATGACCGGTTACGTCGGCAGCAGCCAAAAGAACGGTGTACTCAGCTACCCGCATATGGGCGAGATGGATGGCCTTCACGAGGATGTAGAGATGCCGTGCTGCGGAAGACTCTATTTCCGCGAGTTCCCTCTTGAAGTTTTCAACGAAGAGCTCCTGCAAGCGGCCATTCAGCTCGACTGGTTCCTCTCCTATTATCTCGAAACACTGGTCAAGCACTTCCAGATTTTTGTCGGCCACAAACGCCCGCGCCTCTAGAGCCTCTTTCACGTCTGGGTTCAGGGCCATCTCACTGAATTCCCGATATACTTCCGCACTTCGTTCCGTATTGTTGCGAGCGTCGCTGAGGAGGATTAGAAAAACTTCCTTTGGATTCTTAACTGGCATAACGTATTCTCCTTCGCCTTTGTTTCTTGGCCGTTTGATAAGCAAGGTTGCTTTAGATTCTCCCGTCCGCCGGAGTGGGTATCGAAAGCGCCTGCGATCTTCATTGTCGATGTTCGTACCTAACCATCTCAGAGTCACCTGCAAGTTCTGCTAGTAAGCAGCATTGAAAATCGTGCCGACGACGTCACCAATACTTGGTTCAGCAAGCCCATCTGCCTCTACCAAGTATGCTGGCTCCCGCCGCGATGGGAGAAAGTCGGCAAATCGAAACGGGTGATAAAGGGACACCACCGGCTGAGAATCGGCGGGTGGGCGTGCGTTGCCGCGAGGGCTAGGACTCATTTATGGCAAAGAGTTCGTGTAGCACACGCCATCGGTCGGTTGCGAAGGCGGGGCGGGTGGATTCAGATTGGGTGCTTCCGAAAAGTCGAAGAAAAAGCTAATGTCAGGCTGAACAGCATCGCGCTTGGTAAGGGACTGGAGTCCGAAACGAATTTCTATAAAACGCAGAATTGCTGTCGTGTCTAAGGGCGTGTGATCAACATAATGAGTCTTCGCAAAGGGTGATACTACAAGATTGGGCACCCGGAAGCCCGTATAAACGAAATCGCAAGCTGGTCCAACTGTTGTGCCACATGTGTCATTAACTCCCAACACCGGAGGAATTCCGTCCGGCGACACTGTTGGAGCCGGAGAAACGTGATCATAGAAGCCACCGCCTTCATCATATGTGAGAAAAAATATCGAGTCCTTCCACGCGCTACTATCCATTAGGCCATTTATGATGCTCGCCACATAAGCGGAGCCTCTCTGCACACTGATCCCCGGCCCAGGATGTTCATCCACTCCTGACTTCGAATCGCGATCAATGAAGGCTACTTGGGGCAGAGTCCCATTGGTTAGATCTGTGAAATACTGCGACATGGGCACGATGTTGGTCCCGACATATTTCGCAAACGCTGGAAACGCTTTCAGTGAGCTACCATTCGGAAAGTCAGGAACGTAATTCTTCCACGTGACATGGGCGTCTTCTAACTTATCAAAGATCGTCGGGATGTTGATCTGCGTTACTGGCTTATTTATGACTCCGCGTGAGGTCGCAGCAACAGCATACAACCGGTTTGCAGGCGTGTTCGTCATTACCGGAGAAAACCAGCGGTCCGATATTGCAAATTGTGTTGCCAGGAAATAGTAGTAAGGAAGATCTGAGCCGTCGTAATAACCCATAACGCGCTTGCCATTGATGTCAAAGCCAGTTGGCGTACTATGGCGAGAATTACCTCCAGCGGAATTGGCAAAGCCATCCATCAAGGCCGTTGCGCTCGTGGGCGCGGAATGGTTTCTGTCGTTGTGGCTCTCGTTCCAGTAGGAACTTAGGTCTTCAACACACATCGAGTTCAGGTGAAATGGTATAAACAGTGTGGCGTGATCAAAAGCGAGTTGAGATGCATTGGCTGGAGTAACGTCGACATCGGGGTCCAAGCCCCGCGATTCTCGATAATTATTCATTTGGCCGAAGTAATGGTCGAATCCTCGATTCTCCTGCTCCATGTAAACAATGTGGTTGACCAAGGTCAGGTCAGCGGGGGTAGGCTTACTTTCTTTACTCGAACGTGAGATACCTCCGCAACCGGTTGACAGAATAAGCAGCGCCAGGGTGGCTACGTTAATCCCTTCGTGCACTCCAGTTTTCCCTGCATCCGGCCTGTACAGCATTCCAAGAATGATGTTTCGTGATTTCACGGCTGTCTGGGCCTGAGCTTTTTCGCGACACATTTGTGTCGTCATAAATCTGACACAAAGATGAAGGTCGTCCACTGTGACTAATGACAGAACATTGCGCGTTCACTGGTATGCCCTTGCCTAGCACCATGGCTTAGGAGTCCCGACCTCGTTCTCTCGGCCGACAACCCAGCCCACACAGTTCTTTTGAAAGTGTCCGGTTCTGTCATTTGTGACAGTTACTACGTTGAGTAAGAACAGGCAATCTGCACACTGGGTGACAGAACGTACAACGCCGCCAGCAGACAGCCGCTCCGACAGACCTCCGCTGTCGGAGCGGCGTTTTTCTCGTTACCCATTTTCCCAAATCACGCAGTTGGGTTCGGTTTGCCGTCGATCGTACGGACGATGTAATCGCGTAAGGCAGAGCTAAGGTGGGAGGCGGTTGAGGATTAGCCCATATGTAGGTTCGATCTGAGTGAGCCAGAAGTTTTTAGCCGATCACAAGGGCGGTGAAATCCCTTACCGGACTGCTTTCGTTGTTTTTGAATAGGCTCTCCCGCACTGTCGAGGACCGTTAGAAAATACTGCGAACGGCAACTGCTCGTCAGTACACCAGATAGAGGTCGATTTCGTAAGTTCGTGGCAAACGGTTTTTCACATGTAGGACCACTATGCGGCTAGTTTCTCCTCGCCCAAATCCGCGCGATTCTGCAGTATGCGTTGGAAGATCTGTTTCGTACTCAGCATGGTCTTGTTGTCGCCCTTGACGACGACGTTCGCTCGGCCCCATCGGCCGGGAATTCCCTCGACTGAAAGAGTTCCAAACCAGAATGGCAGTACAGCGTCGGAGGCGGAGGTGAGCACATCACCTTTAGGTTCCAGCCCTAGCAGGGTGCGTATTCCCAACATAGGCGCACCAGCCGCCCAAGCCTGTGGAAGACAGGCGGTAGGATACTCCACGGGAAAGCGGGTTTTGGTGCGTTCGTATCCAGCGAAAACCTCTGGCAAACGGGACCGAAACGCGATACTTGCTTCGAATATTCCCGCGACGATATCCGATGCGTCGCTGCGATATCCATAACGCGCAAGCCCGGCTGCAATGATGCTGCAGTCGTGGGGCCAGACAGTGCCGTTGTGATATTCAATAGGGTTGTACCCGCCCTCCCCCTCCGCCATGGTACGAATGCCCCAACCGGAAAACATCTTAGGACCCATGAGGTGATTCCGCACGGCGCTTACCTTGTCGTCGTCCACAATACCACTCCATAGCAGCTGCCCTATGTTGGAGCAGAGACTGTCCACTTTCCTCTTGTGGCCGTCCAGAGCCAAAGCAAAGAACTGTCGGTCTGGAATCCAGAAGTCGTGGTTGAAGCGTCGTTTCAGTTCTGCTGCCTGGTCCTCGAGCTTTGAGGCGAATGCTTCGTCTTTCCATATTTGCCGCGCCAGACGGGCGCAGCGTACCTTCGCGTCATAGGCGTAGCCCTGAATTTCGCACGTGGCACGAGGAGTTGGGGCCAAACTGCCATCGTGGAAAAGAATGGAATTCCAGGAGTCCTTCCAACACTGGTTTTCCAGACCCAGAGTCGTTTTCCGCTGATATTCGATATAGCCGTCGCCGTCGCGATCACCGTAATGATCGATCCAATCAAGTGCCGCACGAGCATTCGGCTGGAGTGAGCGCACCAGGTCCACGTCCCCGCTCCATCGTTCGTATTCATCCAGCAGCACCAAGAACAGCGGTGTGGTGTCGCTGGCGCCGTAGTACGGGGCCTGCGGGCGCTCCCGAAAATGGGTGAGCTCGCCAAAGCGCAGCTCGTGGAGTATGCGTCCTGGTTCTTCCTCGGTGAGTTCCACTTCTTGCTTCCCTTGGGATGCTGCGAGGGCGTGCAGCGTCGTTTTCGCCAACTCCGGAGCAAAGGGCAGCATTTGATAGCTGGTGATCAGGCTGTCGCGTCCGAATACCGCCATAAACCACGGTAGACCTGCTGCAGGCAATGAATCGTCGGGCATATTGTCAGGACGAAAACGAAGGGCAGCTATATCTACCAAGTTGCGCGCATATATACGTTCTGCTTCAGGATGGCAAGTCACTGAGGGCGCTTGTTCGAGCCACTCTTTGAGGCCTTCGCGAATCGCCGTTCCACGGTCTTTCGCGGGCGCAGCCTGCATAGTTTCTCCCATCAAAGGCGTCACGTAGAACTTGGTGGTCCATGAGGATTTTGGTTGGAGAGTTATTCGGAAGACCAGGCTGTTCACAGTTTCTTCGGTCGCCCGCGTAGTTGAGCCGATCATCGTCTCCCGGACAAAAGACTCTCGCCTGTAGCCCAAAATTAAACGGCGGTCTCGTATCTTCTGATAAAACTCTCCTTTCTTCGCCAAGGCATCCTTCACTTCAAAAAGGTCCGCAAAGTCGCAGCCGACCTCTAGACGTAACTCAAGCTCCTCTGCTTCAGTCCCGTGGTTGAGCACCGTCAATTCTTCGACGAAACCCTCCGCGACAGAACGGCGACGAACAATTGAAATCGTAGGGTTCTTGTAGATAGTGCCCGTAGGCGGAATGCAGAAGTGCTGTGCGAAGTAATATTCGTTAGCATCCGCCGACAATACACTCAGCGACAACCCTTCAACGGTCAGTTTCCACTTTGACAGGTGGCGCATATCTTTGTAGAACAGGCCTTGCGGTGCATTAGGAGCGGCCTCGATGTCGCCGTTTGGGCTCGAAACCAGGAAGGTTGAGCCGTCTAGAATGCTGATATTGTTGTCGCTCATACGTCAAATCCTTTCGCTGCGCGAAGGCAGATTACACACCATAGTCGCTGGACCAATCTCGGCTTGAATTGTCCGGGCCTCGCGATCGACGCCCCTCATCACCGAATTCAGCAGCAAATAGCAGTGCTCTGGCCGGTCGTACTCGACGTTTTAACTTCGAGGCCAGTAATATAGTTAATCTATGGCGGCGCTCTCACCGGCGCGAACTGTCAATGTTGCCAGTGATTTGGCCAACGCCTGGGAAACTCACCGCAGTGAGATACAGTGTACTTAGTAAGTTACCGGTCTCATTTACTTTTACTTTCGTCTTGACTGTACAGACAACCGCAAACGTCCACGATGTAGGCTGTTTCCCTTAGTTGCGGGCTTCATCTTCTTACAGTTGTTTTTCTCCCAGCCCACAAATACAGTATTTATGCTTACGCAAAAAGATGGTTTTCACCTTGAGATGAAGTGGTGCATCGGCCACAGCGTTCTGCAACTCGTAATTTACAAAATGGACTCGGAGGGAGTGCTGATGTGCATCCGATTCTTGTCACTCGTTTTGCTTATTTCTGTCTCGCCCATCAACTCTCGAGCAGAAAACCCTCCCGGCGAAAACCAGAGATCTTTGCAGTCGCCTGTTGAGGCGGTTCACTCGCGCCACCAGGCAATGCGTGACGTCGACGAAATTGGCCGAAGAAATGTGGGGTGCAATCGTGGAATCGCGAACTGGTATAGCCTGGATCGGCAAATTGCGATGGGTAAAGAGTACTCAACTCGAGTCGAGGCCACTGCGAAACTCCTTGTGGATCCAGAGGTAACGCAATACATCAGCAGTATTGGGCAGAATCTCGTCAGGAATTCTGACGCCCAAGTACCTTTCACGATCAAAGTCATTGATTCGGAGGATGTCAACGCGATTACGCTACCGGGAGGAGTTGTCTACATCGATACGGGCCTCATCTTTGCGGCCGAAACTGAAGCTGAACTCGCCGGCGTCATGGCTCACGAGATTGCTCATGTGACCGCGTGCCATGCGGCACGTGGACGAACGCGTGCGCATCTGGCAAGTTTGGCATCGTTTTCCATAACAATGGTCGGCGGACCTATCGCGTACGCAGCCTATCAGTCTACGAGTATTGCCAAGCCACTGGCCTTTTTGAGATTCTCGCGCAACTTCGAATCTGAAGCTGACTTTCTTGCTGTGCAGTACATGTACCGGGCTGGGTACGATCCGCTGGCGCTTCCAACCTTTTTTGAACGGGTGAAGGCCATGGAACACACGAACCCACGAGCTATTGCACGTCTATTCCAAACTCACCCTCAAACGGCGGATCGCATTAGGAGAACGCAGCGCGAAATCGATACGTTGTTGCCACCCCAAGCTACCTATAAAGTAGACACATCTGAGTTTGAAGCCATAAAGGAGCGGTTATCTCGATTGCAGAACCGCATGCGATTCCAGAACGCGGGTCACCCAAGCTTGCGCCGTGCGCCCGCCCAAGATGATTCCGCCACGCAAATTAGGTTTCAGCGGTAAAACTGGTCGGTTGTGAAAAGAAATGTTCTGCTGCTTCACGGAGAACCTTCCTGATGTACGTTTCCCTACGCAACTAATCGTCTTCTCGTCTTCTGAAACCTAAGTATTCCTCCGGAGTACCAGAACCTCAAATTCTCCGGATTGGCTTTCGAGAACTCCTGCGCAAGGATAGGCACTCAACTCTTTGCTGTTTTTTATCCATCGAACAGCGACAGGAGAGCCTTTATGAGTTGCCGAATTCTGGTAGCGGATGATCACGAACTTGTTCGACGGGGACTTGAAGCAGTTTTCGAGAGCAACGCCGAGCTCAGTGTTTGTGCATCCGTTGCAGACGGTTACGAAGCTGTTTTGAAAACTGACAAGCTCCGCCCCGAAATCGTCATTTTAGACAGTGGAATGCCTCGCTTGAATGGCATTTCCGCGGCTCGCAGAATATTAAGGCAGCATCCCCGACAGAGGATTATTTTGTTTGCGTCAGAGATGTCCAACATCCTGGTGCGGCTAGCCCTGTCGGCTGGAATTAGAGGGCTCGTGTTCAAGACTGATCCACTATGCGATTTGCTCGAGGCAGTGAACATCGTACGCCGAGGCGAAACATTTTTCAGTGGAAAGGCTGGCAATCTGATCCTAGCGGGCTATCTGGCTCAAGAGGGGGACCACAGCAGTGTCACCGCGAGAACCCACGCCGTCGCGAAGGGCGAGTTGACCCAGCGCGAAATTGAAATCGCTCAACTCCTGGCCGAGGGTAAGTGTTCGAAAGAAATTGCCGTCATCCTGGGGCTGAGTCTCCACACTGCTGAGACGCATCGCAGTAATCTCATGCGCAAGTTAGGAATTCACAGTGTTGCGCCGCTCGTCCTCTATTCGATTCGAACCAGCATTATTGAAGTACCGCTTTTTGACACCGCGCCAGAGCCGCAGACCTGGATTGCAGCAGCCGCTTAACTCACCCCGCTAGGCGCTTTTGCGGAAGCGCCGCTGGTGCTATGCGACCCCCAATCTCGTCTGCCTTCGGTTGCGCATCACTTTGTCCCGCGACCGGCAATGGTATACGCCACGCCGACTCCTATTCTTAGCCGGCTTTGGCCGACATCCGCCAAGTGAGTGCGGAGTAGGTCAAGATTGAGACGGCCCGACCAATGGCGATTAAAAGCGTAGTCGGCTCCTCCCCCCAGCATCCAGGAAAAAGAGTGCGCCGACCCCGATGCCGACCCCACATTGACAGATCGCAAGGACTGGCTCAATAAGCTGTCGCCAATTTTGACTTCGGCAAACGGATTGAAATGGTACTTTTTGATCCGCTTGGCCGAGAAGAATACGCGCGGCCCGACGAGGAAATTTTGTAAGTGGCTTTTGACCGCAGTGTGCCCGATACTCGTTAGCTCGAATGTGCCGATCGAACTGTTGTCGTAAACAGAATCGTAATCCAAGCCAAGCGACACCCGCGGATGCACCCACAATGAAGTCCCAACAGTTAGACCGCCAAGTCCGCCATCCCCCGTGCTGTATGCGAATCCACCGGAAAACTCAAAGTTATTAATAATTTGCCCGCGAGCTCGACTTACGCCGCAAAACATCACCATTGCCAGAATGAGGCAGATTCCCCCAAGGCGTTTGGACGGTCCCTGGAAATTCCCCCTCGCAAGAGACTTCTGCTGCCCCACCCTTCGGCCGCCGGTATCGCAATTCGTATTCTCGTTGCGAGTTGATTGTCTTTGCATCATGTCCTTTTTCTCCTCATGGAATTCAGGTCGCATACGGTGAGTGCCGCTGCGTCCGCGTGCGCCGCGATTCACTAGCGGCAACGAACAAATAACTCTTTGGAAAAGTTTTACCCCGATGTGCAGTCACATATCGCAATATAGGACCTGCTGCAATGACCGCCAATTGGCAAGGTTCCTAGTTTTTGCCTGTAGGAGAAATACTTACGCGAAGACGGGCAGGAACTCTCGACAAAGCACAAGCTACCCTGCTGACTTCTGATTCACTTCGGCAGGCACCGTAAAAACTCACAGTTTGCAAGCCAGTACTTCTCTGTTTTGATTTTAAGGACGGTGAAGAAGTCAGAGCCAGTTGGCGCGCGTGAATTCCTGTTCATTGGATTTCTGCAATGTACTTGGCAAAAGGGATATCATGATAAAAGGGAATCGCCTAAGGACCCAGCACCAGACATTGACATATTCCGCCCCGACTGCTCGAAAATTGATCAGTGTGCGTGAGGATGAAAGAAGAAGGATTGCTCACGAACTGCATGATGCATTCGGGCAGGATTTAGTAGCGGTTCTGCTCGAAATGAACCGTCTGGCTTTGTCCTGCAAAAAGGGCGACGAAAAAAACGGATTTAGAGAGGAAGTCTGTTCCGAACTGGAAAACTTGTCAACCAGGGTGGGCGAGATTGCATCGTCTATAAGCGATGTGTCACACAGGCTTCATCCGATTATTCTGGAGCGAGCTGGTTTGCATCAGGCTATTGGTGACCTCTGCAAAGACATCGGTAGTTCAACAAGCTTACGAGTGAGTTTCAGCAACGGAGATCTGCGCGAGAGAATCCCCCCATCTCTATCTCTATGTCTGTATCGGGTTGCCCAGGAGGCCCTTCATAACGTAGTCAAACACGCGCACGCGTCGTGCGCAGAAGTCACACTGCAACGGCAAGAGCACGTGCTCGTGTTAACCGTGCGCGATAATGGCGTGGGCTATAACCCTCGTAAACTCCGATCAGACGCCGGCCTGGGTGTGACCGATATGAGAGAGCATGCTGCCTCTCTTGGTGGTTCGTTTGCCGTAAATAGTACTCTCGGAAGAGGCACCCGAATCACAGTCCAGCTTCCATTTCCATTCAGCCAGTGAACCAGCCGTGCGCACAAAAATCCTGATTGCCGATGATCACCGCATTTTTGCCGAGGCCCTCTGCAAGCTGCTCTCCGCTTCGCACGAGGTGATTGGCATGGCCGAGAACGGGCGTGAACTTGTAAACCTCGCGAGAGAGCTCAACCCTGACGTTATTGTGCTCGACATTTCCATGCCTCTGCTCAACGGCATGGAAGCCCTGCGAATGTTGCGCAAAGCTGGAGTTCGCGGAAAATTTGTGATGCTTACAATGCACACCGATGTCAGCATTGCGAGTGAAGCTTTTCGTTGCGGTGCCTCGGCATTTGTGCTCAAACAGGCGGCCGGCGAGGAACTGAATACTGCGATAACAGCTGCTATGCGCGGCCGCTACTACTTGAGTTCCTCGTTTCCAGTGGATCTTGTCACTCTTCTCGCTGAAGCCGTGCGGCGCCCAAACCAGGAAAGCCCGCATTTGACCCGCCGTCAGCGCGAGGTCCTGCAATTGGTGGCTGAAGGTAAGACCATGAAGGAAGTTGCTACGCTGCTGGGCCTTTCTACTCGGACCGTCGAATCATACAAATATGAAATCATGCGTGTGCTGGGTATCCACACCAATGCGCAACTAGTTCAATATGCAATTCGGATCGGAGCCATAACCGTAGCCCCGCTCCAGGCTGCCTAACCAATCGAAGCTGCAGTTTTGCGGCGCCCACTTAGCCAACTTTTCCGGCGGCGTTACTTGCAGTAGAAATTTCATCCAACATTATTGCGACATCGCAGCAATCGCGCCGTGAAGAAGGTGGGGTGTCCAACGGCTTCCTGCCACTTTATGGCCGTGAATGAAATTGCCCCCGAGATCGAACTCGAGTCGGCCGAATCTTTCTTCGCAATGCCAATGTGCTGCGCCCGCCGTACGGCAGA